>Ga0209187_1004682_pt1 | contig 10174 bp, 8 predicted proteins | sample BantaG_FD_187430 | JGI IMG/M metagenome (GOLD analysis project Ga0209187, IMG submission 187430) | Marine algal microbial communities from Bantry Bay, Ireland - BantryBay_4 metaG (SPAdes) (version 2) | ecosystem: Host-associated > Algae > Red algae > Unclassified | place: Bantry Bay, Ireland... | reverse complement strand
GGTCTGATACCTGCGTTAAATAAGTTAGACTCCAAGAATATCTGCCCATCTGTAATCGAAATTACGTTAGTTGGGATATATGCAGATACATCACCAGCTTGCGTTTCAATAATTGGAAGCGCTGTTAATGATCCACCACCTTTTACCAAACCAGATTTAGCTAATGATTCTGGTAGATCATTCATTGTTTTTGCAATCTCATCATTGTTGATCACTTTTGCAGCCCTTTCCAATAATCTTGAGTGAAGATAGAATACATCACCTGGGTATGCCTCTCTTCCTGGAGGTCTCTTAAGAAGTAATGAAACTTCTCTATATGCTACTGCTTGCTTTGATAAATCATCAAATACAATCAATGCTGGTCTTCCTGTATCTCTGAAAAACTCTCCAATCGCCGCTCCTGAAAATGGTGCGTAAAACTGAAGTGGTGCAGGATCAGATGCTGCAGAACAAACGATAGTTGTATAAGGCATTGCTCCAGCTTCTGTAAGTGCTTTAGTTACCTGCGCTACTGTAGATGCTTTTTGTCCTGATGCTACATATATACAGTATACAGGTTCTCCTCTATCGTAAAATTCTTTTTGGTTGATAATCGTATCAATTGCGATAGCTGTTTTACCAGTTTGTCTATCACCAATGATGAGCTCTCTTTGTCCTCTACCAATAGGAATCATTGCATCAATCGCTTTGATACCCGTTTGTAGTGGCTCACTTACTGGCTGTCTGTAGATTACACCCGGCGCTTTTCGCTCTAGAGGCATCTCATATTTTTCACCTGTAATTGGACCTTTTCCATCGATAGGTTGACCAAGAGGATTTACTACTCTTCCTAACATTCCCTCTCCTACGTCGATCGAAGCAATTTTGTTAGTCCTTCTTACTGTAGATCCTTCTTTAATACCATCACCAGACCCTAGAAGTACCACACCTACGTTGTCTTCCTCAAGGTTAAGAACGATAGCATTATCACCATTTTCGAATGATACTAACTCTCCAGCTTGTGCTTTTGATAACCCGTATACACGAGCAATACCATCACCAACTTGGAGTACTGTACCTACTTCTTCTAGTTCTGCTTCCGATTTGAATCCAGAAAGTTGTTGTTTCAGGATTGCAGAAATTTCATCAGGCTTTACATCAACCATATCTATTGAATTTTAAAATTGTTGTTTTATTTAATTCAGTTTCCACTTTTATTTAGAGCATGCTCATAGAATAGTGACTTCTAATATTTCTTGATTAGACTCTTAATTTTAATATTTTCATGATCCCTTCTACATTCGAAAGAGAATATGAAAGTTTAAATTAAAAAGCTTTTTCGTATTCTTTATTTGTCATTGCTTTAGATAACTCAGCTAATTTATGAGAGACGCTAGCATCAATCAGTTTATCACCTATTTCAACAATAAATCCCCCGATGATAGACTCATCTACTTTAGTTTCTACATCTACTACTTGATCCGTTGCTGTACTGGCAAGTAATTTTGACTTGATTGTTTCTAATGCCTCATCGCTAATAGGAGAAGCTGTAGTCAAGATCACAGAAGAGATACCTTTCATCGCCTTGTACTGGTTTAAAAACTCAGTAGAGATTTCAGGAAGAAGACTTTCTCTACCTTTTCTCAACACGATATCTAGAAACGCCTTCGTAAGTTTATTCACTTTACCCTCGAATAAAGCATCAAAGATCTCAGCTTTCTTACCAATGTTTATAATAGGACTCTTTAGCAACAAGTACAGATCTCTATTTTCTACCATTTTAGAAAACCCTTCCATATCACTTACTACTTCATCCATCGCATTCTGATCCTTGGCTAGATCAAGAAGAGATTTTGCATATCTAGATGCTATTCTAATTACAGACATAATGTGCTATAAAATTATTGTTAATGAGAAAGAAAAGTGGATTTCAAAATCTCTATTCCTGTCCTTTCTCAAATTTGGCACAAATGTATGAATATTTCTTATCAATTTACCTATCCAAAGGCATGTATTTTAAGGGATTATAAGAGGTTTTGGTTTTACCGATTTTGTGGTAAAAATTCAATGAATATAAAAATAGAAAATGGTTGTGAAATGTGTTGCTAGTTTAGCAGATACGATATAATTAATTATTCTATGAATAAAATGCAGAATAAAATTTTTCAGCGAAAATAACCCTGCAATTACTTTTGAAGATTTTAAACATATCTACAGACAAAAAAAACATATGCCTTTATTTCGAGTATGTTTTTAAGATTAATTATTGACAGTTTATTTGTTCTCAAACTTAGATGATCCACAGATGAATTGGCAGTGCTCTTTTTCAGAAATTCCATAGGAGATTTTATTCAAAAAAAATCCAAATGAAGACTTAAAACCCAACAAAATATAGATAAAAATTATAACCTCTTATTCCTAAAATATCTTTTCATTATTTCAGAACATTCTTCATGCAAAACACCAAATTCGATTTTCGCTTTTGGATGTAATAATTCTCTACCATATCTCATAAATCCTCGTTGATCATCTCCGGCTCCGTATACAAGTCTGCCTATTTGGGACCAAAAAATTGCTCCAGCACACATGATGCATGGTTCTAATGTAACATATAGTGTGCAGTTGGGCAAATACTTATTTCCTAAAGAATCAGATGCAGCAGTGATCGCCAATATTTCAGCATGTGCCGTGACATCAGTAAGCATTTCGGATTGGTTGTGTGCACGGGCAATAATCTTATTATCAAACACAATCACAGCTCCAACAGGAACCTCATCCTGATCGTAAGCACTTTGCGCCTCCTTGAGCGCCTGCTTCATAAAATATTCATCGCTGTGTACTGAAAGCATAGTTAAAATAGATTTCGAGATGTCGAGAGAATGAGAGTTCGAGAATTTTTGATGCGAGAAAAAACAAGTCTCGATGTCTATTTATCTCGCAATCTCTTAGTCTTAAAATTTATCTCCTTGAATAATTAGGGGCTTCTTTCGTAATAGAAATATTGTGTGGGTGGCTTTCCATCATACCCGAATTTGTTATTCTGACCATATCAGCTTCTTTCATATCCGCTATGGTTTTTGCCCCACAGTATCCCATACTCGCTCGCAACCCTCCTAAATACTGAACCATCACCTCTCCTACTGTACCTTTGAATGGAACTCTTCCTTCAATACCTTCTGGGACTAGTTTTTTAACATCGTCTTCAACGTCTTGGAAATATCTGTCCTTCGATCCTTTCTCCATTGCTCCAAGAGAGCCCATTCCTCTATACACTTTAAATTTTCTTCCTTGATAAATCAATGCTTCTCCAGGGGCTTCTTCTGTACCAGCAAAAAGTGACCCAGCCATGATGGTACTCGCTCCACCAGCCAATGCCTTAGCAATATCACCAGTGTATCTGATTCCGCCATCACCAATGATCGGTACACCACTTCCTTTTATACCTTCATATGCATTTCTAATTGCAAATAGTTGGGGTACTCCTACACCGGCCACGATTCTTGTCGTACATATAGAACCTGGACCAACTCCCACTTTTACAGCATTTACACCAGCATCAACCAAAGCTTTAGCTCCTGCACCAGTTGCTACATTACCACCAATGATTTGGAGGTATGGGAATTTTTCTTTTGCTCTTTTCACTGCGTCAAGCACGCCCTTACTGTGTCCGTGAGCAGTATCTATTGTAATAGCGTCAACACCTACCGCTACTAAAGCCGACATACGATCTAGCATATCATTTGTTACTCCAACTGCAGCTCCTACTACAAGTCTACCATGCACATCTTTACTAGAATTAGGGTAGTTTTCTACTTTAAGAATATCTTTATAAGTAATAAGACCTACTAAGTTATTTTTATCATCTACTACTGGTAGTTTTTCGATTTTATGCTTTTGCAGGATATCTTTTGCTTGGTCTAATGTTGTTCCCATGGGTGCAGTGATAAGATTTTCAGTTGTCATCACTTCACTGACTTTCTTCATCTTATCCACTTCAAAACGAAGATCACGATTGGTCAGGATTCCAATAAGTTTTCCGGTCGAATTTATAATTGGAATTCCACCAATCTTATGCTGCTTCATTAAACCCAAAGCATCTCGAACTAGTGCATCATGAGTAAGCGTTACAGGATCTATAATCATTCCTGACTCTGACCTCTTTACTTTACGAACTTCTTCGGCTTGAGCATCGATCGACATGTTTTTATGGATTATTCCTATACCTCCTTGCCGTGCTATTGCAATAGCTAGTTGATACTCAGTCACTGTATCCATTGCTGCAGAAACAATAGGTGCATTAAGTCTAAGATCAGTTGTAAATTGAGTAGAAACATCTACATCCCTAGGTAGAACCTCAGAATATGATGGTATTAATAGTACGTCGTCGAAAGTAAGTGCCTCAGAAATGTGGCTGTGTGTGCTTGCAAAGTTCTTATCCATGCGCAAAGGTATATTAAAATATCTTTTGAGCAATTAGTTTTTAGGAAAAAATTGAGAATTAAAAGAGTAGAATATATCTGACTACTTACTTCATGGTCATTACTCTTGCGACCTGACATATAATACTTCAATTTATCAAGTCTTCACTAGAACACTATAGGGATTGTATTAGTATCTAATATTAAGAGAAATATTAGGTGTCAATTTAAATCCTAATTTATCGATTTCTATTGATTCTGGGACACCATTTTTATCTTCTTCTCCTAGTAGATATTGATTGCCAATTATATTATTTCTATTGAGTATATTTTGAACTGAAAATCCAATGAAACCATGGAACTTACTTTTATTGCCGAAATTATAAACTACCGATGCGTCAAGTTTCCTATATGCGGCCAATCGTCCAGAGTTTAATGGTCTATAATCGATAGACCAAATCGATTCTCCATTTGCATTAACATTTTCGACAACACCTGTAGCTCGAGTAGTAGGCAGCCCACTTCTTCGTTGCCAGCCTAATGAAAATTCCCATTTATTAACTTTATAGGTGTGGACCCATTGCATGACGTTTCGTTGGTCATGCGTCGCAGGAACAGTCTCTGTTGTAAGTAGAATGAAATCATATAGAGACTGCGACAAAGTGTAACTAAGCCATTTTCTATATCTTCCAATTCTTCGTTGAAGTAGTAGATCAATTCCTCTGATCCTAGATTTACCAATACTAAATGGAGGTTGTTCTGGTAGCGAAACGAAGTTGTTTGTCAATGTTGCAATACCATCTAACTCTTTTACATATCCTTCTACATCAAGTGTCCAATTGTCTTTTTTATAAATAAATCCTCCCATCCATTGATTAGATTCTATAACAGGAATCTCTTTATTGTTGGATGCAACCCAAATCTCATTATTAAGACCTAGTTGATTGATATCAAGTGCTACTAACACCAAATTCACTGCTTATACCACTTCTGTGTACATCTACTTTATCTATAATAAATGGATTAAATGCCGATATAGACCCAAAAAAATGACTGGTATGATACATTGGTATTCCGTCATATAGTACTAAATTCTGATCTGGAGTACCGCCTCTTACACTCAGCCCGTCTAATGTTTCATCCGCACTTGTTATTCCTGGTAAAAACTGAATCGAAGAAAATACATCTGGCTCTATTGCACCAGGTAACATATCCATATCCGATGGTTGCAAAATGATTGTGTTTCCATTCAACGATTGTTTAATGCCATCCGATAGATATTCTGTTAGAACAACAGTCTCAAATTCTACAACTCTGCCATCAAGATAATGAGATTCACAGTCTGAGCCTATATTGGAGTTCAATTTAATTCTATAGGATTATACCCGAGATACGAAACGAAAATAGTTCTATCTTCCTTCGATACATCAAACTTAAAATATCCAAGGTTATCCGTCTCTTTTACTTTGGTTTTACTCCTATTATATATTGTTGCATAAGCAACTGGATTTTTAGTATCTCTATCGTAGATATATCCACAAACATATTTTTGATCTGGATTTAAATTTACTGGAGTAAGCAATATATGTTGTACATCTAATATTTCATATGTTTAAAATTTTATTTTTTTCTGGAAATCACAAATTTATTTTTAATCGTGTTTTCCACATTTCTTCAAAATGTTTTTAAAGCCACGATTCTATCATCCCCTTGGGTGTCTGAACTTTTTTCTGGCAACCTTCGAAATAAAAATTTAAAGGCACTAAAAGTGCTAAAATGCCTTTATTACTTCCTCTGGTATCAAAAGCTTAGTCATCGGAGTTTCATATGTCAATCTTGTTTGGCTAAACACTAAATCTAGAATAGATTGTAACGAATATGTTCCATTTTGGATGTCTATATTGTAATCTTCAATAGCTTCAGATTCGAAGAAAAATGTAATCTTATTTTTCTTCTCCACTGCATTTAATACATCCTTAAGAGATTCATCATTATATTGCTCATAAGTTTTTTGTGCAGTAAGGTTACCACTTACAAAAAATAGAAAACTGATAAATAAAATAAATCGCATATCACGAAATTAACGAGAAGTGTTGAAGAAATAATATCTTCTACTCATAATTAAAAACCACTATAAACTAAAATGCCTGACAACAATCAAGCTATCAGGCATTACAATTTAGGTCATTCAGAAAGATTTAATCTTCCTCTTCTTTATCTTTCTTTTTATCTTCTTTAATTCGGACGGTCTTACCTTCTTTTAATTTTTTAGATACTGCAGAGTATGGACCAGTTATTACTTCATCATCCAATTCTATCCCTGATAATATCTGGATATATTCGTCATCTTGGATTCCTGTTGTAACTTCTGCCATCCTAACCGTATCACCCGACATTACGAATACCACTTCTATCAGATCCTCTTCGTCATCGTCTTTCTTCTTTTTGTCGTCTTCGCTCTCCTTTTCTCTTACTGTCACACATTGGATTGGGACGGTAACTATATCGTTTTCCTCATTGGTATATATATCTACTGATGCACTCATTCCAGGACGGAACGGATACTTCGAAGATTCCGTCAACATGTTTTTATAAGAATCTGGATCGATTCTGATTTTCACAATAAAATTAGTCACTTGATCTGTATTTAGACTGACTCCACTGCTAGATATGTTAGATGCAGAATTTGCAATTTCCGTAACTGTCCCCTTGAATTTTTTGTCCAAATATGCATCAACTTCAATATCTACTTCATCCTTTAGACTTACTCTTAAGATATCATTTTCACTAACATCTACTTGCACTTCCATACTACTAAGATTTGCAACACGCATCATCTCAGTACCCGTCATCTGTATCGTACCTACTACACGCTCGCCTTGTTCTACAGATAGGCTAGAGACTATACCATTTGTTGGTGATTTGATAGATGTTCGACTTAAATTTGTTTTTAATTCTTTTAGACTTGCCGCCGAGCTTTTTACTTGATATCCTGCACCTTCTGCACTTTTTTCTGCTGACTTCATACTTGCCTCCGCTGCTCTCAAGTTTGCTTCCAATTGTCTTACATTAGTCTGAGATGTTTCGTAGTCTACTTGACTGATTACACCATCATCAAATAGTTTTTTATTTCTATTATTGATTGTTCTAGCATTTTCGAGTTGTGCTTGGATTTGTTCTTTCTGAGCTCGACTGCTCTCTATGCTTGCCTTAGAATTTGCAAGTGTAGATTTTGCAGAATTAAGACCCGCTTCTCCTCTTTCTACTGCAGAAAAGTATGCTTCTGGATCTATCTTAGCCAATAATTGACCAGTATAGACACTATCTCCTTCTTCAATGTATAATTCTACGATCTCACCAGAAACATCAGAACTGATTTTTACTTCTGTTTCTGGAAATATCTTTCCACTCGCAGAAACGGTTTCTTTTATAGTTCTTTTCTCTACCTCCTCAGTAATGACTTCTATTCCTTTTGGCTTGCTCTTACCTTTGAATACTGCTGCAGCAATCATCCCACCAATAATTACAATTAACCCAATGATGAGCCACTTGTTTGATTTCTTTTTCTTCTTTTTCTTGTTCTGTTCCATTTGTATGAAAGTTGAGTTGTCGTTTTCTTATTCTAAATATCTTATTTGTTGATATTATAATTTGATTGGCTTTCCCATATAAAAGTCAATAATCTTCAGTGCGAATAAAAATTCGTATTTCGCAATTACTGAATTTACTTCCGCTTGCTGTAACGCATTCTTTATCGTAACATATTCGAAAGAATTAATCGTACCCGCATTAAATCTCTTTTCTGCATTGTCAAAAGAGGCCTTACTTGCATCTACACTTTTTTCGGTAGCATTCAATCTTCTTTTTGATGCTCTTGCATCCGCAAGCGCCTGCTGAACGGTTGTTTTCAGTTGCTCCTTCAATTGCGCATTTTGATTTTCAACATTGAGTATATTTAATTTTGCTCTTTCCATACCCAATCTAGCTGAATAATTATTATATATAGGTACATTTAGACTAAGTCCTACACCATATGATAAGTTCTCATCTACCTGAGTAAAATATGGCTTCTCTGAAATTACAGTTGGGATTGACCTCAATTCACTTAAGACCGCATTTTCACCATTTATAACGACGTTACTTGGAACCAATACATCTGTAAAGTTTTCTAATAATGGAACTTGATTGTTATAGTTTGATTGTATAGATCCAAAGGCAGTAACTCTTGGCATGATGCCAGATTTTGATATTTTCACACCAATTCGCGCACTTTCAATTCTAGACTCGCCAGCCTTTACATTTGGTTGTGATAATAGTGCTGAGTTATAAACATCCGTAAATGTAAGTAAGTCTGGATCTGAATCGACATTTACATTGATTGGTACTTCTAAAACCATCGATACGTCGGGCTCGAGCCTCAGTAGCCTTTTCAACCCAAGAAGTGCAATTACTTTCGAATTTTCCGCCGCTATTACTTGTTGTTCATTATTTGCTATCTGTGCTAATATATCGAGCGACTCATTTGCTGGTCTTACTCCTGCATTAATCAATTTTTCTGTTTGGGCCAGCTGTTCTTTACTTGTTTCCAACTGGGATTGCGCTATGGCAAGATTCTCATCTGCAAACAAACCTGATAAATAATTATTTGCTACTGCAAGCGAGATATCTCTTTTCGACTGATCGAGGTCAAGTTTACTAGCAATCTGATTTATTTTCGCTTGCTTTAGTGAATTTGCAATCCTGAATCCATTAAACAGTGTAATACCTGATTGGAGGCCTACATTATTACCTACAAAACTTTGAGTGATAAAATCATTGGTTACTGGATCGATCGATCTACCAAAATTCTTATTCAGTGATGAACTTGCATTCAGTGTAGGATACCTATTGTGCTTCGCCTGTGTAATATCTATATCTGCATTTTGCACTCCTAGCTCAGCTTGTTCGATAGTTAGATTATTCTCTAATGCGTATTCTATACATCGTTGTAATGACCAATTTTCCTGTGCCTGACCCGCGATAGAAATTGACAATAGTATAAGTAGGGTAAATAGTCGATTCATAAGTTTTCAAATTATAGATACAATTATAACTATCCAATCGCAGAAGTACTAAATATTTATATAAAGGACTATTATAGAATGACGAATGACCTTAAAAAGGGGATGGTTATAATAATGTAATACCGAATCACAGAATATTGAGTGTTAAAAACCTAAGCGCAATCATGTAATATCTTCATTAATTTACGATTCAAGTATTCATTAAAATAGGATGAACGCTTTAGTCTCAATCAATTTTTGTTTTTTTGTATTCTATGAGTACAAAAGAGAAGTGGAATCAAGTCATCCTTAGTAAGCTAAAAGAAGGTCAATCATTAGATGATCTAAAATCTGAGTATGATTCTGGAATCATCATGGAACCCAATATAGTTGCAGATGAAGTACTGGATCTAAATCATATTATTGATGACATTAATCCATGGGTTAATATGGCAACCGTTGAAGGAAGTGATGCCTCTGAAGTCAACACTCTTGCTTTACAAGCACTCAATCACGGAGCTAATGGTCTTTATCTAGTACTCAGAAATTCTATGGATCTTAATTCAGCATTATCTCACGTGATAACCGAACATCTCGATGTAAGAATAGATTGTAGTGACTTATCAACAGAGGACATCTTGTTAACTAAAGATAAATTTGATGAATCAAAATACCCAAACGTTAGATGGGTTGGTAACAATCAAGTCTTTGAAACTCAAATAACTGATTCAGATA
>Ga0209187_1004677_pt1 | contig 10185 bp, 2 predicted proteins | sample BantaG_FD_187430 | JGI IMG/M metagenome (GOLD analysis project Ga0209187, IMG submission 187430) | Marine algal microbial communities from Bantry Bay, Ireland - BantryBay_4 metaG (SPAdes) (version 2) | ecosystem: Host-associated > Algae > Red algae > Unclassified | place: Bantry Bay, Ireland... | reverse complement strand
GGAGTCCGTCGCCGTCTGCGTCGATAAAGACAAAGTCTCCGATATCTGCGGTCGGGATTAATCCGGCGTCGATTGTTAGGTCATCTCCAGCACTTGCGTCGAAGACGAAAGGTGCGGTTACACCACCAGGACCTGCGTCACTATCCGTCGCATCGTTTCCACTATTACTAGTGGTAAAGTCGTACTCGGTAGTGCCTGGAGCTGTGGTTGGATCGAACGCTACACTATAGGTTCCAGATGGAACATTTTCAAATAAATAATTTCCGTTGGCATCCGTAATTGTAGTCGCAATTATATTTCCATTGTCATCTAATAGATTAACGGTAACACCTTCTACACCTGGTTCGCCGGGGTCTTGTTGACCGTCTCCGTCACTGTCGATAAAGACCTGGTCTCCAATATTGGCTACTGGACTTACGCCCGCATCAATTGATAAATCATCTCCAGTGGTTGGATCAAAATTAAACACGGAAGTAAAACCGCTCATATCCGCATCACTATCATTGGAACCGTTCCCTGTATTTTGTGGAGAAAACGTGTTATTCATATTTCCAAAAGAAGCATTTGGCTCAAAGCCAACAAAATAATCGCCCGCTGGAACATCTTCGAATAGATACATTCCACTCCCGTCCGTCCACATACTATCAATTGGGTTTCCGCTGTTGCCGTCGTATAACACAACTAATACGGAATCCAGTCCTGGCTCGCCCGGATCTTGTATTCCGTCCATGTCTAAATCTGTCCAGACGAAGTTTCCGATATTGGCGACTGGAATTAAGCCAGCATCGTGGGTTAGATCATTTCCATTTAATGGATCAAAATTAAAGGTAGCCGTTTGTCCAGTTGCATCCGGATCACTATCGTTGGTTCCATCTCCTGTATTTGAGGCTGTGAATTCATATTCCTGACCGCCCGGAGAAGTAGTTGGATCAAAAGTTAAATAGTAATCGCCCGCAGGAATATTTGGAAATAAATATTCGCCGTTTACATCCGTAAATACTGTAGCAATTGGGGTGTTGGTGGCACTGTCGTAGAGGGTAACTCCAACGTTGACTACTGGTGCTTCGCCGGGATCCTGGATCCCATCCATATCTGCATCAATCCAGACAAAATTTCCGATATCTGCAACGGGGATGAGGCCTGCATCGTGGGTGAGGTCGTCACCGGTAGAGGCGTCGAAGGAGAAGGTCGGTGTTAAACCAGCAGTATTTGCTTCGCTATCATTTGTTCCGTCTCCCTGGGCGGTCAGTGTAAACGGATAATCTTCTGCACCCGGCGTCGTAGTAGTCGTTTGATCAAATTCAAGATAATAATCTCCCGAAGGAACATTCACAAATTCGTAGGTACCGCTACCGTTTGTGTAAGCAGTATCACGAGGAGTTCCATCGATATTATATAGAATCACCTGAACATTTGCGACCCCTATTTCTCCAGGATCGAAGATACCATCCATATTAGAATCAATCCAAACCTGGTCACCAATAGAAGCCAAGATAACTGAGAAGGAAGCCAACGCTTCTTCGTCTTCACTCTGATCACCATCTTCATTATCTGGAGCAGAATCAATATCTGTTTTATCTACCTGATTGAGTTGAACGAGGTTTTCAATTACTCCGGCCTGATCAATACGTCCCATTATTTCGAGGGTTTCACAATCTCCTGAGTTCATATCAGGAATTGCCCACGAACCAATTGGCATGGCAGGAATATAAGTTCCTTTCGTTGCCGTATAGCCAAGGAAAGTAACACCATTTGGCCAAGTATCCTCAACGATTAAATTATCGGCAGGATAAATAAGTCCATCATTTACACTATTAATGTTACAAATCTCAATGCAATAAGTAACCGTATCTCCTAATTCAGGAATAGCTGGAATATCACAAATCGTTTTAGTTACTTCGATGTCCAGGCATTCTTCATCTACTACCGTCCAGAGTGGGCTAACCGACGGACAAGCATCTGGAGCTGCAACATAACCCTTTGCAAGATATTGTCCAGGGGAAAATGGTCCTGTCCAAGAATTATTCATTCCGGTAACGGCCTGAATAATTTCAAATGTTCCGCCAATTTTATACCATTCGTAATTATTAAAACCTGGGTTGGTGGAAATAGTTGCAGGCTGATAACCACGACAGAATATATCTTCTCCCATGATTGTTAATGGATCAATTGGATCAACTACTATTGTAATACTATCGGTAACTCCACAGTTAGTTCCAAAATCTAAATTAATTCGATATCCATAATTCCCAGCAGCAGGTGCTGTAAATATTGGATCAGAAATAGTTGGATCGCTCAAATAAGTTGAAGGAGTCCAGGTAATAACTGCATCGTCTTCAAACTCTGGAGGAAACTCTAACTGAAGGTACTTTGGTTGATCAGTACAGGCCATGGTATCCTGAATACTTAGAGGAAAAGGCACTGCTAATCTTCGGATGGAAAATATATCTGTGCTTACACACTCTCCTGTGGAACCAGTAACGATAAAAGTGACAGCATCCGTAATTCCGTCCAAAACACCGAAGTAAGCACTATCTCCAACTATTCTCATATATCCCTCCGTATCATCGAAATTAAAATCGTAGTCACCGCAGAATTCTACGCCAATTTCTTCACCTTCACATAGCGTATTTGTAGTAGGAATTTCAGCCACAAAAGCAGGAGAGATGGCAAAGAAGGGCGTGACTTCTGTATCACATTCACAGGAAGTATCGTAGGTGGATTTTATTAATACCGGACAGGCATTAATTTCTTCTACTACGAAGCACCCAGAGAGAATGAGGGTATCCATACTGGCAATAAATTGCGAGGGAAAGGTATCGGCGGCCAAGAAAGGGTCGTAATAGTCTAAAAAACCATTGGCCAATAAATCATCAAAAAGCTCAACCGTTATATCTCCATTATAATTTGGTCCAGGATTAATAAAAGTAGCATCATAACAGATTGTAACCGGATTATCGGTGCCCGTACATTGCCGAGTAATTTGCAAATCTGCGGTTTCCAAAGGCGCTTTAAGATTTACACTAAAACGATTATTTACAGAAGACTGGACCCATACATCACAGGTCGAGCCATCACGAACACAGATTAGATCATCTACTCTATCTTTGATATCAACGATCAGGTCAACATCTCCACAACCTGCGAGTTCGTCCATGGAAGCCTCTAATTTTAAGGTGAATTGTCCTCCAACTGGAAGATTAGGAATTCCATCAAAACAGATCTGTGTTTGATCACCGATCATCGTTTCGATCACCGGTCCTGTCGGTTGACCGGCCGGTATGGCGTAAGCCAAGGTTCCAGATCGGTAAGGTAATTCAGAAGGAAAGGTCAAACATATCTGAACATAATCTCCAGAAGGAACCTCAGAAATATTTTGCCCAGTAATGGTAAACTCATTGGTCAAACCACCGCAATAAACATTGGTGGGCTTGGCAGAAGTTAAAATTTGCGCATGATTAATGGGCTCTGCTCCATTGATAATGATTCTTTCACTATTCACTTCACCAGAAGAAATTGTGTTAGGGCTACAAGGATCTTTTCCGACTGCTTCGAAGAAAGAAGTTGAGCCAGAAATAAATTCATCACAAACAGAAATAATTTTAAAACGGACGACCATTTGATTGGAATCCAAGGAAGAATTTACCCCAGGAAAACCATTTGTATGGATGGAAGGACTAAAGTCTGCATCTTCGGTGTAGGATAGTTCATTACCATTAATATTTGGATCCGGAATACTCATAAAGGCAGCACCGCTTACGCCGTTATGAGGATAAGCAGATTCAAAACTACCCAAGACTAATTCTGTACCGACGAGTGGCAATTCCCAAAAGAGCTGGAGATCTGTCACTAGTACGTCTTTTACATTTTTTACTAATACAAACATTGTGACCGTATCACAAAGATCGAAACTACCCGTAGGCTGGATAAAAGTAGATTGAATCTCGGGTGTACCGACTGTGTATCGATAGCAAACATTATTGCTCGTACAAGCTGTGGTATTTCCTAATACCGCTGCCTGTACCTCAGGATCCATACAACCAGAAGAAGTACCGATACAAATTTCTGCCGGGAGTTGAGGAGGAACCGGGCAGAATAACAATCTGGTACCAACATTTATTTCCTGACATTCATCGGGTGCTAAATCAGGCAGGCTCACGATATAAGTATTGCTAGTTCCATCCGTAGAAACATACTGGTAAGCCAAAGGGTTAAGCGTCGCATCGTAAACGCCAACAAGATTTACACTATTATTGACTTTAATAGTCGTGATAACTCCCATGTGCGTGAGTGGAGGGGTGTTACCTGCACAAATCGTATATCGGTTTATTTCTTCACTGGTACCCGGCACCTGGCTTGAGATTACATTCCGGTCGATAGCGGGGGTTAAGGAAGGGAATCCTTGTCGGTTATCTGTAACGGTGGCATCGGAAGATTCGTTGTCGTTCCTTAAGGTAAGATCATCCTGATTAAAGTAATTATAATAACTTACATTGTTCCCAATTACCAAGCAGGAGTCCAATTCATTACTGGCGCCAGTGGTAGCATTAAAGTTACAGCGATAATCGTTTGGATTAGAAGGAGGGTCATAGGGATACTGATAGTCGTAAGTTATTTTATAATCATTCAGACCATTGATGTCAGAAGGACATACTAAACAATAGTCGTACGTAATAGTCATTGAGTCCCGAAACCCTCCTAATCCAACACCAAGGCCCGGATAGTTATCTGTGCTAGGGTTAAAGGTAATCGTACCTGGACTGGCACCGGACACGGTACAATATTCTTCTCCATTTACGACAAAGCAATCATGATTATTTGTGCTTTGAACTTCAAGCGGATAAGTAGTACCCCCTGGTGTGTTTATTTCTGCGTTTCCACAATACATTAAAGGTGAATAAACTTCAATATCTGTATCTTTCATTTTAAAGTACGGCCGATACTCATTCGTGTACCAAGACAAAGGAGTCGGATTATCAACCGTAAAAATATGTTTCGCTGATCCACCGCAGTCGTCAATCTCCAGGTCGGTCCGAACAGAAATATCTCCGGGACAATAAAATTCAATTGGGAAATTTTCTCGACAAATGCCTTGGGATACAATACAGCCTGCAGTGAATTCATCCAACGCATGTGCCCAGGTATCCTGATAGACACGAGTTGCTTGAAAGGGAGCACCTTCCGCCTCGGCCATGGGATTTTTAATTAGCGGAATTCTGACCCGCATAAAGAGGGAATCCCCTACCTGAAAATTATATTTTGCATTAAACTCGTCCCAACAATTTCCGAGATCATTCCAGCTACTATAATCTATTCCCCGACATTCCTGTAGCTTACTTTGATTGCGAATTTGAATATATATTCTACTATTATCGAAAAAATCATAGCTAGAATTTGTACTGTTATACGTTGTAAACTGATTATCGGCGTAACTATCGTAAGGTGTTTTTCCAATAAACAAAGTCATTCCATTTACCGAAGTAGATGTACTTCCATCCTCCACACAAGCAGGTAAATCAGAAAAATCGATTTCAGTCCGTGTAGTAGAACCTACTTTTTTCACAGAAAAAGACATCAGTTCAGTTCTACGAGCATCCATTTGTAATTCGGAAAGTGCAGCGTTACCTCCACTAAATGGAATCACTCGGAAGCCCATTCCCCATTCGTAGATACTGGTAAAAGCATCTGGACTCAGAATGGAATAGTAAGCCTCGTACATCATGGTATCGCCAGGAATGTATCTATTTCTATCCGCTCCGGTGATGGATTGAGGATCTAATTTAGTGGTCATAGTAGCGTCGGTATATCCGACAGATTCTCTATAGACGTCAGAAACCCCACTACGGAACACACAAGTGCATCCCGTATTATTTGGATTAGAACGGAAAAGAATCGACTCGCAGGCCTTTACCGCTTCGCAAGTACAACCACCCTGGGTACAAGTTTCTACAACCTGATGCGTACCCGTAGAATAGAGATTGGGAGCGCACAAAAAGGTGTCCACCGTGAGGTCATATCGATAACAAATTTCGTCACCAATAGATACCAAACCAGCATCGATGGTTAGCATTCGTTGACCGGGGCCGATACTATCCCAGGTAATGGGTGCACCCGATATGGTAGGTGTTCCATTTACGCTAATTTCTATGGCGGAAGGATCATCGATTTCAAAGTCGTGCGTTATTCCACCATTTCCATCAAAAAATACTTGTAGTGCTACGTTGGAATTTCCGGCGGCACAGGGGGTTACACCGCGCTGTTCGTGGACATAACACATTTCCACCGTACGGGTTTTAGCTCCGGAAGTCCCGGTAGCACCAAAATCTATCCCGGTAAAAGAAGATCCTACTGGTGCAGCGTTGGTTCTACTGGAGGTAGCGCCATCGATAATTTCAAAACCATCAATCGGTGGAAAGAACTTAAAGGGCTGACCACAATCTCTTTTTGCATCCACAAAAAACTGCGCAAAATCACAATTGATCACGCCACAGGCAATTGATCCTGGATCAGGTGGAGTGGTACAACTATAGCCCATATCAATTTCTACCTTTAAGGTATCTCCTCCGGATAGATCATCAAAAAATCCATCCCCATCTACATCGCTTAATCCCTCTGCCCCGTCTACATCAACCGATAGATTGGTAAAATCAATCACCAGGTCATCATTTACCCAAGTATAAGCTCCCAGTCCGATAGCATTTCCTCCTACTCTAATTTCCGTTATTTCGAGGGAAGGTTTGTTACAAGTTTCAAAACCTATTTTCATATCCGTAAACCGGCCAGAAAGCGGATTGCTCTGGTCGCTGTAAATGGTTAATCCAATGGTTCCCGGATCACCACAAACTTCGGGCGTACTATAAATTGTGTCGATAGCGATAGGTTCGGGACGAGCAGTAGGACGAATGGTTAGTGCACGATCTCTTTCTATTTCGTCACAAGTATCTCCATAGCATCCCCATCCAGCTACGTATTTTAATGGGTAGCTACTAGGGGCAGGACACTCGTCGGTTTGCCAACAGTAAGTCACCTGAATCCGTTCCCCCGTATTAAACAGCGTATCAGCAGGATTGGCAAATGCGTTTCCATTAAAGTAACTTCCATCTATTTCAGAACTAATTATTTTATTTGTATTATCATAACTAAATGGTATCGGAATGTTATTAACCAACACTCTATTGAGGTTTAAACTTCCTGACAGATCAACATTCTCCAGTGCTATATAAAAATCTCCCAGATAAGCCCCAATCCCATCTTGCGTAAGACGTACATCAAAACAACGCTCCGCACCAATCGTATTGATGTTCATATTGGGAGTTGAATTCCAATTTAAAGCAGGCCTTTTTATAGTAGTATTGTAGGTTCTGTCCGGAGTAACGGTTTGACTACAATTGAAAAAATTACCCATCGTATCCTGGTAGGTAAAATTAAACTTTAGATCTACTTTATATTCGAGGGCATCTTTATCAACGGAGCAATCTGTGGTTGCTGCAATATAGGCAACGTAAATACCTTCAGTGACTCCGTCTAGTAAAAATCGAGGTTTTTCGGGCGAAGGGTTAACGACCGAAATAAAGGTATTAGAGTCGTAATGAGTGAGCTCAAATCCGGCATAAATCATCCCTGGAAGGAAGTCTACCGTCATTTGAGTACCAGAAATTTCTCCTGGTTCTTCGATGTAAATAAGATAGGCAAGGGTATCGGGCTTTCCACAAACTACCAGTTCGTCGGTCTCGGCAAAACCGGGGACTCCCAATAGCTCAACGACCTGAATTTCCGGACATTGCGCAATGGCATTAGTTGATAAAAAGACACTTATAATAAATACTGAAAATAGAAAAGTGTGCTTAAAAAAAGTTAAAGGTCTGAATTGGTTGTACTGTGTTAGCATGGTCTCTGTTATCTAAATGATTGGAGAAATGAATGAGCATTTTGCTCTAACATAACTCTAGACTATACTAGAAGTATTCAATACAGGTTACAACATATTAAAAAATATTAATATTAATAAATTTATTTTGTGACATGGGTTTTAACCATTTTCAACAAAAAAATTAATGTTTAAAGGCGAGACAGACACTTATCTGTAACAAAAAAAGAGCTAATCCCGAGGGATTGCTCTCTTTTTCCTTTCCTTCATTTTCTGAATTATATGGATTTTAAGAACTCGAAGGTTCTCAATGTGTGTTGATGATTAGTGGTTTAAATTTTTATTAAAAACGTAATACTATTAGTACATAGTCAAGCGATGTGCCAACGGCGGGATTTCGTTCATTTTGTGAGTTATTTTTTGCATTATTTTGATATAATTAAATCACACATACCTCGAATAAACGTATTTAGAATAAACGATTTTATGTTAAAATATCCCCAAAGTCTATGTCACATTTGACACTCTTATCCATAAAGTTATTGCCTAAAAATTACTCCATTAGCATATTCTTCTCGGTTTATAAAAATTCGATAAAAATATAATTCGGTCGATAATAATTCTGGCGTCCAGATAATGGACTGCTTTCCAGTCCTTAAAATATGCTTATTTTCTAAAAAAACGAGCTGCCCTAATTGATTATAAACTTCTATTTCCAGTTGCTCATCTTCTATTCCGAAAATCTCAAAGATTAATACTTCTGAAAAAGGGTTAGAATAAATCCGGACTTCGGAACGAACTAGCAGAGGGGCCTGATATCGGTTAAGTTCTTCAATCGAGCGATCCATCCATTGGAGGCGATCATTCAACCAGTTACGTAATTGCTCAATTTCTTCCGAATAGGTATTTCCGATGAATGCGTTCGGCCAGACGTATTCTCCTAGAATAGACCATCGAGTGAAGTTACGAATCTGGCTCTCAGATAAGCTTTCAACCAGACTATCTATACAGGCTTCAATTCGATCATCACTTCACTCGTTGGTACGTAATTCACGCCAGCGATCAGTTACAATTTTATTTTTGATTGTAATCGACCTTATATGATTGAAATAATTTTCCTCCCTCTCCTCTAATTTCCACTTCTATGACTGGTTTATCTTTGGTCCAGTTGATTTCAAAAAAGCCAAAATTCAGCTGGTCAGTCAGTTCACCTATTCTTAAATTATTTTCCTCGGAAGCATTTTCATAAGTATGCGTCAAACCACTCGTTGTTAATTCTACTAATGGATAATTTAACCCTTCAAGGGTAATTTTGGATAATTCACCAATATGTCGATCGCCACTCATCAGAATAGCACCGGGCACTTGATATTGCGTAAGTAGGTTGAATAATTTTTCTCGCTCCTGAGGAAAGGTGTTCCACTTTTCGTAATTGTGTTGGGTCGGTAGTATCTGAATACCCGAACCAATGAGGTGTACTTGCGCATCACTGTCTTTTAGCTCTGCCTCCAGCCACTTCCACTGAGCATCCCCTAAAATAGTACCCTTAAGGTTAGGAATATACTGTGGATTTTGTCCACGACGACGTTCTACCGGATCCCGAAAATACCGAGCGTCCAGCAGGATGACTTTCACTTTTTTATTAGCTTCGCCAAAAGTATAAGATTGATAGGCACCCTCTCGTTGCCAGACTGGATTAGATTTGGGTACCTCCAGAAAATTCAACAATACATCTCTACTTTCCGAACGTTTAGGATATTCCTTACCACCATCATTTACACCGTAATCATGATCATCCCAAATGCCAATGACAGGAACAGCAGCTAAGAGTTTCTGATATTGAGGGTTATTTTTTTGTCGTTGGTAGTTTGCGGCCAGTTTATTCATATCCTCCGTATCACCGTAAATATTATCACCTAACCAAATCCAGAGATCAGGATTTTTTGCTACGATGGGTTGCCAAAGTGGTTGTTTAAGATCTGAACGATTACACGAGCCAATAGCAATGCGAGTTAGGGCTTGGGATTCGTCCAGCGGGACAGATGACACCACTGATTTTGTAGAGAGGGTGCCTGTTTTTGTTTGACAACTATAATTTAAGTTGAGAAACAGTAGAATGGATAGATAAAAAATAATCTTGTTAAAATTCATAAAATAATTGATTATGGAAAAAGAATATCTTCTGACTTAATAGACTTTATTCCATAGCCGTCAGGTTAAAAATAAACCTACTGATTATCAGTCATTTAAAATTGTACTTAAATCTAAATTTATAAAATCACATATTACATAGGTAGTTGTTTTTCAAAAGGAAATTT
>Ga0209187_1004676_pt1 | contig 10187 bp, 7 predicted proteins | sample BantaG_FD_187430 | JGI IMG/M metagenome (GOLD analysis project Ga0209187, IMG submission 187430) | Marine algal microbial communities from Bantry Bay, Ireland - BantryBay_4 metaG (SPAdes) (version 2) | ecosystem: Host-associated > Algae > Red algae > Unclassified | place: Bantry Bay, Ireland... | reverse complement strand
CCATATGCATCTTCTAATTTTGATAAATTTAATCCATCATTGTTTTCTCCTCCAAGATATGTAGAGCCGATAAGTGATGTTCCGTCACTTGATAATTTGACTATCACAATATCTGCTTGACCACCAGATTCTTTTTGGTATGCATTAAGAGTTGTTGGGAAATCTGAGGCAGATGATGAGCCCAAGATACACAGTTGACCATAATTGTCTACTATTGTACTATGAGGAATGTCAAAGCCGACACCTCCAACATATGTTCCATAGATCAGTTCAGAAGCATCTGAATTATATTTATGGAATGCCATGTCTACTAAACTAGAGTTGCCACTTTCTGGGTCTGCATAGTTTGTTTGAAAAGCTCCTGGAGTAGTTGCTAATCCAATATCATAAGCCGTGCCACCATTATAGATATTTCCTGAGTTATCAAAACATGAAGTATTACCAAATATTTGGACTCCAGTAAATCCTGATAAAGTTGCTCCAATTACGGTTGGATCGATGATTAATGTTTCACCCTTATCGTATCCATTAGGAAAGCTATATGAAAGAATATCTCCATCTAATTCATACTTACAATCAATAAAAAGTTTAACTCCATTTATAATTTGATAAGCAATAGGGGCAGCTTCCATTATTGTATTTATGGAGGTTTGAATAATCAAATTTCCATCTCGAAGATAGAGTTGATCTGTTCCTTCATATCTAGATCGAATTAGATTCGGATCACCACCTGGATTGATTATAAAATCATATTTTGGCATCCCTTCATCACTATATACCTTCATGTTAATATTCGGATACATTTCGGTAAACTCAGTTTCATGGAATACAGGCACGTTTGAAGCCCATTTTTCTGGGTTATTCCCTCTGAAAAAATTGTATTTATGTTTTTGAGAATCATGTCCGTGAGATATTGATAAATCTGCACCAATGAAGTCAATATTATATACATGACCAGAGATTCTGTGATTTTTCATCACCACAGGATCTTTTATCAATAAGATGTCATGCAATTCCTCTACTTGGTCATTATTATGAAAAATGTAGGTGAACCCTTCATCAGTCAGGAATAGTTTGTCCATGTTTCCTAACCCAACACTATAATTTACTTTAGGATTACATTGATTTTGATTTGGTATAAACTCTAACGCATTTTTTTCCTCTCCTTCTCCATGCAATGGAGCACTTTCTGCAAATAAAGAATTTGAATAAGAAAATGGAAGCATAAACAGACAAACAAAAATTAGCAAACGGTAAAAGGAATCATTCATTGCAGGTTATTTTTATTAGTTGGTCGTAATAGTGATTTACTAATGTAATGGTTATATACCAGAAACACAAGAGTAAATTTATTATTAATATACATTTATGATTAGTGCGACATTCTAGTACGTAAGATTTAGTGTTTAGATAAGCGAACTTGATCTAGAAGGTAAACTTTTAATTATAATAAGTTAATTCTATATAAAGTGTATAATAGAATAATACTTATCTACATTAGAGGCTTATAAAAATAGGGCATTTCAAAATAAGCTAAGGTTATACAAAAATACTGCTTAGTCAACGTTATAAAGCGATTCAGCGATTCTGACAATTCACCGAATTAGCAAATAAAACAAATTTGAAAAGCTAATTTTAAAAAGAAAATTTGAAAAACTAAAAAGCACTTTATAAAAAGAAAAAAAATATGGCAAGCATTCACGACTGTATAAAAGAAGCGGATATAAATAAGCTTAAAAAGCTATTAAAGGAATTTCCTAAATCTATAGATGAAAAAGATGAAAGAGGATTTCCAGCTATTGTATTGGCTACCTATGGACAAAATATAGAAGTTACAAGTTTATTGCTTGAAAGTGGGGTCGCAATCGATCAAAAAGACAGTGCTGGAAATACAGCTCTAATGGGAGTGACCTATAAAGGGAATACTGAAATTGTCCGGATGTTAATAGATGCAGGAGCTAATATAAATGCGAAGAACTTTACGAATGCTACTCCATTAATATATGCAGCGATGTTTGGTCAACATAACATTGCTAAATTGCTTATTGAAAATGGTGCGGATACTACTGTAAAAGACGGAAAAGGATATTCAGCAATAGATCATGCTAGAATGAAAGAAGATAAAGAAATGGAAAAACTCTTGAAAACTCAATAACTCAACAACTCAATAACTCAGCCCGATATTTTAGAAAGCTTATTAAATCGATAAATTAATAATGAAGCTGATATAAATAAACCAATTAGTAAACCAAGCCATACTCCAGTAGCCCCCATTCCCCAATTAATCGCAGCGTGATAACTTATTGGAATACCAACCATGTAGTAAGAAAAGAAAGTAATAAGTGTTGGTATTATTACATCTTGAATTCCTCTCAAAGCTGCTAGTGCAGCCACTTGAAGTCCATCTGGAATCTGAAATATTGCCGCATAAATCAATAGGGTAGAAGCTAATCCAATAACCACTTCATCATCAATGTAAATTAATGGCATATTATTTCTAAGTAGGACAAATAAAATGCTGAATACACCCATTATTAATGCTATTTGTAGGAAAACAGAAATTCCAGCATCTCTCAATGCAGAATAGTTCTTTTTACCAAGCTGATTGCCAACTCGAATCGTAGCCGCCATCGCTAATCCGCTACATATCATAAAGGTAATTGATGATAGGTTAATAGCAATTTGGTGTGCAGCTTGAGCATTACTACTTACCATTCCCATGATTATTGCTGCCCCAGAGAAGGCAGAGATTTCAAAAAACATCTGTAGTGAAGTAGGTACACCTAGTTCGAAAATTTTGCCAAAAATGGGTGCCTCATACTTACTGAAATCGCACTCTTTGATATACTTCCATAGGTCTTTCCAATTCAATAAGATAGCTATTAGGATTATAAGCATTGAAATCCTAGCTACCAGACTAGAAAGTGCGGCACCATCTACACCAAGCGCTGGCATTCCAAACTTGCCATAGATGAATATATAGTTAAGAATGATATTAATGACATTTCCAATTATCATTGCTATCATTGGAGGCAAGGTTTCAGACATCCCATCTGCATATGATCGAAATGTTAGAAAAATCATCATTGGAATCATCGCCCATGCAGAAAAGTAGATGTACCCTCTAGCTATTTCTACAACCTCTGGGTCTTGACCAAGCAAATGAAGAAATGGGAGAAGAAGTAACATTACAACACAGGATATGATACCAATTGCGATATTTACCACAAGGCTGTGTTTAAAATATTGTGATATTTTTTTCTTCTCCCCTGCTCCGTCGGCCTCGGATACTAGCGGAGGCAATGCAAATGCTATACCCATACCAATTACGATCGGAATAGCAATAATTGCAACAGCAAATGAGACTGCTGCAAGGGAGGTAGCACCTAATTGACCGACCATGATATTATCTGCGAGGTATACCGTAATCTGACCTAGCTGACCTGCCATAATAGGCAGTGCCAGTTTTAGATTAAGCCTAAAGTCTTCCTTGTATTTATGTAGGATATTCATTTCGGAGTGTAAGATATAGATTTACAATGCAGCATGTTGATTTGGATTTGTTTGATTTGTGGAATTGTTGATTCGTTCTTAAATCAATAAGTAAAGTATTGCATAAGCTATTTCTATTTCTGTTTTGATTTTACCAATGCAAAGACTTCTTTGCGTCTTCTAATGAATTAAGAAGAGACAATGATTGAATTGATCCCTATCAAAATAATATACAATCGACAAAAAAGAGCTAGTTGAATTAAATCAACTAACTCTTAAATATATCTACAAACTGGACTTACTGTAACAGCCAGTATTTACTTAAACGTAATCGGCATTTCAGCTCTAGTTGTATCCCATCCAATAACCATATGTACCAATTTGTCTGTTTTCTTTTCGAATATGATGGCTAGATTTTCTAGTACTTCTTTTGGATCTGAAGATAGTCCGATATTTGTTCTTCCTACATCTTTAGATTCATCTCTGTTTGCTGATCCCCAAGCTGGAAGATCTTTAGAGAATATCATATCCCAAGATCCATCTTTGATCTCAGCGTATAGTGCATATCTTCCTTTTTTAAGATCCAAGCTGCCTACTTTTACATCTTCGAAAAAAGTGATTTCAGTTGATTGATTGGCTCCTACTCTCCAGATATCCCCAGTCTTTAGTAGTTCACCGAATACTTTTCTCCCTTTTTTGTAAGGTCTACTATATACAATTTGCACTTTAGGTTTAATTTTAGCTTCTTCACCTTCTAGATAGTTAGTGTATGCTGATTTACCTGGATAGTGAGCCATGTCCATTGGACTAACATCAGCACCAGAGAAAACTACAGGATTGAAAGCGATAGGCACTTCTACTCTTGTTTTATCCCACTGGATCGTCATGTGTGCGGTCTGCTCGTCCATCTCACGGAATGATATTGATAATGCTTCTACAGGCTCTGTGACATTAGTTACGGGTACTTTGATCGATGCTACTGTTTTTGATACATCTCTCTTTTCTGAACCCCATATTCCTCTTTGAGATGAGAAACTTACAGTCCATTCTTTCATAGTAGGCGTTGCAAATACAGTGTATGTACCCGGGTTGATAGTCGTTCCGCCGATTCCTACTGACTGATAGAATGTGATTTCGGTTGCTTCATTGGCACCCAATCGCCATTCTGATCCAAAAGGAACTAGCTTGCCGAATATTTCTCTTTCTTTTTTCATTGGTCGGCTATAGATCACTTTTACTTTAGGAGACATGGTTCTATCTTCTCCTTTCAGGTAGTTTCTCCATGCTGCTTCAGCTGGATAGTATTCCGCATCCATGTTTGATGGATCTACTTTTGGCCATTTTGATTCTTGAGCCATCGCAAGACTTACTGTCAGTACAGCAAATAATAATGTTATAATGTTTTTCATTCTTTAAAGTTTGATTGTTTTCGAATATGTAAACAGAATAATACTTAGCTATTCTGCCAAATTGGAAACGAAGATAATAAATGTTAGTGGCGAAGTGATGACGGGACTAGGACAATTTATAGTGTGGCGTAATTCGGTTGTCTTAATAGCCAATACTTCTGAAATGAAAACAAATTAGCTAATTTGTTTCCTAGTGATTTACAATGATAATGTTTCTTCATCTGAGACTAAGATAGCGGTGGATGATTTAATTTTAGTATTATATTTTGTGTGTGTATGCGGAGTGCTTTGTTAAGCGATAGGAGTACCATATGAACGAAATTCGCGGATTTTAAATTAAATAAAAGAAATATTAGAACAACTAAAAAATTGAGTAGAATAAAATTAAATTCATCATTAAGCCACAATCAATAATTTCATGGTTAATTTTGATCGCAAGTCATTAAAGCAAGAAGTTGAAAAATAAATATATTTATGTTTTCCATTTTTAGAAAAAAAATAATACCAGACTTTTCCAATTTAGGAACAGATTTACATTCCCACTTACTTCCAGGAATTGATGATGGAGCGAAAACGTTGGAAGATTCCATAAAATTAATCAATCAGTTAGTTGAAATAGGTTATTCAAAGATAATTACAACTCCACATATTATGGGCGAGTATTATTTAAATACTCCTGAAATAATTCGCAATAGCCTGGCCATTTTGAGAAAGGAATTAATAAAAGAAAATGTAAAAATTGAAATCGAGGCAGCCGCAGAATATTTTGTTGATGATGATTTCATCCAAAAGCTTAATGTCAAAGAGGAAATATTAACTTTTTCAAATGATAAAGTTCTAATTGAATTTTCGATGTTGGGAGAAGCAATTAACCCATTAGAAGTAATCTTCAAACTAAAAGCACAAGGATACAATCCAATTATTGCTCATCCAGAAAGATATATTTACTATTCAGATAATATGGATATATTTTCTAAAATAATTGAATCAGGAGGACAACTTCAAGTTAACCTTCTATCCCTTACTGGACATTATGGAGTAGAACAAAAGAAAATTGCTTATAAGCTTTTAGACAATGGTCTCGTAAAGTATTTAGGGACGGATTGCCATAATGAAAACCACATGATAAAAATAAAGGCAATGTTCACTAATCGCAAAATTAGAAACTTGATTACAAAGGGGGAATTTGGGAATAATCAATTATAAGGTAGACAATTTTGCAATCAGAAACCCGAATTATTTTTACCTCGGACTTTATATTTCTTACATCGGCACATCGATTTAAAAAGTCGGCTGTTAAATATTATAGATTTTACTACATTAGCTTCTTAATATTTTAAGATAACAAAGCTTGTATTGAACAATAAGAATAATAATTTTGAAAATGAAATTGTCTCTCTGCTTCATCAAAGAGACATGCGAGGCGTTCACCTCCTGTACGATCAGTATGGAGAATATATATTTGGATTCATTAATAAAATAATTTATTCAGAACAAGAAGCCGAATTGGTTTTACAAGATACTTTTTTGAAGGTTTGGGATAAAATTGGATCTTTTTCGGAAAAGAAAGGGCGATTTATAACTTGGGTAATCAATATTGCAAGAAATACCGCAATAGATATGTCTAGGTCAAAAAATTATAAACATACGCTAAAGCTTACAAGCCTTGATCATATTCCCCAAAATAAGAATTTTGTAAACATTGATGTTAAAATGGAAAACATTGATGTGCGTGATATAGTATTAAAATTAGACTTAAAATATAGTGAAATATTAGAATTATTATATTTTGAAGAGTATACGCATAAAGAAGTTGCAGAAAAGTTAAATATTCCTCTAGGAACAGTAAAAGGAAGAGTTCGAAAAGCATTTAAAGATATTAGAATTATATTTGAATCGTAATGAAAAGCGAACATAAAGCATATATAGAAAGTGGAGTGATTGAAGATTATTGTCTTGGAATTGCAGCACCATCTGATATCTCAAAATTATTGGAGATTTGCCATATGTATCCAGAGTCTCAGATAAAGCTTGATAACTATATAAATTATTTCGATTTTTTTGTGCAATCTTTTTCCAGAAAACCTTCTATAGAATCATTTAATATTATCAGTGATGCTATTTCAAATAGTATAAAACTTCAGAATGCAAAACTATTAGGAGAGGATCTAATGATGTCTGAGTTTGTAGGAATATCACGACATTCAAATGTAGAACATTGGGAAAATTTAGTTGCATGCATAGAACCCCCAATTGAGTACGATAATATTTTCGCTAAGCCTTTATTTTTTTCAGACACACACGAATTAACACTAGTTTGGTCTAAAGAATTGATTCCTGATGAAGTGCATCTAGATTTACATGAAAGCTTTTTAATTTTGGAAGGAACAGTTGACTGTTATGTAGAAGACAAGATCTTTTCTATGGTTAAAGGAGATTTCATGCAAATACCTATGAATGTACATCATAGAGTAGTAGTTACATCCGAAATATCAGGTAAGGCAATTATGTCTCGAATTGTGAGTCAAAGATGAGTAAATTAAGTAAGTAATCAAGGGTGAGTGGTTCTTCACGTTCGTTATTAATCCATCTGTGACTCTAACGTCTATTAATCTAATTGAAATAAATCAAGTTTTTTTAACTTGTTTTTTAAAACAAGCGCTCCAATATAATCATCATCGACATCAAAAGAAACTAAAGTCCAATCGTCAATTTTTTCATTTTTCCATTCAATCGAACGCATTTTCACTTCGTCAGTATCCAAAATACTCATTTCGAATTTATCCAGAGGGATATTTAATCCTTCACCTTGTGCTTTAATGAAAGCCTCTTTTCTTGTCCAACATTTAAAAAATGATCTATGTCGAATATTTTCATTCAGAGACATTATGATATTAGCTTCGTTTTCAGAAAAGAAACGATTTGCTAATTCTTCGATTTTAATTTCTCTATTAATTAATTCAATATCAACACCTATCTCATTTTCTAATGAAAATGCAATTAATCCCTTGTTATTAGAATGAGATACATTAAATTGCAAAGTAGAATCAGAAAGATACGGCTTGCCATATTCCGTGTATTCAAATTGAAGTTCAGCTGGTTTTAACCCTAGATAGTTGCCTAGCAGATTCCTAAGACTGGCTCTGCACTTCACGAAATGCACTCTGTCTTTCTCAAAATAGAATTTATTCGCTCTATCTTTTTCATCAGAAGATAAAATATTCCAAAGGACTATCAATTTATCTTTAGACGAATCTAGATTTAACTTCCATAAGTGAACAACACCAAGATCAATTTCCTTAAATCTATGCACTCTTTCCCATTTCTGAGTAGATGATTTTATATGGTATTTAATTCCAGACACTCTGATAATTTTGATGCCAACCCTTTTACTTCGGGGTCCTCAAATAATGTTAAATGTTGTCCAGGAACTACATGTAAGTTGACACCTCCTTTCGCCAATTTTTTCCACTGGATTAAATGATAGTTTTTATCCGTTCTATCATTGAACTCCTTACTTCTAATAAAATAAATTTCATTTTCTATTGGCCTCCATTTATAGTCTGCATATAACTCGTTTAGATTTTCAATTGTTTTTTGTAATTGCTTGTTGGAGTTGCTTTCCTGAAATGAATCATCATTCAAAAGCTTTTCTTTTTTACTGAATCGATTTGAGATTTTATTTTTAATTCGACTGAAATCTCCTCTTTTAAGCATGTCGAAAAATCGACTTAAAGTCTGGCTACCTTTATTTTTATTATTCCCAAATAAATGAACAGGAGCGGAATCTATAAAAAATAATTTTTCGATTTCATCTCCCTGATCCTTCATTTGATGTGCCATTTCTAGAACTACAGCATTGCTAAAACATGTTCCCAAAATTCGATATGGTCCAGTTTTTTGAATACTTTTCATCTTGTCAATGTATTGACTTGCCATAGCTTCTATTGTCTCTGGAAAATCTTCACCTCCATCTAATCCTGGAGGCTGAAAACTATACACTGGCAGATCATCCGGAAGGTAATCAGTTAATAGTTTGTAGAAAAAAACATGTGCTCCACCTCCATGTATACAAAAAAGTGGATTTTCAATGCCATCTGATCTAAGAGCAATGAGGGTTTGACCAGCCTTTGTATTTACTGTGTTTCCATCTATTGCTGAAGCCAAATCCTCAATACTTGAATATTTAAATAGAGAAGAAGGAGGTAATATTATCTTCATTTTTCGTTCTATCTCACCAAAAAGCTGGATAGCCATTAGTGACTTCCCTCCCAAGTCGAAAAAATCATCTTTAATAGAAATGTTTGAAAGGTTAAATAGGCTCTCCCATATTTTTGACAATTCCTTTTCTGTATTAGTTCGAGGAGCTATATAATCCGTTTTATTCTGTTGAATTGGAGTGAATTCTTTTTGAACTGAAATTGGAGAATTACAATAAATTCCGTCCAATACATCTACAATCATAGTTGATGGATGAATATTTTCAACTTCTTTGATCAATTTATATAAGTCAGCTTTGAGGCCCTTAATTTGATCTTTAGATATTCGTGAATTATCATACCTAAAATCTATTTCAATTTCTTGTAGTGGGTTGACTCTGATCGTTAATGGATAACCTGAACTAAATCCACCTGCAAAATGCTCTACATCAATATCGCCTACAATAAGTCCATCTTTCAGGAAATTACCATAAACGAATAATGTCTCAAATAGCTCAAGATGAGTTGGCCATTGAATAGAAGACTTAATTTGCTCAAGAGGAGTATTTTCAAATGGTCTTACTTTGCCTTGTTCTCTCTGTAGCATCTTCAACCAATCATACACTCCTGAATTTTTTTTAACATTTACTCTATTTGGAATAACATTCATAAATAAGCCACTGATATCTTCAATATTTGGAAAATCAGTAAATCGACCTGAAACAGTTACTCCATAGACTACATCGTCTGTATCAAAATATTTACTTATCAGCAAAGCCCATAATCCTTGGAATGAAGTACTTACACTTACGTTTCTGAGCTTACTAAAATCGCGTATTGTTTGACTTTCATTTTTTGTTAATTTCAGAAAATCATCTTCAAATTTTGGTTTCACACCTATTGATTTTTCAAATAGTTGTGGTTTGGTAAATTCTTTTAATGACTGTCTCCAGAACTGTACCTCTTTATTTTGATCTCGATTGTCATTCCATTTCAAATAGGATAAAAAGTTTGGCGTTGGTTCTACGTCTACTTTTACACCCTTATTCAATATCATGTAAAACTTTAATGCATCCTTTAGTATAAT
>Ga0209187_1004670_pt1 | contig 10197 bp, 7 predicted proteins | sample BantaG_FD_187430 | JGI IMG/M metagenome (GOLD analysis project Ga0209187, IMG submission 187430) | Marine algal microbial communities from Bantry Bay, Ireland - BantryBay_4 metaG (SPAdes) (version 2) | ecosystem: Host-associated > Algae > Red algae > Unclassified | place: Bantry Bay, Ireland... | reverse complement strand
GGGGGACGGTGCGAGCAGCGCCGGGTTATGAGGGGCGTGGGGGGAGGCGAGTTAGCCCAACACGCTCGGTAGAGACTTTGGCTTCCCACATCCGACCAGCTGACGAGCGGGGCGGACGGACGACGACGCGGCGGAGTGCGCGCGTGTGATACTCTCTCACAACATTTTTGGTGCTCCGCTTGGCGCTGGCTGGCGGCTAGCAGTGAGACGCACGCGGTGCAGCCTCTAACGAAGGGGACGGAAACAAGAAAGGCGCATCCGCCGTAGAGCACGAAGCCGGTGCCGTCGTCGTGGCCCGAGGAGTCGGGGGGGGAGAAAGGTCCGCCGCAGATGGCGTGCCCGCGGCCAACGAGTGGTGGGACACCATGGCGAGAGAGTCACCATTGCCAGGCGCCGCGCCCGCGACGTTGTAGCCCGTCGTTGAGTCCCCTATCGCGCCGGTGCCGACCATTGGCACCATCTCGTGCAGGTTGTAGATTGACGTGGGCGGGCGTGACGCACGTGGTGCAAGCATGGCCGGGGTGCTCAGCTGCACAGGGGATATCTCGTCAAGTTCCTGCGTCTCAAAAGCGCTGGCACCCACGCCGCTCACGTGGCCGTCACACGAGGGGAGCACAGACGTCAAGGGACCTAGGGGTACGCTCCCAGGCTGATAAACAGCGGCATTGGCCAAAAACACAGCGTGTGCCTCGGCCTCGTCTCGGGCGCGCATTTGCGTCTGCGCCGGTGTCGCCACGTCAAACGGCGAGAGCGCCGCTGACTGCACCACCTCGGCGTTACCGATGGTCGACTGCTGCACTTGAGCGCTGGCAGCGGCGGCGGCGGCGGCGGCGGAGGCGGCGGCGGCGGAGGCGGAGGGGGCGGCCGCGACCACGCCGGCGGCCGACGGTGGCGGCGGCGGCACGTGGGCCTCCTCGTGCGCCGCAGAAAGACCTTGTGCATCAGCAGCGGCCTGGGCGGCATGCTGCGCCTGCGTGTCATTGGCTGAGAGCATCGCATAATCTTGAAGGAGCTGCCTCGTAGAAACCTTCATACGAGGGGCACGGCTGTGCCGCCGCGGAAGGCTGCTCGTAGCCTTGCGCTTCGGACCGCCAGCCATGCTAGCGAGGAAGAGGGGGAGGTGCAATAGGGTGGGGGCTGGGGGAGAGAGCGCTAGAGAAGGGCTCAATGGCGTTCGAAGGTGCAGGACAGAGTAGACGACAATGGCGGCGAGTGAACGCCGAGCGCCTCCCACACAGGTGCCTGCAGTTATATACCCACGACATCACCACTACGCTTGCCACAGCACCCCCCCTCGAAAAGCATGCCCGCCGCACCACACGCTCGTGGGAGCCACACCCCACGTCAACCGTGCCGGCCGTGTACTTCGTCGTGAGCGCACACTGTCAAACACAGCCGTCGATGAACGCACGTGTCAGATCCCAAGAAGCAGGGGCTTGAGCAAGTGGAGAGGGACATTTCGGAGGTCGAGATCGCAGACCCCACGGGCGACCCGATAACAGAAACCCCAGAAGCACGATTGCAACCGCACTGTGCCTCCCAGGCGAGCGCGCTAACGCGTTGTCGTCGTGGGCGAGCGCACGGCACGTCGCACTGCGGGACCAAACAATCGCCAGGTGGTGCACAACCAGTCGTTGGCCTCACCGTCGCGTTCTCGACTCACCTGGTCCAGGCAAACGGTTTGGCATGACAGCCCGTGGCCACGAGCAGCGCTCTGCGGAAGTGGTGGAGGGCCTGGGTGAATGCGACAGCGCTGATAGCGGGCGCTCGCCGTCTTCACGGCGAGGCGGTACGAACAGCAGTCAGCCGTGCGCTCTGTAGCCGTGTGACGTTTGCGGACCCCTGAACAGTGACGTCAAGGCGGGGAATGCCGTGCGCGGATCAAACGAGTCGGCACTCTGTGAATTCTTGCGCTGCCGTCCGTTCGTCAGAGCCAAATTTGGATGTAAAGAATTTCTCCAAACAGGTTCTCATTGGCGGCCTGTAGGCGGGTTCGTGAGTACAAGACAACTTTGTGCTACTCAATTATAAGATTGCCTGCCGCAAATACGGTTCCGTCGACGGTCCGGGCACTGAGGTGAGCGCGCCTTTCCGGCAGACGGGTACGCTTTCGACTGCCGACAGCGCGTTCAAGAGCCGCGGCGAGAGCGGCGCGTCTCTCGAATGGGCAGGTCTTGATGCCTTTGCGGCCGTCGTCCAAGCACAGGAGTGCACGTCGCCTGCCCCGCGGCCCCGCCGCGGAGCAATCCAACTCAGCCAGCCCATCGCTGGATGCTGATTCGACGACTTGTTTCGACGTGGCGGTCCATCAACCGCGTGGTGCAGTACTAGGCGCAGGGCCGCCCCGACACCGGCGGCTGGAGCTTCACTGGCCCCGCCAATGGGGTGCTCAGAGGGTAGAATTGATTTGCCCCCCTCGACCGTGGAAGGTTCTTAGCGGTACTGTCGCAGCAGCTCTTCGTGGCCTGGGGCAGGAAGGGCTGTTTCGCAGAATAGAGGCTGTGGGCGAAGGTCCAGGCCTAGAGAAAGACGCGCGTGCGTGCCTTTGCGTCGGAGCGCCACGCGGCGTTTTGGGGCCTGCTTGTTGTTCGGGTGCGCGTGCAAGTGCCTTGTGGCGTCCGTCGCCTCGAGCACGTACCGTGGAGGTCACTCCGAGGTCACTCCCTCCTTTCATGATGGTAGGTCGAAACGGTCTGCCTACTGCATGATGTGCTGCGCAAGACGGGAAGAACATGGGGTGTTAAACGCAGCTCCTCCAGCTCCTTGTTCTGATACTGACTGGCTTCTCATTGCTTCAGACTCCGTGTTTCGCGCGTGACCATTGCCCCTGTTATCCACCACATTGTGTTTCATTATGGTCCCGCCTCCACACAGGCCCTCCGATGCAGCATATGCGGTTTTGGCGGCAAGTCCGAGTCGGGCCTGCGCCTACACCAGATCTCCCGACACAAAACGGTGACGGTGAACGAGGAGCTTGCTGAGGCACCTCCCCCACTCTAACGGCAGAGGGCGCTTCCCTCCAATGAACACCTGCGCGATACCGCTGCTGGCTCAGCAAGCGGGATGGCGAGTGCCAATGCGGCCCCTGAAGTTGGACATGTGGAGCGGTCACCAAGCCCCACACCACCGCTCTCCATGCCACCACCGCTCTCCACCGCGGCCGAGCGCGCTGCGGCTGTGGACGCGCACATCAAGGCCCTGCTGTCCATTGCCCGCGTGCTTGTGCCACCCTCCACCAGTACGAGGTCTCGCGGGGCCACGCCCGCCGCCGACGAGCCCGAGTACAACTATTCGACGCTGTCGACGCACGTGCAGGCGCTGTACGAGATGATGGAGGACAACTCGCGCACCACGCCGCTCATATCGCGCCGAAAGTACGCAAAGACGGGCAAGTTTGACAGCTACCGGCTTCGAGTCCTGCAGGACTTTGTGCTGGGCGTCGGTGGGGCAGGGCTTGGCAAGAGCGACCAGGAGAAGCTCTTCAACTTCTTTGAGATTTGGGACAGGGTGAAGAAGGGCATGCCCAAGGACTCGGGTCACTGGCACACGATCAAGGACACCTTCGCCACCCCAACCGCGTTTGCTAACGCAGTGCGCGACGATGTCGAGGACGCGGTTCTGAAGGAGGGGTGGAAGAAGGTCACGCTTGTGGAGGGCGACGTCAAGTACGAGGGCTTTTTCCGATCAGCAATGGAGGTCGTGCTGACCCAGATCGAGAACGCAAAGAAGGTGCAGCTCTGGAGCGGGCCCGACGGACCGGCGCCTCCCAGTGACCGCCGCGATTCTCCCCTTGACGGTGACGCGTTCAAACTGTGCGAGGAGGAGGTGATGCGCGTCAACGGCGACAACAGCTGCGTGCTGGGTCTGCATTTGTTTAGCGACTCGAGCCAGATTTCCTGGTCGGGTGGTACGTTGCGCGGGTCTGTTGATGATGGGTGGGTTGCTGCTTGTGGGGTGGGTGGCTGACGTTGCTTCTCTCTCTTACAGCCGTTCTCTCAAAAACCTCGCACGCCGACTGTTGCACCACTCTCACAAATCGGCCTCTGCGACCCCGTGAAGGCCGATTTGTCAGAGTGGTGCGAAAGTTGGCGTGCGAGGTTTTTGTGAGAACGGCTGTATAATTCTTGGAACACGTCGCTCACGACACGTACTTGTATTGCCTTGCTCATTCCCCCTTGTCGTCGGATTTATTGTTCTCCCAATTTTCTAGCGCACCAACTTTATTCCGTGCGAATTCGCTTGGTCAATGTGGTTTCGGCGAAGGTGGAATGGTCTACGGTGGCGTACATCCCTCTCGTGAAGAAGCTGCAGGAGACGAATGCCATTGACAAGGCCCGTCAACGGCGCAGCGGCTTGCTGCAGCGCATGCTGTACCTGGCCTTCCGCGATGTTATTGCGCGCAGCCACATGGGCATTGCGCTGTCCCATGGCACAAGCAGCATCATGGCCTTTGTCCGCATTCTGCTCTACATTTGCGACCAACCTGAGGAGCGCGCTGTCCTTTGCCTGAATGAAGGCAGGTGCGACCACCCATGCAGCAACTGCAACGTCAAGATCGAGGTGGCTGGCGCGCCGGAGGCGCTGGATGCAGAAGACCGCGTAGCCCTCGACGACCTGGAGAATCAGGTTGAGTCTGCGGAACACGCTCAGCGGGCGCGCATGCGACCACGGCGCGCCACGCTGGAGGCCATGGGCAGCTCCAGAAGTGTTGTTCCCGCGCTCGCAGGCATGGCGGGCATGTCACCTTATCCAGGATTGATGTACCGCATGATTGGCTTCGACGTTCTGCTCGTACGCTCGGATCACTTCTTCTCACGCTCTTTTGCTGGTCAGTACCTTTTTTGGAGGAGCTCGGTGGGCACCCACGTTTAGAGACAGCACACTGACGCTTCTATCGCTATGTGTTGTGCTTTTTGTCATCTGCGGTGCTCTCGTGTACTTCTTTCTTCGTGAACGCTATAACGAGGTTCTTGACCTCGGCATTACGAGGCTGCTGGTTCACAGCCTGGTCAGAAACTTCCCCAACATGTGTCGCGGCCGCAAGCCGCCGGCAGGCTCTGGCGCTGCCACTCGTCGTGTTACCAATCTGAGATTCAAGCATGTGGGCCGCCGCAGCAAGGCGTGCAAGACCTCTTCAGGGTGCGTTTCGCTTTGCGCTGTCTGTCTGCTTTCGCTCACGTCTCGATCCGCTTCTATACATGCCCTGTTCTTTAGTCCCACTGGCTGACGTCACTTGTCTCTTACTATCTGAGCTTGCGCTTGAATCGGGTGTCGATTTTGTTCCACACGTGCACACTGTCTCTCGTCCTATATCCTCCAGGTACATTGTCCCAGAGAAAGAGAAGCACTCAAACTTCACTGGGACGCGGCAGAGGCGCGGCGTGCATATCTTTCCGTCGACAATGGTCAGACTCTGGGGGCCTGCAGACGACGACGACAATGACGACTCCAATAGCAACGGAGAAGGCGTGAATGCGTGTTGTCTTGTCCTTGTACCGGTAGTGCGCGCGGGTGAGCGCGGGCACGGTAGCGCCAGTAGGGTGAGTACGAACGCAGGGTTAAAGGTGTGTATTGTACTTCTCTCGTCTTCCGCTCGGGGCTAGTCCCCGCGCGTGTCCCTTCTTTTACCCCCACAGGGCGGCGCCCGCCCTCACTCGGCGCCCCACCCGCTTCGCCTCCTGAGTCGGTCGGTCCGGTCGACCGACCGCCGCCAGGCAGGCTCTTCCTATGGCGCCTATGGCGCCCGCCACTCTCCACCGCACACACACGCACCGCCGCCTCCGAGGCGGGCACGTCCGGGTGCGCTCATTCCGCCTTACCCCGCCGCCGCCGCAGCATTGCTGCCCCGGGCGTTGGGGCGGGGAGAGGCGCCGGGGGTGAGCTCCAGCCGGTGCTGTCCCCCACCGGGCGTGCAACCCACGGGTGGGTCGCCGGGAAGCGGGGGAAGTACTGCACCGGAAGTACACTCTGCAACTCCCCCGCCTCCCCCAAGTGCCGGGGCGCGAGGGGGGGGGGAGCAGTCGACAGTTGCTCCCCCTGTTCGCGCGCCAACACTCCCCCGCGGGCGTCGCCATACTGGGTGGGCGCCACGCCCATGGCGTCGCGGCATGTCGTGAAGGGCAACGTTCCCAGCGGCTTGGTTAGCGCGTCCGCCGTCATCTTGTCCGTCAGTACGTGCTCCACCGCCAGCGTCTTGTCCTTCACCTTCTCCCGGATGAAGTGGAAGTTGATGTCAATGTGCTTTGTCCGCGCGGAGCATGCGGCGTTGTGCATCAACGCGATGGCCCCCTGGTTGTCGCACTTCATGTTGACCGCCTTGGTGACGCCTGTCAGGTCCCCCATCAGTCGGCGCAGCCACATGGCCTCCTTGGCCGCCATGGCCGCCGAGATGTACTGTGCCTCTGTTGTCGAGGCGGCCACCGTCGGTTGGATCTTGCTCAGCCAGCTGATGGCTCCCCCGTTGAACGTGAAGACGTAGCCTGTCGTCGAGCGCCGGCTGTCCACATCCGCCGCAAAGTCAGCGTCGCTGTAGTCCGTCAGTGCGCCCTCCACCCCGTAGCTCAAGCCCAGATCCGCTGTTCCTCTCAGGTACCGCAGCAGCGACTTGGCCGCGCCAAGGTGCTCTGTCGTCTGGGCGGACGCGTAGCGCGACAGGCGCCCAAAAGCGAACGAGATATCAGGTCGCGTGCAGGTCGCCAAATACAGCAGCGCCCCCAACAGTTCCTGGTAGGTGCTGATCAGCTCCCCCGGAAGCAGTTGGCCCTCCTTGCGCAGCAGCAGACCCGCCGCCATAGGGAGACGGGTCGGGTTGGCATCACTCATCTTAAAGCGCGCCAGCACGTTGGCGACGTACTGGTGCTGCCCTAGCTTCACCACCCCCGTGGCGCTGGGGCGGTGGATGTGCATCCCCAAGAAGTAGGTGGGCTCGCCGATGTCTCGCGCCTTGAACGCGTCGAGGATGATCTTTTTCCCCGCGGTCACGGCCGGCTCCGTTTTAGCCGCGATGAGCAGGTCGTCGACGTAGACGAGGACGTAGATGGTCTCCTCGTTGATGGTGCCCTTGTACATGCAGGGGTCGGCGGCAGTCGGTGACAGGCCGCTCTTGGGCAGCGTTGCGTCGAGCAGCTTGTACCAGGCGCTCGCCGCCTGCTTCAGTCCATAGATGGCTTTTAGCAGGTGGCAGACCTTGCCCTTCTCCCCCCGCTCGTACCCCTGAGGCTGTCGGATGTAAATCTCCTCCGTGACCGTGCCATTGAGGAAGGCCGTTTCCACGTCCAGCTGCCCGAGGCGTAGCCCATTGGCGGTGCATATGGCGAGTAGCGCCCGGAGCGTCGCATAGCGCGCGACGGGCGCCCATGTCTCCTTCTAGTTTACGAGGTACGTCTGGGTGTCGCCCCGCACCACGAATCGTCCCTTGTAGCGTTCGATGCTGCCGTCGGCGCCGCGCTTGCGCTCGCAGATCATCTGCGTTGCGGTGACGACCTTGCCCGGCGGCAGGTCCGTCAGCTCCCACGTACCGTTGGCCCACAGCGCATCCACCTCCTTGCGGTTGGCCGTGTCAAACTCCGCCCAGTCGGCCTCACGCATGGCCCGCCGGATGTGCATCTTGTCCGGCCCGGCACTGGCAGAGGCGGCCATCGCCCACGCGCGCAGCGCCTTGGCCTCGGGGGGAGGCGTGTGTGCCGCCGACCACCCGCGCGTGCGCACCGACGCGCGCGGGCCCCGTGAGTGGTGCCCGCCGAGAAGGCGGGGCTGAGGCCCCGTTGCGGGCACCCACGCAGCAGACGCGTGGCCGCGGAGCGGAGCCGCCGGCCCCGCGGGCACCCACCCTGCAGACGCGTGGCCGCGGTGCGGGGGATTGGCCCGCAGCAGGCGCATGGGATGGCGCGAAGCCGCCGGCCCCCCAGCGTTGCCTGCCTCGCCTGCCTCACCGCCGACCTCCTGGTCGGCATGGACCGGGGGCGGCGGCCGACCGTGGACGTCGTCGTCGGCACCCGAACCGGTCTCGGGGCCGGCCGGCCCCTTTCCCAAGTCGCCGCGCGGGGCACCGCCGGCGTCGTCGCCTCCGACAGATGGCCCAGATGTGAGGAGCCGGGCGGCCTCGAGCGCCGCCGACAGCGGTCCGGGCGGGGGCAGGTGCGCGTCGGCGCGCGCACCAGATACGGGCGGCGGCAGCGGAGCCGCAGGCACCTCGCCGGGCTGCAGGAGTGAGCCCCCGTCGAGGGCGTCCCGACCGGGGGGGAAGCGGACGCACTGCGTGCTTGGGGGCGGCAGGGAGGGCGCATCGGCCGCCGCAATGGCACGCAACGCGGGTACCAGCGGAGTCTCGTCGAATCGCACATCGCGGCTCACCTCCACCTTGTCGCCAACCAGCACGCGCCACCCTTTCTGACCCAGCCCGTAACCTAGAAAGGTGCCGGCGACCGCACGCGGCATCAGTTTGCGACGAATCGCCCCGGGTGTGTACACCCACGCCTTGCAGCCAAAGACGCGCAGGTGGGAGACATCCGGCTTCGTTCCGTAAAACGCCTCGTAGGGCGTCTCGTCACGCCCGCGGTGCGGCACGCGATTCCCCAAGTAGCTGATCGTCACGGCAGCCTCCGCCCAGTACTTGGGCGGGAGGCCGCTGTCGGCGAGCAGGGCGAGGACGCGCTCGATGACCGTACGGTTGTAGCGCTCGGCGACCCCATTCTGCTGCGGGGTGTACCGCGTGGTGCGTTGGTGCTCCACCCCCTTGTCCTTCACCCAGGCAGGCCAGGCCCCACCCGTAAACTCCAGCTTGCCGTCGGTGCGGATGACCTTGATGCGGTCGCCTGTCTGGTTCTCCGACAGGTTGACAACCTCGATAATGGCCTCCTTCACCTGCCCTTTCGTTGTCAAGGGGACGACCGCCTTAAAACGAGTGAAGTCGTCCACCAGGCTCCCCAGATACTCGGCCCCACCCGCAGAATGGACCGGCATCGGCCCGTCCACGTCGACGTGCACCAGCTGAAGGGGGGCAGTCGTCACGGACGTCGAGTCGTGGAACGGGGCACGGGTTATCTTCCCGGTGATGCACGGCGGGCAGGGAACCGCTTGCAGCAGGTTCACGCCGTGCTGAGTTACCTCCATCCCCGTCACCGCCGTGGCCATGCGGGCCAGAGAGGTGGGCGCCAGGTGCCCGAGCCGGCGGTGCCACGTTGAAGTGTGCACAACGGCGGTGGCCGTCTCAGCGGCCCCCGTGGTCACGGGCATGCCGATAGTGTAGAGACGCCCAGCCACGCGCCCGATCGCGCACACCTCTCCATTTCGCTTGATGTTGAACGAGCGCTGGTGGAACTCGACGGAGAAGCCGTGCCCAGACGCCTGGCGCACGGACAGCAGCGGCACCGTGAGCCCCGGAACGACTAGCACGTCGCTCAGCGTCAGCTGGAAAGGCCCCGCGGGCCCATCGACCGTCAGCGTCGCCACGCCGCTGGTGGTCGCCGTGAGCGACCGTTCGTCGGCCAAAGCCACCTCGACGGGCGGGCACGTCTCGACCTCCGTCAGCGAGGACGCGTCTCCCGTCATATGGTGCGACGCGCCGCTGTCCAGCACCCACTGCCCCTTGTGCACCGCCTCCCAACCGTCGGTGGCGGGAATGACGGTCGCCATCATCGCCAGCCCGGCGGCCCCGCCGCCGCCAGCATCGTTGGCAGGCTTGGAGCGGCAGTCGCGCTTGAAGTGCCCCATACGAAAACGGGTAAGCTGCCCCTCTTTCCTGCATGTCATCTCTCCATGTTCTATCGACTCGTTCTCGACCCAAACTACACCGCGGAGAGCGCGACCTACAAGCCGGGAACCAGTTCGCGACCGGTCAAAGGATAAAACACGTTCACAAAATAGCGTGTTACCACGAAGACTGGGCAGCACATCAACATCGGTGCAACGACCACATCGGGCGACGACGAGGAGCCCGTGGCCGTCGTGCCCGGCCTCAATGCAGGCCATCGGGCCGAGTGGGTGGAGGAGATGATGATCGTGAGCGACGTCTACATGGCGCAGGGAGACCGGGCGTTCAACGGGCCGCGGCTTACGGACGGCAGGGACCCGCAACTCGCTGACCCCGCACACCGGACGTCGCAGGAAGACGCGAACGCAGCTGGCGTCGTTGGTGGTGCGAGGACGGCTGCTGTCGAGGACTACGACGCCGAGGCGGCCGCCACACTGGCCGCGTGG
>Ga0209187_1004668_pt1 | contig 10201 bp, 7 predicted proteins | sample BantaG_FD_187430 | JGI IMG/M metagenome (GOLD analysis project Ga0209187, IMG submission 187430) | Marine algal microbial communities from Bantry Bay, Ireland - BantryBay_4 metaG (SPAdes) (version 2) | ecosystem: Host-associated > Algae > Red algae > Unclassified | place: Bantry Bay, Ireland... | reverse complement strand
ATGGGTCAAATTTGCTGTCTGTCGTCACTGTGATTACTTGTCTACAGTATGCGTCTCCTGAATTGAAGTCGCCACTGTTATCTGTATCCACGTACCACTCTCGGATCGTTGAGCCTCCTGCACATACATTATTCCCTCTTTGCTCATTGAGTAACAAGACATCATACGTTCTCTCGCCTTCACATGTACCGCCTACCATGGCTGGTGTGCTTAACTTCAATTTTAGGATTAGTAGGATGTGGGAACGGTTCAGAAACTATAGATGTGTCACAAGGCGATCCATCTTCCATTCAATGGATGAGCTTGGAAGAAGCAGAATTAAAAATGAAAGACACTCCTAAGGAAATTTTTGTCATGGTATATGCTGATTGGTGTCCTCACTGTAAAAAATTTGATAAGACCACTTATAAAGATCCTAAAGTCATAGCAGAAATTAATAGTAATTTTTATCCAGTCAAAATTAATGCACATTCGAATAAAGACATTAGATACAGAGGGCAAGACTTTTCCAATCCTGATTTTGACCCTAATAAATCAACTGATGAGCGAAATAGTTATCACGAGATTCTGTATGAGATTAAGGCTGGCAGTATACCATCGATAGTTTTCATTGGAAAAGATTTTCAAGTAAAAGGATCTGAACTTGGATTCAAGGAAGCTGATGAATTACGATCTCTGATGATTATGTATAAAAGCAGTTAATATGTTTTTGATCTTTTTATGTAGACCCGATAGTTATAATTGATACTGTTTTATTAAGTCTATAATAGTTTAGTAGCAACTCATCGCTGGCAGGTTGCTCCTCAGCAGATCTTACTTACTTTTCAAGTTAATAACTCATTATACTCTTTAGTCAGAAAATTACCAACCTTTTCTGTCCACAATAATTCAAACAGGCTCAAACCCACTAAGCTAGCGCTCCACAGCCTTAGAAAAAAATCGCCTCAAGTAAGCAACTCTTCTTCCTTTCCTCCAATTAATAGTTCACTTCTACCAGCTCTAATCCCATCTATAATAATCTGAACACGAGTTTCGGCGGACATACCTTTAGCTTGATGTTAGGCTATACTAGAAAAGGGCAAACGGTATTTTGATGATCTGACAGATAAGGTTGCAGAATTATTCTGTGAATTAGCTGCCACAGATATCGATGACCTATATTATTAATGATGTCTATCCTTTGGTCTGTATTTTCTTAAATGAATTAATAAGAAATCCGATACATGCTATGACGATAACTGAAAGCCCTAATGCTGTTGGGATATTTCCATAGATGAAATGTCCTGTGGCAAAAAGTGCACTATAAACACCTATAACGGCTAAAACAAAAAGTAACATCTCCAAAGGTAAGCGACTGCCTCCTCCTTCTTTGATAATATGTCCTTCTGCTTTGGCTCTGGAGATCATACTATTCCATCCACTTCCCCCTGGCTGAATTTTATTATAAAATGAAACCAACTTATTCGTCTCCGTCGGTGCTGTAATGAATGTTGCTATGACCCAGATAATTGTCGTCAATAAGGCACCAATCACAATCGTCTCCCATCCTTCGAATCCATGATTAGTAAAAGTAAAAAAACCAGCAATGATTAGAGATGCAATCATGGCTACTATCTCAGTCATTGCATTGATCCTCCACCAGAACCAGCGCAGAATATATATGGCTCCTGTCCCTGCACCCAGCAATAATAGATATTGAAATGCCTGACTCGCATCAGTCAAAACTAATCCGAGACTTAATCCTAACAGAGCTGAAAGCATCGTAAACAATCGTCCCATCCAAACTAATTTCTTTTGAGAAGCATCTCTGTCTATAAATCGATGGTAGAAATCATTCACTAAATAAGATGCTCCTAAATTAAGCTGAGTCGACATGGTAGACATAAATGCAGCAATAAGCGAGGCGGCCACTAAGCCCAATAGTCCTGTAGGCAGCATCGTCAGCATCGCAGGATAAGCCACATCATGCCCCAGCTTATCTTCTGGCAAATCAGGAAAGACTCTTTGGATATCAGATAGTTCTGGGAATACAATAAGTGATGCCAATGCGATCAAAATCCATGGCCAAGGTCTCAGCGCAAAGTGTGCCGCATTATAAAACAGCGTGGCTTTAATAGCACCTTTTTCATTCTTAGCGGAGAACATCCGCTGGGCGATATATCCTCCCCCACCAGGCTCAGCACCAGGATAATAGGATGCCCACCACTGCACAGCCAGTGGCACCAGCATAATCGGTACCCACAGCGACGGATCAGTGAAATCTGGAAAAAGACTCGTCTTGCCCACTACATTCTCATGAGATAATAATCCAGATAAGCCGCCCACTTCATCCATACCGAGGATATAGATCGTCGCCCAGATAGACCCAATCATGGCTAATATAAACTGTACAAAGTCAGTCACAATAACGGCCTTCAATCCACCGACTGTACTATACGCTATCGTAATCGTCCCAGCAAGCAGTAAGGTCACCCAGCCATCCCAGCCAAGTACGATCTCACCAAACTTTATCGCGGCTAAAGACACTGCTCCCATCACCAATACATTAAAAATTAATCCCAGGTAGAGTGCTCTGAATCCTCTCAGAAATGCTGCAGGCTTACCACTGTAACGCAACTCATAAAACTCTATATCTGTCAGAACTTCAGATCGCCTCCACAGCTTAGCAAATACAAATACCGTCAGCATCCCTGTCAATAACATAGACCACCACACCCAGTTACCACTCACTCCGTTCTGTCTCACTAAGTCCGTCACAAGGTTAGGCGTGTCTGCGGAGAAAGTGGTTGCAACCATGGAGACACCTAATATCCACCATGACATATTTCTTCCTGATAGAAAAAATTCTGTGACTGAAGAGCCAGCCTTCTTAGAGACCATGATGCCTACGATGAGGACGAATAGAAAGTATACAGCGATAATCGCCCAGTCAAATGTAGATAGTGTCATGATTATTTATTCTATGAGTATTAAGGTATTTATTCTAATTGGCTAAGTGTGTAATTAGCCTCCTAAAAAATTTATAATTCAACGAAACCTAAGTTAGCTATGTAGACTACTGCCAAGCAAACTTCCATCTTCTGAAAGCTTCTATCGCTTCATATTCTGCAAATCCTAAGTCTCGATAATGATTAGCTGCTTCACGATTGCGATCTTCTGCTCGCTGCCAGAATTCCCTGACATCCTCACCTGGAAATGGAGGACTGTCTTTCTGAGACTGGTGCATAAATATAGCTTTGCGCTTTCTGAGCATCTCTTCTGGGCTGATCGGTACGGCCATTTCTATCTCATCCACAGGGTATTCGTGCCATGCACCTCTATACAGCCATAACCAGCTGTCTTTGATCCATTTTTCTCCACTCAACTGATCGAAAGCCTGAAAGATACTTTCTAAACATACTCTGTGAGTGCCATGTGGATCCGCTAAGTCTCCTGCTGCATAGACCTGATGAGGTTTCACATCTTCCAATAAAGTTTTAACGATATCTATGTCTTTCTGAGATAGAGCTTTCTTCCTGGTCTTACCTGTCTCGTAAAAAGGCAGATTGAGAAAATGAATATGATCATCATCTAATCCACAGAACCTTGCTCCCGCTCTCGCTTCGCCTTTTCTGATTAAGCCTTTGACTAGTCTTACCGTATTAGAATCTTGCTGGCCTGTTTGCTTTTTGATAATCGACTTCTCCGCTTTGCTCAGTATCTTATCATCTGCATCTTCTGATACATGACCTTGAAGTTCTCTAAAGAATTCTATAAACCGCAGTGCATCATAATCATGAACCGCTATATTACCAGAAGTCTGATAAGCTACATGGACGTCATGACCCTGATCGACCAGTCTTAAGAAAGTGCCACCCATACTGATCACATCATCATCTGGATGTGGGCTGAATATGATCACTCGCTTTTTAGCGGGCTTAGCTCTTTCAGGTCTGGTAGAATCATCCGCATTAGGCTTTCCACCGGGCCATCCAGTGATGGTATGTTGCAGCCGATTAAAGACTCGGATATTCAGCTGATAAGCCGAAGCTTCTTCTATGATCAGATCGCTGAGTTGGTTTTCGTTATAATCTTCATTGGTCAATTTTAGGATTGGCTTTGATAATTTATCTGAGAGCCATATGACTGCTTTGGCTATGAGGTCATCGTTCCACTCACATATGCCTGCTAGCCAGGGTGTCTTAAATCTGGTCAGCTCAGATGCGGCTGGCATATCCATGAAGAACTTAGTATTAGGATGATTCTGTAAGTATGTCGAAGGCACAGCAGAAGTCACTTCTCCTTCTATAGCTGTCCTAACAATTGGTGCTTTATGTCCACCCCATGCCATGATGTAAATGGCTTTTGCTTCCATGATGGTATTAATTCCCATAGTGATAGCGCGATATGGGACATCCTGATTGATGAAATCATTCTGAGCATCCTGACGGGTCAGATTATCTAGCCTTACTAATCTTGTGATAGAATGTTCCCAAGATCCTGGCTCATTAAAACCAACATGGCCTGTCCTCCCTATGCCCAATATCTGAATGTCGATACCTCCGAGAGATTTGATCTTATCTTCATAAAAGTCACAATAAGACTGCACCTCATCCATGGTAATCATCCCGTTAGGAATGTGAATATTATCCTTAGGTATATCAATGTGATTGAATAAATGATCGTGCATAAAGTGAACATAGCTCTGCACTGCATCAGGTTCCATTGGATAGTATTCATCCAAATTAAAAGTAAAAACATTTTTAAAACTGAGTCCTTCCTCTCTATGCATGCGGACTAACTCCTCATAGACTTTAATGGGAGAAGATCCAGTAGCCAGCCCCAAGACGATGCTCTCTCCCTCCTGCTGTTTTTGAGATATCGCTAATGCTATGGTTTTAGCTAAGTGCTTTGCAGCACCTAAGTTATCCTCCCACACTCTGACGGGAATTTTTTCAAAATTTTTAAGTTGAAATTTTAGATTGGTATATTCTATTTGTTGGGCATTGGTCTCCATAGCAATAAATTTAGTCAGTGAAAGATAATACATCAAATAGGATAACTACAAATTGTGCGCGAGCACAGTTAAGATTATTCTCATATATTTAAGCCTGAATCGTATTTAATCTTGCGCCATCTACCCTATTATGATAAGAAATTCATCATGCCCATAACCATTAAAGACATAGCACAGAGAGCGGGTGTATCCAGAGGTACCGTAGATAGAGTCATCCATCGTAGAGCTAATGTCGCTCCATATGTCAGACAAAAAGTAGAGAATGTCATTACAGAATTAGGCTATAGACCCAATGTTATAGCCAGCAGATTAGCCATAAAGAAGCAAATTAATATTGCCATCATACTACCTCATCCTTCGGAAGACGCTTATTGGAATTTGCCCCTTAGCGGAATAGATGATGCCATGCAGGAATTCAAGCACTTAGGCATTCATTATAGTAGGTACTTCTTCAACTTAGTAGATCCTACATCTCTGATATCTGCCTGCGACAAAATGAAGCAAGGTCCCGTTATAGATGGCATCATCATCGCGCCTATATTCAAACAAGAAGCAGTCACTTGGTATAATGATCATCCTGAGATGACCGTACCTATCATCGTTATTAATTCTCCCATTTCACTTTCTCGAAATTCGTTTTACATCGGTCAAAACTCATATCAGAGTGGACACATTGCCGCTAAGCTGATACAGACATCATTACATATAGTTACCAAAATACTGATCATCAATATCGGCCCCAAGGCTCTAAATGCAGAGCATATTCTGGAGAAAGAAAGAGGATTTAGAGATCACGTCAAGTCCAATCCAGGAGATCCATATATCACAAAAATAGAATTAGAAGACTTTAGTAATAATGACTATATAGAGTCAAAACTGAAAATGTGTTTTGATAAACATGGTCAATTTGATGCAGTATTTATAGGTAACTCAAGAGCTTATCGAGTGATAGATGCCATACATCATTTGAGTACAAAAAATATTACAATCATAGGTTATGATCTTTTGGCTGAGAATATCCAGTACTTAAAATCTGGCCATATAGACTATTTACTCGATCAAAATCCAAGAGTCCATGGGTATAAAGCTGTCAAAGCTATAGCGGACCATTTAATATTTAAAGCATCAATAAAAGAAACAGAGTATCTGCCCACTTCCATCATCATAAAAGAAAATCTAATGAATTAGGTGATTCCACTTTGAGACAGTCTATCTCTCTAAACCTATTTCTATAACGCTCTGCAGTGAAGCCTTGAGGGTGCCAAAATCGATAGGTTTGTCGAGAAAATCAACTACTCTATGATGTGATTTTACTCTTTTAATATCATAATAATAAGAGCTGCACGAGCAAACATAGAACGAGTACGAATCGAATAATTCAGGTGACTTTCTGTCTATATCATCTATAAAGTCCCAAGCTTTGACCAATTGTAAGTTTAAATCAGTGATCACGATATTACGACCGCTCGGCTCATTTGATAACATGTACCGATAGGCTTCTTCAGATGTGGTAAAGGAAACCATGCTCGAAAAGAAGTCATGATCAGTCAGTAATTCCTGATATAGAAATAGGAAATCCTTATCATCATCGATAAGAATCAACTCATTGATTATTTTCATAAGCTCGGGTAATGCTCAGTAAAATAAATATACTAAAATCCATCGAAATCAACAAAATATTCACTTATGGAATGTGTACCCTAATATCATTAACATAATTCAATGCAAACTTTTCCCAATTATAACCGATGCTATTCTATACCGATAGCTATCAATAGTAAAGCAGATCGAGTATACTGCCCATTAGAAATAGGTTTGCTGGTTTAAGAAGTCCCAATCCAATTTGTTTTTGGTATATAAATAATTTGAATTAACTTAAAAAAAAATATAACTATGGCTTTCTGGAATAGAAGACAATGGCTTAAATCCATCAGTATGACGACCGCTGTGCTATCCACAGGTGGATGTAAACTAAGTGCCAAAGAAGAGGAAATCACCCCCGCAACCACCCTGACTGATCCGGATAAAATCATCAGGCTGTCATCTAATGAAAATAAATTTGCCCCGTCTCCTAAGATTAAGCAAGCTATGATAGATGCCATAGATAAGTCCTATCTGTATACGCCCTCACACTATAAAGAGCTTATTGGTAAAATAGCTGCGAAAGAAGAAGTGGGTACTGATAATGTACTGCTCGTATCAGGATCTAATGAAGGACTTCGACTGACTGGTCTGGTCTATGGTAGAAATGGTGGTGAGGTCGTCACGAGCACACCTACTTATAAAGCGCTGCTGAGCTATGCAGAAGAATTCGGAGGTACGATCAATGCTGCGCCACTCGATCAAGACTTAAAATATGATCTCGACGAAATGGAAAAACGAGTCACATCTGAAACCTCAATGGTATTTTTCTGCAATCCCAATAACCCAACAGGTACCCTCGTCGACGGACAGCGAGCCTTAGACTTCTGCAATACTGTCAGCGAAAAAACAATGGTCTTCTCAGATGAAGCCTACTGTGATTATATCGAGGAGCAGGACTACCCTTCTATGGTTCCCCTCGTCATGCAAGGAAAAAATATTATCGTATCCAAGACTTTCTCCAAGGTCTATGGTATGGCTGGTGTGCGTGTCGGCTACCTTATAGCGAGTCCAGAAATCGTCAATCGCCTTAAACCTCGAGTCATGAGCTACATCAATATGATGGGGCTGGCTGGTGCATGTGCAGGACTCGATGATAAAGAATTCTATAACTACTCCTTACAAAAAAACCGAGAAGCCAAAGAAAAGATATATCAGGTGGCTAATGACTTAGGTATGTCATATGTCAAATCACATGCTAATTTTGTATTTGTCAAGACTGGGATGCACATTGCAAAGCTTAATGAACGCATGAATGCAGAAGGCGTTAAAATAGGTAGACCCTTCGAGCCATTGACAGACTGGTGTCGAGTCAGCACCGGTACCGCATCTGATATGGCTGCATGGGAGAAAGCAATGCAACGTGTATTCGCTTAAGTAGATTTGTTATTTATAAAAAATCAAGCATTTACCCATTCTACAAAAATATTGTTCACATATCCTTGTCAAATTTAAATGTGTATTGATGAGTAAATCGTCAGGCAACTAGAGTAAGTTGACAGAAGTCTAATCATCAACGAAAAAATCATTAACGTAGCCATTGAGGAATCCAGTGAAACAATAAAGTCTGGAAATTTGATATACTAAAAGTCTTCATCGAATTAAAAAAGATATGAAACCTACCTACGCTTTAATTACCTGAATAGTCTTCCTGTACTACCTGCGGAAGGCAGGCTGGATCCAGGATCATATATTTGATTATACAGTCGGTTTTGATGTAAATAAGGTCTTATTGGGAATACGTCAAGATTGCAAATAAAGAATTTGTGATAGATATTAGATACGTGGAACTCTAAAAAGAGTAAATATCATAAAGTACCTTTTCGATCAAGAAAGTAGTGAGATAGGCAAGTCAATTTTCTTTGCCCTCAGGTATTCTCCAAGTGTCTTTGCTTGTGGGTCTACTCGTGTAGATGCAGCCACGCCTTCTTGTAGCAGTCCTTTAATGTAAAAATTTAGGCCAAATAGATTAGGAAATTCGTATCTGATAATTACGAATGCGGCCGTATCTGGCAGGAGTTCTTTTACTTTCTCCACAGTCAGATAGTTATATAGAAAATGATAAGCAGTTTCACATTTTCCCCAAATTCCCAAATTCGCATTTCCACCTTTATCTCCTGATCGAGCAGCGAATGCTTCACCTAAATAAGCTTCTTTAGTTGGACCAAAATCTGAAGTTGTTGTTCCATCATTAATTGGAAGTCCCTCTGTACTACCATTGTATTTGACTTCATCGATATGGAGCGTCTCTCCTAGTATATGCACTTTTTGACTGATGAAATCTTTGTCGATCAAAGCTGGGAAATGGGTAATTCTCGGTTTAGCTGGCGCCGGAGCTGATGACCAGCATACACCTGGCACCATACAAAGCGCCATCTCTATCATCTTGGAAGTAAAGAATCTACCCGCTTTTTGTGCATCGCCATCTTTTACTGATACTTTTAATTGTGACATGGCTACCTCATTAGACACGGGATTTTCTTGATGAGATGGGATATAATGAAAAAGTAATTCCTGAAAATGATCTTCTCCTCCCAGAGCATCTACGATACTCTCCTTCAATATCGCTACTTTTTCCTCGTGATCTAATCCGACAATCTGGAATGTCATCGCATTCTGAAAGCCATCCATACAATTTACCGTGACTTTAGAAGTACTGGTAGCACGAGTCCCTTTAATACCAGAAAGCATCACTCGATCTTTCGCTTCTTGCGATATATTGATTGTATCAAAATGAGCTACGACATCTGGTGTGATGTACTGAGGTGCATTGATCTCATACATCAGCTGGGATGTGACAGTACCTATATTAATCAGCCCTCCAGTGCCAGGATGCTTAGTAATGACACATGATCCTTCAGCTGATATCTCTGCTATTGGAAAGCCAACATTCTTATAAGTAGGCACTTCTTTAAAATAAGAATAATTACCTCCAGCTGCCTGCCCACTGCACTCAATGATATGGCCTGCTATGGCTGCACCTGCTAAATGATCCCAGTCTTCTTTTCCCCACCCGAAGTGATAAGCAGCTGGCCCCATCACCACTGATGTATCTGACACCCTCCCAGTCACGACAATATCTGATCCTTTCTGCAGAGCCTCTACGATACCCCAGCAACCTAAATATGCATTAGCCGATACAGGTAAGAGTCCACTATCCTTAAGCGATATCCCTTTATCAAGATGGGTCAATACAGCACCCGCTTCTCGTAATGTCGAAATTCGTGGCATGAGGTCATCACCTGTTATGTAGGCAATCTTAGGGCTAAGGCCAAGGGTCCTGGCGACTCCTTCCAGTGCTTCTGCCAGACCAGATGGATTTAGGCCTCCAGCATTGACCACCACCTTTACTCTTTTATCCAGACAAGGTCCCATGATGGATTCCATCTGCTTGAGAAATGTCTTAGCATACCCCAGATCTTTATTTTTTAGCTTCGACTTATATAGAATAGCCATCGTCAACTCTGCCAGATAATCTCCAGTCAAATAATCCACTGGACCTCCAGCTAACATTTCTTGTGGAGCAGACATCCGATCTCCGTAGAATCCACTGATGTTGGCTAT
>Ga0209187_1004666_pt1 | contig 10207 bp, 16 predicted proteins | sample BantaG_FD_187430 | JGI IMG/M metagenome (GOLD analysis project Ga0209187, IMG submission 187430) | Marine algal microbial communities from Bantry Bay, Ireland - BantryBay_4 metaG (SPAdes) (version 2) | ecosystem: Host-associated > Algae > Red algae > Unclassified | place: Bantry Bay, Ireland... | reverse complement strand
CGAAAGAGGACGGTAACAAGATTGCTGCGCCGTGCCCGACGGCACTACGAGATCGCCGCCACGCTTGGCCCGTGCATGCATGTGATGCGGTGCTGCTGCCCTGTACTTGACACGGGCGCCGGGGTGAACATAGCGCGAACTAGTGTTCTCCCTTCAAACTGGATGGCCTACGCCGAGGAGTTGACCACGCTTCCGCGCATCTGAGAGGCAAACAACAATCGTCTCGTGACGAAGTTTGCCATACATCTGTATGAAGACACCGGAGGTGTACGTCTATTTGACAGACTTCTCGCTTCCGACAACTTGTCAGTCCCGTGCATTTTTGGCACCGAGTTCATTGAACCAAACATTGGGGCAATTCTACCGCGTTTGCGTATGATAGTCTGGCAGGAACACGTGCACTGCATGGAGGAACTGCTTCTGCCAACGCCGATCTTGGCGTGTCTAAATGACATTGCCTGGGACCGCCATTGGCAAGACAACCCCGCAAGTGTGCGAGCCTGTAAACAGGTCCGTGTCGACGGACAACAAGATGAGTGGATCATGGCCACATGTGACACCCCTGGTATGGTTACCATCACACCGAAAACTCGGTTACGCCGACACAAGTCACTGGCGGTCGCCCGCGGCGTTGCCATCTTTAAGCCCGACGAACCCTTCTTAGTCAAGTTATGTAAATTTGGCAAGGACCAAGTCATTGTTCGCAAGAGCTCAACCTTGGGGTTTGCAGAACCCTATCAAGGGCCGATGTTGTCCGCCGTCTTAAAGGACAACAATCCGAACGATGGAACCGATACTCCATCGGACGACGCGAATCGTGACCCACTCGAGGACCTCGACCTGAGTGAGGCTCCCGAGTATCTGCACAAGCAGATTCGAGACATGCTCAGGACGCATTCGTCTATGTGGGATGGAACCCTTGGCGTCATCCGTTCTACGGATCACGACATCGTCACTCCTCCTGACGCTCTGCTCATACGCGCTCAACCCTATTGGACCGGGCCGTTCAAACGTCAGATCATCGCTGATCAGATCAACAAGATGTTGAAGCTCAACGTCATCGCCCCTAGCCACAGTGTTTGGGCAATCCCCGTGGTAATTGTACGGAAGAAGAACGGAAAAGCCCGATTCTGTGTCCAATATCATTGATTAAACAACATCACCAAGAAGGATGCTTATCCCGTGCCTCGAATGAAGGACTCCCTCGACTCATTGGGAGGTGCCCAGGTGTTCACGTCTCTCGACTGCACCGCGGGGTACTGGAAAGTGCCCGGTCGCAAGAACGACCAAGAGAAGACGGCGTTCACAACGCATTGTGGTATATAGCACTGGTGATCAATGCCTTTCGGCTTGACGAGCGCGCCTGCTACCGTTCAGCACGCGTTCGTTGTTATCCTCTCGGGCTTGAAGTGGCAGATATGCCTTGTCTACTTAGACGATGTCATCATCTTCTCCGCAAAGGCGTAATAACACGTCAAAGACGTTGATACGGTTCTGCACCGTCTGCAAGAAGCCGGGGTTACCCTGAGCTTGGAAACGTGCACATGGTTCTCCGAAGAAGTCGAGTACCTCGGACACATTGTCCCCCCCGGGAAACTGCACGAGCATAACAAGAACGTGAATGCTCTGAAGCACGCCAAGTTCCTAACGACCAAGATCCAGGTGAAAATCTTTTTGGGCATGTGCAACGTCTATCGACGTTTTGTCAAGGACTTTGCCAAACGAGCAAAGCCCTTGAACTCCCTGACTAGGGCCGAGATTTCACTGGATCTACCACCATCGACGGACGTGACCATTGCCGCATTCGCAGACCTACAAAACGCACTATTGCGCCCACCGGTACTTGCCTTGCCAAAGGCCGATCGGAAGCTCGTCGTCGACAGTGACGCATGCGCCGACCAGGTTGGTTGTACACTTCTCCACGAGGAACCGGGCAAACTGCTTCATCTTGTCGGATATTGGAGCCGAGGCCTCACTGCTGCAGATCAAAACTACTCCACATCGGAGCGCGAATGCCTCGGCGCCGTGTGGGCTGCCCTCAAGTTGAGGCACTTCCTGGATGGGCAACGGTTCCTCATTCGAACGGATCACCAAGCACTTAGCTGGATTTACAGCGCGACTGACTCAAGCGGACGCTTGATGCGATGGCGACTTCGCCTCTCCGAATATATGTTCGATATGGTTTATAAACCTGTTGCATAGCACCACTTGCCTGACTTCCTGTCGCGCGCCTCTACGGTAACGCCGCAAGAAGATATCCATGATAATATACCCTGCCTCGCATTGACTGAGACGGCCAACGGCTGAAGAACGGGGAGGTACACGGGTACTGACACACCGGAACCGGTGGAGTTCCACGATGTTGTCGAAGCACAACAAACAGACGACTACTGTGTCGAGATGTCCACTCGCGTGGAGCGCGGAGCGGCCAAGGCCTTCTTTCGCAACGAGCATCACGCTCTGTATCGCCGGACGCCTTCCGGCAACCAATTGGTCAAAACAAAATCATTACGCGAACGCTTCTTGACGCTCGAGAACCACGCGACAGTGGCAGCCCATCCCGGTATGAACAGGATGTATTACACCATGCGAAAGGCATATAAGTGGCCTTCGATGGAAACCGACAACAACACCAACATCACGAAGTGCACAACTTGTGGCCAAAACGGCGTCGCCTTGCGGCGACACACCAGGCCCTTGACGCTGTTTTCGGCTACTGAGCCTCTCACGGAGCTGTCCGTTGACATCTTTGGGACCATCCCGGCCTTCTAGAAGTGCAATCGCTTCATCTTGGTTATCACTGACCGCTTTGCCAAGCTCACCAAGTGTGTCGCCTTACGGCGAATTACGGCCATGTCCGTGGCTTCAGCCATCATTGACGCGTGGGTGTCCACCTACGGGCCACCGGACCGGATCCTATCGGACCAAGGGCCCCAGTTCATGTCGAACTTCTTCATCGCTGTGATGAAAATTCTTTGCATTGAAGCGGTTCGCACCACGGTGGATCATCCCCAAACCAATGGGCAATTTGAACGGTACAACCGTACCATGGCTACTCAGCTGCGACACTACGTCGCCGACGACCCATCACTTCGGGAAGAGCTTCTCCCGGTAATCACCATGGAATATAATAGCCAACCGCACCAGTCTACGGGTATCGCTCCATTTGAGCTCGTCATCTCAAGGCGGATCCCCAACCTCACGGTTCGCAACTTGTCCCCGGGCACTCCGCTGACCAAAAAGGGAACGCTCAAAGATGGGTCACCCCTAGCTCGCAAACGCGACTTCATGGCCGGCCTGCGCAAGCAGATCCCCATCGTAGTCGAGGCCTTGCGTAAGAAGCAACAACGTTACAAACGTTTTCTCGGCCATCGGGTCGCAACCTGTAATGCGGACGGCAAGATCGGTGACTACGTATACCCGACCAAACACGATCGGCAAAACAAGCTGCAAAGCAAAGCCATTGGACCCTTCGTGGTCATTGACGCAGATGCGGATTCCTCCACGTTTGTCATTGACATTGACGTGGAGGAAAAACGTGTTAGCAGTGACCAGGTCACCCCAGCTCCTCGTCCAACGACGACGGACACGGTTCCACACCCCTGCCAGATGGTCTTGACCAACGCAAGCCACCCCCGGAAACTGCGGACGAGTATGTGGTTGACAAACTCTTAGGCTTACGCCAAACTGGCGACAGCTATAGCGCTAAGGTGCGCTGGTTCGACGACGGGTCGAAAGACGCCACCTGAAAACCCCTGGAGAACCTTCCACGCAACCTGGTGGTGCGCTTCTTTCGACAGAAGAGGAAGCATGTACCGGGGTACGAGTGGCGAACGCCAACACGGCGAAGTCGCCGACAGGCCGGGCTCACAACCGTGGCCAACATCGTCATGGACTCGACGTGGATACCCACTATCCAACATGTCCTTGTTACCGGTGACGGAGTTATCCATGCCAATGTCTCGTGAAGAGATTAAACTACCACCGCCGCAATTAAGGAAGTAATTCCTGTTGCGTGGCTCAAGTCGACCTTGCCGTCCATGACGCGCAACTTTGCGTATGACGCCCACCTTGCTTTGCGGCATTTTTCTCGGCTCAATCGTGAGTACGGTCCGTAGACATATGTGTGGCCAAAAACCGCACAAGAGACACTGATCGGGAGCGATCCCTCTGTGCCAGTGCTCCCCAACGGGTTTCTCGTACCCCCAGGACAACACTTGGACTCAGTCCTTCGATGCCTGGAGACAACCACAGAGAAAGCAACCGTGGTGATATCGCAATGGACCAACACCAGTTGGTACGCTACAACCATACGCGCATGTTTCGAGTACCAAGTACTTTCATCAACAGATGCGAGAGATGCAAATCCCACACCATGGGCCATGGTGGCCTGCCACTTCCTTTATCGCTATGATGACTGACAGGAAACTGCGAAGTAGATACGCCAAGTGTACGCGGGAGCGCGGTTGCGGACGCAAGTGTCGTACAGACTCTGGTCAGCAATGACCGAGATCCCATCGACCACCTCGGTCGGGCCAACATGCGCGTAGAACGAGCCGCGAGGCTGAGGCTAACATCCATCTCAGGGTCGGTGGACCGATCGACATCGGGTCCGTCACCTGCAGCGGCGTGAGCTACGTGCGCCTCGCCGGAGGCGTTGCCGCCGTCCACTGCCATCGCCAAGGGATCAACCATGCTGGTACCTGGGTATACACCCTTACCGCCTCCGTACGTAACCGCAAGGCAAACTGCCCGAGTCGCCGGCCATCGACGCCCGCGCCGCAAGGCAAATCGCCCGCATCGCAGGCCGGTGCCGCCCTTGCCCGCCTTTCAGGCACTCGACGCCCGCGCCCCAAGCCGAATCGCCCGCGTCGCCGGCCGTTGCCGCCCTTGCCCGCGCCGAAAGGAAATCCGCCCGCGCTGCAACAAAATTCTCCCTCGCCACCGGCTGTTGTCAACTTCGCCGCACGGAAAAAAGCGCGCGCGCCCCAAGGAGAATCACCCGCGCCGCCAGGAGAACCGCCCACGCCGCCGGCTGTTGCCGCCCTTGCCCGCGTTGCCGGCCCAAGACGCCCGCGCCGGGAGGCGAATCGCCCGCGCCGCCAGGCAAATCAACCGCGCCACCAGGCGAACCGCTCGCGCCGCCGTTCGTCGCCTCCCGCGCCGCAAGGCGACCTGTTCGTGCCCCCGGCCTTGCCGCTCGTGCCGTCGCCGCGCTTAGCCGCCGGGCGCGCCGCCCGCACCGCCGGCTTTGCCGCTCTGGCCGCCCTTGTGCCTTGCCGCCAGGCACGCCGCCCGCATCGCCGGCCTTGCCGCCGTTTCCGTCCTGGCGCCTTGCCGCCGGGCACGCCGCCCGCGTTTCCGACCTTGCCGCACTCGTGCCTTGCCGCCGGGCACGCCGCCCGCGTTGCCGACCTTGCCGCCCTTGCGCTTTGCCGCCCTTGCGCTTTGCCGCCCTTGCCGCCCTTGCGCCTTGCCGCAGTGGCGCGCCGTCGCCGCCACCGGGCACGTGGCCCCCGGCCGCCCCGCTCCCCCCTTACTCAAGCATTGCCATCAGGCCTCAACCTGTGCGCAAGCACGATGACACGGGAAGGGCCCCGTGCCGACAATCCGCCCGCCCGCGTAAGGCACGGTGTGAACCGGCCACGGGGTGTGCACCGCCTCGGCACCACAGACCCGCGTCCCGGCTTCCGCCTTGTCGCCGGGGTAGCAAAACCCCGACGAAGATTGCGTCACACGGCACCGACGATGGTCACCCCAGCACGTGCTGCTCGACGCGCTGCCGCGAACACGGGTCTTACTTCTGGCCCCCGCACCCGCCGCCGCACCCACGTACCCCCACGCGTGAAGCCGCCTGTGCGCGCATGCCATCGCGTAAGCGTCGATATGACCCGCAGCGCGAGCTGCCCGCCACGCACGCACGAGCGTGCGTAATCGGACGGTCGCGGCCGACGCCGGCGAACCGCCACCTCTCCCCGGCCGGGACGCATCGGCGCCCCTTCACGACCCCCGCCATCCGGGCAGTTACGCCCGCGCGGGCCCGAAAGATTCCGCGATCGCCCAATTGGGTGTCATCATCCTCGGATCTCACCGGGACGGTTCGAATCTCGCGTTGGAGGTATGTGGCATATCTTCTCCCAAAATTGGCAATTTGCCACGGGTAGCCTCATTGACTGGCCAAAGCCCATGGACTGTGGGAATTGGCCTGTGGCATGCCCTTTGGGGGGTTACTTCTGTATTATTCATCTTTTATTGTTTGTTTGCTTACCTGTCTTATCTGTCTTCCGGCACTCATTACGATCGCTTGTGATCGGACGGTCGATCGACCGGTGCCCTCGTTTATGATAAATCACCGTGGGCCCGGGGTCGTCGTCTTGAGCACCACCCGGCTCCGCATCGAATGCCGTTCAGCAAAAGGTCTTTCTTTCTCGCCGCGACGGCGATATAACTCGCTTTATTTCTTGGCTCCGGTCGGTCTCATTACACTGGTAATTGCACCAACGTTATTCATACCTCAAGTTGGAGGCGCCTCGGGCTCACGAAAGTAAAGGGGATCTCTCCAGTGCTTTGATGGACCTGTGTGTTGTACGCAGTGCTCAGAAGGGACAGATGGCTGTCCCACTCGGCTTGATGCTCCGCCACATAGCAGCGGAACTGTCGAACGAGGGTGCGGTTATACCGCTCCACCTGCCCGTTCTTCTGCTAGTGACAAGGCGAGGTATATTCAGAAGCTATATTGAGTAGACCCAGGATGCCCTGGTAATACACCGAGGCAAACTGCGGCCCGTTGTCCGTAAGGACCGAGTTGGGGATGCCATATGCGGCAACCCATGTATCAATAGAGGCCGATGCCACGGTCAGTGCCGTGGCCTCCCTTAGAGGGATGGCTCTTGTGAACTTCGTGAATCAGTCACAGATGACCAAGACGTGCATGTGCCTCCCTTTAGAGGTGGCCAGTGGGCCGAAAAGGTCCATAGCGAGCCCCGAGAAGGGCTTGTCGGCGGTGAAAAGCTTCATCACCGTTGTGTGTTTTCTCTCTGAGAGGCGGTTCTTGGCGCACGCAGGGCATTGCTCCACGTGCTTGCACACGTCGACGACGATCCTTGGCCAGTACACATACCTACGAAGGTTGTTGTTCATCCTTCTCGAGCCGGGATGCCCGGCTAGCACCGCCTGGTGTTGATGAATCATGAGGCGCTTCTTTAGCGCCTCCAGGATAACCACTGTGGTTTCCCGTCCGTACATCGAGCGACGGCAGAGTAGCCCGTTCTGCTCCCTGAAGAAGAACGCTTGTCGACTCCAAGTGCGGTCGGGAGGCGGAAGAGCATCGAGCTCTTTAAGCCTTGTCTGACAAAGGCGTCCTCAGCCTGGCCCAGGATGATGTTTCGGGCTGATAGGGCCCCCATAGGGGTCTCCTTCTGTGACGCTCTCTTTAAGGCGACACTGGCTCGGGTCTCGACGGCTAGGACGGGGATGTCCTCGTTCAAAGGCGAGGTGTCCAGACCTTTGAAGGGAGACGCGATAGCGCGTCTGCCACCTTGTGATATTTTTCTGGCTTATGCCGTTTCTCATAGGTGTATTCCGACAATCGAGGTCGCCATCGATTGATCCGAGCATTCGGACTCATATTACTGAGAACCAATGAAAGGGCACGGTGATCGCACCGCACCACGAATTCTGCACCTTCTAGGTAGGACCATAAATAGGTCCCGGCCCAGACGACGCCCAGCGCCTCGATCTTTGTAATGGAATAGTTCTTCTCCGCAGGGAGAAGCGCACGGCTGTAGTAGCCGACGGGGTGGTATTCTCCGTCGGACTGTTGCTGCTGAAAGCAACAACCCAACTGTTCATAACTGGCGTCGACGTCGACGATATACCGCCCGTGCCTTTTGGGCAGAGCAAGGATAGGGGCGTCCAATAGACGTCCTCGGAGTATCTCAAAGGCGTCCATTTCCTTCCCTGAAGGAAAAGGTGTTGAAACGCAGTGGGTATAGGGGATGGGGGACCACGGTGAAGTGGTTGAGTGGCTTGATCTTGTGTGTATGTGTGCGAACGTGCTGTGTTCGCTGTCTCTCCAAAGCGCCTCTCTCTCCATCAAGGGCACTCCTCAAGTAGTCTAAGTCGGAGCACTCCAGCGCACCACGCAGCTCAAGCAGCTCGCCCGCGCACGCGCCTGCCCACACTCTAAATCAAAGCGCTCACCAAATCAAAGCATCAGGGATGAAAGCAAACCCCACGCAAATCCAAGCATCAGAAGCGCAAGAACAGAAAATGTGAAATCGCAAAAAAAGTCACTCAAAATCGCACGGGTACGAATGTGGAGTGCACCAGCGGTCACCATACCGCGAGGAAGACGCATAGGTAGCCTAGTGAGAATTAAGGCCCCCACTCTCATTAGGCATGACCTTCGGGTCGCGTCCGGGAGTCGGGGCTTCGAACCCTGTAAATACCTGGTTTTTTGAAGTTCGCTTTTGTCGGAAGCAGGGCTTAGAGCGGCGTTGAGCATGACGTTCCAACAGAAGGAAGCTTCTTAGGAAGCTTGGTGCTCGTGAGCGCCGATAGAGGCTTCGCTATTTTGGCGATGTCTGCTACGAAGCGTCGGTACACGCCGCACGTACCCAGAAAACTCTTCATCTGGGTCTGGGTTTCCGGATAACGGAGACCCCAAAGCGCCAGAAGGTTCTTTTCCAGGACATGTACCCGTCCTAGTCGGATGACATAACCGAGGTATTCCACTTTCTCTTGGAAGAAAAGGCACTTAGACGCCTTCAAGGTGACCCCCGCCTTCCAGAGCAGGGTCAGCACCTCTTCGAGGTGCTGCAAGTGTTCCTCAGGGAAACTCGACAATGAAATCACATCATCCAGATATTCTAAACATCTCTGCCACTTCACGTAAGCCAGGATCATATTTTTGGCGCGTTGGAACGTCGTAGGGGCGTTGCATAGCCCCAAGGGGAGGCGCACGCACTTCCACGCGCCCGAGTGGCACGTGAAAGCCGTGAGGTGCTTGTCCTCCTCGGCTACTGGTATTTGCGAGTAATCCCCGTTACAGTCCAGGGTAAAGAACAACCTGGCGTCCCCAAGAGAGTCAATGCACTCATCCATCCGGGAGATGGGGTACGCATCCTTGATAGTCAGCAGGCTCTGCTATGGGTATTTGGCCATCAAGTATTTTGGCAAGTACGAGTACGAGGCCACCCTTACTCGCCGAATTTATGGGGTCCAGGAGTACACTCGCACGCCCTCGGAGGCAGTGAGAATGTACTTCTGAAGACAAGCCGAGTGAGTGTGGAACGCATATGCGGTGAGCATGAGGAAAGCCTTGATCTCAGTGTCATCTTTGTCCGGCGAACGGGCGGCGTAGGGACGGGCGGCGGCGACGGGGAGACTGGTGGCGGTGGAACGGCCGGCGGGGGGTCGGACGAGTTCGGCGGCGGGTCGTCAGAACGTCGGCGGTCCTGCCCACGCGCTTTCTTGGTTACTTGGTGGAGATTCGAGGGCGACGCTTAGTGGCGACTCAGCTGATTCGCGGCCTACAGCTGGGAGTGGCAGGTCGGCGATCTGGCGGCACAATAAATTTCTCGGGGCAGGCCCCAACGCGACCAAGACAATGAGAATGATGTGCATGCGGCCGAGTCCCAGGAAAAGTGTGCACTGAAAGACAACTTACTGACATCTGTGGGAACGGCCACACTCAGAAGCTACTCAGACGACATCACTGTCAGCAACAGAGCCTAAGGCCGACATCTGCCTCGTCTTCGCGGCCGTTTTCGATCCAGATGCAAGGCTTTGAGCGCATCGCCAGCAGGTTTTCCTGTGAACTCGGCCTCTGATTGGCAGGTGCCGCCCAGCGGTGACAGTACTAGAGACCCTGACGCGGACAGTGTTGCTGCCCTGGGACGTTGTGTTTTTTAACGATTTTCATTGGATAAGAGCCGAGTCCTTATTGTTCTGCTCGTACAGCTGTGTTTTTCCAGCAGTATGATTGGTTGGCGGTGGCCTGGTCCCACAGGAATACCCCGGGGTCTCTTGGGGGGGGTGCGGGAGAGGCTCCAACCACCGCCGCCACCGGCCGCGAAAGGCACTAAAGGCGGCTGGCGCTCATCCCCCGCCACCGCCGCCCGCACGTTGGCGCCAGCTCAGAGAGTGGCCGTGACGGTGGCGGCTGTGTTGGTGGTGGCTGTGGCTTTGACAGGGGCGGCGGCGG
>Ga0209187_1004665_pt1 | contig 10215 bp, 5 predicted proteins | sample BantaG_FD_187430 | JGI IMG/M metagenome (GOLD analysis project Ga0209187, IMG submission 187430) | Marine algal microbial communities from Bantry Bay, Ireland - BantryBay_4 metaG (SPAdes) (version 2) | ecosystem: Host-associated > Algae > Red algae > Unclassified | place: Bantry Bay, Ireland... | reverse complement strand
TTAACGTACCGCTAGAATCTTAAAACCCTTAAGAGAATTATATTCGTACTTATGCGATTATTTTTCTGCTTGCTTTTTATACTTACTTATTCATGTGCTACTGCTCAGTTTGATTACACTTGTTTTAATCAAAGTAATCAAAAAGCAGATTGGCAATTCTTAGGCCCAATAAATTCTGATAATGAATTAATGCACCAACGATTCGGGAACGTAATTTGCTTGAGTGTGAATCCAAACGATTCCAATGAAATTTTTGTAGGGAGTCCTACTGGAGCGCTCATGCATACTACAAACCGTGGTAAAGAATGGCAAAGCCTCACCGACCAGTCGCCGGCACCTATTATAGGAGTCAATGATATAATAGTAGATTATTCTAAACGGCCGTATGAAATTTTATTAGCTACCGCCAGTAAAAATAAATGGTATGACACTCCTAATTTTGGAATCTTAAAATCTACAGATGGGGGTAAATCCTGGATTCAAAAAAAAGTACAAGGCGCTGATTTAAGATTTCAGCCTGCTTTTTTTAAATTTTATCAGTATCAAAATCTATTATTCGTTCGAAGTAATAAAAGTATTTATCTCTCTAAAAATAAAGGTGAAAGCTGGCAGCCAATCCTAAAAGAAAATACAATGATTGGTGGGTTAAAACTGAAAGAGAGAGAAATTCGTCGCATTTTTTATGAACCAAAGCAAGCGCTCCTTTATTTTAGTACAAAGCAGAAGTTTACTTCTCAAGGAAATGAAAACGCAAAACTCTATACTTATTCAATGGCCGATGGTTCTATTAATAATTTGACGTCTTTACTGTTAAACGAGCAGCGAACTACGAAAAATAAAAATGGTTTTGAAGCAATTCAAATTAGTCCGAATGAAAGTAATACACTCCTATTTTCTGCGAGTCATTATAACTCGGATGAATTGTTTATTTATACTTACGATTTTATACAAGGAAAAATTACGAATGCTGAGGTGCCCAATCAAGGTAGGCTGAGCGGCAGCAGTTTGCATTGGTTTCGAGGTTTTGAAGCGAATCCCTTAAATAAGTCTATTCAGTATTTGGCAGGAGTTTATCTATACAAATCAATCGATGGAGGTGAAACCTTTAAAAGAATGTTTCCTTATAGCTTTGGCTACAATAGCGTGCCTCATGTAGATATTCGAAGTATGGTCATAACAAAATTTTCGAAGGACGGTACGAAAGATCATATTTATCTGGGTACCGATGGTGGCTTATCATTTTCTAATAACGGTGGCCAAACATTTAGAAATTTGAATGGTCGGGAGCTTCAGCTTACTCAATTTTACGGATTAGGTTCTTCTCCTTTTACGGGCGTGGTTACCGCGGGTGCTCAGGACAATTCGCTTATGACCTATGAACCGAAAACGAAGAAATGGACGCACAATGTTAGAGGTGATGGCTATGATGTGGCTTACTCGCAAACTATTCCTGGTTTAGTGTATGGGCAGTACAACTCCTTCGGGTTGTACTATTCTAATAATGACATTGTTCCGTTTCAAAACAATACTAGAATAATAGATGGTGATGCGAATAACAGAAAGACCTTACTTTCTCATCCAAGAGGAGATTTGTTTTTTGCGGCTAAAAAACTGTATCACCTACCTAGCAAAAATGGGAAATGGACAAAATACAAAACACCACTTTCACATAAAGCAGCTGCCATAGATGTGAGCTCTTCGAATGCCAACGTAATTTATATGTCAGGCTTGTGGGGGCAGCTCATCAAAAGCACCGATGGAGGTAAAAACTGGCAAGACATTAGCAAAAATATTATCCTCAATGGGAAACGAGAGTCGAAACGAATTCTAAGTATTTGCATTTCACCCTATGACGAGGATAGAGTTTGGATTGGGTTCGGCTATATGGGGTCCTACGATAATATGTGTGCTGAAACGGTTAGGGTAGTAGAAACTAGCGATGGTGGAGAAACTTGGGTAAATAGTTCAAAAGGTTTGCCTGTGTTTGCCATTCAAGATCTTATTTTTTTAGAAGGAAGTTACGAATCGATATTCGCTGCCACTGACCAAGGAGTTTATTTTAAAAGAGGGCAAGGCTATCAATGGCAACGGTATAGCGATCAACTGCCTAATGGTCTTATTGGAGAGTTAGACATAAATTATTGCCGAGGAAAACTATTGGCAGGAACTTATGGCCGTGGATTATGGGAGACGGATTTGCCTGTAATTAAAGATAAAAATCCTCTCATATTACGGGGTACCAATTCGTTTTCTGCACCAGAAGGCGAAGCCAAAGTAATCAATCAAGATATATTGATACGAGGGCGAGGCAAACTTATTATTGATTGTCCTGTTTATATGCCGAAAGGGAGTCGGATTTTAGTAAAACGAAAATCTCAGGTAGAAATTACCAAAAATGGCAAACTAATTAACGGCTGTGGAAACAATTGGAAAGGTATTGTAGAGAAGTAGCTTAGAGACTAGGATACATTAAAATACATATTAAAAGCTTTTTTGGTTAAATAGTGTATATTCGCACGCTAAAATTACGCATTTTAACAAACTACACCACTGATGAAATTAAAAGGATTAGTATGGTTTTTTACCATAGCATTGATACTTATATCGCTTTACCAGCTATCATTTACGCTTGTAACCCGAAATTTTGAAAGTAAAGTCAAAGCCAAAGCGGCTTCACAGATAAAACAGCAAAAGCCAGACCTTAGCGGCGATGCGCTCAATTTTGCTATTTTAGACAAGACACGCTTCATGTTAGACAGTCAGCAGACTGAAAAAGCCTACCCTATTTTAGGTAGTACTTATAAAGAGTGTAAGGAGCAAGAGTTAAATCTTGGTTTGGATTTACAAGGTGGAATGAATGTGGTACTAGAAGTGGGAATCGACGATCTAGTGCGTAAACTAAGTAATAATCCAAAAGATCCAGCTTTAAACGCAGCGATTAATACTGCCAATCAAAAGAAAGCGAACAGCGGTGCTGATTTTATTACGCTTTTTAGTCAATCATACAATGAGTTGAACCCGAATGGGAAATTGGCTCCTTTATTCGTTAAAAATTCATCTGAGAAGCTAAGCTTTAGTTCGTCGAATGAAGAAGTAATTACTTCCTTACGACGTGAAGCAAACGAAGCGTTTGATCGTACAACGAATGTAATCACCAAGCGTATTGATCAATTTGGTGTAAGCCAGCCTACTTTAAATGCCGAAAAAGACAAAGGGATAATCACAGTAGAATTAGCCGGAGTTCAAAATCCTGAAAAAGTTCGAAGATATTTACAAGCAACAGCCAATTTAGAATTTTGGGAAACCTACTCTCTTCATGAGATAGGGCAAAATATTGTTGATGCGGATGAAGCTTTAAAAACGTATAATAAAAGTAAAGGCGGTAAGGTAGAAGCTTCAAACGATACTACAGGTATCGCTAAGGCGACCAATCTAAATGATTCAACTAAGGATGGCAGTGTATCTGACCTTTTAGGTGGAACAAGTGATTTGGGAGATGATGCTGATACAGCTGGTTTCTCTCAATTAAGCCAAGCAGAAAAGGAAATTAAGGCGAGACAAATGAATCCGTTCCGTTTTTATTTAGGCGGGGGCTTTGAGGTTCGCACGAACCCGGAAACAGGAAAGGTAGTCAACGAATGTCGTGTTTCTTATATAAGAATCGCTGATACGATGTCCTTTAATAAACTATTGCGCAACGAAATCGTATTGCGCGAATTTCCTAGAGATTTAAAATTTGCCTATGGTATTGCGAATAAAGAAGCTGCTGAAAAAGGGTATATTGTTTTATACGCTTTGAAAAAACAATCGCCTAACAATGACAAAGCGCCTCTTGATGGCGACGCTATTGAAAAAGCGTTTGCTGATTTTGATCAATTCGGTAATGCCGAGATTATCATGCAAATGAATAATAAAGGCGGTGTTAAGTGGGCTAAACTAACCGAAAAAAATATTGATAAACCAATCGCTATTGTATTAGATGACGTTGTGTATTCTGCGCCGGCTCCTCGCCAGCAAATTACTGGTGGTCGTTCTAGCATTACGGGCGACTTTGGAATCGAAGAAGCTAAGGACGTAGCGAACGTTCTTAAAACAGGTAAACTAGCCGCTCCTGCTAAAATTGTTCAAGAGCAAGTGGTAGGTCCTACTTTAGGTAAGGAAGCGATACAAGGAGGTAAATTGTCATTTGGGATTTCATTCTTAATCATTTTTATATTGATGTTGCTTTATTACAACTCAGGTGGTTGGGTTGCTAATATTGCTTTGATTTTAAACTTATTATTTACAATTGGTGTGTTGAGTGCTCTAGGAGCTTCTTTAACAGCTGCGGGTATTGCTGGTTTGGTATTGACAATTGGTATGGCCGTGGATGCCAACGTTATCATATTTGAAAGAATCAAAGAAGAGCTGGCCGATGGGCGAAGCTATGAAGACGCTATCGACGAGGGCTATAAACGTTCTTACGCTCCCGTTTTGGATGGTCACTTTACAAATTTAATTACAGCCGTTATCCTATTTATTTTTGGTCTCGGTCCTGTTCTTGGTTTTGCCACTACGCAAATTATTGGTCTATTGCTATCACTTTTCTGTGGTATCATGGTATCGCGTTTATTTACAGATATAATGACTGGAAAAGGTCGTCATTTAAGCTATTTCACTGGCGTATCTAAAAAACTATTCCGTACGTTCAATTTTAAATTTATTGAGTGGAGAAAGAAGGCCTACATCATTTCGGCGATTGTAGCTCTTTTAGGGATTGCTGCTATTTTCAATGGCTTTGATTATGGTGTAGAGTTTGCCGGTGGTCGTTCTTATACGGTGCGCTTAGCCCAGGCTGTTGAAACGCAAGGTGTTCGTAAAGATTTACAAGAAAGCTTTGGTGGCGAGTTTCCAATCGTGAAAACAATCGGAAATGCGAACCAAGTGAATATTACAACGGCTTATAAAATTAAAGATCCTAGTAAAGGAGTGGAAGCTGAAGTGATTAATAACTTATATACTGGCTTGCAAAAGGGAAATTACTTAGGAAAAGAAGTGAGTCTTGAAAAATTCAAATCTGATGTGATTTTGAGTTCACAAACGGTTTTACCTACTATTTCGGATGATTTGAAAAAAGGAGCGATTTACGCCACTGTGATCTCTATCTTACTGATTATGACCTATATCTTATTGCGATTCCGTAGATGGCAATATTCATTAGGTACGGTTATCGCTTTATTGCATGATGTATTGGTAACCTTAGCAGTATTCTCTTTTGCTCGGAACTTCGTGCCGTTTGCCATGGAAATTGATCAGCATTTCATTGCGGCGATATTAACGGTAATTGGTTTCTCTATGAATGATACGGTGGTTGTATTTGATCGGATCCGTGAGTACTTCCGTAAGCGACCGGGTAGCAGTAAAACTGAAGTAATTAATTCTGCGATTAATGACACAATGAGTCGCACCATTATGACATCCTTGACGGTATTCCTTACACTTTTGATTCTCTTTATCTTTGGTGGTGAGGTAACGCGTGGCTTCTCATTTGCTATGATGATTGGTGTAATTACCGGTACCTATTCTTCGGTATTCGTGGCTGCTCCTGTACTAGTAGATTTGGATAAGTCAGATAAACTAACCAAAGAGGAAGACAAAGAAGCAAAGATTAAAGCATTGAAGGAAGAAGCATAATTTTTCTATATCAAAATAGTAAGTCCCGATACTCATTGAGTGACGGGACTTTTTTTTACAATTAGTGTTGCAAGATTGGCTCGATTTAGAGGGAATCGTGTAATTTTATCGAAAGCCCTTTTTATGAAAAAACTATTACTAATTCTATTCACGACATTGAGTTTTTATGCCGAAGCACAATTAGATCCATCTTTTGGAAACAACGGTATAAGCTTCGTTGGAAACGAAGGAATATCCGGGGCATCAGAAATTATTGAAAGTCCTAGCGGTAAATACTATGCTACGGGTACGTATCAAAGTAACTATTACTACTACCCTTTCGTATTAGCCTTTGAGCATGATGGCACGCCCGATGCTAGCTTTGGCAATAATGGTGTATTGCTGCTTTCAAGCGATACCGCTCTTTATTTTTCCAGCTATATGTTAGAGCAAGCCGACGATGGTAAAATTTATCTAGGCTACACTCGTTTTAAGAATAATGCAGGAAGCCGAGCTACCGTACGTCAAATTGATACCTTCGGCGTAGTAAATCCTGCTTTTGGGAATGCGGGTTTGCTTAGCTATACGAGTCCTAATTTTAATGACATATTACTGGTGGATATGCAGCTTGATTTAAAAAATAATATTGTTTTAAGCGCGCGCTATCGAACCACAAGCGGAGACTACCATGTGCACCAAAGTCGCTATTTGAGTAACGGACTGATTGATGCCTCGTTTAATTCTGGAGGTGTGGACACTAGCTTTGAAATGGATCCTGCCTATGGTATCCGAACTCGGAACATGCCGGACAGCTCTATCATATCTTGCTACAAACGAGATAATTTTTCGAGTTTTACATTTATTAAATTTGATAAGAATGGAAAAATAGATAGTTCGTTTGGTACCAATGGATCTTTCCATTATTTCTTTCATATTAACGGATCGTCTATTCCTAGTGAAGTGACTGACTTGCATGTGATGGATGATACAACCTTATTATTTGGTGGCGTACGTACCCTATCCAATAATGAATACTTATGTATGGGGCGTTTGCAAAACAACGGAACTTTAGACAGTACTTTTGGAGCCAATGGTATCGTGGCTCATAATACGATATCTAGATCGGGTACTATCATTTTGGATGCCCAAGACAGGATTTATGTAAATGATTTAGGTAGCTATAAAGTGCACCGTTATTTAAGTAATGGAACTTTTGACATAAACTTCGCAGTTGGTGGCACTTATAACCTGCGCCCTTATGTGTTTACAGGAGCGTCGCGCTTTTTATTATTAACCGATAGTACGAAAATATTGATATCAGGAGGATATACTGATGAGTTAAAAAAGAATTCTAAAATCTCTCTACAACGTTTTAATCTATCACAGACTATTGATAATAGTTTTGGTACGCAAGGAGCCGTAGAGCCCTCGATTGGATTGGCAGCTGATTATGCGTTTGGAATTTGTGTTTCAAAGAATGATCAATTAGTTATGGTAGGTCGATCTGCCATACCGAGTACTAACTTTTTTGCTCGATCAAATATTGGCTTAGTAAGCAAACTGGAGAAAAACGGAAGCTTGGATGCTACTTTTGGTCGAAATGGCTTAGAAACCTATCCAAGATTTTCTAGTGCTCATGATGTCATTGAGCAAGCTGATGGCAAACTCATTGTAGCCGGTACAGACGGCAATGGTAATAGTTTTACCATGACGAGACTATTTCCTAATGGAGCCATTGATAGCTCCTTTGCCATTGATGGTTTTTCTCAGGCACGACATTTTTATAATCGAGATTACTTAGCCGTAATTGACCAAGATAGTCAAGGACGAATTTATGCATCTTCTTCGCGCAATCGAGCGTTAACTATGTTTCGTTACACAGCTGATGGTTTCGGGGATTCTACATTTGCAATGGATTTTCCAAATTTTCCGGGCCAAGCGATTATTGATTTAAATGGTGGTCCTATACAAGAACGGCTTACCTTTTTTCCGCAAGATTTATCGGTTCTATCCGATGATAAACCTGTGGTCAGTGGATTTTATAATGCGTTGGGTGTATTTAATTCTAAAGGAGGTATTGTACGTTGGCTCCCAACCGGAGTTCCTGACTCCTCATTTGGAGTGAATGGTTTGGCCACTTTAGATCTAAGTCCTGATTCGGTTGTTTTTTGGCAGCATAGTATTCAAGATAACGGCAAGATTGTTGCCGCTGGTTATAGACAAAAAAATGGGATAAAAGATATTGTGGTGGCTCGTTTTAATAGCAACGGTACTCCAGATAATTTCTTTGGAACGAACGGTTATGTTACTTACAGTATCAACGGATTTAATGATCAAGGCAATACCGTAATTACGCAATCAGCGGGGACTATTATGATTATGGGGAATGCTCAACTCAACGCTACCCTGCCATTGAACGAGTTCTATGCGATGCGTTTAACTAAGACCGGTAGTTTGGATAACACTTATGGGACTAATGGTGTCTTCAAATTTTCTACTAGTACGAATGGTGATGAAATCATATTTAAATCGGTAATGGACTCAGACGGTAGGATTGTTTTGGCAGGTTATAGCAATCAAGATGGACAGGATGAAATGTTTGCAGCTAAATTGTTGACTAGTTTTGCCGTGGGTGTTTTAGATGTTGAAGAAGCTTCTCAGATATTGTTTCTTTATCCGAACCCAATTCGGGATCAAGCAAATTTAGATTTTGAATTAAACGATAAGCAAACGATTTCTATTCAGTTGGTTGATATGACTGGGCGTGTTGTAAAACGCTTTGCGCAGCAACAATCTTATGAGCGTGGAAAGCATACCCTTCCTTTAGGTTTTGAGAACGTAGCGAATGGGAATTATATTCTTCAATTAGGAAACGCTTCTTTTAATCAAAGTATTCAATTGACGGTTGGGAAGTAGGTTGTTTTTTTAGTCATCCTTCATTCGCAATAAGAAATCCTACTTCGCTTTTATTGCTTCGCCAAGTCGTTTTATTCAAAATAGAAAATGGATTTATTTAATCAAGATTGCCCTCCCCTTCTCCGGGAAAGTAATCGGTGGTGTTCTCTTCAATTACTTTTTTTAGTTTATTGATATTCTCTTCTTCTTGTTTCTGAAAAGAACCACCCAATAACTCCATCCAACCGACCATAGAATTGGTAAGGATATTGCCACCGCTTACGATACTCTCGGTAGCTATTTCTGTTTGATTTCCTTTGGCGGTAAACTTCATAGTTTGATCGAAGGTACCGAAGTCACTTTCAAAATGCATTTCTAATAAGCTAAACTCATCTCGCGCTACTAAGGTTTCAATCATTTCAAAAGCAACTTCCTTAGGACTTGGCTTTACTACTACTTTGTATTGGCTGCCTACTCTATTTTGTTCGCCACTGAGTAAGTCTTCGCTTACAAATCCTGCCAACCATTGGTCTAGTTTGCTTTCGTCTTCGGTTACGGCCCACGCTTCTTTTACATTTTTATTGACTGTTATGGTATGCCCATACTCAATAGAGCTGTTTACCAAACCCATTGCGAAAAATAAGGCGATTAATATTAGAAGAGGTATTAGAATCCACTTTACAATTTTCATACATTCAACATTTAGACATTGAATGTACAATTTCATTTTCCAAAAATGAAACTTCCGTTTATCGTTTCCTTAATGAATTGAAAGTCAATGCCTATTACAACAGTCTTTCTATGGTTTTTTGTAAGATGCTCGCTTGTGCTACGACCATTGTCTATGAAAAACATACTCTTGATTCTTTTGGTACTTATAGCTTTTGTAATGCTATATCTTGGTGTAAGTAAAAGTATGATCCCACCTGCCCTTACGGGAGTTGGTTTTTTGTTGATTGCGGGTATACTGAAGAGTATAGATTAGTTATCCTTGTTAACCGCTGTTTTAACTACCTCCTATTTTCATTACTCCGTATAATGTACTAGGCGTTTCACGCAGCGTTTCGGTTGAGAAACTTATGTTCGATTTCATTCAAAAAAATTCTTATGAATAAAAGCATTTCTTACTGTTGCCTTGCGCTTCTTCTTTAGACAATTTCTTCTTGTGTGATCAGACGGCCTGTAAACCAGCAGAAAAATGTAAGACGAGGAACCGCCATAAGAAATAATAGAGCAGCAGTCTGTTACAATCGAGCAGCAGTAAGAAACAACAGAGTAGCAGCGAGGGACAATCGAGCCGCTGACCGAAATGGAAGAGCCTTACGAAATAATCAACGGTGGAATAATGTGATGAACAAAAATCGCGGAAATGTTACTAGAAGAAATGGTAGAGGAAATACTTCTAGATGTAAGAATACATGAAGCACAAATAGGAATAAAAATAATAGAGTAAATAGAGAAAGAGACAATGATTAGCCTCGTTCTCTTCTGTGCTTGATAACTATACTTAGTTATTGGAATTATTTCAATAGATTATTTACGGTATAATAGACAAATTGGTTGATGATTTGGAGTGAATGTTGTCAAGTGGACAAAATGGTTGATGATTTTGAACGCCGTTTTGATTATTTTTACAGGTCAGTCTAAAACGGACACAAGCTCTGCTGG
>Ga0209187_1004664_pt1 | contig 10219 bp, 10 predicted proteins | sample BantaG_FD_187430 | JGI IMG/M metagenome (GOLD analysis project Ga0209187, IMG submission 187430) | Marine algal microbial communities from Bantry Bay, Ireland - BantryBay_4 metaG (SPAdes) (version 2) | ecosystem: Host-associated > Algae > Red algae > Unclassified | place: Bantry Bay, Ireland... | reverse complement strand
ACTTAGTAGTCCTTCCAGTTAATAGCGTCTGGTAGAATTTGGATGAATTTTGGGACTGAACGAGGCAAAAAACGCAGACATAGCCTAGCTATGGCGAGTATTTTTAACGAAGTGCAGTCTCAAAATTCGCCAAATTAACCGACAGTATTAACTGGAAAGACTACTTAGGAAATGAGTTAATAATCAATTAATGCACTGACAGTTTTTGTAGCAGTACTATGCCTTTTTCATTTTTTATTTGAATAAAATAAATACCTGGAGTATTGGGAGCGGTGAACTGTGGATTTGAACCGGTTTTCTGCTGACTTAATAGTTGTCCCATACTATCAAAAATATAGATTTCCAGCGGGTCTACTCCAGTGCTTTCATATTTTACCGTTAGCAATTGGTTACGGCCTACCGGATTAGGAAAAAGGGTGATTTTATTTTCCAACTGAAATTCTTCATTCGCAACGATATCACCCCGACGGTAATATTCTTCCCGATAATTTTTCAGGAAAAATTGACTAAAATTTAAGTCGTACGAAAATAAGGATGATTTGAACAAAACTTCTTCTTCGTTTAATTCTTCGTAAACATAATATCGTCGACTTAGCAACTGATCGGTAGTAGGTAGGCTATAATCATAGGTTAGAACAGAGTCTGGTAACTCGCTGTAAATATTTTGCCCCGTGTACGTCTCAACTCTCCTGCTAGTGATCCATTCGCTATTATTACTACTCCACGAATCAATATCCCGAATAACTCGATTTTCTAGCAGATCATAGGAATATACCGATCGGGATAAGTTCCTACAGTTAAGGGTATCCGGGAAACTATAAAAACAATAGATGACGGTATCGGGTAGCTGATTGTTATTATAATTAAAAATGAATTTATCTGAAAAGAAGATGCCACCGTTGTTCCCAGTAAGACCAATAATTTCAGCAGGCTGATTGTTATCATTATAAAAAACCCTATCCCCAAAAGTAAAAATAAAGTTACCCGCCTCGTCAGGATTAAAATAAGATTGCGAAATTCGGTTGCCCTCAACGTTGTAAATGTTCTCAATTTTTTCCTGATTTTTCCATCTGTTATCTACCCAAAATTCTGTAAGCTGAGTTTGAACCAGATCATTGTCTCCATATTTAATAGTAATTCGGTTACTATTTTCCCAAAAACCATTGGGATAAACTTCTGTCTTAATCTCGACTGGCCGATCACCAGAAAAAGTGGTAGTGACTCGTCTAGTGCTGGTCCATACCCCATCAATAAAGTCCTCCACCGTTTCTACTTCCTGATTCCCCGTATAGGTAAAATTAGATCGTTCGTTCTCTTTGCGAATTTGCACCAGTTGATCCTCTAGATTGTACGAATAGCCCGCAAAAGAAGCAATCTCAATTGGGACTCCAAACAAATCAAACGACCTAGAAAAGGAATAGGAGCTATCTATTCGCAAAGGAATAAAGTCCTGTGCCTCCGCAACAAAACCTAGGATAGAAAACCAGACTAATATATAAATTTTCTTCATAAGAATAAATAGACTTTATTCTAATAAATAGACTTTGTTCTAATAAATAACCACAGTATTCACTGTAATTAAAATAGTACAAAGCGCACTAGAACAAGTTATTAAAAAATTATATTTGGGACGTAGTACAAATTGTACTCAGGATTTTAGTCTTTTAAAATGACTAAAAAAATCAAGCTTAGGGAATTATGGATTGGATACTGCAAAGATAAGAAAATTATGACCAAATAATCAAAAAGTAAGTCAAAAAAATATGCTGGTTACTATTGATAATATCCAGCATATTTTAGTGGTATTAAACAGCAGCTAACGCATCATTAACCGCCTGTGGGGCAATTTCGTGATGAGAAGTATTGTACACTGCAGCTCCATCTTTGATTAAAATTATCTGCGGTGACTGATGTATCACGTTCAACAGTTCTGCAATCAGATTGGAAACCGGACGATGATTCAACAGATCCAGATAGTAGAAATCCATTTTTTCCGGATCAATCTCCCAGTTAGACTCTAATCGGTGTTTTGCTCCTGCGCTGATTCCACAGGTAGTACTGTGTTTAAAAATCATGGCTGGTCGTTCGTGCGAACCATTGATGATTTCCTTTAGCTGTGCCTCGCTGTCTAGCGTTTTCCAGTTTGGATGTAGATTATTTTTTTTTGAATTTCTTATATTATCTAAAAATCCCATGATGATACTTTACTTTAAAATATTTATTAAAAAATGTTGCAAGAGCTAAAACTGGTTTTCTTACCCAATTACTCTCAACACTATTCTAACAGGATTCTACCTTTAATGTTCGATCCACCACCGTCGGGCGCAAGACTTTATGGTTGAAGTTGGTTAGGAATTGATAAATTTTAGGTTCCTTTGCGGAAAATCAATTCTGAAAGACGATGCAACTGAAAAAAATTCAGGCCTACATTGAGGTTTATAAAAAATTTTTAAAAGAAAATCCGGAACATCGGGAATTATTCTCCTGGGAATCGCAAAAAGTATTTCAGGAAAATTGGGATCTGGAAGCACCGGATTTTGCAAAAATGTTTGATGCGAGTTTACAAAATTCCCATACCCGCCGCTGGTGGACGGGAGATAATTTTAAACCCAAAAAACGAATGTTGGAATTTATTCACCAAAACTCCGATTTTGTTCGAGCTATGTTTCGGGAATTATTTGACGAAACCAAAGCGATCGAAAATCGAATTTCCAAATTTCAATTTGGCTGTGAAGTGATGATGCAGGACTATAAAGAGGATCATCCCACGAGCATCGAAAACAATCATTATCATCTGGAAAATCACGTCGTATCCATGTATCTCGCCTTTCGGTATCCCACGGAATATGCGGTCTATTTTTATCCGGAATTTTCCAGTATGATGAAAAAAATAGGCAGCACTAGGATTCCAGAACCGTTTGAGATGGAACGCTTTTTTAAAATTACCAAAACGCTTACCACTTTTCTAGAAAAGGATACCGAGCTGATGGAGATTCACCAGAAGACGCTGAATGCTCCACCACTCTATCAAGCCGAATCCAGGTTACTGGTAACGGATTTTTATCGGTATGTTGGATTGGTGGATTAGTGGATGTGCGGATGTGCGGATGTGCATTTTGGTTAATCTTTGAAACAATTAGGAACGAGGATTAAATAGATTAAGAAATTTTGAGTAGGTAGTTTTTGTGTATAAAGAGTTGAAAAACACAGACATAGCCGTAGCTATGGCGCGTATTTTAAACGAAGTTAGGCACAAAAAATATTAGTCATAATTCTGAATCTATTAGATCGTTGTTCCTTAGTCAGATTGTACTTATTTTTTAAATAACGAAGTTTTTAGATCGTTTTCTTAAAATCAACCGTCTTCCTTAACCGCTCATAAGTTCGCTTCGCCTCCGTATGATCGAGCGTTTGCTGTCCATCCGAAAATGCTTTCTCCGGATAGGCGTGGACTTCCATAATCACCGCATCGGCGCCCGCCATAATTCCGGCCAGCGCCACGGGTTCTACAAAACGTCGCACGCCAATCCCGTGCGAAGGATCGATGACCACAGGTAGATGTGTTTTTTCTTTTAGAATGGGAATGGCGTTAATATCTAGCGTGTTTCGATAAGCTTTTTCGTAAGTTCTAATCCCTCGTTCACAAAGCATGATTCGCTCATTTCCATTTGAAAAAATATACTCGGCGGCCTGTAACAATTCTTCGATGGTTCCGGAAATCCCGCGTTTTAAAAGAATAGGTTTATCTACTTTTCCCAACGCATCCAGGAGATTAAAATTTTGAGAATTTCGCGCACCAACCTGAAAGATATCTACATAATCGTACATCGGTTCGATCTGCTCGGTCATCATTACTTCGGTTACGATCTTGATTCCTGCGGCACTACATTTTTGGTAGAATAATTTAAGACCCTCGATCCCTAATCCTCGAAATGAGTAAGGAGAACTACGTGGTTTATAGACACCACCACGCATGATTTTTATATTATTGGCCACCAAATGGGCAACGGTTCTTTCAATCTGTTCTTCTGATTCAATGGAACAGGGCCCAGCCATAATTTGAAAATTTCCGGCGCCAATTTTTACGCCGTCGCCCAAGTCAATGGTGGTATCCTGGGTTTTCCATTTCCGGGAAACGAGTTTGTAAGCATCACTGACTCTGTGGATATCCAAAATTCCTGGCAGGGTTCCAATGGCTCTAATATCAAAGGCTTTTTTACCAATGCCGATCATGTATTTACCGTACTGGGTTTCTACTTGATTGGTGGTGTAATTGATATCGGAAAGTTTGTCTTCGAGTTGGGCAAGTTGGTCAGTGGTAATATTCTTTTCTAGTTGAATTATCATGGTTGTTTATGTTTCGAGGTTTTTATTTTTTCTTTAATTCCGTATTTACTTAGTTGTTCATTCCTTCCTTCGTCATTCACTGCCTGCGCAAATTCGGAAGGAAAAAATAAAATTCCTCTCAACGAAGAACATGTTTCGAGGTTTTTAATTTAATAGGCTTTCAGTTGGCTGACGATTGGCGCACTTCAATTGGTGAGTGGCTTTTGATTTTGTTATGGAAGCTAAGTTTTCATTTTTCTTAATCAATTATTCCTGATGCCTTTTACAAAGATTTTAATGGTTTTATCCAAATCACCTTTTCCGTTTTCAAGGGCACGAATAAAGGCGCTACCGATAATCGCTCCGTCGGCGTATTTACAAGCCGTAGAAAAACTCTGGTGATCCGAAATCCCAAATCCGATCATCCGTGGCAAGCGTAATTTCATATTTTCAATCCGCTCAAAATAAGCGAGTTGTGCGGGGGAAATCTCTTTGCTATTTCCGGTAATGGCAGCACTGGAAACGACGTAGATAAAGCCTCTACTAAGTTGATCAATTTTTCGAATTCGCGCTTCGCTGGTTTGTGGAGTAATTAAAAAAATCGGAGCCAGATCATATTTTTTAAATAAATTTTGATATTCTGCTTCGTAGACCGACAACGGTAAATCGGGCAGAATCAAGCCATCCACTCCTACTTCCTGACAGCGCGCCAAAAAAGCTTCTTCTCCAAATTGCATCACTTGATTAAAGTAGCCCATCAGTACCAGGGGCGTTTCTACTTGTTCCCGTATTTTTTTTAATTGTGAAAATAAAACCGCTACACTCATCCCATTCTCCAGCGCTTTCATTCCACTCTGCTGAATTGTCGGTCCGTCCGCCATCGGATCGGAATAGGGCATCCCTACTTCAATTACATCTACTCCACTTTCTGACAAGCTACGAATGATCGTTTCGGTATCTTCGAGTGCCGGAAATCCTGCGGTGAAGTATACGTTGAGGAGATTTTGTTTTTTATCGTTGAATGTTTCTTCTAGTCGTTGCATTGGTATGGTTGAATTGTTGAGGCGCTTCGCTTGTTGAATCGCTTCGCTTGTTGAGTTGTTGAAGAAAATGAATAATTAATAATTTTTAAATGAATAATGTTTATTCTGACGTACTTGTGTAATGAACGACCGCTCTTCTAACGGATACCTCAATCAATATTGAATATTCATTATTCGACATTCAATATTCGTTAAAGTGTTTAATATAAGTATTCAGATCCTTATCTCCCCGACCAGATAGATTTATCACAATCACGTCTGATTTTTTGTAAGAAATTTTATCTAATGCCGCAAACGCATGAGCGGTCTCCAGCGCCGGAATAATTCCTTCTCTTTTGGATAAATCGTAGGCGGCAGCCAAGGCTTCCTGATCTGTAATATGAACTGCTTCTGCTCTACCCGACTGAATCAGGTGCGCATGCATCGGACCAATTCCAGGATAATCCAAACCAGCAGAAATAGAATAGGGTTCGATAATTTGGCCGTCGGGGGTTTGCATCAGGAGGGTTCGACTACCGTGGATAATTCCTTCCGTACCGAGTACGGAAGTAGCCGCTGATTCGCCACTGTCCACGCCCAAACCAGATGCTTCGACCGCGATGAGGCGAACTGCTGTTTCGTTTAAATAATGATAATAAGCACCCGCGGCGTTGCTTCCTCCACCGACACAGGCAATGATCAGGTCAGGGTTAGATTTTCCAGTAGCGGCCTCAAGTTGCCATTTTATTTCTTCGCTGATGACCGATTGAAAACGGGCTACCATGTCCGGATAAGGATGCGGTCCGACGACAGAACCGATAATATAGTGGGTATCCTCCGGATTATTAATCCAGTCCCGGATGGCTTCGTTGGTAGCGTCTTTTAGGGTTTGACTTCCGCTGGTGGCAGAACGTACTTCGGCGCCGAGCATCTTCATCCTTGAGACGTTGGGCTGCTGTCGTTCGATATCTACCGCGCCCATGTATACGACGCAGGGCAGGCCCATCAACGCACAAACAGTGGCGGTCGCAACCCCGTGTTGGCCCGCTCCGGTTTCGGCAATAATCCGTTTTTTCCCCAACCGTTGGGCGAGCAGGATCTGACCGATGGTATTATTTACTTTATGTGCGCCGGTATGACAGAGGTCTTCCCTTTTGAGGTAGATATTGGTTTGATATTTTTCGGACAAACGCTCAGCCAGAAACAAAGGGGTTGGTCGGCCTACGTAATCGCGGAGCAACTGCCGGAACTGTTTTTGAAAAGCCTCGTCATTAATCATTTCGACGTAAGTCTTCCGAATTTCCTCCACATTGGGATGTAACATTTCCGGAATAAAAGCGCCTCCGAAACGACCGTAATATCCTTCTTCAGAAATAGCAATCATGAATATTTATTTTGAAATTTTTTATTAGGAATGAGGTATTAAAAAAGCTATAAATTCAAAAGGACGTCTGCTTAAAATCAATATTGGATATTGAACATTCAATATTTTTTTTAGCCCCAGTCCCCCACTCGCTCCGTGTTTAAGTCATTAATAAAATCACTGATTACCACGACGTTTTTAAATCCTGGTTCAATTTCGAAACCACTATTTAAATCAATGGCTTTTAACATCGGGTGTTTTAATCTTTTTATTTTTGCGGCATGTTCGGGTTTGATACCACCACTGAGGAAGAAAGGGGTTTTCCCTTTGTATCTTTCCAAAATTCGCCATTCAAAAACGATTCCATTACCACCTCTATTTTTTCCTTTGGTGTCGAATAAAAAATAATCGCAATAATACTGAAAAGCTTCGGTTTGCGTAAAAATAAAATCTTCGTCTACCGAAAATGCCTTGATAATTTTAATGCCTTTACCTTTTAATTTAGAACAGTAAAATACGTTTTCATCTCCGTGTAATTGTACATAATCCAGTTGATACGCTTCTACTTTTTCAAGAATAAACTCAATTTTAGCATTTACAAAAACGCCTACTTTTTTAACGGTTTTAGAGTGTAATTTATCAAAACCCGTAAAGGCTTCGGGCGGCAAATCCATGTTACGAGGAGAGTCTTCATAAAAAATAAAGCCGACATAGTGCACCCCTAATTGAAGTACCGATTCTACATTGGTGGGAATTTTAAGACCACATACTTTGATTTCCATAGTTAAGGATTTTGGAGTTGATAAACCTCGTTAATTAATTCGCTACACGCTTTTCCGGGATTTGCATTTTTCATAAATTGTTCTCCGATCAAAAACCCGTCATAGCCTGCTTCCAGTAAGATAACAATATCTGCCGCCGTTCGAATACCACTTTCAGAAATTTTAATTTGCCCCGCCGGAATCTGTGATGCTATGTTGACTGAATTTTGAATATCGGTTTTAAAAACGCGTAAATCACGATTATTTACTCCTAAAACGTCAATATGGGAATTAAGTTTTTCCAAACCGTTCGCATCGTGTATTTCCATCAGTACTTCGAGTCCTAAACCATGTGCGGTAGCCGCAAGATTTTTTACTTGTTCTTTTTCCAAACATTCCGCAATTAATAGCACTGCATCTGCTCCGGCACTTTTTGCTTCCAGTAATTGATATTCGTCAATAATAAAATCTTTACGGAGGATCGGACAAAAATTATATTTTCGGGCTTCGGTTAAATCCGCCAAATTACCCCCGAAAAAATCTTGATCCGTCAATATTGATAACGCAGATGCGCCCGCCTGCATATATTCAATGGACACTTTTTCGACGTTAGCGTACAAATTAATAGAGGGCTTGGAAGGCGATTTTCTTTTAAACTCTGCAATAACACCTAATTTATCCGGTCGGGTCAGGTACTTCTTTAAAGATACCACGGGGGTTTTAAAGTAGATGGTTTTTTCCAATAAAGAAACTGGATAGAGTGACTTGCGTTCGGCTACTTCCTTTTTTTTGTGATTGACTATTTTCTTTAGGATGTTCATATTGTGTTAAGTTATTCGTAGATACGATTCATGAATCGTATTTACATGAATCGTATTTACATGAATCGTATTTACGAAAAAGCCGTGATGGTTTTCAGGATTTTATACGCGTTTCCACTGGTTAAAGATTCGTGGGCTTTTGCCACACAATCGAGCATACTCCAATCGGGTTCAAAGGATTGAATGGCCATTCCGGCGTTGGCGAGTACGACGTTTTTTTGGGCGACAGTTCCTTTATTTTCCAGGACATTGGTAAAAATTTTAGCTGCTTCAGGAACGGTATCTCCCCCGAATAATTCTGCTGGTTTTAAAGGAGCGAATCCAAAATTTTCTGGTACATATATTTTTTCGGTACCACGGGTACGGATACTTACGGGACCCGTCAGGGAAATTTCGTCATATCCGTCAAGAGCATAAACAACCGAAAAATTTCTGGCTTCTTTTTGTAAAATATATTGGTATAAACGCGATAGTTCCTGATTATAAACCCCTAATAAATTATGCTGTGGCTGAATAGGATTAACCAACGGCCCAAGCATATTGAAAAAGGTTTTGATCCCCAATTGTCGACGTATCGGCGCAACCGTTTTCATCGCAGGATGAAAAAATGGTGCGTGTAAAAAGCATAGATTACTGTCTTCCAATTGCTTCCGTAAGACTCCCGCATCATTCGTAAATTCGTACCCCAAAAATTTTAATACATCCGAAGAACCACAAGCGGAAGAGACTCCGTAATTTCCGTGCTTTGTCACCTTATAGCCTGCACCCGCTACCACAAAAGCGGACAACGTAGATACATTAAACGTATTTTTTCCATCTCCTCCCGTTCCTACGATATCAATAGTATCGGTCGTTCCCAAATCAATTTTTACGCAAAGTTCTAAAAGGGCGTCCCGAAATCCGCCTAGTTCGTCCTGGGTGATGGGGCGCATGCGAAAAACCGTCAAAAACGAAGCGATACTTACCTCGTTATATTTTTCTTCTGCAATCTCTTTTAATATATCGCTCGCTTCGGTACGAGACAGTTTTTCGTGTTCCAGTAATTTATTTAAAATTTGTTTCATTATGAATTATTTCCAGTTTTTATGATGACTGCTTCTGGTTCAAATTTTAGGGAAACACCGGCGGATTTCAAAAAATTGGCCAGCATCTTTTTTCCGTAAGGCGTCATTACTGATTCTGGATGAAACTGAACGCCGAAGATCGGAAACTCGCGGTGCTGCATCGCCATGATACTACCGTCTTCGGCAGTTGCCGTAACCATTAATTCGGTGGGTAATTCCTCCGGTTGTACCACCCAGGAATGGTATCGACCCGCCATAAAGGGGCTAGGAATATCCGTAAATAATACGCTGTCTGGTTCCGCAATTTGGACGGGTGTTTCCAGACCGTGGTAGACTCTGGTCAAATTGTGCAGGTCTCCACCGAAGGCTTCGCCGATGGCCTGATGTCCGAGACAAACGCCGAGGATGATTTTTTCGCCAGCATACTTTTTAATGAGTTGGGGCATGATACCGGCATCGGCAGGTAGACCAGGTCCGGGTGAAAGTATAATAACATCATATTCCGCTACGGCTTCTAGACTAATTTGGTCATTTCTAAAAACAGAGACGGTGGCGTCCGCAATTTCGAGGACGTAATGGACCAGATTGTAGGTAAAAGAATCGTAATTATCGAGTACTAGGATTTTCATGAATTTATTTTTTTTGCTGGTTGGCTTCTCTTTAACGTAATTTTATTTCTTGAATACAGGAATAAAGATCGTAGTTATCTAAACCCAAGATTTTCTTTTTTTGCTCGTTGACCTTGGGAGCAGCTTTTCATTTAGGAATGAGGTATTAATAAATTAAGAATTTTGGGTTAGAGATTTTTGTTGCTAGTAAGGCAAAAAACGTAGGGATAGCCGCGCTATCACGAGGCTTTTTA
>Ga0209187_1004663_pt1 | contig 10220 bp, 8 predicted proteins | sample BantaG_FD_187430 | JGI IMG/M metagenome (GOLD analysis project Ga0209187, IMG submission 187430) | Marine algal microbial communities from Bantry Bay, Ireland - BantryBay_4 metaG (SPAdes) (version 2) | ecosystem: Host-associated > Algae > Red algae > Unclassified | place: Bantry Bay, Ireland... | reverse complement strand
AGGGATTGGCTGGATGACGCTGGAAGAAATTGCTTATAACGAGGACGGACGCTTATTGTCAAATGCCTTATCGACTTATAAGGTGCCGGATATATTTTCTGCGCCAAAAACCATAGAAACTATTCCATTGGAAACCGAAGGAAGCGATCTGGCAATTCATAAGTCAAAAGCAGTAGGAGAGCCGCCACTCATGTACGGAATCGGAACCTATTTTGCAATCCAGCAAGCAGTCAAAGCCTTTAATCCTGATTATGCCTTGAAATTTCACGCACCGTTTACGCCTGAGAAAGTATTGATGGGATTATACGAGGAAGAATTGCAACTGACTACATCTGCCAAAAGCCTGGATCAATTATCTCATTAATACCGCTTCCTTCGATGTATGATCTCAGAGAGATCACATTATGTTAGCCGAGAGCCGAGGCCCGCGTTCGAACGACCACAGCGTGGTCGCATTATTTTTTGAAGAGAAGATCAATAGATTAATTTATCTTGAAAATGCAGAAGTTTTTTTATCAATGAATTCCCTAGCAATTGGACCAAAAGCAAATAAAATGATTTTTTGGCAACATCTATTAGATAAACTACAAGACCAACAAAAAGTATACGTTTTAACGGTAATCGAAAACTTTGGAAGTTCTCCGGGAAGAAAAGGGTTTAAGATGCTGGTTGCGCAGGACCAGTTTATCTTTGGTTCCGTTGGCGGCGGTGTCATGGAATTTTCTTTGGTAGAAGAAGCCCAAAATTTGTTGACTACCGAAAAATCGCCCAACTTTATAAAAAAGCAAATCCATAAAGGACATATCAAAGATGGTTCGGGAATGATTTGTTCCGGTGAACAAACAGTCGCTTTTCATTGCTTGAATTCCAACCATATTCCCGTCGTTCAAGACATTAAAGATTGTTTACTAGGTGGAGAAAAGGGGACGCTGATTTTGACGGCGGACGCTTTTTCTTTTTCTGCAAACCGCTTGGCTCAACAGTTTGATTATCAAATTAATTCAAACCAAGATTGGTTTTTTAAAGAACATACTGGTTTTAAAGAAACCTTGTGCATTGTTGGAGGTGGCCATGTAGGAGTATCTGTTTCTGAATTATTTGTAAACCTTGGATTCTATGTAATGATTTTTGACAACAGAGAAAATTTAAACACGTTAGAACATAACAATTATGCCCACCAAAAAAGAGTGATTGACTATAACGATATCCAGGATTATCTACTACAAGAAAACGATCCATTTGTGGTGATCATGACCAATAAATATACAGATGACAAGTTAGTAGTGAGTAAATTAATTAACAGCAATTATCCCTTTATTGGCGTCCTGGGAAGTAAGGCCAAAATAAAGACCATGTGGAAGGATTTACTAAAAGAAGGTTTTACGCGAGAAGAACTGGATAAGATTTATGCTCCTGTTGGTTTATCCATAAAAAGTGAAACGCCGCAAGAAATAGCGGTGAGTATTGCTGCGCAAATCATTAAGTTTAAAAACGAGAATAGAGGGACTGTCCTCTAAAGTGTGTCAGCGCGAAAGCTTTCTCAGAATAGGGTTTAAACTCCAGAGATCCCTGATTGGGAGACAAATAATTTTGAGGGTAAAGATAATGTGGCTATTTTGGGGACAAAACCGCAACTTCGAAAAGTTATTTCCGAATATTGCGCTAAAGTTTAAACAACTTCTTCTATAAAATTAAGATGTCAGAAGTGAAAGGAATACGTAGTCAACGGTGCTGGATAAATGACAAACTTCAAGCTGCTATTATTTTATTTGAAGAAAATAAAGTGGTAGATATTATTTTTGGTGAGTCGGTTGTTTCCAATATTGAGGTCGAAGATTTCGGAACCGCAGTCATTATGCCAGGAGCAATGGATGTACATGTACACATCAACGAACCAGGTAGAACAGAATGGGAAGGTTTTGAAACCGCTACCAGGGCCGCTGCTGCCGGAGGGGTGACCATGTTGGTAGATATGCCCTTGAATTCTAGTCCGGTCACCACCAATGTTGCCGCTTTCAAAGAAAAATTAAAAGCGGGCCAGGCCAGTGGTTTGTACGTAAATTGTGGCCTTTATGGTGGGTTGGTACCAGATAATCTTGAGGATTTAGAAGATTTAATACAATGTGGGGTATTGGGTATTAAATGTTTTTTGACACATTCGGGAATCGATGAATTCCCTAATGTCGGTCAGAAAGAACTGGAAATAGCGATGTCCATTATTGCTAAATACGAGATTCCAATATTGGCGCATTGTGAATTGACCGATACGCCAGCGGTAATGACGAAGGAGCGAGCCCCCGGAAATTATCAGCAATATTTGGCAAGTCGTCCTAAAAGATGGGAAAATGAAGCGGTCCAGCTGATGGTTGATATGTGTGAACAATACGATTGTCCTACCCACATTGTTCATGTAGCTTCTGACGAAGTCTTACCGATCATTGCCAAGGCAAAAAAGAAGGGTTTACCCATTACGGCAGAAACCTGTCCTCATTATGTTTACTTTGAGGCCGAAACTATTCCTGATAATAATACTCTTTATAAATGTGCTCCACCCATTCGAGAACGAAAAAATAAGGACCACTTAATAAAAGCGTTTAAGACAGGCGTCCTGGATTTTTTAAGCTCGGATCATTCTCCTGCGCCACCTGATTTAAAGGAAATTGAATCTGGAAATTTGATAAAAGCCTGGGGCGGTATTTCCAGTTTACAATATTTGGTATCGGCAGCATGGACGAGTTTAAAAGAGGAGCTATCTATAGAAACGTTTATCCCTTTACTGACGGAGAACCCGGCAAAATACCTGGGTCTTCAAACGCAGAAAGGATTTATTAAAAAAGGATCGGATGCAGACTTTACCATTTGGGAGCCGGAAAAAAAGTTTACAGTAGAAAAAATAAATAATCAGCATAAGCACAAGATGAGTCCTTATACCGGGGCTGTCTTATTTGGCGAAATATCCGCCACTTATGTAAATGGAACCTTGGTGTTTAAGCAAGGAATTTTAAATAATAAACCTGGAAAGTGGATAATAAAGAAACAAACAATTTAGAAAAGCCGGACTTTGTAAAATACCTGGATTTGGCACTGGCAAAACTCGGTGGAAAAGTCTTGTACGCTACCGATGAATGGTTTGCCGCCAAGGAAAACCTGATTGAACAATCAGAGCCCGTTTTTCATAAAGGGAAATTCGTGCCTACCGGACAATTTATGGACGGCTGGGAGTCCAGAAGAAAAAGAACACCCGGTCATGATTGGGCAGTGCTGCAATTGGCAACGCCTGGTAAAATTCATGGCTTTGACGTCGATACGGCTCATTTTATGGGCAATCAGCCTTCTTCGTGTTCTATTGAAGGAATAAATTTAGCACCTGGCTCGGCACCCGAAGATTGGGAAAATACTCAATTAAAATGGAAAGAAATTTTAGCAGATACCGTCCTTAATCCCGGAAGTCATCATTATGTACCTTGTGCAGACCAGGACACTTTCACCCACTTGAAATTTAATATCTACCCGGATGGTGGTGTGGCAAGATTGAGAGTCTACGGTGAGGTGGATAAAGATTGGAATAAACAGCCGGTAGATGAGACGATTGACTTATTAGCGGCAGTAAATGGTGGGAAAGCCATCCAGTGCAATGATATGTTTTATAGCCATATGGACAATTTGATTATGCCCGGTCGAGGGATAAATATGGGTGATGGATGGGAGACCAAACGAAATAGAACTCCAAATAATCGAGATTGGGTTATCCTGAGATTGGGGCACCCTGGTTGTATTGAAAAAATAAACCTGGACACCCATCATTTTAAAGGAAATTTTCCAGATAGCTGTTCCATTGAAGGGTGTTACTCAGAGAGTGATGAAGCGGTGATCGCTAACGAAGTTGAGTGGCAATCGCTGCTACCTCAAAATAAACTAAACGCACATAAAGAGCATTTTTATATCACTGAAATAAAGCATCTATCTTGCATTACGCACATAAGACTCAACATTTTTCCTGACGGAGGAGTCAGTCGTTTGCGTTTATTTGGAAAGAAAAGTTCAAAGGCTTAAGGGAGCATAAAGTCTAATAATTAGATTAAATAAATTCAAGACCTAAAGAATGATATATACTATAATACTAATAATGTCTTTATTAGTTGGTTTGTTGGTTATCTATGCTATTATGAACGTGCCAGATACTATGGAAAGAGTGGAAAACGATTTACACGAATCTGATCATCTGGTAACTTTAAATGAAGAGTCTATCCTGGAAAATATTAAGAACCGATTGGGCGGTTATATTTATTTGGTAGCTGGATTGGCAGTCATTCTAATTGTTTTTGGATTTTATTTATCAATCAAAGGTACACCGTACGAAGGTCATTTTAGAGAATGGCTCAACCTGGTAGTTAGGCTAATACATATTACTTTTGGAATCGCTTGGATTGGCGCCTCTTTTTATTTTGTTTTTTTAGAAAATTCTTTAAATCGGACCAAAAATATTCGAGAGGAATTAGCGGGTGATTTATGGGCGGTTCATGGTGGAGGATTTTATCATGTAGAAAAATATAAACTCGCTCCTGGTGAAATACCAAAAGATTTACACTGGTTTAAATACGAAGCCTACTTTACCTGGATAAGTGGTTTTAGTTTATTATGTGTGGTATATTATTTCAATGCCAAAGGCTTCTTGATAGATCCAAATGTGGCGGATATAAGTCCGACTCTTGGAATTTCATTGGGGATTGGTTCATTTGTTATTGGCTGGTTGCTCTATGCTTATTTAAGCGGTTCTATCCTGGCAAAAAATGTCCCTTTATTTGCCCTGGTTGGGTTGATAGTTTTGACCTTGTTCGCCTACTTTTATTGTAGTGTTTTTAGCGCACGAGCCGCCTTTATTCATTTTGGAGCTTTATTAGGTACCATGATGGCAGGTAATGTATTCTTTGTTATTATTCCTGCCCAAAAAGAAATGGTTAGATGTGCCAAAGCGGGAATACCGTTAGATCCTAGCTTGGGTAAAAACGCAGGATGGCGGTCTTTTCACAATAATTATTTCACACTTCCGGTGTTGTTTATTATGATTAGTAATCATTTTCCCAGTACTTTTGGAGCAGCCAATAACTGGGCAGTATTAATGGCCATTACTGTAGGGACGGCTGGTATAAAGCATTACTTGAATTTAATTGATCAAAAGCAAAAATCAGTCTGGGTATTGCCAATTTCTGTTTTTATCCTTTTGATGACCGCTTTTTTAACTGCTCCGGTAATATCGGATGGTAAGTGTGAAACGGTTAATTTTACCATCATCTATCCGATTATCCAGCAACGTTGCGTAACTTGTCACTCTGCCAGACCGACCGATGACGTGTGGACCTCTGCCCCCAATGGGGTGATGTACGATACCCCTCAACAGATTATAGCTAAAGCAGACTTGATTATGCAGCGGGTGGTCGTCACCAAAAATATGCCCCAAAACAACAAGACCAATATTACACCGGAAGAAAGAGACTTGATTCGTTGTTGGATCGAACAGGGAGCAAGCGTGGAGAATTAGAATATGAATTAGAATATGAATTAGAATATGAATTAGAATATGAATATGAATTGAAATTAGAATAATTCGCCTCGATAATTGAAGTCATTTTAATTCACATTTCGATTCAAATTCTCATTAAAAAATACATATAATGACCTTACAAGATTTTAATAGTCTGGAACGAGAAGAGGCACAAAAACTATTGTTCCAAACCTGTGGTTCTACCAAATGGGCAACTACGCTAATGTCACATTTTCCTTTCGAATCAGAAACTACGCTGGTAGAACATGCGACTAGCATTTGGTATGATGACTGTAGTGAGCCGGACTGGCGAGAATCATTTTTGCATCATCCTAAAATCGGAGATGTAAAAAGTCTGGAAAGGAAATTTGCTTCCACCAAACATCTAGCCGGTAAAGAACAAGCGGGAGTAGCCACCGCCACCGCTGAGACCATCCAGGCATTGGCGCAAGCGAATACAGATTACGAAAGCAGGAATGGTTTTATTTTTATCGTCTGCGCTACCGGAAAATCGGCCGCAGAAATGCTACGGATACTTCAAGATCGTCTCAGCAATACCACAGAAGAAGAAGTTCATATTGCGATGGGTGAACAAGCAAAAATTACCATCATTCGATTGATAAAATTAATGCATGAGGCCAACTGGAATGCTTTCGAAGGCAGCCAACTAACGACGCATGTTTTGGATACTTCTCTTGGAAAACCAGGAAAAGATTTCACCATAAAATTAAAACAGTATACAAACAACAAATGGCAAACGGTTTGTCAGGGAGTCACTAATGAAGATGGGAGAATTCCTGATTTACTGGCTCCAGGAAGAGGTCTGGCACATCAGAATTATAAAATGATTTTTAATACCGCTGGCTATTTTCAACAAAATAATATGCAAGGATTTTATCCCGAAGTAGAAATTCAATTTACCGTCATAGACGACAAACATTATCATATTCCACTATTAATTAATCCTTTTGGTTATTCCACGTATCGAGGAAGTTAAGGAATGAGTTACTAATAAATTTACGTTTTTGGCTTGATCTTTTTGCTGCTAGTCTCGTTAAAAAGCCTCGTGATAGCGCGGCTATGGCAGCCCGACCGTTCCGGTTCCTTCACATGGTTCAGTCATATTTTCTGCCTTGTGTTAAAAAAAATTATTAAAAAACAAAACACACCAATTAATGAAATTAAGTATTCCATCCACGGATAAAGCCCAATTATTTGGCGAATTGAAAAACGCAAACCGTAAATTCCAGGAAATTTATCCAGGCGATCGTTCTGATCGTCAGCCGGTTCATACCGTCTACGGAGGAGCCAATTTATTCTCTTATGATACGGCCGAAAAATTTGGCAGAAGTGCCTTGAAAACTTTCCAGTTGTATGCCCCCGATGCCGCAACTTTTGGTAAAGTATTTAATCTAAAAAAAGCGATGGCAGAAAGGGTGTACGCAAAAGTTGAACAAAAACTAAAAGCGGAAGCCTTGGAAGATTTTCGAATTGATTTCGAAGACGGTTTTGGAAATCGCTCGAACGAAGAAGAAGATGCCACCGCCGAGCAAGCAGCCAAGGCCGTTGCAAAAGGAATGGCAGAAAATTGTTTGCCTCCCTTTATCGGTATCCGGATTAAGCCTTTTACCGAGGAAATGAAAGAACGGGGATTGCGGACACTTGATATTTTTGTCACCACTTTGGTGAACGAATCAGGTGGAAAATTACCAGATAATTTTGTGGTCATGCTACCTAAAGTAACCATCTCTGAGCAGGTCACAACCCTGGTGAGTTTCTTTAAAATTTTAGAGCAACAGTTGAACCTTCCCGCCGGTAGTTTGAAAATGGAAATGATGGTGGAAACCACCCAGGCCGTTATGGACAAAGATGGAATCAACCCACTTTATAGATTTTTAAAGGCCAGTGAAGGCAGATGTACCGGGATGCACTTTGGCACCTATGATTATACCGCCTCTTGCAGTATTACGGCGAAATACCAGGAAATGAATCACCCGGTTTGTGATTTTGCGCACCATATGACCAAGGTCGCTTTGGCACATACTGGAATTTGGTTATCCGATGGTGCCACGAATACGATGCCGATTGGACCTCACCGTGGAGACGACTTGACTTACGAGCAAATGACCGAAAACCGAAATACGGTGCACCGGGCCTGGAAAAAAGGATACGACCATATTCGACACTCGCTTTGGAATGGTTTTTATCAAGGATGGGATTTAAATCCATCGCAAGTGCCCATGCGATACGCGGCAGTTTATGCCTTCTTTTTAGAATCTTATGACGATGCGGTTGATCGACTAAAAACCTTCGTAGAGAAAGCAGCAAGAGCCACTTTGATCGGGGACATTTTTGATGATGCGGCCACGGGCCAGGGTTTATTGAATTATTTTTTGCGAGCCTTGAATAGTGGTGCGATCTCCGAAGAGGATGTCCTGAAAACTGGATTAACATTGGAAGAAATACGTTCTCGTTCTTTCAAATTTATTTTAGAAAATCGGGCAGCAAAGGGATAGCATATTTTCCAAACAGTATTTTAAACTCGACTTTAGCTATTAGCAAAGTTTGGGTGGAGGATTTTCCTTATTTGGCGATTTAGACGGACCTATGAAATTTGAACATATTACCTCCAAAGCATTCTTTGACTAACTCGCACAAAAATTATCATAGAAAAAGTAAAATTATATGAGCTTAATTAATTGCAAAGAATGTAATAAACAGATAAGTAGTAAAGCGACTACTTGTCCAAATTGTGGAGTAGTTTATAAAAACCAATCCATACAACCAATTAAATGGGCAATATTTGCCATGCTGATTTTTGCTGGTCTATTGTTGTTACTTAATATTTTCGCTGTATAATAAATTTCATATAGAAGGGGTCAATCCATTGAGATCCAGTCGGAATAAGTCAGGTAGACTTGGTACAGTTTTAGAGTATATAAGTTGTAATGCCGACAGATCAAATCCTAACAATCTTTTGATTCTGTCAACGTTAATTTCAAACAGCTTCCAGATATACAGCGTAAATAATTATCTGAACCATACTAATGACAAAACTGCTAATGCCCATGTTCCTTCTATGTATGTTCGGCAACCATGTCGACCAGATAGATCCCATGGCAGCAGTTCTCAAAAATTCGGTAATTTTACCTATCGAAAATTCAAATAAAAAATTTCTAGAGACTAAGAATCCAGCGACCGTTTATGCCTTAAAACGAGGTTGCTCACACAATGATTACTGGCAAAATCCGCCATTGTTCAAAGCTCTAAACCTTGGATATCTCTACATCGAAGCGGATATTCTATTGATTAAAAATCGCCTGATGGTGGCACACCGACGGCCATTACGCCCTGCTAAAACCAAAGATCTCCAGGAACTTTACCTGGATCCTTTACTCGAAATCTATAATCGTCAGGGATATTTTTATAAAGATCATCCTGAGCCGATCTTCCTCATGATCGACATCAAGACCGATGCCGAAAAGACCTACACCAAACTGCTCGAAATTATCGAACCTTACAAATCCATGCTGACCAGTTTTGTCGATGGAGTAGAGGTTCCCGGAGCAGTGACCCTCCTCATTACTGGAAATCGCCCCGTCGAAACCATCGCCGCGGAATCCGAACGCTGGGTAGCCATTGATGGTCGTCCGCTCGATCTAGGCAAAGGATACCCAATCAATCTCATGCCAATGATCAGCGAAAAATATAGTACCATTCTTGGCTGGACCACGACCTTCGGTACCAAAAGCCCCAAAAATATCCTTAAAGTTCAAGATTTTGTCTCCAAAGCCCAGGCCGAAGGACGACTGACCCGACTCTGGAAAATTCCCGAAAATCCAACCACCTGGAACTGGCTCACCTACCACGGTATCGATCTGCTCAATACCGATAACCTGCCCAAATTGCATGACTACCTGCGCAGCGCCCAATCCAGCCCCAATTACGCCAAAAAAACAAAATAATTTCCGTTATCTCACCAAATCTGTCACCCGCTTCCCACACTTTTCACTGCTGCCTGTTTGTTTGGACGTCTCGTCCAGATACCTGTTTGTTTGGACGTCTCGTCCAGATACCTGTTTGTTTGGACGTCTCGTCCAGATACCTCCTTTTACGCCCAGCTTCTCATGAATTCCAACATCCCATCTTTTTAAAAATCCAAGATAAAAATTTACTCAGTTAAAATTTTCTTTTGAAAAAATCAACTACAAATTCTCCACCAATTTCATTAGTAAAACCCCCTCCAAAAATGACTACTTCCCAAATTAAAGTTAAATGTTTTAAAATTTCTATATTTACACACAAAATCTCCTCTCGGATCAAAGCCGAGGCCAACACCAAGCACCTTGAGTCAATTAACCGAACAAGAAATTATCCGTGCCGCCTTACCGTTTATTCGGTCTCACTATAAATTTCGTCCCCGTGGGGAAGCGATTATGGAGACCCGTTATGACGTAGCCGCCGCCGGTGGAGTGATTGCGGACGGTTATCTCGCATTTAATACTGAGGAAGGGGAACCCTTCATTGTTACGGTGGAGTCCACTTCCCGGAACACCTGCAATGAGGTCATATATGCCATTCAAAATAAATTACTCAATTGGGATAGTCTGGCTTGTACCGCCCTCGTAATCGCTGCCATTTACACCTATTATCACTACAAAGGCTATAATCTTGCTCA
>Ga0209187_1004662_pt1 | contig 10220 bp, 6 predicted proteins | sample BantaG_FD_187430 | JGI IMG/M metagenome (GOLD analysis project Ga0209187, IMG submission 187430) | Marine algal microbial communities from Bantry Bay, Ireland - BantryBay_4 metaG (SPAdes) (version 2) | ecosystem: Host-associated > Algae > Red algae > Unclassified | place: Bantry Bay, Ireland... | reverse complement strand
AACGAAGAAGAAAAAAATGTCTTCTCATTTCACTTCTGTTTTGCTCAAAGAATTGACGGAAGCCTTGCAGCGTGGGGAACAGGCGATTCTTTTTCAAAACCGAAGAGGATATGCGCCGACGCTGCGTTGCATCACTTGCGGCTGGGTGCAACAATGTAAAAACTGCGATGTGAGTTTGACTTACCACAAAGCTTTTAATAACCTGCGTTGCCATTATTGTGGTTTTCAACAAAAATTTCCCGAAGAATGTCCTGCCTGTGGCGAGCGAAATTTGACCATCCGAGGTTTTGGAACAGAAAAAATTGAGGACGAATTACAAATCTATTTGCCTACTGCAAAAATTGCTCGAATGGATTATGATACCGTTCGAACGAAACATTCACATGCTCGAATCATTAATGATTTTGAAGAAAAAAGAATTGATATTTTGGTGGGTACGCAAATGGTTACGAAGGGTTTGGATTTTGATAATGTGGGAATTGTCGGAGTGTTGAGTGCAGATCAATTGATGTCATTTCCTGATTTCCGTTCGACCGAAAGAGGTTTTCAATTGATGACTCAAGTGAGTGGTCGAGCTGGTCGAAAAAAGAAAAGAGGGAAAGTAATTATTCAGGCATTCAATGTAGCGCATCCTGTTTTGGGTGAGGTAATCCAAAATGATTTCCAACGATTTTTTGAAAGAGAAGTGGAAGAACGAAAACTGTTTTCCTATCCTCCTTTTCAACGATTGATAAAAATTACGCTCAAGCATAAAGACCCTCGACTCCTCAACGAAGGCACTAAAGTTTTTGCCAAAATCCTAAAAGATAATTTAGGTTATCGAATGATTGGGCCAGCAGTTCCTGGTATTCCGAGAGTGCGAGGGCAATTCCTTTTGGAAATTTATTTGAAAATGGAAAAAGACAATCAATGGCTCGTATATGCTAAACGTTTGATTATCGAGGCGAAATATATCTTGCAAAAGACGAAAGGGTTTTCGGGGATTCGAGTGAATGTAGATGTGGATCCGAATTAATAAACAGAATTCAAATGTTAAAAAATTGCATGTTTTTTTTTATAATGTATCTTATCAAAACATTCAGCAACAACAAAAAAATTTACCCTTTATTCTCCACGCCTGTTGCTAAAAATTAAAATTAATTGATTGCGCACATCAATATTAATTTTCTATCAAGTGTTGGGAGATCATCAATCATTTATTTTGACGAGGCTATTTTTCATCTAGTTGAGGCACAAAAAACGGAACTACCCCTGAGGGTAGTGAGTATTTTTGTAACGAAAAATAGGTAAAAAATAGACCGTCATAAATGAATGATTGATGATGTCCCAACACTTAATTGTCCATGAACAAATGATAGGCTTGAATTTTACTTTTTAATTTCACCAAAAAGTTAAATTATGAAAAAGTTATTTTTTGCCCTTGTACTCGGTTTGGTTGGTTTATTTTTTTCCAACTTTATTATTCCTTCTTCTTCTGGAGATGTTGAGAAATCGGAGGTTGTTAATTCTATGCTTCCGTATCAGACTATTCAGGTTATTAATTATACAGAAGTAGAAGCAACGGTCTTTTTTAATAATACTACGACTACTTTAGCCGCTAACGGCGGATCTTGGAATGCTTCAGCTTTTGGAAACTCACTTATCATAGAAGTTGAAATAATTAATCCCCTTCCTCCATTACCCCAGTTGTAGGAGATGTTAGGACGACATATAAAGCTTATCCAAATAATTCTGGTACAGTTAATCCTATTTGTACAAAGACTTATACTTTCACCGCAACCGAATTGAAAGAATTTACTTGCTTAACATCTGGAGGGTAATTAACTAAAATAAATTCATCATAAGTCCTATATTATCTAGGGTTTATGATGAATTTTTACATTAAAACAATATCCAATCTGTATCATTAATATTTTTGATTATGAACAAAAAGGCAAACTATTTCTCAAAAGAAATCATTCTCTTCTCCTTTCTCAATTTCGTTTCCTTTTCCATTTTTGCCCAACCTTTCTATCAAAAACTATTCAGTAATGATACAACATCCTATAGACTTAAAGATATTGCTCCCACCTCTGATGGTGGTACTGTTATTTTATCTGCAAATAGTAGTCAAGTATCGGCTCATCGAATTACGTGTTTAACCAAGATAGATTGTTCTGGGAAAGTAATTTGGAGTAAAGGTTGGAACTTAGGTACTGCCAGTCATTTTTTTCATGGTGCAGTTATAGAAACAGCAACTGGTGATATCATCGCAACATTCTCCATGGATGATATTAACGTATCATTTCAAAAATATAATCTCGGCATTGTAAAATTAGATTCCAATGGCGAGATCATATGGGAACAACAATATGGAAGTCCATATTATAGAGAAGCTTCCAATACAATAATCGAAACTTCCGATAATGGTTTTGTCATTTCAGGAGAAGTAAAAAAACAAATTAATGATCCTTTCATCGATGAGTTTTATTTTTTTAAAATTGATTCTCTTGGAAATGTTATTTGGTCAAATACTTTTGGAGAAAATGATTTTAGCAATCATATCTCAGCTTCAATGGAAGACGAAGATGGGAATTTAATCTTTGTTGGTAACAATGATAATTATGATTGGGATAACCATATTGTAAAAGGAATCATCATAAAAATATCCCCAACTGGCGAAGTCTTATTTTATAGAGAAATCAACAATTCAAACTCCATGAACCTTATCAAAGAGATTACTTCCACTTCTGATGGAGATTATTTATTATCAGGTTATACTACTAGTGCTGATACAACTTTTAATCCTTTTCTACTCAAAATCAATCCTGCGGGAGAAGTAATTTATACTAAAAAATTGTCCTTAAATTCTAATGGAGATACTATCTCAAATTATGCACTCATTCCTTTGTTGGATGGAGGATATGCCTTAGCTGGTTCAGCTATCGGATTTCCACAATATGTCAATGTTGCTGGATGGAGAGATATACTTTATATCTGTACCTTGAATGAAAATGAAGAATATGTAGGTGCAAGAGTTTATAATCATAATGGAGTGATTTCCAATCTTGATGCTTTTGCTTTTAAAGCAAGAATGGATGGAGGTTATAATTTAGGCTATACTCGTTTCTCACCACAGACATCAAGTTTCCCACTAGAAATAGGCATCTTGCACATAGACGAAAACTTTTCAAGTGGCTGCAATGATTATGATGCTACTGATGATTTTTCTTTGACCACTATTTCTAATTGGACTTTGGAAGATAAAATTTTTACTAATTCTTCCATTTGTGAACCTGCTGATTTTGAAGAAATTGTTCAAGAATTTCCTATTTCTATTTCTACCATTTGCGAAAGCGACCTCCAAGCCAATTTTTCCATCAATAATATTTGTCTTAATAATCCAATCGTTTTTGAAAATTCATCGCTCGGTCCAATCATTTATCAAGAGTGGAATTTTAATGAAGGCACATTTATTTCTGAGGAAAAAAATCCAACATATAGTTTTACCGAATCTGGTTTTTTTCCTATTCAATTAATTGTCTCCGATGGTTGTCGCATGGATACCGTGATACAAGAAATCGAAGTTCCTGTCGAACCTTGCGCTTGCAATATGATTTTCCCCAACGCCTTCACACCCGACCAAGATGGCTTAAATGATTTTTTCCATCCCATCATTGAATGTGATTATCAGATTGAAAATTATAATTTGATGCTCTTCAATCGTTGGGGACAAGTCATTTTTAAAACCGATAATCTGGAAGAAAAATGGGATGGGAATTTTAAAGGCAAACCTGTTCCGATGGATGTTTTGGTTTTTAAAATTCAATATGATGTAATTGATTGGAATGGAATTTTGATTCGGCAAACAAATGAATCGGGTGATGTGACGCTGATTCGTTGAAACAGAATTTTTCCTAGAAAAAATAAAAAGAGGTTCTTCCAAAATAATTGGGAGCACCTCTTTTTTTGTCTTTGAAAAAAGAATAAATTTGCACTTTTTTAAACAACTATGAATTGTAGCTAATGCTAAAAAAATCATCTCCCGAAATTGTTTCCTTAGCTGAACATTATAAAAAAAGATTAGGAAAAATTAACCCTAGCTTTTCTGTACAAAAAAGTGGAATCGAACAAACCATTGATTTCCTTTCCCCTGCGCTAAAAGAAGAAAATCATCCTCGGATTTTTTATCATGGCAAACCTACCCAAGATGTAATCATCCTGACGCATGGACTTTCCGACTCGCCATATTATGTAAAAGATATTGGTAGAAAATTTTACAAAGCAGGTTGCAATGTAATTCTCACTCTCCTCCCTGGTCATGGACGAATGGAAATCAAAGGAAAAATGGAGGAGGAAAAACTCAAAAGGAAATGGAGAAAAGAATTGGACATCGCAGTTGACGCTGGCAAGACTTTGGGCAAAAGAATATCCTTAGGTGGCTTTTCGACAGGAGCATGTTTGAGTTTAAATAAAGCGTTACGTGATCCAAAATTAATTTCAGGTGGACTCTTTCTTTTTTCAGCAGCATTGGATTTAGGGTACATTGCGCATGGTTCAAATTACTTTCCATTTGCTCATACGATTGCTCGATATACCGATGGTAATTTAAAATCAACGGGAACAAATCCTTTCCGTTATCCTTATTTGAATAATGCTGCAGGATTGGAAGTGGTCAGGTTGATTGATGAAACATGGAAACGATTGGCTGATAAAAAAATCGATCAACCTGTTTTTGTTGCGCACTCGGTTCATGATATTCGAGTCAGTTTTGGAGGCATCCAGACGCTTATGACTAGGCATGTCAAAAGGGGTTTTACATTTTTAATTTCTGAAAATATTGCTCACTCGCAATTAGTTTTAAAAAAACCAATTCAACTTGATTTGGATAAAAAAGATGGTGTTCGAGAAACGCCTCTAGCTAATCCAAAATTTAATTGGATGATGGAAAATGCAATTCGATATTTTCAGGATGAGGTAAAAAAAACGGTTGACGATTGACGGACGCTACACTTGACGGTCTATGTGCTAAACCATCAAGCGCAACTTCCGTCAATCGTCAACCGTTTTTCCCCTTTATCGAATTTCCCAAGACACTCGTCTAAGCAAGTGGATTCCTTTCCTCAAAGTCAACAATTTGTTCTCATTAACTAATCAATAAAAAAGAGGAAAAATGAGAATCATATCAGTTAACATCGGCAACACAAGAATTGAATTTGATAATGACATGTGGACAGGACATGAAAATATTTATGTCAATGGAGAATTAGTTTCCAGGAAATTTTCATGGTTTGGCACAGATCATATTTTTGACGTGGAAGAAGATGGCGTTTGGGTAGAGTATGTTTTGACTACAGGTTTTGGATGGAACGGACTTACCACAGAGATTACTCGCAATGGAGTTCCAATTCTCGAATCAGGAAAGAAATGGAATGCATTTGACTTTATCAAATCGTGCGTTGGATACGCCTAAGAATTATCAGTCAAATGAATTTGTATAAGAAAGTTATTTAGTTAAAAATTGGTTTTAAAAGCTGTTTGATTTTTTTCAAACAGCTTTTTTTATTTTCTATCTTCGCAAAAAATAAAACATGATCCTTTCCACTTTAAGAATTAGAAATTATCCAGAAGACGAAGCCGACCAATTCCCTTGGACACTTCCCATTATTAAAAACTTAGATGAATTAATTTTTGAAAAAAATATTAGTTTTTTTGTAGGAGAAAATGGAAGTGGCAAATCAACTATCCTAGAAGCGATTGCTGCTTATTCAGAAGTTCCTTTGGCTGGAAGTTTTAGATTGGAAGATGATGCATCTTTAGCCGCAGCAAATGAGTTGGCGAATTATTTAAGCATTCGATTTACAGAAAAAACAAGGAGAGGTTTTTTTGTTCGAGCAGAAGACTTTATTGGTTTTTCGAGAAATATAAAAAATCAAATCAAGGAGCTCGATCAAGAAATCAAAGAAGTAAAAGATACCTTTACTGGTGGTGATATTAAATTAACTTTAGGCGCAATCGAAGGAGAGAAACAACAATTGATCCAGCGATATTCTCATGACTTGGAAGCGATGTCTCATGGAGAAGGGTTTATGAAATTTTTCACTTCAAGAATTACAGGCAAAGGTCTTTATCTAATTGATGAACCCGAAGCGGCACTTTCTCCCACTCGACAATTGAGTTTACTTTCTTTGATTATCGAAAAAGTAAAACAGACGGGTTCGCACTTTATCATCGCAACGCATTCCCCGATAATTATGTCTTTGCCTGAGTCGGAAGTTTTTTATTTTCAGGATGGAAAAATTTCAAAAGTGAATTATCGAGAAACGGAGCATTACCTTTTGACCAAAGCCATCTTAGATAATCCTGAAAATGTGATGAAGGAGTTATGATTAAAAATTAAAACACTATCAACTTTTCACTCACTTTTTCCACTTCATTACTCACCGTAATAATATAATTCCCTTTTTCAAAATTCGACAAATCCAGTTGATATTGATAACTCATCTGATTTATTTTTTCCGAAAAAACCTCTTGTCCTAAAATGGTAAAAACTTGAATTGTGGTGGCTGAATTAAACAATAAATTAGATTGAATAGTAAATTTCCCAGCAGTTGGATTTGGAAAAAGCAGCAAAAATTTCTCCTCTTCCTCTAGTGGACAATCGACACCGCCATCATATCTGTAATCCATTCTATAATTTGGTCTATCGTTGGACGTTCCAATTTCTGATTTTAATTGTCCATTGCAATAGTAATCGTAAGTAGTCGTGCGTTTTGTAACTGAATTTTCATGGCGCTGTGTAAATGCTTCTTTTAAAAATATTCGATCTTCTAAATCGTAGTGATAAGCAAAACTATCCCTTTGCAAAGGAGCATAATATCTTCCTTCCAGAAAATTTTGCGTTTGAAACTTTTGCACAGTCTCTATTTCATTTTGAGGCGTATAAGTATTTATGGTCAAAAATGAATCAATCGAAATATTTTTAAAGTGTTCTACAAAATGTCTAAGGGTTTGTTGAGCATTATCAAATTCTGTTTCTGCCACTTGTCGGGTCTTCCATTGATTAGTATTTCCCTCAAATTCAAGATAAGTGGTTATCATCATTTTCCCATCATCTGAATATTCATAAATATATTTATTCAACTCCTGCATAGTTCCCAATACGCTACTCCATCTAAAAAAACGAGAACTTATAATTTGACAATTGTCCGTATATTCTGTCTCCCAAACACGTCCATGTTCAATAGCTCCATTATCATAAAAACTAAATATTTCTTCTTTCCTCAAACAATTTTGCGCAGTATAAAAACTACTCTCCCGAGATTTTAAAATAAAATCACCATTGTCATTTCTCTCAAACATTTTTGTCGTTCTACTGTTTTCATTTTCATCCTTTTCAAAAACAAATTTTCGTTGTATTACTTGATCGCCCCAAGAATTACTCGAAGTATTCAATTGTTCTATCTTCTCCTGCTCTGCATTGTAGCTATACTCAATTATCTCATTTCTCCATTGATTGGGGCCAAAGTGATAATCATTCTTTTCTATTAAATTTCCAGCAGCATCATATTTTGAAAGCGATGTCAAGTTGTTCGTTGGCGTATAATCCGAGTATCTCGAATCTCTGCGATAAAATGATTCTTCCCTTTCCTTATCATCATAATTCCATGTATCAAAAGAATGATAACTCCATTTTTCTGCTATTTTATTCCATTGAGCATAGGCAATCTGACCAATCTTATTTTGGGAAAAAAGAGGAGTTGAAATCAGAAGAGTAAAGAAAAATAAGGATAGAAATAGTTTCATATATATTTTTTAGAAAAATTTTAAAGCACTAATTTGTAACTAGAAATAAAATAAAGATAGCAAAAATTGAACTTTCGCTTTAAACTCCATCATTTATAAAACCTCGCCTGCTTAATATATATCTTCCGTCCACTCACCGTCGAGTCCACTTTAAATTCAATATCCAAACCAAAATCTTCCTCCGTACAATTACAATCATGGGGAACATTTTCATAGAAATATTTCTTCAAAGCTTTCGCATAAGTTCCCAATTCCATGAGTTCCGCATCGGTCATCACCGTCGCTCCATTCAATGCTGGAATGTTGGAAAATGTCAAATACTCCACCATAAAATCTTGGTTTGGAATTACCGACCAAGTGAATAAAATCAATTGGTCATTCAAAATCCCTGGTTCTGGAAAAACAATACTGACATCTTTGTACTGCACATTGATGATAAAACCTGGATTAGAATTATATAAATTTTTAGTAATCAAAACGCCATTCGCATCTTCATTGGGAAAAGAACGATGCACCAAGATCCCCATCGCACAAGACTTGTGTATAATGTTATAATAACTGCGTTCTTCAAAAGCTCGCCAATTCCAAAGACCTGCCCAAACTTTTTTTATCGCTCGGTCAATCGTTTTCGTTGCATGATTTTTTTTCGCAGAATAAGAACTATACAAACCTGCTCCCGAAAATGATTCTAAATCTTCCGCATTCGTTGAAGACCTAAATCGGTAAGCAGGAAAATTTTGGAAGTCGCCAATCTCATTTTTTACCAAATCCAACAAAACTGGATCAAGCGGATATGCTTTTATTTGATCTTGCAAATCTTCCAACATGGCTTTCCGAACAATCGGCGAATTAATAAAATCTTCATTCACCAACATTTGATTAATGACCAAATCAAGTCCCGAATTTTTGAGGTGTTGATCGTAATAATAAAATGGAATTGCAAAAGCATCCTCAGGTGTTGGAATTGGATTTCCACCCACCGAGGTATTTAGCATTTCTGCAAAATTACTTGCCTTCCCTCCAACCACATCCAAGTAAGTATAATCTGCTTCGTACAAATCAACCAAACCTTGCACCGAAAAATCTGTCGATAACTCAATCGTATCTTGCGGTTCGTGCGTTGACCAAAAAGCAGTTGCTTCCGCCAAAGTCGCACTCCGAATTTCAAAAGAATCCGCTCGCACATTTAGATAAACTAACTCTCCCAAAAACGAATTCAAATCATCATTTTCCCAACCATCTCGCAATGCCATGTTGGGTGTATTTCGATTATGACTTAGCACATTGATATGACTCAGCGGAGTTTGAAATTCAGTTGTAATAATTCCTGCCACGACGGAAACATCATTGGGAACACCATTCAACAAAACAATATCGTGGCGACCCAAGTAAGTATTTTCCAAATCCGTAATATCTACTTTGTTCAAGTAACCATAATTCTCTTCGAGATTAAGTGCTTGATAATTTTGCCCAGCATATAACTCTTCCGTTGTAATAATCGGCACATCGCAAAGATTAAATTCAGGTCGATTGGCGAGTAAAAAAAGTTTGCCTTCCAAATAAGATGTAGCAATTATTTTTTCAAAAAGTAATTTCATTTTTTCACAAGGTATTTCATTTGCCGAAACAAAATGCAAAATATATTTATCCAAACTTTTATAATAATTCAAATTGGCGAGGTACATATACCGATCATCATTCTCTCGATATTGAGTTTGATTAAAAACGGAATGTCCTTTAGAAAAATCCAATTGTTTGAGCGCAAATTCATAATGCAAAGGATAGCGTTTAGTGTTGATATAATACATCAATTCATCTTCTGTATTGTAAATTAATTTCACAGCATCCACTCCTCCATCATTACTTCTCGAAGGACTACTACTAATCAAATCAAATGCAATCGGATCAATCAATTCATTAAAATAATGGAGTTCAGTATTTTCTTTTTTGAGCAAACTGATGTTGAGAAAAGTATCTCTCCCTGACAATTGAACTGCTCGCTGATAATATCCTTCCTTCGTCAAAATCAAAGTATCAGGTTTTGTCGTCACCGTCGAACGATGCCAAGTCGCTTCCCGATCTGCGATCATCGTATATTCTCCATTGGAAAAAACTTTAAAACTTTGCACCTCATCAATCGTCGAAATTCGTAATAAATAAATGCCAATCGGCAAGTCAGGAAAAAGATAACTTCCACTATTCCCTAATTTTGATTCTCGCAAAATTGCTCTTCCATCCATAGAATACATTTCCAAACCAATATCGAAATTCCCATCCCAAATCAAAGAGTTATTAAAAAAACGATAACTATTAATTGGATTGGTAATACTATCTAGTGCTGTATTTTTTATGATAAAATCTCCAAAGGAATTTGAGATTTGTTCAATTGGAGAATTGAGCAATTCAACATTTACACCAGCCAAGGCACTACGATT
>Ga0209187_1004659_pt1 | contig 10233 bp, 7 predicted proteins | sample BantaG_FD_187430 | JGI IMG/M metagenome (GOLD analysis project Ga0209187, IMG submission 187430) | Marine algal microbial communities from Bantry Bay, Ireland - BantryBay_4 metaG (SPAdes) (version 2) | ecosystem: Host-associated > Algae > Red algae > Unclassified | place: Bantry Bay, Ireland... | reverse complement strand
TATCTGGCCACGTCCCATTCGCGAGTATGAGTATGGGCGACGCGTCGAAATATCTCACGGGTACGAGTATATACCCGAAAAAAATACTCGGGTGATACCCTTGACGAAATACTCTTGGTGAGGCCTGGTTTTGAATACTGGTCACGGTTTTTGCCTTGAAGATTTTATGGGAAGGACAATATCCAGCTGATCCCCGACTCGTGGGTAAGTGCCGCGGAGGGAATTCCCTCCCGGGAGGCGACAACGGTAACCGATGGCGAAGACGAGCGCATGACCAGCCGAGCGTGGTCACGGCTGTCGACAACGATCTGCAGGTCGTTCGACCTGCAGGTCGTTCTCGACTTCTTTCCCTGCTTGATTGGAAAGGGAAAAAGTGAGAGAGGTACTGTATTGAAGAGGGGAACCCAAGGGGCGGGGGACCGGGAAGCGCGCCCCCACCCCCACCGCATGCCCATACGCACCTCAGCAGTAAATGCCCAAAAAAAGGTAGCAGACTTGTGCGATACGCGCGCGTCCACTGTGCACCCACCAGTTCCATGTCAATCCTCCTCGTCCCGCTCCTCAAAATCAATAGTGATACGCCTCATGCACTCCCCTTCCGTCGCCGCCGTCATCGTCGCCCCCACCACATTGGCCATGCCCGTACTCGGCTACCAACAACACCGGCATCGGCCTCATACGCCGACCACCCACAAAAGTGCAAAGACGACAAGCACGACCGCCCGAAGAAACAGCCACCAGCTGGATGCCTCCCCGTCCTCTGCGACCTTGATGCCACAAGCGCCTTCCCGCCTACTGCCAACCACCACGCTCCGCACCGTATAGACCATGCGAGCGATGGCGCCCGCGGCGACACCGACGGGCGCCGCCACGGCCTCCCGCGTCTCCGCATCGACTGCCAACCGCACATCATGCCATACAATGCGGGCGGGCATCACAGCGGCGGGAAGTGTGGCCGCCGCTGTCGCCGCTGTCGCCGCATAGGGCACCGACGGCAGCGGTGCAGTGTCATAGTAGGAGGGAGCGCCCCGCCCACGCGGCGAGCCGCCCAATACCAGAGGCCGGTAGGCCGCCTCGTCAACCTCATGCTCCGACGCCCACACGGCCAGGGCGGCGGCGTGGCTCGCCGCGTTAGCCGCAGATAACCGGCGGAGGATGCCGCGAAGGCGAGTGGGCTCGTTGAGGTGCCGCGCCACGGCCTTGGAGACTTCAGGGATGGGCAAGCGAGGGAGGAGGGCGTCGGCAGTGCCGGCGTTCGGTCGAATCCGTCTCCGCCGGGGTGCCGACGTCGTGGTGGTGGGGGGGAGGGAGGACAGCGACAGCTCGGGAAGACCACCAGTGCCGCCCGCCCCAATGCCGCGAGGTTGGCGGGGTAGGTGTGCGGCGTGCCGCCTACCACCGACGCCCGCTTTTCCCCTCCGACCCGAGCCCATGGGCTGCAACGAAGCGGCGTGTGCGGCGGCAGTGGCAGCGGCGGCGGCGAGGTCGTGGGCAGTGGGGTCGTCCGTCTGCGACCGGCCACAGTCGCCACAGGCGTCGACAGTGGGTAGAAGCGGGGGTGATGGGGAGACTCGGCGAGCCAACGGCAGGGCTGTTGGGGGAAGGCGTCCCGCCCAGGCGGACGAGACACCCGTGGCCGCGTCAGCATCCATGATGCTGCAGTCCGTGTGGATGTGGCGGTTGTTCATCAACGCCAAGCGCCGCTGTTCCGGTCAAGTGTCAGGTCGGGCGGGGGAGGGGCGGCTGCGAGAGCGTTGAGCGGCACCCACTTGTCAGCCCGAGCACGCACCCGCGGCACGGCCAGAGTCACCCCGCTGCGCGATGGCCTGCGTCACCGGGTCGCGAGGCCTGGCGGCGGGGGGGTGGCAAACCCACGCTTCGACACCAAACACGGAGGCACACAGCGTCAACACGCTCTCTCTGAGTGGTTGCCCCACGCAGACGGCACGTATACAACAGCCGTGGCGCACTCACGCCTCGTCGTCGAGGCGGACGTCTTCCACCCGTCGGTCCCGTCACGTGTTGTCCACTCGACCGCGTTTCCAAGCCGTGGCCAGAAAACGGGGTGGTGGAAAGTGGAGAGGTGGCAGGGGTGGTGCGAGGGGAGAAAAGACAGGTGGAGTGGGTAGAATGACAGGGAGGGGTGGTAAACGCGCAGGCACGGCACGGCACGTGCAGTGGTAAGCACTGGCTTGGCCGGCAGTGGCCCGGGCTCCAGCAGCGGGAGGGAGGCACGGCGGAAGTGCCGGATGCGGCAACGCGGCGTCCGGGCGGACCCTCAGCGGTGGCTTGACGAGAGCGGGCAGTGTGGGTGCTCGACTGCATCGTCGGGGCGGCACCCGTGTGTTCGGACGTGACTCTTCGGCGCGGGAGAACTTCTACGAACGGGGGGAAAGCCCGTGCGTGCACTGCTCCCGCCGGCTTGCATCCCGCCTCCCACGCTTCTTGCTGGGCGAGAGCGCGTGTGGGGATGGCGCGTTCGCATACCCATGTGCAGGCGGCATCGGCCGCCCTAGAAGGGGTGGACCTCAGTGGCCCGGAGACCTAGCCCACGCAGGCACAATGGGGCCCTGGCTGCCGCCGCTGCCAGAGCACCCGGTCATGCAAGTGCCTCGGTGGCCGGCACGCGGGCCGGCACGCAGCGTGCCGGCCGGCGGTCGGCGTCGGCAGTGGCGCGAGCCGGCATTGCCTGCCGCTCCCTCCCACCCCCCACAGTGGGAGCCTGGAGGCTGTCAAAACCCTTGCAGCGGCGGGCCGCGGGCAGCCTCCGGCTGGGGGCTGGCCGCCCAGCTGGCGTGAACGGGACGTGCAAGGTTAGTTGACTGGCCTGTTGCCCCTTTCGTGCGCGCTGCCCCACAGTCGGGGGTTACCTCCCGCAACCCACCCTCTCGCGTTGGAAGGGGGGTGGTGAAGCGAGATAGCGGCCGTTGCGGTGTGGGTGGCAGGCCTGACAGCGCGTTGGAAGCTCCGAGGCGGCCACTGCCTGAGCTCCGCTCCTGCATGGTTGTGGAGGCTCGCCGCCGACGGCGGTTGAGTCTGTTCGTTCATGTTATTGGCCAGCTGACGCGGCCCAACCTGTTTGACAAGCTCTTGGGGTATGTCGAGTCCCCCTCCAGCGGGGAAGCCGGCGGAGAGCGCTTCACGCCAGCTGCGCATCCCTCCTGCCCTCTCCCCACCTCCAGCAGACCCTGCGTGGCACGAGTTCCGTGCAGGAGCAGTGACACGGTCTTTGGCTGCGCCTTCGGCACAGATACAGTCTGTGCGCGGTTCATGGCATGGGTGCACTTGTTGTAGCCTGCCTATTGAGACTCAATCTTTCGACGATCGAGCGCATGTCATCGACTGTGCATTCCTCTCGCCATGTTAAATCGTACTCTCAGTTGCCAGGCGGGTATCGTAAATCCAACAACGGAGCAAGGATGCCCCCCTCAGCACCCCTGAGCAAGGGGCGTTCAACAGTGTTGCATCAAATTTGATATTGCTAATTTCCTAAAAATTGGCGGTTGCAGAGAGAAGGGAGGCAGAGCCGACGACAGGGCGTAGAAATGAAGTCGGATTGGCTGTTCCACAAGCCACGATCAAACTATTGCCTGAGAGTTGTCGCCAGTAATCTTGCAAGCCAATCACCGTGTCGAAGTCACGCAGAGCCATTGCAACATACAATTAGATTTCCTGAGTTTTTTTGGTTTTGGCCGCTTGCTTGGGCCTGATGTTTTCTGGAGCCCGGATGGAAATAGGTGAGGGACGACTGTCCGAAACAGTCAGCTTTCTGGCCATGTCCCCCCCTCTTGCCTCTTTAGCTTTTCACAGAATGATTGATGCGTCCGTGTCGGCGGCTCGTGGTGATGATTTGCCATCGTCGCCGGATTTTAGACTGGCTCGGACGGGCGCCAGGCCCGGGCAATCGGTCCAGCGAATCTGGTGGCAAGTGGTTTCAAGTGCTGTTTGTGTGTCGAGAAACTGGCCTCAATCAGGGGGTGTGCAGTACAGTACGTTGCGCGCGGCCTTGCGGTCGGCCTGATGGCCATGCTCGGTCCTTCTCGCCCGGTGTTGCGGCGTCTCTCTCTTGCGTTGGGCCCGAAGGTCGCAGGCGCATCTGCTGCAGGTTTTCACTGGCCGGCCCCGTGCGCCACTGCCGTCACTTCTGGACCCCTCCCCCCCACCGCTCATTGATCGCGGGAACCCTGTCTTGCGGCGTTGTCGCCTGCTTGCCCGTTATGGCGTCGGCTGTCGGGGCCTCCTCGTCCATGCCGACGGCCAACGTCCCGTCGCCATTTGGGGATTACGGCCTACCAGCGGATGAGGACACGGCCGCCTGGGCCGCCCTCATGCGCCCCTGCGTGGGCCACCTGCAGCAGATCAAGCCGGCCGGGGTGATGGCGTGTGTGTCGCGCCTCGCCGGTAAGGTGACGGTGACCGCCGTGTCTGTTTGGCTGCACTGCGGCTTGCACTACCAGCCGCGGCCACCGGCGGACCCCGTGTGCTCGCCGCCCGTACCTGGGAGCATGCCCCCCGTGATTGAGCATAAAAAGGGCTGCTGCTTTTTCCCCCTGCGGCGCGATGAGATGGGTGTGGCCTGTTGGGAGGCACGCGTTTTTTGCGCCTCACCGACGGGGGAGCTGTCGGCCGTCGCAGGCCGCTGGGTGATTGAGCTCGTGCTGCTCTCAAGCCGGGGAAACCCGCTGCGGTTTTGTGCGGCGTCCGAGGTGGACGCGCGCCAGTGGCAGCGGCAGCTGCGGATGCGCGCGGCCCCGCTGCTACTTGTTTGGAAGCGGCACGTGGGCGTGGCGGGCGGCGGCGGCGGTGGCGGCGACAAGGTTGGCCCGGCGCTCGACGGCCCGCCGGCAGCCAGTCATCTTCTTGTGATGGGGGCGCTCACCCGCGGGGCGGGACACCTGGTGACCACCGGCGCGTTGGAGGGCGTGGCGGGGGTGGCCGAGTTTGTGATTGACGTGACGCAAACGGAGGCGTTTAACCTCGCTGCCGCGGCGGGCCCTGTGGTCGGCGTGGCGCTCCAGGCGGTGTGTTTTGCGGCGCGCGTCTTTGCCGCCGCGCATGGCGTTTTTGAGGCGGCCGCGCAGGCATCGGTGGATGTGGACCACCTGCACGGAGTGTGTCGACGTTTACTCCTCGCCCTCAAGGACGTCCGCGATGACGCTGACGTGGGGGCGGCGGAGCTACTTCATCTCCTCAGCCGCCTCCTCGCCGACATTGAGGCGGCGGCGGGGGAGCTACACCACCTGATGCGGTCCCGCCGGCAGCGCGCCTGGCTCGCCTGCAGCGCATCGTGCCGGGCGGTGGAGGTCGGCTCCGACTTGGCCGAGCGGCTCTCTCAGAGCCGGAGGACCGCGGACGGGCTGTTGAACGAGTTGGTGGTGGCGCTGCAGCGGCAGGCGGTGGTCGACACGCGCCACGTCCTGGCGGCGGTCGGCCCAGAGGCGCAGCTCGTGGCGGCGGCGCGGGCGGGCCGACAGGGCTTGCCTGAGCTGCCGGACGACAACAGCATCTACAACGACTGGGATGACCCCACGTTGCCTGCTGCAAAGCTGTACGACGCGGTCATGCAGACCAGTGCAGCGGCCGCGGCGGTCGTAGGCGCTCATGGGATGGGCGGTGGAGGCAAAACGACGACATGCCTGCTGGTGGCCCATAGGGTCTCTTTGAAGAGCGACGGCCCGTTGCGCTTCCCCGACGGCGTGCACTGGACGCAGCTGTCCCGGCACGTCGGGTCGGAAGTCGTGCGTGCGCAGCTGTGCCACCTGGCGACCACCCTGTCGGGCGAGGTGGTGGAGGCCATCGACCTTGAGTTGGCCATCACGCGCCTGAAAGCTGTCGTCAAGGACAAGGCGTGCCTCGTCATCCTTGACGATGTGTGGCACGAGCCGCGGGCGGCGCCATTTGTACGCGCGTTGGCGGGCTCCAAGCGCTCGCTGCTACTCTTGTCGTCACGGCGCGTGGACATCATCAACGCATGCGGCCGTGGCCGCAAGGTGCTTTGCATCGAGGTGAGCGAGCGGCGCGGCACCGACGCGGAGAGTGTGCTGCTCACGCACGCTGAGCGTGGCGGCGTGCCCGCCAAGAAAAAGACCGTCGAACGCGTACAGCGGGCGGTGGAGCTGTGTGGCCGACTGCCACTCGCGTTGGCCGTGTTTGGCTCACTGGTGCGCGGTTATGCACAAAGGAGCCCACACGAGGGCGGGTGGGCCGCCGCCCTCGACCAGGTCGGCAGCCGCCAACGTCGCCTCCTCATCGAGACGTCTGGCGCGGACCTGGAGTATGGCTGCCTGTTGGATTGCCTGCGCGCCAGCTACACAGCACTCAAGGACGACGATGACGACCGGCCACTGCGGACTCAAAACTTCCGCGCGCTGTGCGTCGTGCGCTCCAAGGAGCAGCTCCCGTGGCCCGCGCTGGCGGCGCTGTGGAATGTGGAGAGCAGGGCGGCCGTGGTGGTGATTGCGCGCGACTTTCACGCGCGGTCGTTGGTGTCGCTGCGCGGCTTGGGCCCCGGCGAGACACTGTCCCTCGGTCTCCATGACCTGGTGGTCGACTTTTTGGCGGGCGTCTTTGAGACTGATTCCACGGGACAAGCGGCGTGCCACCGCTTGCTGGTGGAGCGCTACTGCCAACGCAACGGCATAGCGGCGGCCGGCGAGGGAGTGTCTATCGGGCGCACGCGCGTGGCGCTGCGGCCGCTGTGGTTGCTACCCCCAGACGGGTACGTGGAGCGCGCACTACCCCGCCTGCTTGTGGCCGCGGGCGCCACTGACGAGCTCCACCTGCTGCTGTTTGACATGCGCTTCATCGCCTGGCGGGTAGAGGTGGCGGGTGGCCACTGCGGCTTGTACCGTTCCGATTGCCACCACAAGGTCGGTGTGGCCGTGTTAGACGACGTTGCCACTGTGGTGGAAGGGGCCGTGGTGACCAATGGTCGTGCCCTGAGCGCGCGGATGCAGCAGGCGGCGTGGGAGGTGGCTGCCAGGTTTGGTTCCTTGTTGGCGGACGGCGCCGCGGAGGCCGACCGGCCAGCCCTCATCTACCTGTGCGAGTCGGCGCGTGCCTACCTCGTCTCCCCGTTTGTCGAGTTGCTTGGCGCGTCCCGCCTGCTCGTGCCCCAGGAGCGACGCGTGCTGCCGGTCTCCAAAGGTGTGCATTACATGTGTGCTGGCGTCAAAGAGAGCGGCGGCCTGTTTGTTGTCACTGCATTCAAGTCCCAGAAAGAGCCCACCATCCTCAACGTCTGGGACGAAGAGAGTGAGGCGGGTGTGACCGCAATGGAGGGCCACGTCGGGGAGGTGGAGTGTTTGGCGGTGGTTGGCGGCGGCGAGTCTGGCACTCCTCAACTTGTCATCTCTGGTGCTGGCTGCGCTATGCGTTTGTGGGAAACCGAGCACTGGTCCTGTGTGGCTGTGTTGGAGGGCCACACAAAGGCCGTGCGTTGTGTGACGATGATGGACGCCTGTGGAGGCACCGCGTCAGCCCGTCTTCTGTCGGGTAGTCGGGACGGGACGGTGCGCGTGTGGGACTCTGAGCGTTGGTCGGCGGGGAGCGTGACCGTGCTGGAGGGTCACACCGAGATGGTCACGTGCCTGGCGGTGGTCGACAATGGCCAGTGCAGTAGTCGGGTGCACGTTGCTTCGGGGTCGTGGGACATGACGGTGCGGATTTGGGACCTGAGTGACGGCAAGTGTGTGGCCGTGCTGAAGGGCCACGGGGACAAGGTGACGTCCGTGGTGGTGATCGGCGGCGATGGGAGCGGCACGCCCGTGTACGTGGTGTCGGGATCTGTGGACGGGACATTGCGGGTGTGGACTGAGGCTGAGCGCTGGTCTTGCGTGGCGGTGTTGGAGTGTCACACGCGGTCGGTCGACTACGTAGCAGTGGTGCGCGGCGGGCTATGTCATGAGCCGACTTGGGTCGTCTCGGCGTGCGGATCATACTACGTCAAGGGCAACTACGCGTTGCGGGTCTGGGACAGCAAGGATTGGTCGTGCGTGGCCGTTTTGGAGGGTCACACCGACCCGATCACCTGCTTGTCGGTGGTGGCCGACGACGCGTTCGCTTCCCCACGGATCGTGTCGGGGTCGCAGGAGAAGACCCTTCGGGTGTGGGACGTGGCCGCTAAGTCGTGCGTCTTGGTGTTGCAGGGCCACACCCAACATGTTAACGGCCTGGCGGTGACCAGTGGCCGCAACTGCGGCACGCCGGCGCTCGTGATATCGTCGGCGTACACCGATAAGGTGCGGGTGTGGAACCTGGCGGGTCGGTCAACTCGAGTGGCGTCATCCCAACACGTGCAGAGTATCCAGTGTCTAACGGCGATCGGCGACGGCGGACACGGTGGCGCTGCGGTGCAGTTGACATCTGTGTCGGACGACTCCACCGTGCAGGTGTGGGACACTGACACCTGGTCGCATGTGGCGGTCCTGCCTTGGCGCCAACGATCGTTCCGCGGCATCGCGGTCTTCGGCCGCAATAGGTGCAGCGTGCCTACCCACGTGGTGGTGCCGACAATACGCACGCTTTCGGTCTTTGATATGGCCGGCACGCGCGTGGCGGAGTGGTGCGGACACACCGCCCTTGTCGTGCAGGTGGTATTCGTGAGCGGCGCCGATGGTCGTGCCGCCGGACGCGTGCTCTCGGCGTCGCTCGACAAGACGGTAAGGGTGTGGGACATCGGCAGCGGCGCCTGCCTGGACGTCATCCACTTTCCCGACAGTGTGAAGCAACTAGTAGTGCTCGACGCTGGCAAGAGCGGTTCACCGGTGCGCTTTGCGGCTGTTGCTGGCCCTAAAGGCGGGCTGGGCCCGCACTTGGTCCACGTCAAGTGCCTGGGCCAGGAGTCGACTTGCATCTTGGGCGGCGCACAAAGACATGCCTACGAGTCCATTGCGGCCGTGGGTGGCGGCGTAAGTGGGTGCGCCCCGTACCTCGTGGCGATTTTCCACGATGGGACGGTACAAGTGTGGGACTGGGAGCGCACCAGCTGCTTGCACGTTTTCAACGAGCCTGTGATCTGGTGGCGGTGCGCGTCCTGGTGGCCCAGCCCACTGGCGGTGATGGGGCGAGCGCGTGAAGTGCTCGGCCACGGCAAAGCGGTGGCGGTGAGCGACGCGGCGGCGGCCGGCGGGTCGGTCGCCGCATTTGAGGATGCCGCCGTGCTGATCGACACGAAGGGTTCCTGTGCGCTCGTCGACTGTCGACAGCTGACGCTGCAGTGGCTGCCCGGCCCGCCCGATGTATCGTCGGTGTGCTGCCTTCCTGGCGGGCGGTTGGCATGGGGATTGAAGGCAGGTGAGGTACATGGCGGCCAAATCTGTTTGTAAGACCACCTGCGGCCCTCTGAACCACCTTACGGGACGAACACGGATGCACAACCGTGGCGCCGCAGGTGCGTCGCGGGCAGCTTGTATATGTCACCAGCGCAGTGCTCCTTAAGGCGCGCTGGACGCATTAAAGAGAGCGTGAAGCGTAGCGAACAGCCTCGGCGCTACCGAGGAGCGAACAGCCTCGGCGCGTGCGACATCATGTACGTCAGCACCACCCTGGAACAGCCACACGAAGAGTGACTATGAATGAACGACCTCCCAGTTTGAGCCGCAGAGAAAGCGAGGGACATGAGCGATGGATTGCGGAGATAATGCCATGAACACCAACGCACACAATGACTAAAATCACACCGCCCTCGCATCAGCACTACACACTATTAAAAAGGCGCAAAGCGCAACGAACAGCCTCGGAGCTCGCCACCCGAAAAAGCCCAGCGGGGCAAGCGCCATGGACAAAAAGAAATAACAAAGAACAAAACGAGCAACAGCGCAGCAGGCGCCGTGCCATTGTGAGACTGCCGTTCCGCAGTCTACGACCGTCCGACCGCGTCGTCCCCGCCCGGTCGCGCCAGCGGTCACCCTGCCGAAGCGGGCAGTGACACCGCTGCCAGCACGCGCACGGGTAACACGGCGGCCCCCTCCCCGCCCTCCCCAAGCCTCCACGGCCCGCCGCGCGGCGCCACCCGCCCGCCCGTCCGCAGCACCCCCACCGGCGGGCACCAGCAGCGCAATCGCCCCCGCCACCGGCCACGGCGCGGCACCGGCGGCGCCGCCGACGGTGGCGCCGGTCGCCGGAGGCAGTGAGGAGAAGGGGGGCGGGGCTCCGCGGACGGACCCGGGTCGATGGCCGGCGGCGGCGGCGGCGGTGGGCGGGGGGGAACAGGTGCCCGCAGCGGTGAGCGAG
>Ga0209187_1004658_pt1 | contig 10234 bp, 7 predicted proteins | sample BantaG_FD_187430 | JGI IMG/M metagenome (GOLD analysis project Ga0209187, IMG submission 187430) | Marine algal microbial communities from Bantry Bay, Ireland - BantryBay_4 metaG (SPAdes) (version 2) | ecosystem: Host-associated > Algae > Red algae > Unclassified | place: Bantry Bay, Ireland... | reverse complement strand
ATAATCCCATTTGAAAGCTGTCTCCTTGTGTTTTTATTTGGTCTTTGTCAACCTCATTTTACACAAAAGACAGCTTTCTTTACTCTTTCAGTTGTTAACGTGCTTTTGCTACCTAATGAACCATGCCAAAATTTGTAAAAAATATGTTCAACTTTTTAATCGTTAGGGCAATTTAGATTATATGGCACAAGTCTATGGATGGAGTGTTCAGGATAATCTGGCCATTTTTGTCATAAATAAAGTGCAAGGGATTCCGTCACAAATTATGGAAGAAACCATTCCATCTAAGGTAGTTGGAAAAAATCAACTCAAAATTTTGGTAGTCGAAGACGAACTAACGCTAGTAGAAACATTAACGTACAACCTAGAGCGGCAAGGGTATGCCGTATATACAAGTGGAAATGGCCGTGACGCACTTAAGATCGCACAGCATGAAAAACCAGATCTAATTATTCTTGATGTGATGCTGCCTGGGATTGATGGATTTGAAGTCTGCCGTGTATTGCGTAAGGATACAAATGCACCGATTCTCATGTTGACGGCGCACAGCAGTGAAATCGACAAAATTGTTGGTCTAGAAGTCGGAGCAGATGATTACCTATCTAAACCATTTAGCATGAGAGAGCTGCTTGCCCGTATTAAAGCTCACTTGCGTCGCGTTCGCCTATTGCGCGAAGAAATTGAAGCCGAAAATAAATCTGGCTCATCCACTAATACATCAAAGGCAAATCAATTCGTCTTCGAAAATTTACTCATCGATCTACAACGCAGAGAGGTTAAATTAAATAATAACTCTGTTCCGCTAAAACCCATGGAGTTTGATCTGCTACACTTCTTAGCACTTAATAAAGGAATTGTGGTAAGCCGTGACCAAATCTTGGAGAGTGTGTGGGGATGGGATTTTAATGGTGGTAGCCGCACTGTTGATGTGCATATGCGCTGGCTAAGAGAGAAAATTGAACCTGACTCTGCTCTTCCTACGCGAATTATTACCGTGCGAGGCGTAGGATACCGGTTTGAGGGATAGACAAACATGATGCGTTGGCGTACAACAATCTCTTATGCGTTATTTATTCTGCCCGCTTTTTTGTTCTTGCTTTTTATTCTTGCTTGGACTTCAAATTTATCCATCACCCCTTTTTCTCTCCTCATATCGTTTTTTATCGCACTGAGCATAGCCGTTGCATCTATGTGGCATACTCAACGCCAAATCGGTCCGATAGAAGAACTTACATCGGTTCTCGAATCAATGGCTCGTAACCATTCAACAGTGTCACACTTGCCAGAAAGTGGAGGCAATGTTGGCCGGATTGTCTATGCAATTCGGCGAATTGAAGATAAGCGCGACAAACAGGCGCTTAAACGACGGCGTGAGAAGGATCGTCTTTTGACTGTCTTAACGTATATGGCCGATGGGGTCATCATCCTCAATGGTTCAGGTCGAGTGCGAATGCTTAATCCCGCGGCAGAGCGGCTGCTTGATATGCGCGCAGAGGTTGCAGTTGGACGTACCTTTATTCAAGTAGCGCGAGACCATCGGATTGCATCTCTTTGGAGCGAGTGCGTCGAATCATCTACGGAAGTATCTGATGCTCTAGAGATTGCAGGAAATCAATTTGTGCAAATAATTTTAACGCCGTTTTTAAAAGGCGTTGCGCGTGGATACTTGGTGTTGATTCAAGATTTAACAGAGACGCGTCATTTACAAACTGTGCGTCAAGATTTTGTGGCAAATGTTTCGCACGAATTACGCACACCGCTTGCATCATTGCGAGCGTTGGCCGAAACGCTAACCGATGGAGCGTTGGATGACCCACCAGCCGCACGCCACTTTCTGCAACGAATTGAGGTTGAGGTGGATGCCATGAGCCAAGTTGTGCAAGAATTGTTGGATTTATCGCTCCTAGAAGCTGGAAAAACGCCCTTGGGGCGCGATAAAATTAGCCCATATGATCTAATTGTTCCGTCGGTAGAGCGGCTTCGGCCACAAGCAGAAAAAGTAAAGGTCGATTTACAGGTAAACGTGCCAACCCTACTGCCTTTGGTTAATGCCGATGTTGTAAAACTTCAGCAAGTAGCAATCAATTTAGTTCACAATGCGATCAAGTTTACGCCGGCAGGAGGCCAAATTTCTGTTTCTACGGTAGAACAAAATGGTTCGATTGTTGTTACTATTGCAGATAATGGTGTAGGAATTGCAGATGAAGACTTGGGTCGAGTTTTTGAACGATTTTACAAATCAGATCGAGCACGTGCTGGTGGTGGCACGGGGTTGGGCTTAGCAATAGCCAAACATATTGTTCAAGCTCATAATGGCCAAATTTGGGTCGAACATAATGACAGGCAAGGGAGCAGGTTTTCATTCTCGATACCAACTCTCCCCGACTGTTAGTCCTTGGCAGTGAAATTCGTGCTTTTACAGTAAAAAAGGCTTTAAATTTTTCGTTTTGGCTTGTGCAGGTTAGGCTGTTCCAGAAAAATAAAATATACAGCATGACCGCAAGCTAATCCAAAAAATGTATGAAATCCGATTGAGAACTTGCAAGCTTTTCGTGCGTTTCTTATCCTATAAATACTGATATACTGTTCCTCTCACTGACTCTCTCAGATTGGCATCCTTCAATTATGTGTTTGATGATGCAAATGCTTCTCTGACGATTACTGTTTACCGCTAATCGAACGCCGCAATAAATCTGCCATGTACATTCCCAAAAGTATATGTACCTAGTAAAGAAAAGTCTGCCACATTCCTATACAAAAAAGGATACTTAAATTTATGTATGATCAAGCCGCAAAAAATCTGTTTGGCAACGGTGCCATCAGATTGAAAAGAGTATTATGTGGCGTAATTTGGGCAGCAGTTATATTTGCGCTGCTACTGGCGCTATTTTCAGATCTATCTACTTTTGCGCAGACAGAAGCAGATATATTAATTGATGCTAATTTTGATGTTAATGAAAATGGTTTTAGCTATGAAGATGACACCTTTCGCAATACATCTGAACCTTTCTATGCCTTTGGCGCTCACTCACTTACCGGAGGCTTTAATAGCAGTGGTAGTTTACAAGTATATTTGGGCAATAACAACGATTTTGACATATTGGATATGTCTGGCGGTTGGCAAATTGATTTTGACCTTTCTGCTTCGGTGCCCGTTACGGTAAGTTTTCGCTATAATTTGGCTATCGCTCAAGCATACGAACAAGATGAATATAGTCAAGTACTGCTCTCTGTTAATGACCGTCTTTTTAGTCAGGGGCCTAATGATTATATTGTAGAGCTAACTGGCTCATCATCAACTCCAGATGGTACAGGCTGGCAGCTTGCTCAAATCGCTCTGGGCGAATTAAATGAAGGTACTCATACACTAAAAATTGGTGGGTTTAATAATAAAAAAACTTTAGAGAACGAATTTACGTACTTACGTATTGATGACGTTCTCGTGATTGCTTCGTCTCCTGAACCAACCCCCACCCCAACTTTTATACCAACCATCACGCCAACAAATACTCTAGTACCGACTTTTACACCAACCATCACGCCAACAAATACTCTAGTACCGACTTTTACACCAACCATCACGCCAACAAATACTCTAGTACCGACCTTTACACCAACCATCACGCCAACAAATACTCTAGTACCGACCTTTACACCAACCATCACGCCAACAAATATTCTAGTACCGACCTTTACACCAACCATCACGCCAACAAATACTCTAGTACCGACTTTTACATTAACTATTACGCCGACAGATACACCACTGCCCACCTTTACACCAACCATAACATTTACAAATACACCACTGCCCACCTTCACACCAACCATAGCGCCAACGATGGCGAGTACAGCCGCGATATCGCTCACCGACGTATTAACGCCGACACCACAACTGTCGCCGACTGTTACCCCCTCTCCACTGGAGACGGCCACAGCAATCAGCGAGACACCGACTGTAACATCTGTGCCCAACGAAAGCCCAACTGTCATACCAAATCTCACAACACCCACTCTGATAGCAACAGCAACGCCAATTCTAATTTTGTCTACTACACCTACCATTGAAGAAACACCAACGTTTTCATCTCCAACACCCTCATCCCTCACGACTACACCAACAATTACGCCACTAACGACGCCAACGCCTTCCCCAACCACTACGCCATTAGAACCCGAACCGTCTGCAACAGTACCGCCAACATCTACGCCAACTCTACTACCAACTCTAGCACCCTCTACATCGGTTTTTATCAACGAAATTGATCTGCGAACAAACGACAATAATATTTATCAGTTTATTGAACTCTATGATGGTGGCCAAGGGTTTAGAAGTTTAAGCGGCATGACGCTCGTTCTTTTTGATGGTGCAACCGATACAGCCTATGCGATAATTGAATTAGAAGGATATACCACAGGCCCCTTAGGCTATTTTCTGATTGGTCAACCTGATTTGGACCCAAGCCCCAATATTTTATTGTCGCAGCAACTCGTACAAAATAACGCTGGCGCAATAGCACTCTACGAGAATATGTCTAGCCAATTCGAGATTGGCTCACCCATTACAATCGAAAATTTAGTGGACGCGATTGTTTATAATGCAACTATAAACATTGAGCCAGACATAGAGCCAGACACAGAGCCAGACACAGAGCTATTAGCGCTATTGTTGCCAGAGCAGATCGCTTTAAATGAATTGCAGGATGGTACTGAGGAGAGTATGTCACTACAGCGGTGTCCAAATGGGTTTGGACCTATTAGAACAACTGAGTCGTACAGTATTGGAGATGCCACACCAAAAGCCCCGAACGATTGTGGTTTTGATGATTCGAATGTGTTTGGCGCTTGTGGCGAAATTGCCCCCCCCATTCACACCATACAGAGTCGCAATCAGGTAAGCCCAGTTTTGGGCTCAACCGAAGTTGTAATCGAAGGGATTGTGATCGGTGACTTTCAGGATCCTGAAAATGAGCTTGGCGGTTTTTTTGTACAAGAAGAGAGCTTTCATATTGATACAGACAAGCTGACTTCTGAAGGTATTTTTGTACGCACAGATGGTGCTGGGCTTGATGTAAAACGTGGTGATATTGTTCGGCTCCAAGGAGACGTGCAAGAATTTTTGGGGCAAACAGAACTTAGCAACATTATACGGACGGAAATATGCGGAACAAGCAGCAGTATTGTGCCGCTAGAGATTACTCTTCCCGTTGAGAAGTCATTTTCGTGGGAACAGTACGAGGGAATGTTGGTCAAATTCCCGCAAACGCTTTACATTACAGATAATTATGATCAAGGCCGTTTTGGAGAACTAACGCTATCTGCATTTAGCCGTTTAAGCAGCCCTACAAATATCGCTTTGCCGGGGGAAGAGGCAGCCGTGGTGCTGGAAGAAAATGCCCGCTACCGCATTTTGTTAGATGATGGCAGCATGATACTAAATCCAACTGATTTACCATATCGAGAGCAAGGATTAGTTACCCGGATTGGTGATGCAATTTCGCAAGTTGAGGGTGTCGTGAGCCAGCATCTCGACAAATACAATATCCAACCAGTTGCTCCGGTAAAAATTTCTCCATTGAACGAGCGACCAATAGAAGTACCGGATGTGGGTGGCACGCTGAAAATTGCCAGTTTTAACATTCAAAATTATTTTAATGGAGATGGTGCTGGCAAAGAATTCCCTACGCTGTATGGCGCAGATACGCTCGATGAGTTCGAGCGACAAAGTGCCAAACTTGTGAGTGCTATTACACGAATTAATGCAGACATCATGGGTATCATCGAAATCGAAAATGATTCAGCTCCTAGTAGTGCCCTAACGGAATTAGTTGCTCGGCTCAATCAGGAAGTCGGGGCAGGTACATATAATTATATAGACACAGGCATAATCGGCTCAGATGAGATTCGTGTTGCGCTAATCTATCAGTCTGCTTCAGTTACGCCCGTCGGTGATTACAAACTTTTAGATTCAACAATCGACGAAACCTTCAATGATCTGTACAACTTGCCATCGCTAGCGCAGGTTTTCCGTGATGCGCTTACTGACAATACAATAACAATTGTTGTAAATCATTTAGCGGCTCGAGATGCAGACTGTAGCCAAATAGATGACACTAATATAGATGATGGACAGGAGAATTGCTCACTGACGCGCTCCAGTGCTGCAAAAGCTATTGTTTCGTGGCTTAATCAAAACCCCACGCAATCGAGCAATCGAAATACATTAATTATTGGTGATTTAAACGCTTACGCCAAGGAAGATCCAGTTCAGTTTCTTACACAAGCAGGGTATATCGACTTGCTGCAATCATTCCTTAGCGTATCTGCTTATACATATGTTAATGACGGACAGGCAGGCTATTTGGACCATGCGTTAGCTAGTCCAGAATTGTTGCCAAGAATCACTGATGTAACCGAATGGCATATTAATGCAGATGAATCCCAAGCATTTGATTATCGTAGCGATAACTCTCCAGATCTATACCAGCCGGATCCATTCCGATCTTCGGACCACGATCCAATTGTTATCGGTATCAACATGGTAACGCCTGTTATGCAAGAATCATCCACAGGTAAGCTCTTTCTGCCCCTTATAACGCGATAATATCTTTGCTGGCATATATTAAGTCTCTCTATCAAGGTGAGACCGTTAGGTAAACGCTATTGACAAAAAGGCAGATTAAACAGTATATTATTAGCAGGTCTTATTAAAATCTGCAACAAATCAATTGAATAAGGCCATTTCAAAAATTAAAATATACAGTATGGCTGCAAGCTATTCCAGAAAATCGACCGAATATGTATAACTATTTTTCTGGATCAGCCTAACTCTGTCGGTCCAGTAATAATAAAATGATGTAACCGTCCAGCCCCGCCATCGGTTGAGTGCCCGCCGCTAGCGCTATAGCAGTTTGTAGGCTTAGAAGCATAGCGGCCGTATCGAAACCAAGCAAGAGCTGAATGAGTACAAAATAATTAATGGACACATTATAAAATAAGTAGAGGGGCAAAAAAATGGAAAGACGAATGTCTGGCAGCATATGGGCTGCCGTTGGATTAGCACTCTGTATTCTTGGCGCACTCTTGCCTTTGGGCGGAGGTCGTGGGTTCTTTGTTTTCTTTGGAATATTGGCTCTGATTTACGGCGGGTATTGTTGGGCATGGCGTACACCGGAGCATGAAGACGAAGCAGGTGACATTCACTTCGACGAAAACGCATATCCACTGCCATAGCACACAGTGATCGAAAATAGTTAGCAGTATAGAGATATTAGCATATAGAGACAGTCACTTGAAGATAGAAAATTTCCAAAAATATCAAGTCGAATCTCGAAAGACCTGGGGGGTGATCCAAACGGATCACCCCATTGTTTATCCAACGCTGGGATTGACAAACGAGGCTGGCGAGGTGGCGGGAAAAATTAAGAAAATTTTCCGCGACAAAAAAGGCGTTATTTCAGAGGAAGACCGCGAAGCGCTTAAATATGAACTTGGGGACGTCCTATGGTATTTAACACAAATCTGTGCCGAGCTTGGTCTAACGCTTGAAGAAGTAGCTGAAGCAAATATTACCAAGCTTCACTCGCGCCTAGAGCGAGGCAAAATCCAAGGTGACGGTGATGAGCGCTAACGACATTTCTGCTAAATTTGATCCAACTGATCATCCCCATCGCCGCTTCAATTCGTTAACTGGTGATTGGATTCTCGTTTCCCCCCATCGTACAAAGCGGCCGTGGCAGGGGCAGGTGGAAAAATCGCCAGTAGACAATCGGCCAGCACACGATCCTACCTGCTACCTTTGTCCAAGCAACGAGCGTGCGGGGGGCAAAACAAATCCCAGCTACAGCACAACCTATGTCTTTGAGAACGATTTTGCTGCGCTCCTGCTAGAGACACCCAACACGGATGTCAGCACCGCGCGCTTCTTTCGCGCCGAGGCCGAAACTGGCACCTGCCGCGTGATCTGCTTCAATCCCCGCCACGATCTGACATTGCCCGAAATGACGGTGCCGGATATTCGCTCAGTGGTCGATGTGTGGTCTGAACAGGTGGAAGAGTTGGGGGCGCAAGAGAGGATAAATTATGTGCAGCTCTTCGAAAACAAAGGGGCCGCTATGGGCTGCTCGAACCCACATCCCCATGGGCAAGTGTGGGCCAACTATCGCATACCGCACGAGCCAGCGAAAGAAGATACTCGACAGAAAGCGTACTACACCGAGCATGGGTCACCATTGCTGATAGACTATCTGGCCGATGAAGTAACCTCGGCAGAGCGTATCGTTGTCGAAAATGAACACTGGGTGGCGCTTGTTCCATACTGGGCTGTCTGGCCCTTCGAGATTCTGCTGCTGCCCCGTCGTCATGTGACCGAAATGCCCGCACTGAAGGAAAACGAGCGCGATGGCCTTGCTGAAATTCTCAAGCGTATGCTAACCCGCTATGACAACCTCTTCGAGACCAGTTTTCCCTACTCCATGGGGTGGCACGGTCAGCCAACCGACGGTCAAAAACATGACCATTGGCAACTCCATGCCCACTTCTATCCGCCCCTTTTACGTTCGGCAACGGTTAAAAAGTTTATGGTTGGCTACGAACTGCTGGCAACTCCACAGCGAGACATTACCGCCGAACAAGCAGCGGATCGACTACGGCAGTTGAGCGATATTCACTACAAGCAGGCGACCTAGTTGCAAGTCTCCCTATTACTTTACTGATGCCCCAGTCGTAGCGCTTTAGAAAGCTGCGAATAGATCGCTGTGCGCACAATTAGCATCTGCAACAGAATAATACCGACCATAAAGCTAATAACCAGCGGTATTACTTGCGATTGATCAAAAGTTGGCAGCAGCGGTGGTAGCGCTTTGCCAGGATCGCCAGAAACTATACTCCAGTTGATTGACGCATTCAATGCTCGTCTGCCAATCCAGCGGATCCGAGAGATCGGCGTTGCCTATACTCGTTTCGTCGAGCAGCAGCGGGTCACGGATCCACATGAGTCGGGTGTTCAGTTCGAGTACAATGTTCTCCACCGCGGTATCGATCACGCTATCATCTTCATACTCAATATTGCTGCGCCAATCCCAATTGCAGATCACCACCATCTGAATTGCCACCTTGCACCTGCCCATTGTTGCCAATATAGCCAACCGTCTGCCCCGTTTTCAATAAAGCTATGGGGTCATCCACATTGACGCTACGCACCGGGCGCAAGGTAAAACGCGTTACCTTGGCAAAGCGAAAGGTATGCCCATTTAGAAAATTGGTGTAAAAAGTCGCTATTGGAACGTCCAAAAAAGTCGTAGATGTCCAGAAGTAGCTACTGACATATTCATCAAAGGGCAGCGGGAAAGCGGCCAGATCGATGGATGGTTCGCTGGTTCCATAATCGACCAGCGTCTGCATCTCTTTTAGATTAGGCAAGCGCCAATCATCAAAGCCAGCGTAGACCAAGGCATCTGCTTTATTGAGCGCAGCCTGCCAGTCGTACGCTTTGTTGATCTGCACGCTGCCCGCCACACCCGCGGCATCATCACCGCTCATTAATGTCGTATCGCGGATCCATATGAGGCCGGTGTTATGATCGATCACGATATTTTCGGCTTGGATCGTGGGCGCGTCCACATCGGTATATTCATAGTCGTGGGCGCGACTACGCAGCAGACACCATCATTGCAGTTGCCGCTTACGAGCGTACCAATGTTGCCCACATAGCCAATGGTTCGGTCGGTCGAAAGCAGTTGGTCGGAGGATTGCTCGGGTAAGGTTGCATCACTATTAAAGATGAGTGGCAGAAAGAGAGAGTTATTCTACTGTGGAGCAACGTTTGTCAAAGATTTTTGCCCATATCCACTAATAGGTAGGATAGTCAAAAATAAGAGGATAGAAATAAGTGAGAGTCTAACCAATCGCATTATTTGTTGGCAGCTCCATTGAAGAAAATCGATATCGCCGAAACCACGGCTGATTCTTTACTGTTTCCCAACTTTTCTGAAATATCAATTTTTTTAATTCTAAGATTTCCTATCGTGACAAATCCGTAGAGTCGCATCTGAGGGTACACGCAGTTGTAGGCTAGACCCGCGTGCGCCGCGGTGCACCTGAACAAGATGGATGGGTTGTTTTTCTGGCTCGATTCGGTGGCCGTTCGCCGTTGGTGATACTCCTAAGAAATAAGAGCGCACTGTGATGTGCAGAGAGCATAAGCTGAGCTTGGGCAGCATTTCAAAAAAGAATA
>Ga0209187_1004657_pt1 | contig 10238 bp, 11 predicted proteins | sample BantaG_FD_187430 | JGI IMG/M metagenome (GOLD analysis project Ga0209187, IMG submission 187430) | Marine algal microbial communities from Bantry Bay, Ireland - BantryBay_4 metaG (SPAdes) (version 2) | ecosystem: Host-associated > Algae > Red algae > Unclassified | place: Bantry Bay, Ireland... | reverse complement strand
ATTTTTGGACAGAAGTAGAATTTGCGAAATATTGGGGTGAGGATTTCAAGGTACGTAATACAGGATATTACGATGTGTATTCTGCTGAAATTGACGTTGAAAATTGTTTGAATGTTGTTTTTAATGAGCAGCACTACTTCTTTTTCTTGCGTTGTCTTGAGAAAGCAATAAATTATTTTCAACAAAAAGAGGAAAGAACAACTTTAAAAGAAGTCCATGAGTTTCTTGAATATAACTTTTGGGGCAAATTAGGTATTACAGGTATTCTTTATGATGATTTGCCTTCTAATTCCAAAAATAAACCAAATCGAAAATACTCTGTTATAGAATATGAAGAATATGGTAAAACGAAATTCTTGTACTATAAAAGAAGAATCCAAGTTGTTGTATTCAGTCTGAGCGAAATTCATAATTTCAATTTGTTTCTTGGAGAACAATGTTAAATATAATTTTATGTTAGACATCGAAAAACTTGAAAAACAATTCGACGAAATTCTCTATTCTTTTTCTAAGGAAGATTTGCAAAGATGGTTAAAATTTGCACGAGAAAGAGAAGAAAGGCAACGAATAGAACAATTTATCAAAGGTGAACTTCTTGATGATATTCGTGTAAAAACATCTCCAAGAAACTTTGTGGGAAACCTTTCTATTCAGGGCTTAGATAATTGCAGTCCTGATTATGCAGAAGCAGCCTAAAGATGAATATAAAACTCAAACACATACAATTTACTGACATTCAATACAAAGTTGATACCTTCGATCCAAACATAACTACTGACGGACTTGCCAGTTCTCTTGATATGAATGTATATTTTTCCCCTGAAGAGGAATTTCCAAATTATTTCAACGTCATATTCAATCTAAACATGAAAAAAGAGGACGAGTTTGAGCTACTTCTAAAGGCAAACGCCCATTTTACTACTGATAAAAATATTTCAAAGAGTGAACAGTCATCACCACTTCTCAAAATCAATGCGCCCGCTATCGCTTTCCCCTATTTACGGACTTTCGTTTCTAATTTGACGCTAAACTCAGGCTATAATCCAATAATTCTACCGACTTTCAATTTCGTGCAAATGGCACAGGAGAAGTTAGATTAATTGAGATTGAATTGACTAAATATTCAAAAGCTCACTCCTTTGGAGTGGGCTTTTTTATTCCACCATCTCAACCAACTTCCCCACCGTCCGCCAATTCCGTGTAGTGGCGGCGACTTTCAATTTTCGTTCAAAAAAAGTGTTGGTGAATTTCGTTCTACCATAACCGTCGGGGCAAAACAGGTAGATATTATTACCGACAATTTCAAATTCATCGGCTTTATGTTGGATGTCTTTTAGGTTGTTAATCAAGTCCTTATCGGGAAATTCAGCGAGTATCGTGACGTATAATTTTGTTATATCTTCATTTCTTTTGGTGAGAAAAGGGTTATTCTGAAAAATGGCTTGCCACTCCCCTACCCTCAATACCAGCGTCGGCACATCGTAATCAAAGGTTGTTTTGATTTGTGTTTTTACGCACTGTGCCAATTCGGTATTGGGCATTTCTTTGGCTTCTAAAACGATATTTCCGCTTTGGATATACGTCTGAATATTAGCAAACTTCATCGCTTCAAGCATCGCGCGAAGGTCTGCCATTTTCAGTTTGTTTTTGCCGCTGACGTTGATGCCGCGAAGTAGAATTATATATTTTTCCATATTGAATATGAACCACTAAGGGCACGAAAGTCGAATTAACGTAAAAGGAAACTAAGGCTATCGAAGAAATTCATTATTAAATCTTAGAAATACTTCGTTTCCTCTGCGTTAATTCGACTTTCGTGTCCTTAGTGAACTTAGTGGTTCATTATTTTACGGTATTTACTTCATATAGACCTTAGCATATTTAGCAATATATTTTCCCAAAATATCAAACTCCAAATTCACCGTATCACCTGCTTTAAGGTTCTTAAAAGTCGTGTGTTCGTGGGTATAGGGAATGATAGCCACCGAAAAAGTATCATCAACAGGTTCGACGACCGTAAGGCTCACACCATTGATACAAATCGAACCTTTATCGACGAGTAGCAACTCATCCGTAAGCGTATATCGAAACGAATAATACCAACTCCCATCCGCCTCTTTTACGGAAATGCATTCGCCTGTCGTATCAACATGACCTTGTACGATATGTCCGTCGAGACGGGCATTGGCGAGCATAGCGCGTTCGAGATTGATGGTATCTCCTACCGCGAGCTTCCCCAAACTGGAGCGTTCCATCGTTTCCAATATCGCCGTAACTACGTGATTGTCAGCTTCTTGCCCGACTACCGTAAGGCAAACGCCATTGTGCGCGACACTCTGGTCAATTTTTAATTCACTCGAAACCGCAGATTCTATAGTAAAGTGATAATTCGCGCCTTCTTGTTCTATTTTTTGGATATTTCCAAGTGCTTCTATGATTCCTGTAAACATGATTTTAATGATTAATGATTAATCATTAACGATTAACGGCTAATGTGTTTTAACTGTGCTTCGCACAATTCTCTTTTACACACGGTATTCCATTAATAATTAATCGTTATACATTAATCATTATCTGATTATATGTATAAATCCACTCAAACCTTTATCGCGTTGTACTGTACCATTTAGGCGTTGTTCAAAGACTTCGCAGGCGTAATAATAGACGCCTTCGGCGAGTGGTTCTCCTTTCAAATTTGTGCCATCCCAATTGATGTCGGGGTCTGATGTTTCAAACACCAATCCACCCCAACGGTTGTGAATTTTAATATTTATTTTTTCAATAAAACGATATGGGAATGGAATAAAACGGTCATTATTGCCGTCGTCATTTGGTGTAAAAACATTGGGGAGGGTGTAAATTGGGCAATTGTCTACACAAGCGATATTGCTCATAACACTCTCATTGCCAACCGAGTCTATCGCCGTAACGGTGTAGCATCCGGCAATCGACAAGCCCGGTGTGTGTGCGTAGGTCGTGTCTTCTGCATTGGTGTGGGTTTCTATCAAAGTAAACTCACCGCTTTCCATCGGGGCATAAAAAACGTTATAACCTACGACATCATCTGCACAGCTATTATTCGGATTATTCCAAGTCAGAAAATTCTGAAAAGTATCGGCAGGGCGCGAGTCGGCAGCCATTGTGCAGTCATTGACGACTTCCAATATCGGCGGACAAGGCGATATCGTATCTATCGGTGTAATACAAGCCTCTTGCGAATTATTAAAGAGTGGGTCAAGGATACTTGAAATGCCATAAGTGCCTTTGCTGCGAATGTAATAACAGTATTCGACATAATTCATAAGTCCTTCATCTACGTACTCTTGCGCTGTCGTTACGTCAATTGAATCGAATTGCATAGTCGCATCATTCAGTCGAAAAATGGTATACTCACTATTATTCCACGGAACATCAAATTCCCATGCAAGGGTATTCGTTTCGTCGGAAGCCGCAATCGAAAGATACACAGAAGAGGCTTCTTCCGTCACGCCAAGCGAATCATTATTTTCCACCAAAAAAGCAACTTGGTACGTATAAGAATTTTCTAATGTATTTAAATTATTATCCGTAAAAATCGTATCATTCGCCTGCCAAAATGAAGGCGCAGAAGTGGTATAAACCAATTCTGGCGCAGCCAAATTAAAGCCTTCCGAACGGTATAATTCATAGAGATAAGGCGGTCCGTTTTGGAGCGTATCGAGGTCGTCGGGATTGGGTTTTGACCAACGGACTTCCATCATTCCGCTAGTAATATCGGTGCTTTCTACGCTTACATTGGTGATGAGGGGCAGGTCGCGGCTAAGTTGTACGCAAGCCTCTTCAGAAGGGAGACTTTCTACGAAATTAAAAGGAAAACCCGCATTATTTATTTCTGAAAAATCTGCGAGAATACGGTAGCAATAACAGCGTCCGCGTTCGACCGAATCATCTGTAAAACAATAAGTTGTGTCACCTAAAACAACATTTATGCTATCCATTATTTCGACGTAGCCCGAACCTGCTAAGCCCGTTGTGCAAGAATCTGGCTCAAAAGTGCCGTCACAATCGCGTCGCCATATAGAAAAACCTCTAAAGCGTTCTTCGGGCATTTCGCAGCTATAAGGTGCCTCCCAACAAACCTCTACTTGACCGCTGCCGCCCTCTGTCGTGACATTTTCCGGCGGTGGCGCGACGACCCGAATACGCACCGTTTCTTGCGTAGAAAGCGGACGCGGATCGCCCATCGGAAGGGTGTAATCATCTTCGGCTTTGAAAACGACTTGATAATATTGGTCTTGAATGTGGTCGCAGGTCGTTGCCCAGAAAAAAATCGCGGTATCGGGCGGCACTACATAGCCTGTATCAACCAGCATCGTTGCCGGACTAATCGCCGTCACAAAAGGTCCGCCCGTATAAGTCAGCCGCACCAATTGCAAGCTATCGGGGTCGTCATAAATCACATTAAATTGAAGCGTATCTCCAGCTACTACGCAAAATTCGCGCTCCACTTCTATCTCTGGCGGTCGATTATCTTCGTCCAAAATTGTAATCTGCATATCGCGTATCATACAACTAATTAGCTGCCCGTTTCGGTATTCATTGATGAGAAAAGCGATATTATACTCGCCTTCTCGTTGTGGGCTTTCCCATCGAAATTCTCCGGTTTGTTCGTCGAGAAAAATCTGATTGTTGGGACCGACTTCCACTTCATCGGGATAAAAATATGCGTCAACTACGGTATTTGTATCTTGCAGAGGTTCAATAAGTTGATAAGACAAACTGTCGCCTTCAATATCAAAAGCGTTGGGATTATGTACAAAGGGTTGCCCTACATTTCCGTTGTCTATAGGGGGCTGCAGGAGTGTTGGGGTGTTGTTTGTACCTTGAAATTGAGGGTTGAGAATGACGAGTTTGGTACTCAAATGAAAGGGGATCGCATCGGAATTAGGGAAGTTGACATTGAGAATGTCGGCATTGCGATTGGGGTCGGTCATCGTGATAAAATAGGTGAACCTTCCCGGATAGGTGTGCGTGGAAATATATTGGTTAAACTTAATATTATTAGGCAGCGGTTCGCCTTGCGGAACACCGCCTGCTCCGGGCATTCCATTGACCCGATAAACATATTCACACGTTCCATCGCCCCAACACAGCTCAAGGCTGTCGCGGTCTGCAGGTATGCTGCTCGTCTTGGTATAAGTCGTGACGGTGACCCGAAATTCGAGGTCGTCTGTTTGTTCATAAGTAATCTCTCCCGCACGATTATGCGTTGCATTCGCGTGGAAAGCAATTATCATAGAAAGAAATAAAAATATATGTTGTAAATATTGTTTCATAGTTGGATGGGCTTTTAATATGGGTAAATTTACACTTATTTTATAGAACGATTAAGAAGTCGGAATAGTTGTGTAAGAATAAGTGAAAGAAATTAAACGCCAAATTCGGCATGTTTAAATTTCGCAGAAAAGTAGTGGACACTTTTTTGAAATGTAAAATGTAAAAGTGCCGATAATACGTATGAAAACATTATTATTTTTTAATTTTATGAAAAACAAAAAATCAACTAATTAAAATACAATTTACTCTTCTCGCGTCCTACAACTTTTACATTTTACAACTTGTCCCGACGGATGACGGGATTTATTATTTTACATTTTACATTACTTTTTTGAAGCTAAAAGTGTCAACTGCTTTTCTAAACATGCCCCAAATACCATCAGAAATTCATTGGGCACTGAAATTTTTGCAATGAATCAGAATTAAATTTTTAAACACACTCTAAAAAATCAAAACCAATCACCACCAACATGCTTAAAATTCAAACTAAAACAGACGCCCAACTTTCCAAAAAAGAACACACACAAATTCTAAGCCTTCTAAACGCCTCCTTCGACAACATTTTCCCCAACCGCATTTTTTTCAAACAAATTCCACACAAACGTATTTTAGTAAAAGAAAATGATACCGTTGTCGGACAAGTCGGTATTGATTATCGAGCAATGAACTTGGGTGGACGATTGATTGATGTCGTTGGAATTATTGATTTATGCGTTGCGGATGCACACAGGGGTAAAGGCATTGGCACTCAACTACTGCAAAGCGTTGATAATCAGTACAAAGGAAAAGCTGACTTCATCCTACTTTTTGCCGATGAACATAAAGTTTATCTGAATAATGGCTTCAAATTATCGAATAATAAGGTCACTTGGTTGGGCATTGATGAAGGGAAAACGGTTGGAATTTTATCAGAAAGAATGGGCGATTGTTTGATGTATAAATCTATCAAAAAAAGCATGAAATGGACGGAGGATGACTTGGATATGATGGGTTACCTGTACTGACGACTTCAGCCGTTAGCGTGTATTTTTGGAAATGCAAGGCGAGTTTTGTTTCTAAAAAGTCCGCTTTTTTGGTTAAATCGTTATTTTTCAATCTTATAACGGTAAAGTTGGTAGTAACCAAGAACTCCAACTATCATCTTGATAGGTTCTCTCACAGGCATCCAGATATTTGGTTATATCTACATTAATAATACGATGCTCAGTCTTTACAATCAAATCTTCTAAATCCTTCCCTTCAATCACTTTACCATTATTTTCAACCAATTTGTCCTTGACAAGTTCAATTGCATCTTTTATAGCATTCTCGTTCAGCATATTGTCTAATTGATAAAACAAAAAACCTATTATCTGATGAAGCTCAGCTATCACATCAGGGTCACTTGGGATATTAAATTCTTTATGTATCAAGGTCGAAAACTTCTTGACATCATCCCCTTCTCCATAGTATTTTAAATTTTCTAATATTTCATCCAATTTAATAAACTTTAAATTAGTGTATTTCGCCACTTTCTTCTTTACCCTGTCATCCATGTCAAATTCCATAATATAGTTACTGTCTCCAGGATAGAACACATTATACGAATAATAACCAGAGAGCAAAACAAAACAACTACCAAAAATTTGTTTTATCCTCAAAGTTTCATCATTTGCTAATTCTTTTTCTTCGCTAACTCCCGGCAGAGGAGAAATAATTTGCCCTTTATAGGATTCTCCTATGATAACTTTTATAGTTGCTTCACTGGGTTTCTCAAAGCTACTATCAAATTTATTCATCAATAATGTTAACACAAAGTGGGAAGCCTCATGATATGCTGTAATTTCAGCAAAAGATTTAACATCCAATTTTTTTCCTTTCATACGTATTTACTTTTTGTTTATTTTAACGGCAATTTACCAACTCACTTTCAAAAGTAGTGAAAATTCTTTAACTTTATCAAAAATACAAAACATGAGTACAGCACAAATTATAGAAACAATCAGGCAACTTCCCATTGTGGAACAACAACATATCGCGCACACCATTCTTAAAAATACAGCGGAAGTCGTTGGTGAAAAAAGCTATAACCATTCTTTCGCGACTGACGAAGAAGGTTATGCAGCTATGGCTGCGGACACTGAACGTGAAGAGGCTGCATTAGAATGGGTTGAAGGCACACTCAACCACGAAGAACTATGAAAAAACGCGGAGAAATTTGGTGGGTCAATTTCGACCCTTCCGTTGGTCAGGAAATCCAAAAAATACGACCTGCGATTATTGTCAGCAATAACAAATCGAATAAATTTTTGGCGCGTTATCAGGTAGTTCCGGCAAGTACACAGTCGAGTAAAATATATCCAGGAGAAGCAGAAATCAAAATTTCTGGTAAAGAAGGTCGCGCAATGATAGACCAAATTACCACTGTCAGTGAACTACGATTTAAAAATAAAATCGGCAAAGTCACAAGCGAAGATATGAAACGCATAGAGGAAGTTTTGAAATTTCAATTAGGGCTAAAGTAAAAAACTCGCCTTGCATTTTGGAAATGCACAAAACGTAACGTGAGCTTCCAGCTCGCATAGTCCGACGAGCTGGAAGCTCGCGTTACGTAAACACCACACCAAAAAAACGCCCACATTCAAAGAATGCAGGCGTCGTCGATTTGTGTTTGTGTAAAAAAAAAGTCGATAGTTGATGGTCGATAGTCCATAGCCGTCAGCGAAGCGTCCGTCTACCGTCTACCGTCTTACTTTATCTCAATCATAAATGGCATACGTGCTTGTATACCTTTCATATTTTGAATTTCTTTTGCGTATTGATAATACTGGTAAAACTCCTCGCCGAGTTCTGCTTTGATGCGCGATTGGGTGTATGCTTTCGTTTGGTCTTTGCCCATAATATCATCCAAAAGCTGTTGGAGCGGCTCTTTAGTTTGCGGATATTCTTTAACTCTATAGTCCTCAATATCAGCGAGTTCTACAGCTGCGGCGATAGCGTCGTCAAGTCCGCCGAGTTCATCGACCAAGCCGATGGTTGCGGCTTTTTGCCCTGTCCATACACGCCCTTGTGCGACTTCATCTACGGCATCTACGGTCATGTCGCGCCCTGCGGCTACACGCTCTTTGAAGGTTTGGTAGACCTCATCTACGCTTTGTTGGATGATTTTCCCTTCTGTTTCATTGATATCAAAAAATGGTGTACCAAGCGTTGCATATTGACCCGTTTTTACAGTGTCAAATGTAATCCCAATTTCGTCTTTCATCAATTTATTGAGCCCTGGCAACAAACCAAATACGCCGATAGAGCCCGTAATCGTATTCGGTTCGGCAAATATTTTATCGCCTTCGCAAGCGATATAATAACCGCCCGAAGCCGCCACGTCACCCATTGAAACGATGACCTTTTTGCCTTCTTCTTTTGCGACCATCAATTCGCGCAAAATAATATCAGAAGCCAAAGCACTACCCCCCCCCGAATTGACACGCAATACGATAGCTTTCACTTTGTCGTCTTTTCTGATTTTACGAATTATTTTTGCGTAGCGGTCGCCGCCGATATTGCCTGTTTCGCCTTCTCCATCTACGATACTACCTTCGGCATATACTACAGCGATTCTGCTTGATGCGCCAAAATTAGACTTTTTCTTAACTGATTTATTATACTTTTTGAGCGAAATACCTTCGATTTTATCGTCATCTTCTAAGCCCAAGCGGTCGCGGAGGTCTTCGAGTACTTGGTCTTTATACATTAAGCCGTCTGCTAATCCGTAAGTAATTGCATCTTCGGCATTTCTTACCGAAAGGTCGTTTATCATTTGCTTTAATTCGGTAACAGATTTACCGCGACTTTTTGCCATATCTGTCAAGAATATATTGTAACCTTCATTGAGGTATTGTTCGACTTGGAGGCGATTTTCTTCGCTCATTTCCGTGCGTCGGAAAGGTTCGGTGGCACTTTTAAATTTACCTGCATAAAATACCTGCGCTTTTATGCCCCATTCGTCCAGCATATTTTTGAAAAATGGTATTTGTGCCGCAAAGCCTTGCATAGCGATACCGCCCACGGGATTGAGGTAGAGTTTGTCGGCAACAGACGCCATATAGTAGCCGCCTTGTGTATAGTAATTGCCGTAAGCAACAATAAATTTACCGCTTTCTTTGAAATCTTTGAGTGCATCACGCAAGACACTCATCGTAGCCATACCTGCCGCTGGTGCGGCGAGTTCCATGTAGATGCCTTTGATATTATCATCATCTTTTGCGGCTTCGATGGTGTTCAATATATCCGTCAAGCCCAAAGGTGAATCATTCAAGGCAGATAAATCGAAAGTTCCCGTTGCTGCCATGTTATTGGTTTTTTCGGGAATGGGGTCGGAAAGTGTCAATTTTAGTATCGAATTAGATTTGACCGTTACTTTTTCCGCCCTGTTTCCCAATGAAGCAGCAGCACCACCAAATATCATTATGAGCGCACCCAAAGCCAATACCGTTCCGAGACAGGAGGCGAATATAAATTTAAAAAATTGTTGCATTGTATTTAAGTTTCGAGTTGTGAGTTAGCGAGTTGCGAGTTAGTTTCGCGGTATACTATTGACAACTTATGTTATATCTTTTATTATTTTTTGTTCTTTGGTCGCACTGAAATATAGCCATTTTTTAATTAATTAAAATTATTTTTCAATTTATTTATTATTAAAAATGAGTTATTTATAAATATTTTTTATTATAAAATAATTTAAAAATATCCTTATTTCAGCAGAACCTTCTTTGGAGTAAATGAAACGTACCTACGGCACTCCGGTTATTGATTAAAATCTTTGGTTCTTTGACAAATCCAGTGAAGTGAATGAAAATTTGGGCGTATCCCCCTCCTTATCAGTCGGGGGTCGGGCTATCCGGCACTCTCTCCACTCCGCTATCGCTGCGTTAGTGAAAGAAATT
>Ga0209187_1004656_pt1 | contig 10241 bp, 11 predicted proteins | sample BantaG_FD_187430 | JGI IMG/M metagenome (GOLD analysis project Ga0209187, IMG submission 187430) | Marine algal microbial communities from Bantry Bay, Ireland - BantryBay_4 metaG (SPAdes) (version 2) | ecosystem: Host-associated > Algae > Red algae > Unclassified | place: Bantry Bay, Ireland... | reverse complement strand
AAATGAAGCTGTGGCAATTCCACTATTTGTCATATTTAAAGGAGACGAGGCTGCTCCCACCGTCGTCGCATCCACGCACCGTCGTCGCATCCACCACCATCGTCGCGCTGACCGTCCCCATCACCCTCCCCACCCCCCCCCAACCATGTCGGACCCCACGCCCTCACCCCCCCGACGATCGGATACCCCGCCAATTCCCATTCCCACCCCACAACCGACATCCGGTACCGCTATCGCTGCCACGGTTGAGGCTGCGTTTGAGAGGGCCGTACCTCGTTTGATGCATGAGTGGCTCCATGCTGTCCGGGACGCGGCAAGGGCGGCGGCGGCGACGTGCGAGGGCCTGCTGGCGACAGGGGAGGACCAATCAAGGCGCAACTACGATGGGGAATATTGTAACGGCCCACGGCCTGCTACGATGACCGCCGGTCGCCGGCGGCGCAAGGTCCGCCAAGAGATTCCGATTGGCGTCAAAAAGCAGATCGTTCGTCTTCGGGACGCCAATATTTCGTGGCCGGTGGTTTTGCAGCAGCTCCCCGTCCTAGTTTCCAAGCGCAATGCACAGAAGATTATGGCGGACGCGACCGTCTACTGGGCAATGCCTAATGACGCACGCACGATGTGGCGCAACAACCGCAGGGCGGGCAAATGGCCAGTACTTGACGCCGTCGTATACGAGTGGTACCTTGCTATTTACGCCGTCGGTCACCGCCGAATCCCCATCACCACTGCGCTGCTTCAAGAAGGTGTAACAAAGATTGCCTCGGCATCACGCAGTTTTCAGCCAGCCACGGTTGGGTCCGGGGCTTGCTCAAAAGGTTTGATACATGCAATGTGGCGATGCACGGGCATGCGGGGGAGGCGAACTTGGCGTTGGCCGCCACTACCATGGAAAAAATCCTGCGCAAGCAGGAGCCCTACCTTCCCCGACCGAATACACAACATGGATGAGACCGGGCTGCTGTACCGGTGTCTGCCCTTGCGCTCCTATGTACCACGGCGGGACCGTCGACACGCGCGCGGGACAAGGGCCATGCGTCACATGGACCGCGTCACCCTGGTGGTCTGTACGAACGCGACGGGCACCCACAAGCTCCCGGTGGCGATGATCGGCGAGCCCGTCAACCGGCTGTGCTTCCGCGGCGAGGGCAACGAGTGCCCGCTGCCCTACTTCAACCAAAATAATGCGTTTAATTGGATGCGGGAGAACCCTGGTGGGAAATGTCACTCAGGCGGGGCCCGCGGTTTCGTGTCAGCGGACGGGGGTGGAGGTAGATGGCAGTGGAAAAATAACCAACGCGAGCAGCATCCATGGTTTCGCTGAGGCGTGGGTTGAGCCAGAAGCGGGTCACGCTTCGAGCGGGGCTCATTACTTGGCTGGATGGGTGGGTTGGATGCGAAGCGGGTCGCGCCTCGGGCGGGATCGCCTTGTTGGGTGGGCGGTGCTAGCGGGGAAGGTCTTCCTCCTCAGGCGTCGCAACGCTTCTTGTGGGGGCGGTGGACGGTGTGGGTACGGGGAGAAAGACAGTAGCAGGGAGTCGCTGTCTGCCTATAAGGTGAAGACACATGGAAATGTGTACAGAGAAAGGGGCGCAAGTTACATGTGGCAACAACACAAGATGCAGCACTACAGGAGACAGAAGCGACTCTGCTTTCCCCCCCTTCTTCACACCAGCCCACCTATTGACCTTAGTGCAAGTCACCGCTACGTCCCAAGGCCAACCTTCTTCACAGAAGCTATCCTCACTCAGCCGCCGACGACCAGCTCCGCCTCCCACCTCCCTCCCCCCCCCCTCTCTCACCGCACCCACCTTGCGCCGCTACCGACCGAGATAGAAAGTACAGAGGCGCATGCTCAAGCTTTACTTGTACCCTAGAGCGAGAGGCAGGCTGTAGGCACGCACACACATGCATACATGCATACAGTCATACAGGAGTACAGGTAAAAAGATCGAGCGATCAGGGACTACACGGGTCAGCATCGAGCCCGTGCAGCTTATCCACCACCATCTGTCCATCACCTCGCCCCCCCAGTAGCGCTCCCCGAGCTCCTAGACACCAGAACAGAGACACACACAAGCGTACAGGTGTACTCGTACGAGTGCAAAATCGTAGAGAGCACAAGAGCCATACAGAAAAGAAAAAGCGAGTGTGGAAGCCGTGAAGGAAAGGGTGATCGCTGGCGGGCGGGGGTGAGGGGTGGTGGGGTTGGAACACAGAAGCAGTCACATGCGGAAGGAAAAAGCGTTGTGGCAGGATAGGGGGAGGGGAGGAGAGCCCCGGAGAAGAACGACAGGGACGTCACAACTGTGCGGAGTCGCACTGGGAGGGCGGCGGTAGAGACGATGGCACCTGACTCGGCGTACGATCAATACGCTGGGCGAAGGCACTCTTCTCACTTGGTGTACGATCAAGACGCAGGGCGAAGGCATACCCAGGACTGACCAAAGATGGCGAGTCACAGTGCAAATTTCTGGGAGGTATTCATCGCGAAGTCCCCATTCGAAAGGATTTGTTGTGTTCGCTATCGGATGCTGGAGGCTTGCGAAAGCGAGCGCCGAGAGTCATCTGTCGATCGACCCCCCGCGCAGCGAGCCCAAAACCGTCGTCAAAAGCACGTCTATTGTTGCCGGTTTTGAGCCTCTTGGAGGCCCGTGTTCCTGTTTCAAGAAACAGAATTCCTGTGCAAAAATTAGATCGACCCCCCTTTACAGGCTCTCAGAGGCCATCCCATGCGAGGTCCTTGCATATTTGTGTTTGAGAGAACAGGAATCGTTCCTCACATCACACATTGCGCCTGCTAGCAGGGCTATAGATGCTTCTTTGTCTCTCTCTCTTTCTGGAATGGTGAAGTGTATACGTCTTATGCTGTGTCTCTCTTTTTACGAGTGGAGATGCATCCATCCCGGCGAACAGATGATGTTGGCGCCCTTTTTGGATCAAAGCAGCCCTGACAGAGCCCCAGGGCGGTTTGCAGATTATCTGTTCCTCCCAGAACACCCAAAAGCAGACGTGCTCTTCACGACGGTTTTGGGCCCGCTGAGCCGGTTGATGGCCTGCGACCGCTCATCCGAGGCCAACTAGACCACGTTGCTGCTGTAATCTGGGCTTTTCAGAGGGACGGACGGTCGCCAGAAAGGGTTCCCAGCAATGGAGAAAGACGGCATGGGTCTCTCCCAGATAGAGATGCGCTGATTGCAGCCACGTTATGTAATTTCATCAAAATTTCAATAATGTGCCCTCATGGGGTTGTGAAGGCCGATATTACTGCAACATGGAATTTCATGCAACGAAGACCTTGCACGCTGCCATGAAGCAAGATCTCGCGGCAGATACGGACCATACTCGCCTCCACGGCGGTCGAAGGCTCACGAAAGCACAAGATCTCGACGAGACAGGCTCTGCTCTGCGAGGTAGACGGCCACACCCCGCCCCCTCTGTCGCATCCTCCCTCCTTTTTCCCTTTCTACCTCCCTCCCCCGACCGTGGGCCCAATTCCAACTTCGGCGGCCCCCTCATCACCGCACCTTCGCTCCCGCACTCCTATACGATGGCTCCTGCCAGCAAGGTGGAAAGCTTCATTGCTGATGACCCGGCCACGAAGATCATGCTTTGCCCACCCTGCGGGTGGCGAAATGTTGGAAAGAACGCCAATCGCGGGGTTGAACATGTACTGAAGTGCACGGCATCGCTGGAGGCCAACCCGGGGATGGTGGAGGCTTGGTGACCCCCTCGGTCGTCTACCAATGGGGCGGGTGCTGCGGCGCCCGTGACACGCGCAGTTCTACTTCACTGACGCACAGTGTTTGCGACGGCAATGTTCGAGGGGGGGCTTTCAATCGACTTTTCTGACACGGCTGCCTGGCGCTCGGTCTTTTCGCTGGTGTTGGGCCGCACGCTCGGCGGGCCCAGGTCCCGTGGGTAATCTCGTCTGTGCTCCTTCTTGTGGTGGCGCACAGTTCTGACGATGCCGTCAGACGTCATCTGGCGGCGGCTCAAGCTCGCGCGGCGTCCATAGATGGTGCTACGTTCAACCACAAGGGGGTCATAAACGTTATCATTTACACTCCGCGACCTTTGCTGATTGGCACTGCCCGCCTAGGCACAGAGCCCTCTTCTGCCGTGAACCTCCGAGCGGCGCTATCGGGGATGCTGGCTGGGCCCATGATGGCTGCCGCCTTGCCACAGGCCTAAGTTTCAGGCGGGGCGGTAACAGCGATGCACCGGTTCTGCAGGCGCGGTCCACAGATGCTGGTCACCGACTCCCCGTCGAACATGGTCCGCATGCGCACGGAAGCGATGTGGGCGGGCGCTTCAGATTTCTCTCTGAGCTACGCAGCTCATGCCTGCAATTTCGTTCCACGGGCCGCTTTTATCGGCGTTATGGCACGCGGTGAGCGCCGCCGTGTTCGTGACCCGGTGTGCTCGAGCGGGGGCCCTCTCTATCCCATTGGCTTCGAACATGACGTTCAATGGTCGACGTGTGGGGTCCCGAAAGCCTTATAGGCGCACTCGGCGGGTGAAGCAGGCAGTGACAGTACCGGCGGCGCAAGAAAATAAGGCCGCATTGCGGCTCACCCTCTCTTCTAACGGCTGTGCTGAACATCCTTTTGACGTGCCCGCCAGCGTGACAGCGGCGGTGGAGGCGGCAAGTGCTGTAGCAATCGACCAATCCGTGTCATTTTTGAGAGTGTTGGCGGCCTTCATCGCCTTGCTTGAGGGTGATGGGGCACCTTTGTCGTCCTACGCTGGTATCTTTTCGACTCTGCGCTCGTCGCTCGACACGCACTTCCTCGAGGTGCCGGCTGCCACGAGGCAAGCCTTGCAGGACAGTACGTCCGCTTGCTTTGGTGCGTTCTCCGACCCGATGGCGGCACTTGCATTTTATCTCGACGGGTTTTGAAGCCCCGCGCGAGTGCGTGTTGCGGAATTGAAGGGGGGAGTACGAGAGGACGCTGCCTGCACTGGGATACGCCGCTGTTGAGACACTCGCTGGCGGCGACGCCGGGCTACTAGGGGCACAACGCAGCGAGTTGAGTGAGGTGCTCGCATTTCTGGAGCAGCCCGAGCAGGAGGAGGCGTGCCGAGTGGTACACCCCTTGATCTGGTGGCGGCTTTGTGGTGAGTGATTTCCGTTCTGGCACCCAATTACCATTCTTTTGTTGTGTTTGCCTTCTTCTGCAGCGGGTGGTGAGCGTGCCTTCAAGGTACTTGCCCACGTTTTTTCGACGAGACGCAACCGCACGGCGAGTGAGCACGTTGATATGTTGACTTGCATTTTGTTCAACGCGGCGTCGTTGCGGCGCCGCGACCCGGTCACAAGCTTCTCGCGCTCTTCGACGAAGAAAAAGCTGTTACGTTTTCGGGAGGAGCATGATGCCGGGGGTATGGCTCCTGGGGCGGAAGGGGGCGGCGGAGGTGGCGTGGGTGGCGCTGTGGACGACAAGGGGGGGGAGGCCGACGGTGAAGAGGAGGGTTGAAAGTACGAAGAAGAAGACGCCCCTGGCTCAGACTTGAAGCCCGACGAAGTGGAAGCGTTCGTCAACGAGTTGCTTGCGTACAAAAAATAGTTTCCTCTGGAGCTTGTCCAAGGAACGCGGACACCCGTCCGAGCAACACGGGCGCACCAGCGGGGCACTTTGAGGTGCAAGGAGGCGGGTTGAGGACGAAGAGTTGAGGTCTCGCGAATTTATGCAAAGCTCTCATTGGTCAACTTTCTGCATATTGCGCCTCCTTCTTGGGGATGAGAACGAGCGTTTACATGATGCAGCACGTTTCTGTCGTTGCCTTCGTTCGGAGTTTCATACAATAAAATTGTCGCATCCCTACTCCCAGCCGTGGCAAAGCGGGTATCAAGGGTATATACCCTCGAAATTCTGAGCCGTCGGTATCTATCTTTGTCATCTGCGCGTGCGGACAAAATCGGGGAACTAGAGAGGCACGAAAACTCGAGAGCATAAGCGGTGACGCAGCACTCCCACAACCAACACCCAGACAAGGAATGGTGCTCACAGAAACGGTGCGTCAAAGCGGTGGCTGCGCGACCGCCCGCTAGCCGGTGCCGGCTACTGCATTTATACCTTCAAACGGTGTCGGCACAGGCCCCACCCCCCCGCTCGTGGGCGTCCCTAGCGGGGGAAGGGGGCCCTCGACAGGCAGCCAACAGGCTGCCAACAGTGGGGCACGCGTCCACACCCTCTGGGTGCCAGCAAAAAATGCAGAGGCCCGGCGCCCTAGCTGCTACCGGGCCCTCTGGAGCCCCTACGTAGGCGCCGGGTCAAACATCAACACGGAGAGGGGTCCTGCCCAAGCGGGTCGGCCCGTCAAATCACGCAACAACCGCAACCTGGCGCCGCTCGGCCCACCACCGGCGGCGCGCAACCCAGCCAACCAGACGCCGCGCGCGGTCCAGCCACACCGCCGCAGCTCGTCATTGGTCACCGCCAATGGCCGCCATCACACCGTGCGCGAGGTTGACGCTATGGCTGGCAGTGGACAGAATCGTAGATTCAAACAACCAACAGCCCCAAAACGGAGCGCACGGGTCACAGCCGACCACCACGCGCGCACAGGCAGCCCCACCCTCACCCCCTTTCTCGGACAGAACCGCCCGGCCCACACACACGGGCGGCCCGACCGGCTGGCATCAGCGGCCGGGAAAGAAGACGGGCACGTCCATTAAAGTGCGGAAAGCAAGCGAGACGGCCGCCGCCGCATGGCCCGGAGGTCAAACACCCGCAGTCACGCCGCGCTCACAACCGCGGCAAAGAGGCACGGTCCCGGTCGGTACGCCCGGAGCAACAAGACGAGAACAAAGATAAAGGGCGCTTCCGAAGGGACAAAAAAAAGAGCAGCGGCTCAATGAGGAGAAAAAAGAACGGTCCAGGATGGTATGTTGAGAACCTGATGTAAGAAAATCAGCGACGTCAAGCGTAGTCGCAAAAGCCGGAAACAGGAACGGGCGCCGAAGCCGGCCGCCAAGCAACACCCCTACCTGGGGTGGTGCTTTTACGGATGCTACGTCTGATGATCCAGGTCCGCCGCCCGCTAGTCGGTGCCGGCAGCCATTCTTATCTACCCTCTCGCGGCCACCCACACGGTCCCACCCCCCCTCCAGGCGACCCCGAAGTGGGGGCAGAGGTCCGCAGACGGGTGCCCACGCAGGCCCCCACAGGGCGCACGCGTCCGCGCGCCCAGGGGCCCAAAACAAATGAAAGGCCCGCCGCTCTAACGGCGGTTAGGGCCCTCCGGCGCCGATACGTAGGCGCCGGGTCAAACATCAAGACGAAAGCGGGTCCTACCAGTGAAGGTCGGTCCGTAAGAACAAGTCAAAAACGTAACGTGGCGCCGCCCGATCCACCTTGTACCCATCCTACGCGCGGGCGTCTTCGTGAAGTCGCTGGCGGGGGTAGTGCATTCTAGCCCGAGTATCTTTTTATCACCCACTCAATACACAAGCACCCGCGTTTTTTTTTTTTCATGTGCGGGCTCGTTACGATCGCCACTTTGAGCGCGCAGTGCACATGTTTGACGATGCGTTTCATGCCTCGGTGGGCATCTTGCGCCCTCGCATATCTCACCGCGGTCTCTCCGCCAAGGTCCGCGCCGCTTTGGCCCTGCCCTACATTGGTGGCGGCAGCTACGTTGACATGTGCGCCGCCTTCGGCGTGCACTCGGCAAGTGTCTACCGCGCCGTGAGGAACGTTGTAGACGCCGTCAACTCCTCCCCTGTGAACAGTGCCATGGAGCGCGGTGTGTCTCGAGAGGGCTGCGGTGCGCGGGTCAACTTCTCAAGCCCGTTCGCAGCGGCGTGTGTCGCCACACCGGCGAGGAGCTTCCGGATTGTCGACAATTCGTTTGAAAGTTCTTGAAAGAGAAGAATTTGAAACACACAAGACGTGGAATTCCCCGTTCTCAAACGGTACATATACCGCAGAGTAAACATAGGCGGGGATCCCGCGTATGTCTGTACCGATATACCGTCACGTGACGGGCTCGGACAATCAAATCTATGTTACGTCGGTATACCGTCACACGGTCTGCAACACTGCGAACGGGCCTCAGGCCCGTTCTCACTCGCGCTTCGTGTGACGCCACATTCATGTGACGGCGCAGCGAAGTGAGAATGCTGCGCCCAGACACGAACGACACTTTCGAGGTGACATTGTGAATACATGCCGACGTCCAAATCAATTCGAATGGTTCTCTTGAGCGACAATCGACCTGATGCGGGCGTACCCAGTCAGATCCAAGCGTGCGCCATTCTTGAGGAGTCGAAAAAGTGGCGACGGAGGGAGCCGGAAGACGACGGGCTGGGGGAACAAAGGGATGTGCGATAAGGAGCGTGCAAGTGGTAGCTGACGTGAGATGGGGGCATCGAAGCATGGTGGAGCTCCTTGCTCCGGAGACCGCCATCTACTCGACTGGCGAGCGACCCGGTGCATCCCAGGGCCGTGAGGGCCTCGCATCTCGTGCACCGCATCACTGTCATCATAAAATGTTCGCGGTTAAGAACCATCGCAAGTCACACGTGCTGGAACAAGAAGGAATGGCATCCAGAACGCTGCGGCCGGCCAGGGCGGGCGTGGAATGCGTGGGAAAGGGGCATGGGCGGGGATGACCTCCATGAGCGGGGGTGGCCGCTACGAGTGGCGTGCTGGGACCCGTTGGTGTGCCTGGTACGGGTGGCTCGGACCAACGGATGCTGGCGCTGCTTGTCTCGTCGCGAAGCGTCACATGTGAATTGGCGGGTGACTGACAGCCTTCGACGTTTTGTGCCTTCCGCACATTATTGCGAAGCAAGTGACAGCCGTTTCGAAGTGCATTGCAGTACTGTAGCTGCCGCCACATGTGATCACATGAAGCAACCTACGCAAATCTTTTGCGTAGGTTGCTGCATGTGGCGTACAATATGGCGCCTCGTAGCCCTGCGTTTCGCTCTTCGACCAATAAAATCGCGGTACATATGGCGTTCCGTCACACGAAGCGCGACTGAGAACGGGCCTCAGGCCTCGTCTAGACGGCGCGTGCATGGCGTGCACAGAGGAGTGCTAGCCAATCGGAACGCACAGCTGCAATCACACGCGAATCACGCGGACCATATTCGTCCTTCACGGACCGATCTGATGCTATGGCACAGGAAGGAGATACGAGCAAAATGTGCCAATTCGTCCCTCTTGGGCCGAACACGTTCACGTGTGCGACAGTTTTTTCTTATCTCGCGCACGTGAACGTGTTCGAAAACCAACTTGAGCATCCAGTTGCGATCGTTTCCGCACTTCTGATTCGTCGAAGTGCTGGCTTCCCCACGGTAAGTTTCTGCCTATGCGAGCGTGATCTGATACTCGTTTGGGCAGCCGATTTTTCAGCACGTCGCGTTCATGCATGCCGTGTTGCCGTGATGACTAGGGGTGTCCAATCGGTTAATCGCAATCGCTAGAAATTGAATAAATCGCGCCAAGACCTGAAATCGATCACGAACCGGTTCGGAGGCACATAAATCGGGCCAACCGATTCGATCTGACTCCCGGAATTTCGCCAGCTCATGCGCGTCTTGGAACGGTCAGAAGACAATGTTGACAATGTTTTCGAGCTTGTTGATCCAAGGATCCAATGAGGAAGGCCGCTGGGTCAACAGTGCTGCGGACGATGGCATGTGCAGGGCCCTGGACTACATGAGCAACAACCGAGCTCGTACCGAAACCCGGCCTGTTACTCTCACGTCCTCCGTCTACCTCTGCGGGTAGAGTCAGAGCAACCGGTTAAGAAGATAATCAGAGAGGGACTGCTAGTGCCCTCAGGGAAATGCCAGATCAAAAAAGCACGATCTCTCAGGGTAAGGAAAGCTCGATACCCCATCAGGTTGGGACCCGGGGGTGCGACCGAGGTAGGCTCCCCATTGGTCTGATGATAAGAAAAAGCACGCCAAATGGAACTCTGGAAAGGGTCTGTGACGCACCCTGACATATTGTGCGGCTGTCATTGATTTGATTGCATGGCTTCTGTTGATCCTGGGACCATGACCTGACGAATAGCATGCCCCCATGACGTCATGATACGGCCTGGCCTCTGTGTCATGGCCAATGGAAGACAGATACGTTTGACGAACGTGTCACGAAAAGTTTGTATCTTACACTGCGTGGCGGCGCACGCTTCGCCCCTGCACCTCCCCCCACCAGCCGGGACGCCCGCCTTCCCGCCCCGTCCTGCGCCCTCCTTGATCGCCCCCCCGCTCCCCCCCA
>Ga0209187_1004655_pt1 | contig 10250 bp, 10 predicted proteins | sample BantaG_FD_187430 | JGI IMG/M metagenome (GOLD analysis project Ga0209187, IMG submission 187430) | Marine algal microbial communities from Bantry Bay, Ireland - BantryBay_4 metaG (SPAdes) (version 2) | ecosystem: Host-associated > Algae > Red algae > Unclassified | place: Bantry Bay, Ireland... | reverse complement strand
ATTGGTTTTAGTAATTTTAAACTTTAGTAATGTTAATACAGATGAAACAATTCTTGTTCTTGATTAATAATTGAAGTACAATTGTACTAGGTATCGTTTGTTATTAAAAACAAAGACATGAATTGCAAGAAATTGCAGTAAAATGCAGGGAATTGCAGGCTATTGAAGAGTTGAGATGGAAAATGGGTTGAAAAATGGTAGGCCTTATGTAGAGAGAAGTGGCTGATTTATTGGGGAACACGGCATCCGCCTGATCTAGTGCCAAACGATTTTTTAGCAAGATGTATCGGAAGTTTACTAATTATAGCTTAGTAGACTTCCGATAGATATTGCAACACGTAATCATCCTGCCCTAGCGATTTTAGGGGATATCCAGTTTTTATTTTGGTAATTACTATGTTTTTAATACCTTTATTGATACTTACCTTGAGAAAACTTACCGGATAGAGGATGTGGTGTTCTTCGGACATGTGTTTTAGACTATACTTTACAATTATTGCATTTTTTTACTATTCTCATTTTTATAGAATAAGAGTATAGCTTACGTAACATAAATCAAGATCATACATTTGAATCCGGACTGGACAAAATCGAAAGTGGAGATAGGAATAGCTCGTTGGCTACCCCATCGAGAAAAAGTATTAAAGTGTAAAATCGCCGCTTCTGAATTAATACCTGCAGGTAAAACACGAGAATACGAGTTATCAAAATTAAACTAGATTAGGATTAATCAAAGAGGTTCAAGAATGATTCGCAAATTCCCAAATACTTGAAATTCCAAAGCACGATGTAACCATAGTGACAGCGATTAAATTCCTGTGGATGTTGATATAGAGGTAGAATTTAATATTCAAAATATGTTAACCAAAGTTGGTAAATTATTTATTAATGCGTGTCATAGAAAAAAGTAAGAAAAATTAACCCAACATAAAATGTTCTTATACATCATGTGACATGTGCCACTAAGGAGAACTGATATGTTAAATGTACAAATAGTCATAACAACAATCAGAGCCAAGCTAACAGGATAAGTTATATGAATGAATTTGAAAAAGTAAGAGCATATAAAGATAGACTAAGGATTTTTTTGATTCTTTATACATTTAGTGAACCACATTTAGACCCTGATTTACCTAATGTTAGAAGAATATTTCAGAGTGAGCAAAAAATTCAGAAGATAGACTTCTTATTACGGAATCCTGACTATTTGTGTCACGAGTTGCTTGAAAAAGCTAAAATTAATTCGAAATTACAAACTACCATAAAATCAATAGTAAAGAAGATTTACTTAAGCAACGAACCAATAATTAAAAGGCTGGAAATGGAGAAGTTTTTCTTTGGAGCCTATGAGGACATTGATGATGTAATCGCATTTTTACATGGTTTTGGATTCATTTATTTTTCAAGTAAAAAACGTGCAGATCTAAAGAATACGATAGAAAAGAAGTATTATATCAACCAGTATGCTATTGACAAATTTGAAGACGTTATAGATAACTTGCCAGCGATCCAATGGTATGTCGAAAGATGTAACTTAATAAAAAAATTTTTTGGTGATTTAAGTGGTAGTCAACTAAGAATATCTCAATATAAAGTTGATGAATACAAGAATACATCATATAACGAATATATTAAAAGTATAAGCGAAGCTGTAAGTTCAGAGTTCTTCAATCTTTATTCAGAAAAATTATGAAATTTAATTATAAGAAGTTTACAAAGGAGTTGTATGAAGAGTATAAAGAATCATTAACATTCGAAGAGGTTAACAAGTTACTTGATTTAAATGAAGAATATAACAAGGACACACCAATTTCTACAGGTAAACGAATATTAATAGATAATGTTAGTATATTTGGAGAAAAGGAAAAATCACCAAATCAAGATTACTCAGAAGCACAAATTGACTTCTCTTTATCATTCAATTCAGGGGTTAATATTTTAATAGCTGATAATCTGAAAGGCAAATCAAGTGTATTCAAAATAATAAAATATGCATTAACTGGTTCTAACTCGTTAAAACAAAATATTAAAAAATGGATTCACTACGCTTTTGTAAATTTCAGTATAAATGAGAAAAAATATACTGCTTATCTCGACTTATCAGAAAAAAGTTTATCAGCCTATTTGCTATATGGTGTTACCAGCTCTACTGATGGATTTGAAGCTAATTCTAAAGAAATAATATTCGAAGCTAATAGTGAGACATCATACCAAGACCAGATGAGTGGCTTCTTTTTTAATCAATTCGCGTACTATTCTTTGAAATGGACTCAAAAGTCTTCTCAAAAAGACAGTGATAAGTTACTTGAAGCAGGGGCAAGTTGGAAAACATATTTCAAATCAATTCTTCTGGAGTCCAAAGATAGCAGTAATCTTATGTATGGTAACCAAGGAAAAAAAGTATTTCAAATGTTATTGGGAATCGAATTAACTTACCCGATTAATCGACTAAGTATTCGAAAAGATATGTTGAATTATGAAAAAGCACAGGAGCAAATTTTTTCAGATCGTCAGAGAAAACAAAATGAAGTAAACATGTTAAAGCTTCAAACTCGATTTAACGAAATTGAACTTGAAATCAAAAACATAAGAAAAGAAAGTAGCAGGAAAATTAACTTATCTCCTATTTATAAGGAGTATAATACCACGATAGAATTTATTAATTCTGAAAACAGGAGAGCTCAAAAGCTCACTACAGAGAGACAAAGTATAAATAGAGAACTAAATACCATAAAGAATAAACAAGACAACATACAAAATGAAAGATACAGACTCAAGAAAGAATTAGTGAAGTTGATAAAACAAAATAATGACTTAAAGGAATATATTGAAATTGGTGTTTTGTTCTCAAATTTAGATATTAAACAATGCCCTTCGTGCAATCATGATGTAACAGCGTCACAGAAAAACGAAAGGTTACAAATACATAAATGTTCTTTATGCGGTGATAATATTAAAGATGATGTCTCTGAAATTGATACAGAGGTATATGATGAAAAAATTTTAAATCTTGAAATTGCCATACGAAATACTGAAAATGAAATTACTAAATTAGATATTGAAAATAAGATATTGGAAAAATCTTATCGGACGAGTTATGAAAAATCAGTTAGTCTTGGGCAAAAATCAGATTCCGTAAAAGATGTGTCCGCCTTGTCTTCCAGGCTACTGGAATTAGAGGAGATTATCAATAATAACAAGACAGCTATGGTTCCCGAGGTAAACAATAAAGAAAAACTGATTGCCGAGATGGCTGTCTTAAAATTTCGAATCAAAGAAATAGCCACCAAGAAAACTAAAGCTGTGACAGATTATGAAGCTAAAATACAATTGCTAAGTTCTGCAATAGTAAAGCTTTCTGAAAAAAGATTTTCCACTGGAGCAAGAGTCCTTGATAGACTTTCAAAGTTAATGACTGATGAAATTCAAGCTCTCGGATTAAGCTCAATTACAGAAATTAATATAGATGATAATTTTGAAATTCAATATAAACAAGACAATGATTTTATAAAGTTTGAAAATATAGCAGAAGGTGAGCAGCTTAGAGCAAAAATTGCATTTTACCTAAGCTTAATTCTACTAGATATCGAATTTAATTTTGGAAGACATACTAGATTATTGATAATTGACAGTCCAGGTAAAGAAGAAGCAGATTCTAAATACCTTGAAGGATTTGCCCAAATTTTAAATAGTATAGAGAAAAGATATAGTAATAAATTACAAATACTAATTGGTACTGCTGAAAGACAATTGTCAGGTGTTATAGAAAATCAAAAAGAAATCCCAAAAGGAGAATATGTATTCTAATGAATAAATCAGTAGACATATCCAATTTTAAAAATTTAAATATTCCTGAAAAAATTGATTTTTTAGGTGGTAATTTCTTCGATGATATCAAGGAATTAGATGATAAGGCTTTGAATATTTCAATGCGTAACATAATACTAGATGCAAATGAAAATAATTATGTTAGAAAATTGGTTTTAGAATCATATACAGAATTGATAATTCTAGGAAGATTAAAGATACGTCATGGGCTCACTTTATTAATTGATGATTGGGTATCAAGTGATGATATTTTTTTAGAGCTTCAAAGACTTAAGGATCTGCTTTTATATTATGAAGTGAATGATAAAGAGAGTTCAGAAATCGAAGTTATTTTTGAAACAAGTGCAGAAAATTCTGAGGCAGAAATAGTTGGAGAAAGTTACATGAACCTTGGAATTGTGTCTTTTAGGAAAGCTTTATGGTCACTAAATGAAGGTGAATATAAGACTAATTTAGATAAAGGCGAATACTATTTCCAGAAGTCTTTACAAGAAATAGAAAACCGTGTAGATTCACAATTCTATCAAAAAGTCATCTTCATATTGAAAGAACTCATCTATAATAAGTGGGAATCTGCAACTCTATATTTAAAAGAACTCGGTGACAACCTTTTTCAGAAAGAGGGTTTTTCATTCAATTATGATTTTGACAATATACAGTACGGGCTTTACAAAATACTAATCTCACTAGAGAAAATTTGTATTCAGAAACCTAGGAACTGGATAGATTACAGGTTTGAACTTGGTAAAATGTATATGAACTATATTGAGATTACGAATTCCAAGATAAACAAAAGGCTGAATAAAAAAGATTTAATTGAAAAACTTGGGGAGCACCTCAAAGGTAGAATACTTGAGCCTTATTTTATTGTAAATTTGAATGCTCAGATAATAAAGATCGAAATCTTGCTAAATGATAAAATCGTAGGGTCTGCGGAATATGACTTTCTTCTGTATCTCAAATCTATTATCGAAAACTCTGATAAAAAAAAAATTGAGTTTGAAAGTCTTGAATTAGAATTTACAAAACTCTTTCCTACGACCTCACCTCAGATAATTAGCAACACTATTAGTGATATAAAGGATTCAAAAGATTACCTAAGAGCCTTTGAATTACTTAGCAAGAAGGATAACAATGCATTGATAGGTCATCTAATATTTGCCTGCTCCAAATTACAGGGAGATAAAAAATATTGGGGTAAGAAAGTCAACGAAAATGATAGAAATAGATTTATTGCTACAATTTTAGAATCTGCAGGGTTTACTATTAAAGACCAACCGCAATGGAGTATCTCTACAGAGGGTAAAGATAGCGGAGAAATCGATGTATTCATTACAGAACCAAATGGCACACCTAAATCAATTATTGAAGCATTGATCTTAGATTCTCTAAAACAAGATTATTTAATTCTTCATTTAGACAAATTATTTCGATATGATACTACAGGACTTGAAAACAATTATATAATTACTTATTCCCTAGCTAAGAAATTTGACTTGTTGTGGACTAAATATCAGAGATTTATCTCAAATCACAATTACACATTTGATTTTATTGAGTTTAAAGAGATTATTGACTGGAATTTTACTGATATTAAAATCGGAGTAGCTCACCATTCCAGAAATGGCAAAATCATTAATTTATTTCATATTATGGTAAATTTAGTAGAAAGATAATTAATAATCTTAAAATATAGCAATAGACACTCCCGACATTCCCTGGACTGGGCAAAAGGTGGACCTTGAATTGTAACCAAACTAAATAGAGCCAGTAACTATTCAGTTATTAATTTTAGATTCAAGTACTCTATCAATTTTAAAGTAGTATTATGAAATTATCTCAGCATACCCTAAATAAAATTTCTGTTTTGATAATGGGTGGATCAGAACTATCGCCTTATATGACGCTGACAGATTTGAAAAATCTTATTGAAAATAAGAATCCTTCAGGATTAAGTAGAATGAATTTCACACTAGAAAGATTAGCAGAAATCAATGGAACTGCTCAATTAAAAAGAGTATTTGAATTAATTTTCTCTGAAAGTCATTTTGATGGTTCAGGGATGAAAATAGATCATGTAGGTTAGGAGATTAATAAATATTTGGAAGTAGAAAATTACAGATTGATTAAAATTGGAAATAGCTTTAAAGTTTCAGGGGAGGAATTCAATGTTGTTGGTGTTGATCAGGCTTACTTCGAAAAAATTGAATCACAGATCATTGAGAATATAAAGAATGCTAAATACCTGATTTGGATTGCAGTTGCATGGTTTACCAATCCGAAAATTTTTGAGGCCTTAAGACTTAAAAAACAAAATGGTCTTAACATTAGAATAATAGTCAACAATGATTCTATAAATTTTAGAGAGAATGGTTTAAAATTTGGCGAAATTGCTGAAGTGAAAAAAGTATCGAAAAAGGGAAGATATGAGAATATGATGCATAATAAATTTTGTGTAATTGATTTAGAAACTGTAATTCACGGTTCATATAATTGGTCAAAAAAGGCAAATTATAATAACGAGACTATTCAAGTCGAACCGAAAAATAAGAGGTTAGCTTGTCAGTTCGCCGATGAGTTCGTTAAAATTTTGAATGATTAAATGGACTTTCTCAATATTACCAGGCTACAAATCTCGAATCTAACAATTCTCTTTTCCGGAGTGGTCCTCCATTTAACAGCAAACCATTTCAGACATAACACAACATAACAATTTCAATTTATTAAGCTGAAAAATTTATTCATCAATTCTGTTCTATTAGGAGTCTTTCTAACCCTAACTACCTTTTACTACTCAAAGCATGAGCATAAGAAAGCCCGTCCAGTCATTTATAATCAGGCCCGAGCAGCTGAAGATTATAATATCCATTGCTGGATTGAGGAACAACTAGAAGAGCAAAAAGCGTACAAGAACTTGGAGCAGGAACACGAGCAGCATCAGGTTGATACGGTAATGATTCAGACTAAACTAGAACGGAAGATCTAATTAAACATGATATATCGTAAAGCAAACAAGCGGATACCCCTACCCCACCTCCGCCAACTCCACCCCCAAAGAAATCGCCATCATCCAAGAAAACACCACCTAAATTAGGCCAGCCAACGACCGACCGACAAACCTCTTTTTAAAAGTTCTAACAGGTAATCAAAAAAAAAGAACGTACTCCCGTACGCTCTCCTCTAAAACAAAATTTCAGAATCTACTGCTGCTCCGTATCGGAATCCCTAACCCTTCTTGCCTCCTCTCTTACGTTTCCCTTTCTCATTATATTTTGTCAGCTGCTCCGGCGTCAGCAAAGCCTTGATGGCGTTAGACTGTTCCGTTCGCAACGCGCGGTGGGCTTCCTTGTTCGCTTCTTTATCCGTAGAAGCTGATTTGGCGGTGGCCATTTTTTCTGCGTAAGAAAGATGGATGGCGGCGATCTGATCTGCTTGAGCAGATGTCAACGAAAGCTGCTCGGTCATTCTCTCCGTTTGCTTGATAGCACGTTCCTGGGGCGTACCCATATTCCTGCTACGCTCGGCGTTGGCAGACTTACCTTTACCACCTTTCTTTCCTCCGCGCTTGCGGTCTCCCTTTTCGTTATACTTCTCTACTTGTTCCGGTGTCAATAAAGCCTTGATGGCACTGGATTGCTCGGTCCGTAAACTCTTCCGGGCGGTCTTGTTGGCTTCCTTGTCGGCGCTATCGGATTTGAGAGCTGCCATCTTGTTGGCGTATTCCAGGTTGATTGCGGCGATTTGGGTCGCCTGTGTTTCGTTGAGTGACAACTTTTTGGTGAGTCGCTCGGTCTGTTTTTGGGCACGTGTTTCGGGTGTACGATTTTTGTCTCCGTCTTGTGCGGTAGCCAGGTTGATACTAAAGAAGATCATCAGTCCTAGTACGATTAATTTTTGCAATGATTTCATGATATTAATGTTTAAGGTTGTTTTAAAAAATTCCCAAATTTCTAAATGTTTGGGCCATCTTTTAGACCTGATAAAAACGGTCGGGTTTAACAAAAAATACGGTACCTCTACGGACACCCGACTATTATCAATGAACGGAGCATTTAAATCTACGAAAATGATTTTGACTTTTACGGTTATCCAGGCTCCAGTGCATCAAGACCTGCTGTTTACTCAATTTCTATGGCTTAATTCCAGTGGCGACAAATACGCCTCCTCGGTTAAAAGAAGTATTGACGGTAAACTTCGCCACCTTTGATTTTAAATATTGGTAGACCGGACGATCGACTTCGCCTTTTCCTACCCACTTGATAAGTTTTCCTCTAAGGCTCGGCTCTGGAAGGTACCAATCCATGATGACCAGTCTGCCATTTGGTTCTAACAGTTCGAGCATATTATCGATGATCTGTTCCCAATTTGGAAAGCCCGATAAGCCCAGATCGCAAAGAATGGCGGCTACTTTTACAGGACTACCGAAATGATTGGCAACCCATTTCTGATTTATTTGGGTAGCATCTTCCCGTATGATTTTAATATTATTCCAATCGTTTTCGGCTGTTTTTATTTTCGCTTTTTCCAGCATTCCTTCCGAAAGGTCAATACCAATAATTAGCCCAGTTTCGTTGAGGTATTTTTGAAAATATGTAAAGTTTTGACCGGTGCCACAAGGCAGATTTAAAACGGTATCACCCGACTTTAAAGCTAATTGCTCAATGGCATAAACTCTTGCGTTGTGGTAATACCATTCTGGTGATAACCAGTCGTAGACCCTGGAGAATTTATCGTAATACTCGATAGCTGCTTTTTGTTGTTTGTTCATCATCAATAAGATTATATCCACCTTCTAATATTATTCAAATCAATGCAATGAAATTGCAAAAAATTATCAAGAACCAACTATTCTTTTTTGTGCGTCCCAGAACTAAATTCAAAACTGCCATCTTCTTGTGGGATAATGACAAAATACCCAGCCGTTGGTGCTTTGATACCATTGGTTTCAACAATCCCTCTCATATCCACCTGTAAATTGTAAAATCGCAATTGGTTATCATTTTTTTCAACGGTATAAAATCCTTTTGCAAACCATTTCATCCTATCAACCAATGCTGGATTTACACCATCTAAAAGATAATCATTACCTGGAAAATATTCAAAAAGAATTTGGTCATTGTTTAGGACAGAATATTTGTGCCTATACAATCCTTCGTTTGTTTTTGCTACGCCATACCAATTTATATTAGCAATTCCGACAGGCATCGTAAGCAACGAATGGTAGTTGATATTTTGCTCCGCTAATTCTGTTTTAAAATGTTTCTCCACCTGATTTTTAACGCCCAATGTGCCTAATAAATAAAGGGTACTTATCACAATTCCAATTTGGTTATATACTCCTCTCGAAGGCTTGCTTTTAAAGATAAATAAACTGCAAATCAGCCCAATCAAAAGTGGAACGGTATAAACTGGGTCAACCACATTGATACTATCAAAACCTACTCGCCAATCAGAGAACGGCAAAAATAATTGTGTGCCATAAGCAGTAAAAGTATCCAGTAGCAGGTGAGTAAACAATGCTAACCATGCGAATATCCAAAGTCGCGGATAGCTTACCAGTTTCGTCCATTTGATACGTTGCAAAACGTAAGCAATTAAAAACGCTCCAATGACGCTAAACAAAATAGAATGACTAAATCCCCGATGAATACTCAGCATTTCAAACTTATCGTAAAACAAATATAGCGCAACATCGAGGTCAGGAATGGTGGCGACAATGGCACCGAGAACAGCTCCTTTGTTTCCGATTTGCTTGCCTAAGGTGGCTTCACCAATTGCTGCCCCCAATGCAGCTTGTGTTAAACTGTCCATTATTTAATTTTTCTACAATCTGGACAAATTCCCTTTATCATCATGCTCACTTCTTGTTGAACATAGCCATCAGGAAGGTCCAGCGCAGGAATTAGTTGACTATCGATGCAAGTCACCTGTTTACATTTTTGACATTGAAAATGCGGGTGCTGGTCAATGTGGTGAACTGGCGTACAATGCTCATTACAAAGGGCATATTTTACTTCCTCTCCTTCCCCATTTATGCTATGCAGGATACCTTTTTCCACAAAAGTTTTGAGCGTACGATAAATTGTAATTCTATCAGATTTCGGAAATACTTTTTCCAGTTCTGATAAACCAGATACCATGCGGACCGCTTTTTGTTCCAGTATTTTATTTACTTGCTCCATGCTGTTGATTGTTTTAGTGACTATGTTCCAGTTCTCCTGCCTTCGACTGCGCATACACATAATAAGCGCGATCCGTCACTATTTGCATTCCTGCAGGTATTTCATCAATCGGTTTTATGGCGGTAAAACCATTATCCGTTTTTCCTGCGACGACCTTGATCGCCTCAAATTTCAGTTCATTATTCGTGGACGAATTATCCGTTGCGTAGATATAGGAAAAATCCCCGTCCCTGATGACTG
>Ga0209187_1004653_pt1 | contig 10255 bp, 10 predicted proteins | sample BantaG_FD_187430 | JGI IMG/M metagenome (GOLD analysis project Ga0209187, IMG submission 187430) | Marine algal microbial communities from Bantry Bay, Ireland - BantryBay_4 metaG (SPAdes) (version 2) | ecosystem: Host-associated > Algae > Red algae > Unclassified | place: Bantry Bay, Ireland... | reverse complement strand
CACTGCCATCATCAAGTTCCGCCCGATGGCATTCAATTCCGCCGTCAGACCGCGCATCAGCGCCGCGTCCTCGTCTGTGAAATACGGCTCGCCGCTATAGGCGCGCACGGCACGGCGCAAAAGCTTGGACCGGTCGAGACCATTCTGCTTCGCCACATCATCGAGCAGCGTCAGATCTGCCTCCGAAAACCGGGCCTGGACGATCACCGTCTTCCCCATGCCTACCTCGTCGGTTCTTCCATTTGCCGCGCTAAAATGCGCCTTCAGTTCCCGCATCGCCCCACAGGGCCAAAGCGGCCTTCAAATGAGGGAGGAGAGGGGTGCCAGACCGCCCTGCGGGGTGGCGGATTTTGGTGTCATACAAAATCAGTATCCTGTCACCCTCTCCTCCCTCATTTATCTCAAGAAAAGGCCACCATTTCAAGTGCATCTATGTTGCGATTAGTTGCATTATATTGCGTTTTCGATTTCATACTTATGTATGCGGTCGTTTTATATTGCGTTTTGCTGCGTTATACTGTGGGTATGCAAACCTGCATCCCAAATTCACATGCTCGATCAAGCGCCAAGATCGATTCTCGATTGAGACAACACCCATGAAGCCAGATCGCGCGAGACGATCAAGCCAGCGGGAACGAATCTTCACACTGCGGGAAGACGTTTTCAGATTGTTGGACCAAGGGAAAACCGCTGCCCGGATCGCGCAGGAATTGGAACTGACGGATATCCCCGAGCGAACGTTGCAGTACAACATCTCTGCTCTCAAGCAGCAGCGCCGCGAGAGCTCGTTTCGTTCATCAAAGGAGCCGCCGATCCCGCCTCGTCAGATCGGTGACGAAAGCAGCTCGCCTTCACGAGATGAGCGCATCCCACAGTCGAGAGAAACAGCTCCGGCTCTGGCCCCGAAACGCAAAAAGCGAAAATTCGTCTCCGCAACGGTCGGAAACGCCCCGGACGACGATCTCAATCCAATCAAGTGGCGCGAAGAACGCCGGGCCAGGAAAGCGAAGCAAGAATGAGCAAAACCGTTCACATCATCATGCAGGGAAAGGGTGGTGTCGGGAAATCCGTGATCGCCCGCCTGATCACCGAATACATGATCGAAAAGGATCGAAGCTATGCCGCCTTCGATGCCGACCCCGTCAACCAGACATTCGGTGCGCTCGACAGTTTCGGTGTCGAAATCATCGATCTGCTGAAAGCAGGGAACGTCGATGCCGCCCGTTTCGACGAGTTGATCGAGCGGGCCATGGCGAGCGCAACGGACGCCGTCATCATCGATACCGGGGCCGCCGCCTTCCTGCCCCTCCTTCGGTATATCGACGACACCGCTCTGCCCGAATTGCTGGTCGAGAATGGCCACGAGCTATTTTTCCATACGGTCGTGACCGGCGGCCCTTCCTTCGACGACACCTTCGAAGGGTTCGTACGCATGAGCGAGCGCTTCGGCGAAGAGGCGAGCGTGATCGCCTGGATCAACAGCTATTTTGGCGATGTCGAGAACGAGGGCACAGCGTTTTCCGACATGAAGGAAGTGAAAGATCTCATCAAACGCGAGAAATTGGCGGGCATCATCATGATCCCAGAAATGAGCGATCTGCCCCGAGCGGACTTTTCAGCCTTCCTCAAACGGGACACGCCCTTTGCGCGAGTCAAGGACGATGGGAACGTGAACCTCATGGCCCGCAGTCGACTGCAGCGGCTCTCCCGAAAGTTCTTCGAAGCGATGGAACGTGTTCTCGGGGATGTCGATGACGCCTGATGCCGAACGCTATGCCCAACTCATGGATGAAGCTCGCCGATGGCTGAAAGCCGAAGCCGGGATCGAGATTGACCCGGATGATCCTTCCCTTCTGTCCGCCATGATCGCCCTTCAAGCGATCAGGATGCAGGAAAACCGGTTTGAGAACATCGCCACACGCGCCGTCGAACGGGCAAGCGAACCGCTGCGCGAGAACATGCAAAGTCAGATCAGCATTCTCCAGAAAATCGCCACGAGTTTCGAAGATGCCGCCGGTGAAAGTCGCCAACTCGCCGCCGCACGCACCGCCTTGGTGTCGATCACGGCTGAGCTCAGCAACGAAATGAAGCCGCTCCATTCGAACATGGCCCTCACACGGCAAGCTCTCGAACATCGATCGTCGACGCTGTACTCCCCTGCCCTTCTCGCCATTGCCGGACTGGCCTTGACGATCATGGGGGTCCTGATCGGACTTCTGGTTGCCCCGTATCTGCCATGACGATCCGATCACGGGCGCTGTCGGTCGCTCATTGATGATGGGCAAGGCTCGGATCCGGAGATCGCCGGGCGATAATGCCGTATAAGGACGGAACGATATTGAATCCGTCCTGTTCGGCTCGCCGCGTCATCCCGACCAAAGCCCCGCCGACACTCATGACCGGCCTTACGGGGTGATCCCGGTTTCGGTCGAGGACCATCAAGGCCAGCGCTGCTTCACTTGGACCCAAAACTCGCAAAGCTCGGTTCCAAGCATAGGGACTGACCTCGAGCTGCGGAACGAAATGTTGCGCGACCTCGATCAGAGCTGGCCATGAAATCTCCACGTCAGTGCCCAGAGCCCTTTTCCAGCTCACAGGGGCTGCCTTCCAGACTTCCTTTAGCGGTACGGCATCAGGCCCCTCGTTGCTTTCTTGATGCCTTCTAGCCGCTTTGTACGGGGTTTGACGTCTTGCTCCGGTCTCTCTGTCTTCTTGTTTAATCTCTAAGCCATCATATTTCTCAAGATGCTCAAGGTTTTTTTTATCATTTTCGGTCGAGTGACGCATTTTTTGGCTACGTATGTCCAAAGGACAGGGGATCTTATCTGTAATGTCTATTAAACGGCTTGAATCTTCCGACTGGTCGACATGCTGTGAATAGATAACGCTGTTATCCACAGTCACACCGGTCTCCGACTGGGTTTCATCATCCAGAAACACGGCTTCGACCTGCGCCTTCAACAGGGAGAGATTGCCAAGACGTCGCTCAAGTTCAGGAATGGTGAGCGTTCCACGCAGGCGAGCCACGTCGAGGGATGCATAGTCACTGAGAAAACCATCGGCCCCCTCCCCTGCCCTCGCGACGATGTCATCCAGCATGCCGAGCACCACCCGCCGGATTGACCGGATTCTGGCTTCCAGGTCGAGACGGCGCTCCTCATTGGCGGCACGTTGGTCGAGGTGCTGAAGAAGTTCTGGCATCAAGGCACCGAAGGAGCGCCAGTCGAGACCGGTCCTGCGTGCCTCGTTGCCGGAACCGCCGTGCCGTCTTGCGTGTTTGACGGTGCGATGTGCCAATCCTGCGGCGACGAGCTGGCGTTCGTATTCGCAGATCGTGCGTTCGGATTTCCCGACCTTGCGGGCATAGGCGCGCAAGGAGTGAAACGTCACGGCACGCCCGTCGCCTCGCCAATCCGCTTCCGTCAGCAACCCCATGAGATCGAGGGCGTAGACGACGGTTCCGCCGCTCAGCCCGAGCTCAGTGCCAAGTTTTACGAGGACATCCCTAAATCGCCATAGATCGATCTCTTCGGGCAATCCCCTGAACGTATCTGCGCGCAGGGCATTGCGCGCTTCGATGGCTGTCAAACTGCTCGACTGCCCTTGATTTCCCAACATCATTCTGTCCTGCTCTGGTTGACCAAAGCAGAGCGGCTCGTCGAGACAAACCTCACCTGTGGCGCTTTTCGCGCGCTTTATGCTTGACCTGTCAGGGGAATTCGCGCTCAATCAATCACAGTGAACTATATGATTGCAGCCTCGCCAAAGGCTGTTGAGCGCAATGCCCTCGGAGCCACCCGCTTCGGGGGTTTTGTTTTTTTCGGTCTCTCGTCTCTCCTCCACGCTCCTGTCGGATGATCTTGCGCAAGTGCTTCACTTCGCGACAGATTCGTGTGGTGAGAGTAAGACAGATTTCCAAATCCTCGGCAAGGTCGAATTTTCGAGGCCTTTTTCTTGCTTATCCGTTAGACATGCTTGCGTCACTCAAACGGATAATGCACACGATAGTATATCAAATTGACACCAAGAAGCGGGCAAACACGGTATGTCATACGGACAATTCGAGCAGTTTATCCGAAACATGACCCGTGTCATGGCAACGGTGAACACCAGATTGCAGCGCGATCTGACGATGCGCGGACGCATGTCGCGCCGATTTTCACAGCGCGAGGTCGGCGAATTCCTTAATGTGGATGTCACCTATCTGATTCGTTTGGCCAACGAGGAAGAGGCATTTCCCGAGGGCGTTAAGTCGGGACGCGAGCGGACCTACTCCCCATCCGAGATCATGCTGATCCGGGCAATCCTTGATTCTAAGCCTCGCGCGCGGGCGCGATATCTGCATTGGCGGGCTCCGACGGAGCCGGTGAAAATCGTGACCTTCGGAGCCCAGAAAGGCGGAACCGGAAAATCGCTTTCGGCTGCACATTTTGCTCAGTACCTGAATCTCTTTTACGGGATGCGGGTTGGGGTGATCGATGCCGACCCGCAATCGACGATCTCGCTCTATTTTGCGGATGACGCCCTCCCCCTCTTCGATCCCGACACCGAAACCGTTGCCGACTTCATGGGCGTGGGCGATCCGGGCGCGAAGGAGCCCACCGAGCACGACCCGCAAACCCTCGACGCCATGTGGCGCGCGACGCCCTGGCCCGGCATCCGGTTGATGCCCGGCGGCGCGAACATCCAGAACGGCGACATCTCGATGTTCTTCATGTCGCGCAATACCGGCGTGCCGATCTACCGCCTTTTGCGTGATGCGATCGGGCGATGGGAGCGCGCCTATCTGCCGAAAACCCCGACCACGGATTTTCGCACGGAAGATGGAACCTTCGATACCGCTCGTTTCGAGGCGGCCCGCGATGAAGCGCTCGACGTCATCGTGATCGACCAGCAGCCTTCCCTGACCCTCGTTCAGCTTAACGGGCTGCTTGCAGCAGATTCGGTCGTCATGCCTCAGACGATGAAAGGATTCGATCTTGCGACGCTGGCGACCTTTGTGAACAGCATTTCTGACTATCTCGATTTCATCGTCGGGTTCGACAAGGACTTCGTGATTGGATCGGGCGCGCATTTCGTGCTCCCGACCATCGTTCAGGAGCAGAACGACCGCGACACGGCCCAAATCCTCGATCTTTACGAACAGGCGCCGAACGAGACCTTGCAGGTCTGGTATGCGCGCTCGGACGCCATCGCGAACGCGGCAGACGAGTACAAGAGCATCTATGAATACATGCCGGACAAGAACCGGCGACAATCGGCTTTGGCCTTCATGCGCAATGCCAATGCGGTGAACGATGCCATCGTCGGAAAGGTCTGGCCAAATTTCGAGCAGCGAGGGTTCGCCGCCGAATTTATCAAAGAGCATTGGGAGGTCGAAGAATGACCAAGCGTCGCAAGCTCACCCCAAAGGTCGCTCCCAAAGATACGGACCCGGCGAGCGCGGATGTAGAAACGCCCAGAGGCACGACGGGCGGCTTCTGGGGCGGTTCTGCAGTCAACCTGCTCCAACGCAAACTCGATGCCGCATCGACCACGCTCTCGGAGCGGATTCTACAAGGATTGCTGGTCGTCGAACTCGAACCCGATCAGATCGAGGACGAGCGCGGCTCCGACCGTCAAGATGACTGGAAGAGCGATGACTCGCTCGAAGCCCTGATCCGGGACATCAAGCGCCGGGGGCAAAGTCAGCCGATCCGTGTTCGTCCTCAAGACCCCGATTGGGCACCCTCCTCTGATGATCCGTTGGATTTCACGGATGTGCCCTTCATCGTGCAATCCGGGCGTCGCCGCCTCGAAAGCTGTCGCCGCTTGGGCATTCCCGTTCGCGCGATTATTCGCACCGATCAAGGCGACGCGCTCCAGCTCGACCTTGAAGAGCGGTTTTTGGAGAATACGGTACGCCGCGACCTCTCGGCCTTCGAGGAACTCCTATCGGTCGGGCTAATTGCCCAAGCCCGACAGGATGAAGAGCAGAAGGCGGTTGCAGCCGACCTCCATGTCAGTGCTTCCGATGTCTCGCTCGGCCTCGCCTGCCTCGAATTGTTTGACGACCTGGTAGAAGCCTATGACGTGAACACGTTGGCGAAGAGAGATTTTCGGCAGGTGATCCCGGCGCTGCGACGAAAGCTCAAGGATGTTGGAAGTGAAGAACCAACCCCGGCGAAAGGACGGCAGCCTGCGAATAGAAAAAACATCGAGCGCGAATTTGGCTCCCTAAAGGCGGTCGCCTCACGGTCTTCCAAAGGCTTGGCCATTCGCATCGCCGGTTGGAACGGCACGGATGGTGAGTTGAGCGAGCGGCTCGAGCGCTTCCTTGAAACCTTGGCGAATGACGCAGGCAAGTCTTGAGCCCATCAATTATCCGCGGATAATTGATGGGAGGCTCACCAATCCAACCCCAATTATCCGCGGATAATTGACCGCCAACAGGCTCGGCGCGTAGCGACGAGGGGGCAGGGGTGGGCTCGCTGTCCCTTTGGACAGCGTGAGAAGTATCTTTACCGCACACCATGCGGTGACCGTTTCATCGGATCGCCTTTTTTTGCGATCCACAAGCTTTCTTGCAGGAGAACTGGCGCAGCTTGCTTAGCGATCTCGTAAGAGATCAGATGAGCATAGCGAAGCCGTTCGCACGCGCGCTGTTTCGGTGAGCCTTGGAGCGCAACGATCCGCCGCGCGAAATGCGCGGCGGAAATTTTTCGCTCAAGGAAGGTAAAAGCCGCTTATGCGGCTTCGCGATCCTTTCGGGCCTGCGCTGCGTCACCCATCGGACGCCAGACCGGCACCCGCTTTAATTCGGCTTTCTGCGCGACATTTTCAGTGATGCCGTTCCCCGGAAAGACGATTACGGCGCGGGGGTTCAAAGCCAGCATGTCGTCATTTCGTTTGAAGGGCGCGGCCCGATTATGCGCCTTGAAATCTGGCCGAAACGCGACTTGCGGGATACCGCGCTCCTTTGCCCAAAGGGCGGCGATGTGGTCACATCCCTTTTTCGATCCGCCATGCAAGAGAACCATATCCCCGACCCGGTCGCGGGCACGATCTAGGGCGGTAAAGATTGCGTCCGTATTCTCGAAATCCTGCCCTCCAGCGATCACCACGCGCGACCCTTCAGGTGCAAGCGCCTCGGTCTTGCGCTCCTTTACGGCGCGCATGTAGTCGCGGGCGTCGATCATGGCAGCGGTTACGGTCGGACCTGTCCGGGAACCGGAACGGGGGAACCAAGGGCGGCCCGTCTCCGTTTCGTAGCGCCCGGCGGCGTGCTCCCGCATTAGGATAAATGCTGTCTCGCGTTCTTCGGTGCGCTCGTAACGGGTTTGGGCGTCCTGCAATTCCACGTCTGCAATTTCGCTCCCGTCCTGTTGTTGGATAAGATCACGAATAACGATTTGCATCTCGCCACGCTCTCGCGCCAAACGCTCGGCGCGCTGGTGATAGAGATTGACGAACCCCCAGATGAAAGGCTCAAGGTCTGACGCGAGCGCGCTATCGCAAAACACACCGCACATACCATCGAATGCAGCATCGACGGCCCCGGCTTGCAAAGCATCATCGTTCGGGATTTCAAACTCCGCATCGATTCCAGCAAGTCCGAAAATCTCGATCTGTTCATAAACGCTCATAGTCTTATCCTTCCAACATAAGCCACACGCGGCGGCGATTGCACGGATCGGCCATAGGCCGTCCCGATGGCGGCAACAGAGGGGAAACCCGAAAATTGGGCGTTAGCCCCCTTCCTGAAAGTGCCGCGCACTTTCCTGGAAGGGGGGCGCAGCCCCTCCTCGGGCGGCGGGACAGTCAAGGATCGCCGGGAGATTATTTCCAGCAGAGCAAACGATAGAAAAGAGCAGCTGGCTGGGCACAGGATCACCTTCGCAGACAGAGCCGTCGGTGCCGGAAAAAATCTGCCGGTGACCGCATTCGGCGTTGAGGCCCCTTGGCCGAAACGTCCTTGACGGTCTCGGGGGAGGGTGTCCCTCCCGAACGCTCTTGATGAGCACCGCTCGTTGCGGTGCTCGATTTATAGTGGAAAAGGGCAGGGCGCCTCTGCTCCGAGCCCGCGTATCCTCGTTATCCACGAGGCCAGTTCGCCCCTCCGACTCTGGGTGGTCTCCGGGTCTCGTGACCTGATGGACAACGAGGATACTCTGACCGTCTGTTCTTGCGTCAGGGATCGGAATCCGAAAGGACGGCTCATGCGTCTTGCACCGCATAGGGTAGCCTGAAGGGCAGGGGCATTGATGACCCTGATCGATTGGCGAAACTTGGCGGGGCAGGGCGGATGTGCCGCCCGCGCAAGCGGGTAGAGCCCGATCGGCAAAGCCGGGACGCCCGGCCCCTCAAAGATCGGCAACCCATATCGGCAAAATAGGATGATCTATCTTGATTAATATATGAAACTGAACGATTATTCGATATGGAAAATCGGCAATGATAGAAGCGGTTTCACGGATCGAACCTTGCGGCATCGAAGACCTCATCCCGGAGGCTCTGACCGATCTCGTCGTGACCCTTCGTACCGAAGCGGCTCAAATCGCCCCCGCCATGCACCCCGACAGCATCAAGGAACTGCGCGGACTGGTGCGGATCATGAACTCCTATTACTCCAACCTCATCGAAGGGCACAATACCAAGCCCCGCGATATCGAAGCGGCCCTGCGCGGCGCTGTCGATGATGTCGAAAACCGCCCCCTTGCCGAGGAAGCGGCAGCCCATGCGCGGGTGCAGGAATGGATCGATGACCTTGCCGATGCCGACACACTGCCGGATCCTTTCACGACAGAGTTCATCACCGAGATCCACCGCCGCTTCTACGAGCAGATGCCGGAAGCCCTGCGCGTGGTCGAGGAGGAGGGCAGGGCGCTTGAGATCATCCCCGGCCAATTGCGTGAGGCGGGCCATGACGTGCAGGTCGGGCGACACCTGCCGCCATCCGGCGACCGGCTGCCGGATTTCCTTGCCCATTTCGAAAAACGCTACCGGGGGCTAACCCGAGGTGCGACGGGGAGGGTGCTTGCCATTCCTGCCGCCCATCATCGACTGAACTACATCCACCCGTTTCTGGACGGGAACGGACGTGTCAGCCGCCTCGTGTCGCACGCGATGATCCGCAAGGCCGAGATCGGTGGGCATGGTCTGTGGTCGATTTCGCGCGGGCTTGCCCGCGGTTTGAAAGAGCGCGGCGAATACAAATCCTGGATGGATGCCGCCGACAGCCCGAGGCGCGGAGATCGGGACGGGCGCGGAAACCTGTCGATGGCGGCTCTCGAAGGCTTTACCGGGTGGTTCCTGACGGTGATGCTCGATCAGATCCGGTTTACCCGCGCGATTTTCGATCTGGAGACCCTGCGCAGTCGCTATGACGCCCTCATCCACGATGTCATGCCCGGTAATGAGCGTGCGCCTGCACTGATCGATCATGTGTTGCGCTATGGCGCGTTGGCGCGCGGGGATGCGGGGCTGGTGCTGCGCACGTCCGAGCGCACGGCACGCAATGTCCTCAAGGCGACGCAAGAGGCAGGGTTTCTGGCCTCGCGGACGCCGAAGGCTCCGGTACGGATCGCCTTCCCGCTCGCCTATCGCGAGCGCCTCTTCCCGAATCTCTTCACCGATGCACCGCTGGTGGTCGAAGGGCCACCGGCTCTGCCCGGTGCGCCCGCAGGCCTATAGGGACGGGAAGAGGGCGGGGCGCCCGAAAGCGCCTGCCCGGATTTGGGGCGGCAAATGCCGCCCCCGAGGCCGTCAGGCCTCATCGTCGATCAGGCTCTCGCCTTTTTCCGACGGCTGGTGCTTGGCCAGCAGAAGGAACTCGGTGGTCACGAGATCGACGGTGTAGACCGTATCACCGTCCTTCTCGTAGGAGCCGTTGCGCAGGCGGCCACGGGCGTGGACGAGATCGCCCGGTTTGGTGTTTTCGTTGATCCAGCTGATGGTGCGCTCGCTGAAGATCGTGACGGTGTTCCAGTGGGTGTTGTCGTTCCAGGTGCCGTCGTCCTGCTTGCGCGGATAATCCGAGGCGATGTTGATCTTGAGGGTCGTGCCGACGGTTGCGATGCGGCCAATCCGTCCGATGATCTGGAATTCTGCTGTGCCACGCATGGGGTAGTCCTCCGTTTGGTTGTTTCGATGGCTTTGTCCCGGCCGGAAGGGGAAGGCGCGATCCAGTTGAAAGACGGAGGGTCCACCGGCGCCACGCAGTGGTAGGTGGAAACCGTAGCGACCATCGGGAGCGGTTTTCTGCTTGATCGTCACA
>Ga0209187_1004650_pt1 | contig 10259 bp, 17 predicted proteins | sample BantaG_FD_187430 | JGI IMG/M metagenome (GOLD analysis project Ga0209187, IMG submission 187430) | Marine algal microbial communities from Bantry Bay, Ireland - BantryBay_4 metaG (SPAdes) (version 2) | ecosystem: Host-associated > Algae > Red algae > Unclassified | place: Bantry Bay, Ireland... | reverse complement strand
ACCGCCACCGCGTCTGGGGTGGCCCCTTTGGAAGTCGTCGCGTCTGCTGCGGAGAGGCTCGTCAACTCGGCCACCCGGCCGTCAACGCCCACCTCATTGACGACAAAGTCGGCGTAGCGTTGCTTGACGACGCCCCGCAGCGGTGGGGTGGGGGTCAGGTAGGTGACGATGTTGACATCCTCTTCGGTGATGGTCATGGTCAAGGCCAGACAGGGGCGGCGAAGGAGCAGGGATGTGCGCGTCGGGGCGCGCTGTGCACGAGCTCGGTCACGGTGACGGACAGGCGGCGGATCAACCACGCGACGGTGGAGATGTCGACGTTGACATCTCTGATTGGTTGCGACGAAAACAAAAATTATGTGGATCAGCTGGGGATCGATCCCAGGACCTCTCGCAGGCTTGCACGAGGATGCTAAGCGAGCACTCTACCACTGAGCTACAAACCCACTTTTCGATGTCATGAGCCATATACAAATATTATATATAAACATTATACTATTAATAGCTCCCTCGAAAACGTTGGAAGAGCGCAGCGAAAGCCGGCAGCATAGTCGCCGTAGGCTCGGCGCCCGTGGCTCGAGAGAGCGGAAATCGACGGGAGCGAGTGTACCGGAGACAGCCTAAAAGTAGCCGACCCGGCTAACAAGCGGCTTGTCGGCCGCGACGTTGTGCATAGTGCTTCACATAGCTCCGCTCAGCCCTGCCACTTCCCACGCTTTCTGCCACTTTGCGTTAGACTTGGTGGCGGCTTCACGGTCGCGGAGCACCGGCGCTCGCTCCGTGTTGCTAGTCGTGCCGCCCAGTGCTCCCCCACAATTTTTTTGGAGGCCGCCACATGGCGGCGGTGCCGCCAGCCGTACCCTCCATGGCCCAGCCGCCCCGGTGCACGTTGCATGACCGTCGGGCGCGCCGCCAGGGCCATATCCATCAGCGCCGTCTCCCCGCCCACCGCCGTCCCCATTGACCCACCAAGCGGCCAGTGGCGGCGGTGGCGCTACCGCTCATGTGCATGTGATGGGCGCCGTCGAAGCCTTTGGGGTTACCCCAACGGTCGGTAAGAGCAGTGGCACCGACGCGCGCTTCTCAACAAAAAGCCCCCGCCAGCGAGGCGTCGCTGTCAGGTGGTTGCAGGCGCGAAGGAAACATCCCTGCGCTGTTCGTGCCATACCCTACCATAAGCGCCACGCGATCGATGGCTAGGCGCACGGCGGGTGTGTAGTTGCTCACCGCGACCATCATCCGCGGCCTCCGCTGTCACCGACGGGGCGGCGGCGACTGTTTTTTCATAGTGGCACCCCGCGCGTGCGCGTTCAAGGACACAATTGGGGAGTGCAGCTCCGCACACGCCCCCACTGTGGCGTGCTGGCTGACAAAGGCGCGTGGGCATACAACGCTGGCACTCCCAAGCGCTTTCAGTCGGCCAAACTCGACGCCAACAGCCCTACGGGAAAAACCGGGCGGAAAACCGGCATCTCCCAACAGAAACCGGCATACTCGACTCACTATTCCTGTTTTGTGGCAACCGTTGGGGATCGACTGTCGTGCTGACAGTAATCGTCTCATCGACGTATCACTATGCTGACAGCAAACCGGATCAGATGAGATTTGTAAAGATCACGCGGACTGAAGCGCAATTCTTCGACTTCGTCAGTTCCCAACGGGCCATTGTCAGCACATCACATGTCCAATCCATGTTTAGGCGGATAGGCGCGGGTGCGCGCTACATTGTACGACAAGGCCCTTCACGGCCATCATGGGGGTCTTGTACGAGTGTCCAAGCGCGGTATGCTCCCGTCACCCATCTGACGGTAGGTACGTGAACAGGGCAACTTTTTACCGTCATGGTGGTAGCAATACGGCCCTGAGCAGAGCCAAAAGACGCCAAACAGATGATGCAGCTGCGGACGAAGAACCAAGCGCGCTGGACCCAAGCCACGACGGTAGCGTCAAGATGAAGGAGGTCAGCGACGGCGCTCATGCCACTGGCGGAGATGAACAAGACGAGGAGACGGATGGCGGGGTGCTCTACCGTACTGGCGGTGGCTCCGTCGGTGCATGGGCCGTCGACGGACGCGGGTTCGACAGCGGTGGAGATGGCGACGGCAGTGTCAAGCCCGATGGCAGTGATGATGGCGAGCCGCTGGAGGAGGAAGATCTACCCCTGGACGTGTTGCAGAACTTCACGCTTTACGATGGCGGTGACAACAATGATGAAGGCAAGGACGCTGAGGACCCGGGGCTTCTTCTTCAGAAGGTGGTTCAGCCCCCGGATGACGCGCAGCACGGGGTACCCGATAATGAGCACGTTGGGCAGTCCACGCTGGCTGACATTGTCACAAACGGGGTGGCCTGGTCGCCAGGGGCCTTTGCCGACTGGTCCAAGACTTTGTGGCGTTCAACTTCGCGCAAGAGTACAACCTACCTCTAGAGGCGCTAGCCACAATACTGAAGCAAAGGACTTACAGCGGGCTCAAGAACAGGACACCTTACAATCTGGACAAGTTTGTCAACAACGCGGTGCGTCTTGAGGAGAAGATCTTGCATTGCTGCCGGAACGGCTGTATGGCGTACACGGCTAAACACGTGAAGGCTACGTCGTGTCCTATTTGCAAGGTAGAGCGGTACAACTCCCAAGGGCAACTAGCCAAGACGACGCGGTACTGGAAGATAGCGCCATGGATGGCCATGATGCTCGCGGACCCGGACATTGGACCCGATATGATCAAATTGAACGAGGACGCGCTTGCTGATGCCGAGAAGGCGCGAACAGTGTTCAAGGACTTCTAGCACAGCGACATCTACCGTGATCTGGTCAAGAAGGGCATCATCAAGTCGCCCATGGACATCTTTGTGAGCTTGGGGGCCGACGGATACGAAGCCTGGAAGCAGAGCGGCTATCAAGGATGGCCTATCATGCTCACTATCATGAGTATGCCCACCTCGACGCGGTTCAAGATTGCTTCGCAGTCGCTAGTAACGGTCACCCCGGGTCCTAAAGAGCCAAAGGATCTAGAGTCCTTTCTCCATCCTATCATGGAAGAGTTCAACCTGATGGCGCTCGGGGCGCCCGGGTTCAAGGTCGCAGGAGTGGATCGGCTACAAGAGGTTCGATTCCTCCTGCTCCAATTGACGTCGGACATGCCCGGTGACAACACGATGACTGGCATGAAGGGTAGCAATGGTCGACAGCCAAGTCGCTTCCAGGACTTCCATGGTGTCTGAGTGGAGGGCTCCAACCACTATTTATTTCCAGACAAGGACCCGTCGGACAAACCTGCGTCGCGTGCCAAGCTGTTCGACATCAAGGTCTACAACAAGAACCGAAGGACAGCTTCCTCAAGAACCGAAGCTGTCGACATCATTAAAGCGGCCCGATTGCAGAACCGGTCCAAGACTTGTGTAGAGCGATTGATGCGGGACAGTGGGTACAAAGGCTACTCCCTCATGGCATGTCCCAGCCCGGCGGACAGGGCAGCCTATACCCACATGAGCTACTTATGGGACATTGGGCCGTCTTCCGCGCCGTACGACGTCATGCACCTGGTGCTGCAGAACAACGTTTCCACTGTGGCGTCTGTTTTCAGGCGTGTGGAAAGACTCCGACAAGGCTCCACACAAGTGGGCTATGACGGATATCCTCGCAGAGGTCGTCGGTGCCGAGATTGCGGCGGCCCGAGCGACTTTGCCCCTGTTTCAAGCCCGTGGGCTGCGAAATGTCAAGACTCACTACAAGTCGTACAGGGCTGTTGAGTGAATATATTTTGTGCTCAGCACAGGCCTTGCTGCTCTAGCTGGGCGCATTCCAGCGGAGGCCTACAAGATGTTTATGTGCCTCGTGCGCGTATGCCGCCTGATATTTGTGCCAGACGACCTCCCAGTGAGCGATGTGGCGACCCTCAAGACGGGGCTGCAAAACTTTTGCGTCCTCTTCTACGAGAAGGCCGACGGAGGTGATATAAAGAACATCACGCTGTGCCTCTCCACAGTTGTGGCTCTCCTGGACATCCCGTACAACATAGAAGCGTGCGGGCCTGTATGGAGTTACTGGCAGTTTCCAATGGAGCGCTACATCGGCACGCTTCCTGCGCTGATGCGCTCTCGGTCCAGCCCGCACGCGGCGCTGATGAATGCGGTGACGCGTAAGTACAGGGCGGAGTTGATTGCCTTGCACGCGTCTTCCTTCCACCGCGAGCTGTGGACAGACGCCAGCGGGCGAGACCCCTGCGCGCAGCCGGAGTACTCTCGCAGTTCCTTCGCCTTTCCGTCCAAGGAGAACCTGTAGGTGACGTTGACGTCACCGCGCAAGAGGCCAGAGAGCACCGGCCCCTTCCTGCCTCTCTCCCTCGCCAGCTGCTCCCTGCCTCGCACCTCATTGGTTAACGCGAGGGTTCAACGGGGGCCGTGAGGACGGGGGGCCTCCTACACACCTGGGTGTCCTCTCAGCCGACTCCGGCGACGGTTGCTCAGCCTTATCTGGAGTCGACGACGCCGAACCGGCATAACCGCTCCGGCTATCACGCCCCGGTCACGACTACCCCCCCGCCTCCCGTACACATTTTTCCACGCCTCCCCTCCCCATCGCCGCCCCCCACTCCCCTCGCACCCACGCACATATGGCGCCGCCGGCCGTCAACATACTGTCGGTGGACTAGTTCGACGAGTTACCCGCTGCCTGCCGCTCGCTCTACCTCGCTCGTCGCGGCGGTGGCGGCACCCCCGATGGCCAACCGGCCGGGGCTCCTCCGCGCTGGCTTCACGTCGCCACACGCGGGCCCGCGCTCACGACAGCCGACCTCCCAAGTTCCCGCCCTGATCATTCTCCTGACGCCGGTCTTCCCGCCGCAAGCCGCGCCGCCGCTACAACGTCGGCGACTACCACCGACGACTCCGACCGCCCCACGCCCACGAAGCTTGAGGCGCAGGCCTCTATGGAGGCTGTCGTCCTCGCTCGTGCAGCCGCTCAAGATGTCATCAGCCGGGACAACGCCTTCAAGGCGGGCCCCACACTTCGACGCTTAGCTACCGACGACGTCAAGGTCGTTTCCCGCGGCTGGAGCGGTGGCGCCATCGGCTGCATCGACGGTGTCCCGCTTACCGTCGGCACTACACGCGACATCCGTCGTCCCCACAAGACAAGCCTCAAGGGCATCAACGTCGTGAAGGGCGGTCTCTGCTGCGTCAACCCCTAGGACAAGAAGCTCATCCTCGCCGTCGTGTGAAAGGCCGTCGTCGACCACTTCTTCCTCGGCTGCTCGTTCTGTCTGCAGAGCTCGGGCGAAGTCGCCAAGGCCGCTCCCGACGTCGAGGCGGCGTGCCCGACGCTGGGCTGCGCTCAGCGGAGCTGGGCGGCGTGTGCACTGCTCGCACGCGCCGTCCGGCATCGCAATGAGACCGAGGCGCGCAAGGTGAAGGACAAGGTGGCGGAACTGGCGGCCGCGTCCGCGGCCACGTACAAGACCCCCAAGGCGGCCGAGGTGGCGACGCCGGAGCGGCACTACACACCCGCCGATGACGACCACGATGCGGCCACCGGTCGCGGCACCGAGAGCGACAGCGCCGAGGACGAGGATGACGGCGGGGAGGCCTTTCGTTCTTATCTGTGACTTTTTGTGTACAATACCACCACTAGTGTAGTGTTAACGTTGTGTCATGAAACATTAGCGAGCTATCTCTTTAATGTATTGCTGATCCCCGAATTTTGTCCTGGGGGACAGAGACAGAGACTGACTGTGAATAACAGCATTCTATTGGTCGAAAACGACAGTAAGAAGGCATCGAAGCCAATAGAAAGCCCGCATTCGATGCCAGGACCTTGCATCCAGCAGAACTCACTGTTGGTTGCCCCTTGATCCGATTTTCTTGGCACGGAGCAAGCTGCCCATGCGAGATCTTGAGATTTTCTACTGTCTCCTTGCCAGAAGTGCAGAAAAAAAGAGGAGCTGATGTCGTTTTCCAGGCTGGGTGGGCACATGTAAGCAATCAGGCGCACGAAGTCAGTCCCAGGGGCGTATCTGATTGGTAGAGAGAGTCGGTCCGCAAGTCAGTCTCTGGCCACCAGGACAAAATTCGGGGATCAGCAATACCGTGGTATCGTTGCTATCAAAAATACAGCGTGGTCTTCTTACTACCGCTTGAGCAATAGCCGCCGCAGAGAGCGCGCTCAAGAACAACGGTCCTAGCACTCGCGTCAGGAGCTTCGTGATGACCGAAGGAAAGGTAACTGCTCACTGACTGCGGGGTCTCTGATGAAAGTCTTCGCAAACAAGGTCGTTCCCGTTGCCAAAGATACACGCTCAAACTGCAGCACTATTGCAATCTGAATGCTCTAGTCGCCTGTTGTGTGGTTGTGACACAGGCAGGGGGCAGTCGCGGTGCCGAAAGAAAGGATATGTTCCATTTTGAGGGCAGACCTGCGTGCCTCTCTGGCGTCTGTCCCACGAAGTTGAACCGGAACCGCACCCGTACAACCAAGCAGAGCGCCAGAAATCAGAAAAATGCGTGTACCTCACGCTAAGGCTGTATGCCAGGAGATGCATGGCGCGGTGGGTGCGATGGGCACAGCCTCACGGCTGCCTGCGCCGCAGCGATGCAATCCAGTCCCGACAACGCGCTTTGTGGTTCTCAAGTGCCTTATTTGAGGCTGAGAAGCGAGAAAAAATGTGAGTGACAAGCTCTTCCGCATCAGCCAACCCCCCCAGCGTGGACCCGCGGACCCCGAACTCAGTGGCAGCAGCCTCAACTAGCGACATGAACTCGGCCCTCTCCGCACCTGTCTCGTCTGCAAGGACCCACTCAGTCAGCGAACCAGCGACTTGGCCCGGGGCCGTTCGCGGAGGACCAACAGGCCCTGCTGCCACTTGGGTTGCGGTGTCGTCCCCATGTTCGACAGGTGCGCAGTTGGGAACTCGTCGGGACCTGGAAGCCAGTGCACAAGAAAAGTATGCAGCAGAACAGAGCATGTTTGCGATAGGTCAAGGGTGTCAGTAGCAAGTACCACATTGGTAGAAGGAAGACAACAAACCAGACAGGCACGGAAATGATGTACGGAAGCAAAGATCTGGGAACGCAGAAAACGTCCAGGCGACAGAACCCCTCGGGGGCTTCAAGCGCAACGGCAGCCTCCCACAGCCGCTTGTCCGATTAAATTTCAGCTTCGGCGCTTCGGCTGCTCAAAAACGCAAGCGCCATGTCAGCGGCATCATGAGACGCTACCCCGCTGGGCGCGCCCGTAACAGCAGTGAGAGTACCGGCCCAGGCGCTGGCCACAGCGTCCAAACCAGCATCAGCACACCGTCCCTGCTTCCTGCTTGCAGTAATGTTGGCCGCAGACACCGTGGAGGCCGGCGACCCCAGACCTACCAGCGTGTCGACGACGTCTGTTCGAGGCGCGGACGCGCTCGCTAGGTTGGCAACGAGCCCGTTGCGTCGGCGCTGCTCGACCTCCAGCTTTTCGTCCTCAGCCTCACACGTGGCGCGGCTGCGTTGCGCCGCGCTCTGAAAACTCCACGGCTGGCGCGACTGGGAGCACGCATAAAAGAGGTGTGACAGTTTGGCACTGGGCTTCTTTGTGAAGGAAATGGCCCCCTTGTTGATGTTATTCTTGAACAGTCTTGGGCTCAATGCGATCGTGATGGGCTGGTGTAATTTCTTGTTGCACTGTGGGCACCTGCTTTTCATGATCCAAACCTAGAGAACGTGACACAAATCAGGGTATCAATCGAAGAAAACGACACGGTACGGGCCATGATCCACAAGCATGAGAAGGATAGCAAGGGGTCGCATCAGATATGGCGTCGCAGTAGTGAATAGCCACAAGAATAGCAGCACGCGGCAACGGCACCCAACAGCGACGAAAAGGGACGATAGACTCCAAAATACAGCGGCAAATGCGCACGGAGGAGCGGCTGGGGCAACGTACAGTTTGTGGCAGTCGCAGCCATCCTTGGTGCACCATACAGGAGAATATTAGGCATCCCCGGGTTCAAGTGCCGAGGGGCAGTGATTGCGGTTCTTGACAGTGATACAGTTCTCGATGTAATGAACATTGCTGAAAGCGTACTTCTTGCGGTACCCACAAGTGCCACAGCTGGAGAACACGGGGGGGTCAGCGGGAGCCGGTGGTTGACCGGCACTTGCAGGGGGGGTCGACTGGGACGATGCACCCCCAGGTATGGCCATGGAGCCTGTAAGGAGACAACAACACGTGCGACAGCAAAAATAAGCAGATCGGTGCGATTGAGCAGTTTTCTCGGCCGCAAGCCGACAGAGCTGGTGTCAGAAACAGATATGGATATGCCGCACATGAAGTGGCCCTGTAGCGCAAAGCGGGACGGGCGCGTTTGTGTGGGACCTCCGCCGGGATGATCACACGCACAAGCTTGTGACCTTAAACGTACTCATAGCCTCGGTACGTGACGCACAGGGACCAACACGACCAGCGTCGACGAAGGAACGACAGGGACGAGCTGCGCGACAGTGATGGGCGTGACCCTATGACGCGCGCCGCAGTGGTAGATGCAGCAGCGTGGACGCCGACACGGCTCGCGGCCTCAATATGGTCCAATTTTGCATGAGTGTTTGGGATGGATTCTGGAACACTAAGAAACATGGAGAGGGCGTTTTTAATACTTGTACGTTTGTGAGTCTGGAATGCATTTACATGCGCGGTTGACGTGCCTGCAGATTTGTGACAAACTAAGCATGTTGCTCATCATGTGCAATTGCATTGTATCCGATGCCAATCGACTTCAATAGGCAGAAGTGGCGGATGTAGATTGTGATCCGCTTTTTCTGGGATGCACAATACATCGCGACTTTCAGCGGAACGGCAACTGTCTCTATTCAGCACGGTGTTCCAGCCGGTGACGCGCTGGCACTGTAATCTGTCGGCCGAGCGGCAGCGGTCGCTCAGGCTGCTGGAGCGGCTGTTGCAGCGGCTGCACCATCAACAAGTGGCCATCAAGACGTGCGCGCCTACCTTATAACCGGACAACCAGCCACTGCGGCGTGCTGGCAAGTGACGAGCATACCGTAGAGAGCTGCCCCCCCCCCTTGCTGGGCAGCAATGAGTTGTCGTTGTTGACCACGGCTTTAGAAAACGAGGCAGCACCGTACCCACCTCACGACGCACTCACGCAGTGGGAACTCCGCACAAATCGTGCAAGGTAGGCGGTGTTATGGCGTCAAGATGCAACGTACCGAGCGCGTCGCGACCCAGATCGTATTCAAAGCCGTGGCGTGGAAGAATGAGTGGCGTGGTGAGATGCTCGGCCTCTACCGGAGAAGCAAAACCCAGGTCGCAGCCCAGGCTGCGGCCATGTTGGACTACAAGAGATTTCCGAGCTTCTTGACATTGTGTTCGTTTGTGTAGTGTGGGTTTCAGAACACTGCGCACATATCTTTGGCTGCGTGTGCTGTGCATAACATTCTTCATATGCTTTCATCTGGTTGTGCCAGATGCACTAGCCTGGCGGGCGGTGCGGGTGGCTGAGGCAGCGGTAGCGGGCGCGGGTGGTGGTGGTGGCCGCGGCGGCGCCAACGGCGGCGGCAGTGGCAGGGGTGTGGGCGCTAATGGCAGGGGGGCGGGCCGGGGGTGTTCAGCAAGGTTAGAAAAAGGGCGAGGCGCTTGAAACTTGTATCGGAGGGGCTGCGCTGCAGGACAAATTGGCCCTTCCTCTGCCACGCTCCCCTGGTGCCTGTCAAACTGATCCGTTGCACGCGTTGGTTGCCTAGCGACTATTCCACCACGCTCTGTGATCATTTGATCTCAACGATGTTACCATTTGATTCTATTTGGAAATCATCGATCCCAGTGTTCTTTCATATGAAGCCGGTAGATTCAGTGCCTACGAACTCGGGCTGTCAAGCTTCCCCTCCAAATCATGCAGAATTGGAACATCGGGGCAAGCTCTGCGCGGCGATAACGCTTTTCGCATGGTTGCGAAAAAATGACCCCGCAAGAAGTGAACAAGGAAAGCCCTCTTTGGTAGGCTCAACGTCGGTCCTCCCGTGCCCCCACATCCAAATGACTTGCGAGCGGCGACTTCTTCTGGCAATGACTGGAAGAAGGCGCCGTGTAGGCACCACCGTGGTCCTTCACTGCCGTTCTCTACGTGAGAGAATGACCGCGAGGATCAAGGGAGGCCATGTACAATCCTTATGAAGGCTCTTTGCGCACTGGCAGCTGCCGGCACATCAATCAGTATATACTCCGAGTTGGCCGAGAAATCGTGGTCAGGGATGCTACGAGTTGACCGCCG
>Ga0209187_1004649_pt1 | contig 10259 bp, 14 predicted proteins | sample BantaG_FD_187430 | JGI IMG/M metagenome (GOLD analysis project Ga0209187, IMG submission 187430) | Marine algal microbial communities from Bantry Bay, Ireland - BantryBay_4 metaG (SPAdes) (version 2) | ecosystem: Host-associated > Algae > Red algae > Unclassified | place: Bantry Bay, Ireland... | reverse complement strand
GGGCGGCAGGCGTTGCGGGTGGGGAGAGGGGGGGGGAGGGGGGGAAGGGCTCATCTGCGCCCCTCGGCATCGTCGAGGGGGGATTCCTGCGTTCCGATGCCCGCAGCGCGGGGGCGATTGGGCGCGCGGCTGCGGGGCGCGCCTCGAAAAAGCCCACACTCAGTCGGCGCGCGATCCGGGGCGAAGCGCCGTCCGGTGAGCATGGGGTAGGTGGACGCTGTACTTGCTGTACGTACTTCCAGCACCTCAGCATCGAGCCGTGCACATCCTGCCATCGACCGGGCAAGTCCAGCGAGTCTCGTGGCTCGTGGTGAGAAAGGATCTTGAGCACAGCACTGGAGTGACGACCAGCAACCGCCTCCAGCTTTGGTGGTCCAGCCGCGGCGTGACAGCTGGTGGGAGCGGCTCCATAGAATCTTGCCTTCACTGCGCCACCCGCTGAATTGTCGTCGCCCCCAACGCGGTCCCTGCTGTGGGCCTCCACGGTGGTGTTGTGGCGGCCCTTGGTGGGACGCCGCCACGGGCGGACCACGAGCCACACAGGTGAGGCGCCGCCGGGGCCGGAAAGGACGCGCCACGCGCGTGACTCCGGTCATTGAGGGACGCGAGCTCCGACGGCGAGATTCCGGAGCTCGTGCAAGGACTCCTGGCAGAAAGCGTGACGTCTTTCCCGGCGACCCGCCGGGCCTCTTTGGCTGCGACCGGGCCGTCACACGTCCAAAATTCGTGCGGTGCCTTCCCCGCCCTTGTGGCCCCTTCCAATCGATGTGGGAAAGTGGGGCCCAGGCTCGACGAGCCGCGTCCCGTCCTTTATCTGCCGTTTTGACAGGAAAAATCGTGACGTTCCCAGCCCCGTCGGGCGGCGCCTCGAGAAGCCTCCGCGTCGACCTCTGCCGACAGGCAGACACGCTTGTGGCCACAAGTGGGCGGGGGTGGTGGCGGTCCAACTTCAATGCGGCCCCTGCAGCTTGACCAACGGACGGGCCCGGCCGTGCGAGACGCTTGCTTGGCGCGGGTGCTCCACCTGGCCACCTGTGCTCGTGGTGCGCTCTTTTGTTGTGGGAGGAAGGAAACCAGGACAATGGTGGGCAATGGTTGGCCATCGCTGCAGCCGAGTCACCCGAGCGCCCCTCAGCGCTGCCTTCACGTCGGGAACCCCCGCAGTGAGGCTGCCAGCCGCCACGTTCAGGCAGTCTCGCCAGCACCCGAGACGGACCAGCCAGACGGGGCCGCCGATCCGGCCCGTGGTGGGGCCCCGCGACAGTAAAAAGTGCAGCGACACCGCTGAAACCCACCGGGAGAGCCCCAGATGGCCGTCACTGTTGTCTTGCAGCGGTGGATGTGGGCCCTCGCGCGGGTCGTGCTCGCGCGCAATTGCCAGCTCACCCGGCGTGGGGGGCCCCCAGCCGACCTGAAAGTGGCGCCGCTGGAGCGCTGCAGTCGACCGGCACACGCACACTTGCCACCAACAAGCGCTGTCCGACACTGTGAGTGGGGTGCCGCGCCCCCGCCGGGTGGCCCCGTCGCGCTGGGCTTTCCCTGCCACATGACATTGCGATGCGTGTTTGCATGAGCTGAGTGGCGCGCCCCTCTCACCGCCGCTCCTCACAGGGTAATTCGGAGAGGTTGGGAAGTGAAACTCCGGGCCGCGCATCGATGCAGCCTACTGGGCCTTCTGGGGAGGGGGTCCGTCGCGGAGCGCGTGTTCCTGGCCAAGACGAGCCGAACGCTGTCGAGAAGTGGCCGCGCTGCTTGCAGCGAGCGAGACCGTGCGGGCCAGCAGGGAGCCCAGGGAGCCACACCACCACGCCCCCTTCCACAGGCCAATCTGGGAGGGGGTCGTCGTCAGCTTCCGCTAGAATCGTACATTGGGCCGCATCGGCTCGCATCAGGCACAAAAGCCCATCGGATCGGCTATTCGATGGGGCCAGAAGGGGCCCGATGACCCCCATCGGACTTGCATCGAGCGCCCATCGAACAGGGGCGCCGACGGGGCCGCTCTCGTGATTTAGACCGAGTTCAAGCCGTTTCTTTCGTCGACGGACGCTAGTGCTGCAAGGGACTAGATGTAAAGCACGCCACGTTTCTTCATAAGGACAAGAGAAAGTACGAGAATTATCTGGGAGGTGACGCAGTCCTGCACGACTTGGCATCACGGCGAGTCTGAGGGCCGGGTTGCGCGGCCTTCATCAGGCCGCGGCGCGATCCGACCGCGCGCCACCGCCCTGCGCACCTTCCCCAACGTCCCCCTCGACGGCCCCTTCCGCGCACCCCATAAGTCTGCTCACACGTACGCTTGCGCGATTGGCCTTCATGGGCACGTAGCAGGTTTGTGGCCGTTCCTTCCTTTCATTGGGGTCGGTCGGGTGCGAGGTACGCTAGATCCGTTTGTTCACGCACTGTTCCATTCTTACCGTCTCGTCGTCGGCCAGCACTATGTCGTCATGCCACGCGTTTGGCTTCCGTCATCTTACTTCGTATCCCTCTGCCTCTTTAATTGCATGCCGCAACCTTCCAACCGCCCTGTCTTCTTCCTTCTTTTTCTTGAGAGATGGTCATCATCCATCGCCGTCCTTCCTGTGTCGATCGTCTTTCTCTTTCTTGGCCTCTCTGCCTCTTTCGTATCTCTTCTGCACCCGTCTTCGCATGTGTCACAACCTCCGGTACCGAGAGCAGCGTTGTAGTCTCCCTTGACATCAGTTCCTTACTCTGTATGATGAGAGGGCCTTTGGCATGAGTGATGGTGAGAGGGTTGTCTGGGCTGGTGAGCTGTCTGTCCGTCGGGAAGATACATGAGGCGATAGTGCTCTTGTTATTTTCGTCTCCATATGATTGGTACATTGAGGCCCCGTCCTTGTTATTTATGGTCTTACATTTTCCCTTTCTGCATTTGGTTCCCTTGCCGGGCTGCGACGGGGGGACGGGGCACGTTGTTCTGCATCTGTCTTGCGTGCCCGTGGAGTGCGCGACGCGTGACTTGTACCGTCCATCGACGCGTTTTCTGTCTCAGGCATGCTCTGGATGCTTCCGCAGGTGCTGTGCCTTGCCATGCCATCGAACATGCGCAGGGTCGTCGATACAATAGCGGTAGCTGGGAACGCATGGGAAGAACCAGGGAAAAGGACACGCGTCCTGTATCTGTGTCCTCTCCGAAGCTGGTACGTAGCCCGCCGTCGTCAACCAATTCTTTGTGCAATGGCGACTTGGCGCTTGCACACATCAGTACGGCATCCTGCAGCAACTCCCGTATCCCACGCTTTTGATTGGTCAGAGACGAGCTGTCAGTCAGGAAAGTCTCGTGACTTCCGCCGATTGTGCCTGATACAATCGGGCAAGAATCCCCATCGGGCGCCCATCAGTTCCAATCGGGTGTTCGATGGGCATCTTAGCGGAAGCTGACGGTGGGGCGCCAGCCGACACTCCCGCGTGCCCGCCCCTGGGTGGGCGGTCGAGGCGCTGCCACTGGCAGCCACGCCAGCGGGGGGGTATAAATTCAGCGGCCGCCGCCGTTGTCGACACGCTGTTCACCCGCCCCGCCCTCCGCCGCCGTCATCGCGCTTGTCGGGGCCCGGACACCCCCGTCCGCACGGTGCTCAACGGGGGGTGGGGCGGTCTCTGCCGCCCACCGCCACCCGCCCCCCCCCTCCGTCCCGTACCCGCTCTTCCACGCACTCCCCCAACCTCCCCCCCGAATCGTTGCGCTTGACAGCGCACCGCGGTTGAGCATGTCCTTCCTCCTCACGGGGCTCCTCCATCTGTTGGGGCCAATCGTGCCGGTGCTTCCCTTTGACGTCGACGTCGCCCCGTCCGAAGTGGGTGCGACCTCACGTTCAACCGCGCCCGTCGTGTCCCCGGCCGCCGCGCTTTCGCCCAACTCGGTGCTCCCACAAGAAGAGCCCCCACCCTCCCCCGAGGTTACGGGCATCCGCTTCAAGCTTCCTCCATCCCAACAAGATGCGGCCGCCCACGATCCGCCAGCCGCTTCACGTCAAGCGCCAGTAATTACGATCAAGCATGTGCCTCCGCCATCGGCGGCGAGGCGGCCCTTTTGGGCCCGCGCCACCGCCGTGCTGCGGGTCGCCCTGGCCCAGTTTGAGGCCGTGTTTGTCACGCAACCGCAGCCGCAGCCAGTGTCCAACTCCTACGCCTCCAACCCGCACGGCTTGCGGCAGCGCCCTTCCCTTCAAGGCCCGTCCTTGACCGACGCCCTCGTCCCGCGGGGCCCTCAAGGCGGCCCGCGAGGCGTCGCGGCCAACCGCCGCCGGCAAGTCGCCGCTGAGGAAGCTTCGCGCTCCCGATGGTTGCGTTTGACCAGCCGCGTGGGCATCAAGCCGCGGGACGGCGCCGGCCGCTCGGGCTTATCTGAGGTGCTCCCGTCACCTCGCCGCTCGAACGGCGCCAACCGCCAGCGGCAGCCGACGACCGCGGCTGCCGCCGCCGCCGGTCGGTTGAGCAGCGCGCAGAAGGAGAACAAGGCGCCGATGGAGCGCGTCGCTTCGCGCCGGGCGGCCTCTGTCGCCGCGCGGCGGGCCGCGGTTACGGCGGCGGCGGCTTTGGACAAGGCTGGACGAGAGGGCAAGGGAGCACGCGTCGCCGCCACCGAGAGGGGGATTGCGAGTGTGCACGTAAAGACCTTGCCCGGCCGCGTTCGGCAGCCGGCTGCCTCGCAGCCGCCGCCTCGTGGCGCTACCGGCACCCCGTCTCGGGCGGGCGGCCGCCACGCTCACTTTGCACGGCTCCTTGGCCGCAAGCCAGTGGAGATTGTCGATGTAGATGTGGCACCTCGCCACACCTACGTCAGCACTGTGACGCCGCCGCCGTCCATCTACCATCACCACCCACGGGCAGCGATGGGGAACCGCGCGGCCATGGGTGCGGGGGGGCGCCGCCTGTCTCGTCGACTGCGCCGGAGTGTGGACCTCGTCATCGTATCTGCGACGGTCTCGACCGGCTTGGATGAGTAGTGTGGGGCGGGCGTTTGTTGTGTGGTCGCGTCTGTTGAGTTCCTGGGGTGTCTGTCTATGGTGACTGGGCTCTATGTTAATAGTCCTCGTTGCTTCGCACGCTTTGTGTCTGTCCGCTTGTCGTCTGTTGCGTTGCATCGTGTCTCTTTCCGCGTTGTTTTTTATGCATGCATCCTTTGGTTCTTGTGATGTAAAAACATGCGGCCCAGCGGTCGTCTTTGTTGCATCTTTGTGTTTCTTGCTGGTCGTGCATGTAGTTTTTCATCTCGTGATTGTACACAAGCACGATCCTCCTTGTCGGCTCACCATCCGTACATTGTCCTCGTGCCCGGTAAAGGGGCAGAGGTGCCGACGGCCCAGATCCTGTGACCGGGTGTGTGCGACAGAGAAACTCTCCATCGTTTCACGGGCGTTCAAACGAGATTGTCCGTTGGCAAGGGACCGACGACGACGCGTGCGTCACGCTCCTGCTCTTCATCCCCGAGGCGCACTACAGCCCGATCTTCGCGGAAGTCCGCGGCCATCAGCCCCGTGACGGTGGTCATGCTCCTCAGGCTGCTGCAAGCACAGGCGCAGCCCCCGACAATGCGTTCGCCGATGCGGAGTGGCCTTCGGATGCCGATGCCGGTGGGCCTGCCGTCGACGTTGCCGCTTCGCTGGCGACAGAGCTTGCGGGGACGGGTGCGCTGGGCGGTGGCCTGCCCACTGGCACTGTGCCTGTCGAGCCCCATGGTCAGCGCGATGATCCTGCCCCATCCACTCCCCCGCGCGATGCCCACGCCAATGCGGATGCGCCTGCAGATGGGCATGGGCAGGGCCACGACGATGGCGATGGCAGTCGGATGACGCCAGGGAAGCGCCGCCTGCGGGAGATCCAGACGGGTGGTGACGCTCGTGCACGCGAGTCGCTTGAGCTTGACGTCGGGGAGAGCATCCAGCTCGGGCAGCTGCTCGAGGCCTTCGCGGACAGCGGGGTGATCGGGGTCGATGACGTGGACAAGATGGTCGGCAGTGTCGCCGGGAATCCCGATGCCATCGGCAAGGTCATGGAAGATCTGCAGGGGCTGACGACGTCGACGGACTAGGCCATCGCGCACGGGAACGTCGCCTCCCCCCGAGGGCCACACGGGCAGCCCGAGCACCCGAACCTGTACGACTTGAGGCACCACCATTCAGTCGACTTGTAAAAGTCTCGTCCAAGTCATGAAAGTGCTGGACACCATTGTTCTGTGCCTACGCAGGCCACTTATGAACTTATTATTTTTAATTTGTCATGGCCTTAACTCGACTTGGCTTGAGTGTCAGGTGCGCTGCGACTGACTCTGCTCGAGCACTCGCCCACCGCCCGCGTCGTTGTCCCCACCATCTTGCGTGGCAAGGCGATCGCCTGTAGCGCCTGCTGTACACGTCGCTGCCTCGGCCCGCCTGGGGGAGGTGGCACCATCAACGGGTCTGTCTTTCGGCGTTTTTCCGCTTGATCCGTGCCCTCCTGCTTTGACCGTGGCGCCGCTGTGCCGGGTTGCCCTGTTCCTCCACTGTCGCCGCTGCATCGCCTGCAACCTGTGCGGTCAACGGGGTCGGCAATTATGACGGACGTCATGGGTGACGATCGCCTTCTTAAGATTAAGGATGAGGATGGAATGATGTCTCCTTTCGAGGGCATTGAGAAGGGCAGCGTCCTGCAGGACTGTCGTTGTTTCAACGACCTGCAGCTCGACACTCAAAAGTGCGAAGCGGTGCTAGTGCGCCTGCTGTACCTGGTGGGGCAGGGGGAGAAGCTGACATCTGCGGAGGCCACCGACGTCTTCTTTTCGGTGACGAAGCTGTTCCAGGCCAATGCGGTAAGTTGGCTGCAGCTCCTTTTGATGGTTCGACATGGCAGGTGAGGGGTGCCTCTGCTGACAATTTCTGGTGTGCGTCTAGCCAGTGCGTTACGAATTGTCTTGTTCTTTGTGATAATGCAGCTTTACCGCCCTCTTGGGGTAGGCCGGCGCAGGGCGTACTGACTAAGTGATTCTTTATGTTTCCTTCGTGGCTTCCTACCGCTATGCTGCTCCTCACGTTTTCTGTCTGTCTGCTGTAGCCTTCACTGCGGCGCCTGGTCTACCTAGCCATTAAGGAGCTTGCTCACACTGCCGAGGAGGTCATCATCGTCACCAACTGTTTGACGAAGGATATCAACTCCAACGTGGACATGTATCGTGCCAATGCCACCCGCGTCCTGTGCAAGATTACCGACGCGCAGATGGTGCAGGCGATTGAGCGCTACCTGAAGCAGGAGATTGTGGACCGTAATCCGGTGGTGGCCTCAGCGGCGCTTGTGTCGGGTCAGCAGCTGCTGGCCAACAACAAGGGCGACGTCGTCCGTCGGTGGGTCAACGAGATCACGCAAGCGCTGGAGCACCAGTCGCCGATGGTCCAGTTCCACGCGCTTGCGCTGCTCTACCAGATCAAGCAGCATGACCGTCTGGCCGTGACCAAACTGGTCACCGCAATGACCCGCGGGGGCGGCTCGCGCTCCCCGCTGGCTACGGTGCTGCTAGTCCGCTACACCGCGCGGATGATGTCCGAGGACACGACGACGCCTCCGGGCGGCCAGCGGCCGTTGTTTGAGTTCCTCGAGGCGTGCCTCCGCCACCGCTCGGAAATCGTCCGGTACGAGGCCGTACGGGCGATTGCGGCGCTCCCCAACGTCAACGCCAACGAGCTCATGCCTGCCGTCACTGTGTGTCGGCTGATGCTGACGCAGCCGCAGGCTTCGATGCGCTACGCGGCTATGCGCACGCTGGCGTCCATTGCGTTCACCGCGCCCATTGCAGTGGCGGCAAGCAACTCGGACATGGAGGTCCTAATCGGCGATGGCAACCGCTCTATCGCGACGCTGGCGGTGACGACACTGATGCGCACGGGCTCCGAGTCGTCGCTGGAGGGGCTACTCAAGCAGATTGGTGGTTTCCTGGCCGACCTGGCCGACGAGCTCAAGGTTCGAGTGGTAGAGGCCCTTCGCGAGGTATGCCTCAAGTACCCGTCCAAGCACCATGCGCTGCTCAACTTCCTTGGCAACGCACTGCGCGAGGAGGGCGGCCTCGAGTTCAAGCGCTCCATCGTCAGCGCCTACCTGGACCTGATGGCGACCCTCCCTGGAGCCAAGGAGATGTGCCTGGGCCACCTGTGCGAGTTCATTGAGGACTGTGAGCACTCGCAGCTGTCGACTCAAATTCTCCACCTTCTGGGCCGCGAGGGCCCCCACACGTCTGCCCCCGAGAAGTACATCCGCTACATTTACAACCGCCTCATCCTCGAGAGGCCACCCGTGCGCGCGGCGGCCGTGTCGGCACTTGCTCGCTTTGCGGGCTCCTCGTCTACCCCTGCCCTACGGCGATCGGTGGCTGTGCTTCTGCAGCAGTCGCTTGCCGATTCGGATGACGAAGTGCGTGACCGCGCTGCTTACCTGTATAAGGCTCTTGGGCTGGACCAGTTCACAATTGCGCGTCCGGGCGGCGGCGGGGTCATCAAGCTGGTATCGCCCACCGCCAATGGCGTGCCCAAGGATGAGGGGAAGGACAAGGACGTTGCCGCGATGACCGCCAAGGCTGAAGCCTTCACGTCCCTCCCCTGCCCCGTCGCCAACCTGGAAGCGGAGCTGCTGCGATACATCAGCACAGGTGACACGTCGACGACGTTCAATGTGGATGTGGTGCCCAAGCAGAACATCATGCAGGCTGCGGAGTCGGGCACCGCGAGCGGCCCCAGTGGACCTGTCGCCCCTGGCGCGCGAGCCGGAGCTTCTGTCGCGGGCGGGCGGAGAGCAGAAGCCAAGCTGGTGGACCCGGCGGCTGCGGTTATGGCCGTCCCGCAACTCGCTCAGCTCGGTCGGCCGTTCAAGAGCTCCCCCTCTGTCGCGCTCACGGAAGAGGAGGTGGAGTACACTGTCAAGGTTGTCAAGCACGTGTACCCCACCCACGTGGTGTTGCAGTTTGATGTGGAGAACACGCTGGAGGACAACCAGCTGGAGAACGTGACCGTTGCGGTGGATACGTCGAGTGCGTCGGGCCTGTGTGACGTGGTGCTCCTGCCGGCGGCGGTTGCCAAGCTTGGCGCTCCCGCTACTGCCTTCACAGTGATCACTCGCACGGACGGAGAGCTGCCACTCGGCGCCATGGCGTGCACACTGCGCTACACTGTGCGCGACGTGGACGCGGCGACTGGGGAGGTGGATGATTCGGGCTACGAAGACGACTACCAGCTGGAGGACTTGGAGCTGACGATTGGCGACCTGATGGTGGCGCCCGCAGAGCCGCCAGCCAACTTCCGTGCCGCCTGGGAGGCACTCGGAGGGGACAACGAGGTGGCCGAAGAGTTTTCGCTGTCGCACGATTCGGTCGCGACGGCCGTTGGGGAGATTATCAACTATCTGGCCATGGCGCCGTGCGGTGGCAGCGGTGACGCCAACCCGCGTGCGCGCTCGCACGTACTCCTCATGGCGGGCATTTTTGCACCCCAGTATGAGGTGTTGTTGCGCGCGCAAGTGGCGATGCAGCCGGATGGGGTGGCGCTCAACGTGGTTGTGCGCAGCCAAGACTACGAGGTGTCGCAAGTCATTGCCGGCTCCATCGCTTGAAGGGCTTTCCGTTTTGTTTCTGCGTGTGTAATTTCCTTCTTTTAAAGGTGTCTCCATCAGTCGTTGAACCTGGCAGTGACAGGCCTGGCTGGAGACGCACCTGGTGAATAGCCAAACCTACCAGCAAGATTGGGTGCCGTACTGGCGACCCGATGGTGCTGGTAGGTTTGGCCCGATATGTGTGCAGTTCACGGTTGTGTTTCCGGGACCGCCCCATTCATTTTCTAGGCTCACCTGCGGTGGGCGACGAGACTGGACATCCTGCGCTTGGGGTGAACAGAAATGGAAGGCCTCTACCGTTTGTGGCGGCGACGGTACAGGACCTGCCAACCACCTCCCAACACGAGGTTCACCCGGTGGGCTGCCAGGCGATCTGGACTGCGACAATACAGAACGCGTGGCTAACCCTAAAGCCAGGTCTGCAGTCCTCATGCTCGAGTACCCGTCTCCGAGACACATGTATTAATACACAGGAAGACAGTTCACATGAACTGCGAAAGGACGGAGAAAAAGCACACACCCATGTCTACCGACCGTTCACACACCGCCGTCACCAACTCCTGACCGATGGCGCGCTCGCCCTTTGCCAAGCTGACCGACCCCTCCACCCGTCTCTCAGCCGTCTGCACCCGCCGATTCCTTGGCAGCCACCGCCGCCCTACTGAGAGCGATGG
>Ga0209187_1004646_pt1 | contig 10263 bp, 7 predicted proteins | sample BantaG_FD_187430 | JGI IMG/M metagenome (GOLD analysis project Ga0209187, IMG submission 187430) | Marine algal microbial communities from Bantry Bay, Ireland - BantryBay_4 metaG (SPAdes) (version 2) | ecosystem: Host-associated > Algae > Red algae > Unclassified | place: Bantry Bay, Ireland... | reverse complement strand
ATATAATGTTGTAAGCTTGTTCCTACACAGGAATATCGCGGCGGTTATTTGTTTATATTTAACCATCATAGGTGTAAACTTATGGTTTAACCATGAAACAGCTTGAGCGGTTATCAGTTTAATTGCATTGGGATGTACCATGTGAGAATAAAAAGGGGCGTTACGAAATTATTTCGTAACGCCCCTTTTTATTCTTATCTAACTTTGTGTCTTTTCAACAAGGCTACCTTGCATACGGTTCGCCGGTATATCCCGCTGCGTAATTAGCATCAGCTTCAACTTGGCTGTCTTGGTGCATACGAAGAAGAAGTGCTGCTGTCAAACGGGTGTTTTCTTCAACCGCTACGCGCAGCAAAAGATTTTCTCCTGCCGAGTAAAGCAAGAGCCAAGAGAGCAAGCCGCTTAAAAAGAGAACAATTCCAACAACTAAGCCAGAGCCATCTGCTAACAGATCGGATAAGCCAGGAATAGGCAAGCTATCTATAAATGATACCAATGGTGGCACAGAGCTAAGGGCACCCGCAATAATACCAAGCACAATAGCTAGAACAAAAATAATCCAAGCTAGAACTTTTAATAGAGTTCCTACTAGACGAAGCACACCAAAACGCTTGGGTACGGCCATACTATTTCTCCTTAAAGTACCTATTGACACAATACAATAGGTAGGTTTATTTTCCCATCATGACAAGAACTTTCAACGCTGTCTCTTCTATCACGACATGGACTTATTTTCTAGGGTTGTTCCAAAACATGTATAAGTAAGCATTCAGTGGCATTAAGTTATCAACTTTGCCTCTAAAAAATCCAACGTCACTTATATCTAATTTGGGACAACCTCATTTTCTATAATTGTATGCTATATAATATGGCCAAACTGTGATTTATGCCAACTGAAAATAGAGGGTGCTAAAATATTAGTGCAGTTCTCTATAAGTAAAGCTGATCTATCATTTATCAGACTTCATGCTTTTTTGAGGATTTTTCGCTTTTTCTTTGCTGCTTGAATCACTGCTGCTTGAATCACTGCTGCTTGAATCACTGCTGCTTTTAGTGGTGGATTCGCTTTTAGTATCAGTAGAAGCCTTTTCGGTTTTACTTTCGCTTTCACTATTACCATCACTCTTGGATTCTTTATCAGAGTTTTTATTATCTGACGCTTCTTCCTTGCCTCCACCTACAACAGTGTCTTTTGATTTTTTACTATCAGTAATATACCACCCACTTCCTTTAAAGTGGATAGCGGGCAACCCCATTTTGCGTTGAACGTCATTTGCCTTACAGGTGGGGCAAGCAGGCGATTCAGTTGCAGAAAATGAAACAATCATTTCAAATTCGGAGTCGCAGCTCTGACAAACGAACTCATATAACGGCACAGTTTATACTCCTAATCATACATATACTGCACAACCTCGTAAATAGCATGACGCTCATTTCACAAAGAAACTTAATTCCTTCGGTATATGACCGACAAAATCTTTTTATCTATGGCAGTGCTCAGTATAATTTAACACGATGGTTATCATGATGCTGCTAACAAAATACAAACATGATTTTATGGTAACAATATCTTAACTGGTGAATTTTAGGCTATTTTAGTTTACGTCGTAAACTGTTACCACGTTAAAGTATAATCAAGCAGACACATATTGTCGAATTTTATCTTAATACAGGGGCGTCTCACTTATAGATACTTGGAAGCTTGCTTGGTACCCCTTCGCAGGCAGCGAACTATATTGTTAGAAAAGTTCGTGTCAATATTACCGTCACTAACGAATAGATTCGAGCAAAACGGTTACTCAAAAAGATTAGGGGGTTAAATTGACTTTACAAGAATACGAACCGGAAGGAATATATCTTGGTCAACTAACAGAACCAAATGGAACGCTTGTACAACATTGGGGAGAACACGTAGAGTATTTTAGCGACTATAGCTACAATGGGATCGCATTAGAGGGTTATTTCGGATTGGGCTTTCAAGTGGACCCGGGAGCGAATATACTTGCCGCAGATATGGGAAAGGTAACAGAAATCAGCATTGATGAGGGTGGGCTTGGTAAATATATCAAAATTGAACATTGGTGGGGTGAATCGATTTACGCGTTGCTCAACAAAATTTATATTACGTCTGGTCAGACAGTCGAACGTGGGCTAAAAATTGCATCCAGTGGCAAAACCCTTATCGATTCAGAAAAAAAGAGTCGTTTTCATTTTAGTATTCGTTTCCACCCATATAACAGATTTGATGGCTGGGGTGGCTTTTCTGATCCATTACCTTTTATGGATCCAAAAAATGTTCTTTTTATGGCTGATAGTAAAAATCAATATAATTTATCTGATCAGTCTCAACCACTTAAATTAAATAATGAGTTACCCTATATGCGTCGTCCTTAATGCCCCTTTTCCTCTTATTGAATCATTTTCTTATTATAATAATAAATAGTAATCTTAGTAGTATCAGGGGATATGGTGATAACTTCACATGTCTCTTTATAATACTACTAGATGTAGATATCCCTATCTCTAAAATCCTCTATTTTGTAAAATAGCTAGACAACCCCATTGGCATAACCTTCAAACAATCTTTGAATAAATAGTACTCTGGTCTTATAGCAGATCTATGTATATCTGCTATACGGTATGAAGAGGTAAGTCGCTATACAAGAGTGTGAATAGATCAGGCATAATGGGGATAAAAAGTATTTGTATGCTATTAAAAGTTATCCCGCTTTCTCCCATATATATGCCGTAGTTTTCCTCAATATTTTTCCCAACCCATCCCATTGCAGCCTTAATTATTTCAATTCGTTTTTTTTCTTGCAACCGTAGAGAGCATTCTCTAATGCGGAAACTGGCTAAGGAGACGGCATTAGAGAATGCTCTCTCCCTGTATACTTATCTTTTCTTCCTGAAAGAACCTGAACCTAAAACTCTCCAAAAAGCAGAGTCTGCCTCATTATGGTAGTGATAGACCGATTGTATGTGTTCATGTAAATGTGCTGTTTTTGAACTTATTGATAAAAAAAGTGTAATAAACCAGCAATATTGCTTAGAAAAATTAGTTCATTTATCTGTTACAATGCATTCAAATACTGTAGAACAAGAAGAACAATATTCTGTAAATTAACAAATAAGGTTTCTTTTGAATCAAGTACATGGCGCTCACCGCCAAGCTGGTGGTCAAATATTAATCGAAAAATCAAAGCACTACGAATTCATTGTCAATACGTCAAAGGAATTGATGGCGCTTGTTAATCGTGATTATATTTACGAGGCGGTAAATGATGCTCACTGTCATGCACGAGCGCAGAAACGTGAGGATATTATTGGTCGCACGATTGGTGATTTATGGAGTTACAGTATTTTTACTACCACATTAAAACATCCACTGGACAGATGTTTTAATGGTGAAGAAGTTAATTATCAGGCCAATTATGAGCATAAAGCACTTGGCCTGCGTTATATGGATGTTACTTGTTATCCATACTTTGAAGAGGGCAGTGAAACTTCTAATAAAGTTACCCATGTTGTCATTGTTCAACGTGATATTACCGAGCGCGAACAGGCTGCACGTGCATTACAGCGTTATGCCAAACGGTTAGAAACTTTGCATCAAATCGACCGTGGCATTCTTGCTGCACAATCTTCTGAGGAGATTGCACAAGCTGCATTGAATCATCTTCAATTCTTGGTCCCATGCCAACGTGCAAAAATTACCATGTTTGATTCTGTTCAAAAAATATCTAAGCTTTCACATGGTGACCAAAATGTAGAAACTCGGTTGAGACAATCTTCGAATTCATATGTATTGGCCGAATTTTTACACGCCGACTGGGAACAACAGAACCAAACGAATTTGTCGAGTGAGCTTCGCGTTCCTTTGGTTGCTCAAAATGAACTTCTAGGGGAGTTGAAGTTAACTTCCTTTACTACTGATGATTTCTCTGATGAGCATCGAGAGATTGTTAATGAGGTTGCCTCTCAAGTTGCATTGGCCGTGCAGCAAGCACAGCTTCGGCAGACGTTAAGCCGATATACCATTGAGCTGGAGGATATTGTCAGAGAAAGAACGCATGAAATTGAGCATCGCCGCCAGGTTGCCGAGGGAATGCGCGATATTTTGACGATTTTGAACTCTGTTCGACCGATTAATGAAGTGCTTGAATTTATTATGACTCAAGCGCGACTTTTGATGAGTACAGACCATATAGCCTTTTTTGCTGGAGATATGTTCGAACCTGACGTAAGAAACCCACTCATTCGCAGCCTTAGCATACGAAGTTTATCTGCTCGTGAAATTTTTCTATGTCAGAAATTGATCCCCGAAGCAAAGAGCAAGCTTGAGCCATATGTCGTTACTGGCAATCAGATTAACAGGCTGTTAAACAATTTTGCCAATGATGTAGAGAATGCAGATGCATCTGCAGAGCTTGAATATGTCGATAAAGATAATTTGCACTATAAAACATATGTTTGTGTACCGATCCGGCTCAACCCAGAGGTTTATGGATCCTTTCTGCTCTTTTATAAGGAGAAGATTGTATTGTCAATGGAGGAGCTTGAAACTATTGCCTCACTCTCTGATCAGGCTGCACTGGCAATTGAAAACGCACGGCTATATCAACGTGCCGAGCAATTAGGCATTATGGAAGAACGCGAACGATTAGCGCGTGATATGCATGATTCGGTAATGCAGTCGATTTATAGTCTCACGCTCTTCTCATCAGCCGGTCGCCGACAACTCCAAAAAGGGAATATTCCTCGTGTTCACGAATATTTTGAACAGTTGATCGAAACCGCTCAGCAAGCAATGCGTGAAATGCGGTTGCTACTGTATGAGTTACGCCCTGTCGTACTTGAACAAGAAGGCTTAATCGGAGCCCTACGTCGTCGGCTTAATGCTGTCGAGGTACGTGCTGGCATTACGATTAATTTGGATGTTCCCGAACCAATTGTTCCACCTTTCTATGCAGAGGAGAGCCTGTATCGTATTGCTCAGGAAGCTTTGAACAACTCACTCAAGCATTCTGGTGCAGACCAAGTTCGAATCCGCATATTGCGAGATGACAACGCTTTTGTGATGCAGATTATAGATAATGGAAAAGGATTTTTAGTCGAGCAGACGGAAGAAGCATTAGGTGGAATGGGGTTGGGAAACATGCGTGAGCGAATGCAAAAATTACAGGGAGAAATTGATATTAAATCTGGTCCAGAGATAGGAACAACTATTACAGTTCGGGTCAAGGAAAATGAACCAACTTTATAAGTACGGGTCCGACGAGTAAACTTCACATAAATTTTTGGCTCATATCAGTATACGGCTTGCCCATATGAGCAAAACTTTTTGTTTGGGCTATTCTAAAAAATAAAATATACAGTATGGCCGGAAGCTAAACCAGAAAATCGCTAAAAATCCGTATAATTGTTTTCTGGTTTAGCCTTAGACTATCAATAAACCTTTTCCGATTATTTATTTTACAGGCTCGTCATTTTTTACCGCATAAGCGTATAGATACACACGACTAAATATCGTACGACCAAATATACAGCCTAAGTCGGTAAAAAAATATGTAAAAAATTGGCTGAAAAGGGCAAATAGAGGAAATTAGTTATGCAGCAACATACAGACATGTGGCGAAAGCCCAATGATAAGGCAATACGAGTTCTACTGGCAGATGACCATGATGTGGTGCGTAAAGGACTGCATGCTTTATTAGAAACTGAAGATAAAATTGAGATTGTAGGCGAGGCAGTTGATGGTGTGGAGGCTGTGCTTAAGGCGCGTGCGTTGCGCCCTGACGTAATTTTGCTCGATCTTCAGATGCCTCGCAAAAATGGTATTGAAGTAATTTCGGAGATTAAGCAGGAAAATCCTGATGCACGTATTTTGGTTTTGACCAGCTTCTCGGATGATGAAAAAGTTTTTGCTGCGATCAAGGCTGGTGCACTTGGATACCTTTTAAAAGAAACTTCCGAAGCAGAGTTGCTACAGGCTGTGCGAGATGTATATCTAGGAGAATCTTCGCTCCACCCAGCTATTGCACGCAAATTGATCCGTGAGCTAAATCGTCCATCAACTCTACCGCAATCAGATGAACCGCTCACTGAGAGAGAGGTAGAGGTTTTAGTCAACGTTGCTCAAGGATTATCAAATCAAGATATTGCAGATTTATTGGTAATTAGCGAACGAACGGTTCGTACGCATGTCAGCAACATCCTTAGCAAGCTACAGTTAGCAAACCGCACACAAGCTGCACTTTATGCGCTGAAAGAGGGACTAACAACCTTGGACAATGCTGGGGGAGATTGGTCATAAAGACAATCTACTACAGTTCCTAAATAGAGCAAATTTTGACTGGCGTTTGACGCTGTTCAGATATATTTTTAGCATCTTCTAAATATGGGATGCAAATAGCGCAGGTTGAGATTTGTACTGAGTACTTCGCCGAAGTAAAGCCAGGGCGATTATCCTCAGTTTATTGATAAGATACCATTTTTAATGTAAAAAAGTACTTTGTTTCAGTTTATATTTTATGCCCTTTTATCGAGAACATTATTCACTAATTTAGTAGAAATCGCTTCAATCTGCACCTAATACATTCAGCATAAAAAGAATACTTTATACAACAAAAAGGCCGCTATTAAGCGGCCTTTTTGTTGTATAAAGCTCGGCTCATTTGCTCAATGTGTATATGTATTAAGTAGTGAGATACTCAACCTAAGATAGATGTTTCAACAAACCAACCTATAGCCAATCACTATCTTGTTGACATGGAGCACTCTTTTGTGGTGATAAAGAAACCAAAAACTGAATATACTATACCGCTATTAGCCTACATTGTGGGTATCCTATGTGCCTTATTTTTCTTGACGAATCCATTCAATGCATCTGCATCTAATATACGCACATCGTCTCAAACTGCGTCTTTGACCAAAAAGTATGCTACAGATACAAAAACGATGCTTGTTCATTTCGCTCCAGACACATCTGAATTAGAACGTCAAAGCATACTCGCTGACGTAGATGGCACAATTGTCGATTGGATAGATTCAATTGATGTTGCTGTTGTTTTGCTGCGGTCAGATTCCCAACGCGATGTAAATGGGCAGAGTATTCTGGGTGAAAGTCATTTAGTCGAGTTTGTCGAGGTTGACGGATGGGTGCATGGGACGTACGAGTCTGATGATCCTGATCTGTATGACGAAGATCGTGTGTATACAGCCGAATTATTGAACCTTTTTGAGGCGTGGAACTATACCATTGGTGATCCTAATGTTGTGATTGCTGTATTAGATACAGGCATCGCATCGAATCATCCAGAATTCGCTAACAAAATTTTGCCAGGATACGATTTCTTTAATAAAGATGATGATCCAACTGATGACCATGGACATGGAACACATGTCGCAGGAACTTCTGTCGCACTTATAGATAATGGCATCGGTACGGCAGGCGTCTGTCCAAAATGTTCTGTGATGCCTGTCAAAGTGTTAAATGAGAATAACTCGGGCACATGGTCTGGTGTTGCTTCTGGCGTAATATATGCTGCGGATAATGGAGCGAATATTATTGTAATGAGCTTGGGCAGCGTTGCTGGTACAAGAACCATTGCAGAAGCAATTGAGTATGCAGTAGAAAAAGGTGTGCTGATTGTTGCTGCCGCAGGGAATATTAATAGTGATAAGGAATTTTTCCCCGCTGCCTACTCCGGCGTAATAGGTGTTTCGGCTACAGAAAAATCTAACTTGCGCTGGTCGTTAAGCAATTATGGAGACTATGTTGACATCAGTGCCCCCGGACATCTTATCTACGGGACACATAAAGACTTAGACAATCTCTATGATGGTCACCTATTTATGAGTGGAACGAGTATGGCTACACCCCACGTTGCTGGACTAGCCGGACTGCTGTGGAGCCAAGACCCAACACGATCACGAGAAGAGGTTGAAAATTTGCTTCTAGGTACAGCTTTTGATCTTGGTGACCCTGGCAGGGACAAATATTTTGGGGTTGGTCGTATCGACCCGTTGACAGCATTGTCTATTGGTGCCTCGTCGCAAAGTACAGCTCAGATAAGTGGTGTTGTATGGCGGGATACGGATGCTGATGGTTTTGAAGATGCCGGCGAGTCTGCCGGTGTTCCAAATGCGTTGGTTGAACTCAAAGATCTGATTGCAAACAATATTGTTGTCGAGCGGGCCAACAGCCAAGGGTTTTGGCGAGCGAATCAATTGCCTGCCGGAAACTATCAGATTCGCGTGATCGGGACGCAGCTTATTCCGACAACCAAAAAAGCTATTGTTACTTTGGTCGAGGGAGACGCTATTGCTCAAGTTGATTTTGGTCTTGTTTCAAAGCTACCGGACACTGTTATTGGGAATATAAAAGCGAAACGACTTGATTCGACTATTACGCTCACGTGGGAGATTAAAAGTGAGTTAATCAGTTCGGTGTCTGTTGAGCGCTCGGTTAACAACGGTCAATATGAGGTTGTAGGCCAAGAAGTTGTAGGCACAGCACAGCTCGCAAATAGTACTCATAATGAATTTGTGGACACATTGCCACCGATTGCAACAGATGCACCAATCTCTTATCGGTTTCTGATCGAACCCGGTGGCAGTTACATAGCGGGAGGCATTGTTGGACCTGGAAATACAACATATGCATCATTTATTCCATTTTTGGCAAAATAATCCCATTATTTACGCCAGAAACTTACAGCTATATGCCGTAGTTGAGCATAGTTGTTTAGAGTATAGTTATCTAGGAGACTGTCGGAGAGAAGTTTCTATATTTAAATTGGCTCATACGTTGTGCCTGTGTGATATAAATGCAGATTGAGCACAGAACCAGCTTTTTAAACTCTTTCCGATAAGCCGCTCGAGTGTAATTATGGACAGTTAGGTAAAACAGTTAGGTAAATAGATAAAATTCAGTAACTCACGAAAGCATTCAAAAGTGAGGTGTGGCATTATCAAATGCTCTATCCCTCCCAGATCGTGAAATATTGAAGTTGAGAAGATTTAGTTTACAAAATATTACTAGGGAGTTAGGTATGAACAGAGATTATAAGCCAAATTATTCAGTGCCAGATGGTAGTCCTCATCGAAACAATGTATCAACTGGTGCAGCAATGGTTGAAGATAAATTAAACGTTTTGGTTGTTGATGATGAAAAATTGATGTGTGACATCTTAACCATGTCGCTGCAAAGATTGGGATATGCCGTAGTAACAGCATCAAATGGAGTCGATGCGATTGATCTCTTTGATTCGCAACATTTCGACCTTTTGCTGCTCGATGTGATGATGCCAAATATGGATGGTTTCGAGGTCTGTACAGAGATTCGTAAGCGCTCAGATGTGCCTATTATTATGCTAACAGCTTTGAGCAGACCGGACGATATTGTGCGTGGTTTAGAGGCTGGCGCAGACAACTATATTACGAAGCCATTCACTTTTAAAGAGGTCGAAGCACGAATTAAAGCGATTTTGCGCCGCACGGTACAAACAGCAGAGCAGACATCATTCGTGATTACAGAGTTGGGTGATCTAAAAATGAATGATGAGATTCATGAGGTTACTGTAGAGGATGAATATGTTGAGCTTACTCGAACTGAATATCGTCTACTGCAATATTTGATGCATCACCCTAATCAAACGCTTTCGAAAGAAGATCTATTGAACAATGTTTGGGGATATGAAATTGCAGACAGTCCAAACCTTGTGGAATTAGCGGTTCGTCGTTTGCGTAAAAAAATCGAGGAAGATGCTTCAAATCCAAAGCGGCTGGTGACAGTACGTGGGTTTGGCTATAAGCTGACTGATGGGATTCAGAAGAAACGAAATCGGGATAGAACCGCAGAAGAAACTTCTGTCGGTGCAACCACTTAGGTCAGAACAAAAAATAGATATACCACAGACCGCGGAGTGAGCATTCTTTAATGTAGATGAGGGCAGTCTCTGCGGATGCGTCGGACAGGCTTCGGCGTTCTCTAGCGCCTACTCCGCGGGGACTTACTTTTGATCCGATACTAAAGAGTGTGTCTCAGCGGAATAGGTATGCCCACTGAACCCAAATTAACGGTGTGTACGCTTATATCTACACTTATGCTGTATGGGACTATTCTCTGGTTTTGCCTATTAGAATTAGAATGCGGCATGATTCAAAACGAGACAAAAGTGGTTGACAATTGTTGGTAAGGTATGGGATTGTTTTGCGGTTGGCAACGTTTCAACCCCACTTCATCCTCCCCAGCTTAGG
>Ga0209187_1004645_pt1 | contig 10266 bp, 14 predicted proteins | sample BantaG_FD_187430 | JGI IMG/M metagenome (GOLD analysis project Ga0209187, IMG submission 187430) | Marine algal microbial communities from Bantry Bay, Ireland - BantryBay_4 metaG (SPAdes) (version 2) | ecosystem: Host-associated > Algae > Red algae > Unclassified | place: Bantry Bay, Ireland... | reverse complement strand
CCGGAGGCTCCTGTTCCAGGACCGTGGCCCTCTGGGCACCGGTCCCCCCATGACCACCTCGTGGGCAGGGTTCGTGTGCGCGTTTTGCTTCTCCTGAGGGTATATGAGTGTGAGTACTGGGGTCGACCTGCTTCAATGAACAAATCAGAGTTGCGTTTGCGTCAGCTCCGGCGTTCTGGTGCGCTCCGCGCCCTGAACATAATACCCCAACATGCCGATGGACCTGCTGGTGCAACATGCCCAGCGGAAGGGGGACGTCTGTCGTAGACGCCACCAGGAACAAAAGGATGAAGAGGACCGACGGGCCGAGGCCCGTCGGGTTTGTCGCGCTGCCCGGCCAGCGCCGCGGAAATACGTCACCGCGGCAGTAACAGCCCCACCTCAGGTGGGGGAAGCTGCTCTGGGTCCTTCCCGATGGGGCCCACCTAAGGTGAAGGAGGCGGATCACTCCCGAAGGGACCCCCCGAAGGTTGGTGAAGCGGGTCCATTCCGATGGGGCCCCCCCAGGGTGAAGGAGGTCCCTCACGGTCAGACCTAGTGGGCTCCCGCTAAGGTGGGGGAAGGGCCTCGAGGGCCTTTCCCACGGACCTCCATCGAGGCGGGGGAAGCTCCACCTGGTCCCTTCCGGGGGGATGCGGGTCGCCTTGGGCGACCCCGGACGAACAATGGTCTTGCATGTAACATGCGGGGACATTTCTTTTGAGAGTGTCCCCGCCTTGACGCGGGGACAAAGGCTTTGTTAACAAAAGTCTTCCTGAAGCGGTGCGAAGAGCGCCGCATGACGACGGAGGAGGTCCGTGAAGGACAACCGGTCGCGGCGGTGAGGCAACATTATGGTCCCCCGTGGTCGTCTTCGGATGACTCGCTTGTCCCAGGGAGGGACGAGGCCGAACAATACGAGGAGGATAACCCCGCCTCGGGAAACGAGTAGCGGGTGGGTTAGTCCCACCCTCATCCAAGACGAGCGGGGAAGACCGGCGATGTAAGTCCTCCCGTAGGGCCGGAAGGAATCGGCTTAGTCGAGTAGTGGGGGCATCCAAAGGAAGACCCCCTGAGGGCACGCCTTGCGCTTTCATGCTCTCTTTTAGTTACCAACTAGCCATCCGGCTATTCCTGAAGCCAGGGTTTGATCTCACTACCCGGGCTATATAGGATACGGGTAGTGGCCCAACTTTAATAGACCGGCGGTTATTGCCGGTCGACACCCCGCTACAGCCGCTGGGTGATCTCGCAAAGATGTTTCACGACGTCAATGTGGGCTGGCTCCCCATTGTTGGCGCGTTCTGTCTTGGTGTGACCCTTGCGGGTCAGACCTCCTACATCTGCTTTGGAGTCGTAAACAATATGAGTGTCCTAGCTATTCTGGGCACCTCCTTTATCGATGTCGCTACTAAGAACATTGCGACTCAGGAGCAACATGTGGAACTCCTCGACGGTACCGAGGTACCGATCAAGAGAAAGGAAGCCCCTAGGGGGCGCTCCGATCCCTCTTTCTCGGTGGTCTGTGCTTGCCCCGAGGGGCTTACGTCTCAGTTGAAGCCAGCCCGGAAGACCTGGGTTCAACCTGAGACAATAGCAAATGTTCCCGTGAGAATTACGTACACGGGTCACGACCTCGAGAGAGGGCGACCCCCTATATACCATAAGCATGGCCTACAGGTCGCCCAAGGCCCCACCATAATGATGGCGAACGAGCCCATAACCATTCAGGTGATGCACCTAGGTGTTACGCCATTGCGGCAAATAACCGATATGACAATCGGGTACATCGACGCGCATGAGGGGCCGAGCTACGAGGTCTCGAAAAGAAAACTCAAGGAGCTCGCTACGCCACCGAAGGGGGTGGAGGATTCACCTCTCCCGAAGGTAGATGTTTCGTCGGTGCCGACGGAGTGGTCGGGGGCCGTACAGGCCCTCCTCCAAAAGCATTCCGCCCTCTGGGAGAGGAAGCTAGGCTAAATTTGAGGTGTGGAACACCGGATCCGACTAAGTTATGTGGCTGTCCCCGTTCGACAGCACCCATAAAAGGCCGGGCAAATGGCCCGGGAGAGAGAGAAGGGGAAGTCGAGCGTATGCGCTCGATGAACGTTATTTAACCCGCAAGCGGGGAATGGGCTAGCCCCGTGGTGATGGTACCGAAGCCTGATGGTTCGGTACGCTTCTGTATCGATGAAAAAAAGCACAACTTGATGACTATCAAGGATGCGTACCGCATCCTCCGAATGGATGAGTGTATTGAATCCTTAGGGGACGCCAGGGTGTTCTCCACCCTGGACTGTAACGCGGGTTACTGGCAAATACCAGCAGCCGAGGATGACAAACATCTCACGGCTTTCACGTGCCACTAGGGCGCGTGGCAGTGCGTGCGCCTTCCCTTTTGGGTTGAGCAACGCCCCTGCGACGTTCCAACGCGCCATGGATATGATCCCGGCCGGTGTGGGGTGGTAGATATGTTCAGTATATCTAGATGATGAGATTGTTTTTTCGGGTTTCCCCGAGGAACACCTACAGCACCTCGACGAGGTGCTGACCCTGCCCGGGAAGGCAGGGGTCACCTTGAAGGCGTCTAAACGCCACCTCTCCCAGGAGGAAGTGGAATACCTCGGTCATGTGATCCGATCAGGACGGGTATGTCCTGAAAAAGAACCTCTGGGAGATTCGGGGTCTCCGTTATCCGGAAACCCAGACCCAGATGAAGAGTTTTCTGTGTATGTGTGGTGTGTACCGCCGCTTCGTAGCAGACTTCGCCAAGATAGCGAAGACCCTAACGGCGCTTAAGAGCACCAATCTTCCTAAGAAGCCTCCTCCTCCTTCAGGGAAGGAGACGGACGCCTTTGAGATACTCCGAGGACGTCTATTGGACGCCCCCATCCTTGCCCTGACCAAGAGGCACGGGCATTATATCGTCGACGTCAACGCCAGCTATAAACATCTGGGTTGTTGCTTACAGCAGCAACAGTCCGTCGGGGAGTACCACCCAATCGGCTACTACAGACGGGCGCTTCTCCCTGCGCAGAAGAACTATTTCACCACGGAGATCGAGGCACTAGGCGTCGTCTGGGCCGTGACCCATTTACGGTCCTACCTAGAAGGTGCGGAATTCGTGGTGCGGTGCGCTCACCGAGCCCTGCTATCGGTTCTCACTAATATGAGCCCAAATGCTCGGAATAACCGATGGCGACTCCGATTGTTGGAGAACAACTATGAGACACGGCATAAGCCGGAAAAGGATCACAAGGTGGCAGACGCGCTGTCGCGTCTCCCTACAGAAGGTCAGGACACCTCGCCTTTGGACGAGCACATCCCCGTCCCAGCCGTCGACACCCGCGCCAGTGACTCCTTAAAGGAAGCGTCACCGGAGGAGGCCCCTATGGGGGCCCTATCAGCCCGAGACATCATCCTGGGCCAGGCTGAGGACGCCTTTTGTCAGGACAGGCTTAAAGAGCTGGATGTTCTTTCGCCCCCCGACTCCACGTGGAGTCGTCAAGCGTTCTTCTTCCGGGAGAAGAACGGGCTCCTCTGCTGTCGCTCGATGTACGGACGGCAAAACCAAGAGGTTATCCCGGAGGCGCTAAAGAAGCGCCTTCTCACTCACCAACACCATTCGGTGTTAGCCGGGCATCCCGGCTCGAAAAGGATTTACAACACCCTTCGTATGTATGTGTACTGGCCAACAATGGTCGTTGACGTGTAAAAGCACGTGGAGCAATGCCCCGTGTGCGCCAAGAAACGCCCCTCAGAGAGGAAGCACACGACGGTGATGAAGCTTTTCACTGCCGACGAGCCCTTGTCAGGGCTCGTTATTGACCTTTTGGGCCCACTGCCCACCTCTAAAGGGGGGCATATGCACGTCCTGGTCTTCTGTGACCGGTTCACCAAGTTGACAAGAGCCATCCCTTTACGGGAGGCCACGGCGCTGACCGTGGCATCGGCTTGTATAGATACATGGGTTGCCGCATATGGCATCATCGACACGGTCCTTACGGACAACGGACCGCAGTTTGCCTCGGTATATTACCATGGTATCCTTGGTTTACTCGGTATGGCTTTAAACTATACCTCTCCTTATCACCCACAGACGAACGGGCAGGTGGAACGGTACAACTGCACCCTCGTTCGACAGCTCCGCTGCTATGTGGCGAAACACCAAACCGAGTAAGACAGCCATCTGTCCCTTTCGACCACTGCGTACAATACGCTGGTCCATTCTAGCACAGGGGAGATTCCCTTTGCTTTCGTGAGCCCGAGGCGGCTCCAACGTATTGGTATCCAGAGGATGCCTCGGCCACGACAAGACGAGGAACGGCCAGTCTATGCCAGCTCGGCGGCGGAACATTATGTTGCGGACCTGAAGGACCTCATTTCCAAGGTCCGAGAGCACCTGGGAAAGGCCCAGGCGGCCTTTAAGCGTGCATTCGATCCACGCACTCGAGAAAAGAACAACCATCTCAAAGCTGGGGACTGGGTGTATCTGGATGCCCACTGCCGCTCGCCAAAGAAGCTTGGGTTCAAGACCCAAGGGCCTCACGTGGTACTCCAGACCGATGGATACCGGTTCCTGATAGAGAGCCCCAGGGGCATCAGGACGGTGAGCAGTGACCATTTCACCGGAGCTCCCACACCGCTCGCGCGGGATGCCAAGTGGACCCTTGCCCTCAGGGCACAAGCCCTCTTGAAGGAGGGGACCAAGCTGAAAGCTGGTCCAGAATTCGTGTTTAAAAGATTTATCAAACATGGCTGGAATGATGACGGCCAATTGAAGCTCTTAGTCACATGGTTTGGGTTTCCCGAAAAAGAAAGTACGCAGCAATTTGCCTCTTCTCTCCCGAGGGAAGCCCTCCGGAAATACTGTCTCCGGAAGAAAAGTAAGCTCCCCGCCTTGACGCAGGAAGGGGGCTCCTTCTCTGACGAAGCCAAGAGAAGGGTTCAAGAAAGTCAGGCTCCCCGGAGCGGCCAGACTACAAAGAGGAACAAGAAAAGGGGCTGAGCCCTTTGAATCCCGACGGGGCCCTCTCGCACTCTCCCTCGTAGTGCTGCACCGGCCCCGCGAGAAGCGGTGAAGAGCAACGAAGACATAAAACCCACAGGAGGGAGAAGGGGGCCCAACCAGTGCCCCCAGACAACTCATCAATACCCCCGTGAGCGCAGGGTATAGCCATGGTCATCGCCCCGGCTAGGCCCCTCTTCAGGGGCATAGTACTCCGTCCCCGAGGGGCACGGCGGGTTGGCCGACGGCCCCGTTGTCTCCCTGTAGAGGGGCACTGCCGGTGCAACAGATCCCGCCCCATGAGAGGGGGCGGTCGATGATCTCGACCCCCCTACGACGGGGAAGGTAGTCGACGCGCCCGGAGCCGCCCCATAAGCGGACACGGGAGACGACCTTGACCCCGCCCCGAAGGGGGGTGCGGCCATAGAGCCAGAAGCCGCCCCATAATGGGGCCGGGCGGGAGACGGCGGACGCTGATGCGTCGCCGGAGAGATCGGGCCTACGGTGGGAACCGCAGCTCCCAGGAGACAGATAGACCAACCCGTCAAGACGGTGTTAGTCTCCGTCACCGCCACTCCATACTCCTCCGCCAACATCCGGTGGAATGGCTCGGCTGTGCCCGAGGCACACAGCCGCTCCACGTCACAGTTCCCTATAGGGTGGGACGCAATCGAGATCATCTCGTTGCGGAGCTGCACGAAGGCGCGGCTTAAAATCATGATGATGGTGTGGTCCACCCCGTTGTTCAGGATTGGGGGGATATACACAAGGGAACGCCCTAACCCCGACCACACGGCCGGACCCATGGGTCGAGAGGGCTCCAGTTGGGCAGCCCCCTTCCACGAAACGTGGGGCACAGGCCCCACCGGGGGCCCAGAATAACCCACCATACGGGAAAACGGGCTACTCTCGGCGAGGGGATACGCTCGCCGCGCCCAAGTATTGCGGGAACCACCCCGGGCGGTGTAAGAGAGAAAAACACCACCCCAGATCGGCGTCGGTAGGCGCGAAGCCGCCACCGCGCGAGCAGCCGGCGAAGAGGCCGACGCCGCGGCCAAGGCCGCGGCAGGACCATACCGCGTAGGAACGGACTCGGCCAGCTCGCGGTCAAGGGTGCGGAAGCGAAGGTATGGAAGGATGTCCCTCCCGTAAGGGAGCCGAGTGTACCCAAGCCCATCCGAGAGGGTTTACACCCCCTTCGTCGTTGACCGCCTTGGCGCAACGGAAGACCCCTCGGGGGGTCCCTTCCCACTCCATCCAGGAGGTGTCAGCCTTCTCCTTCATTCGACGGAGCAGTACGAGCCCCGCCTCCAAGAGAGGCTGGGCAGTAGGGTCGTTCGAGCATAAGCAGTAGGCCGTTAAGACCCCGAAGGCCTTCCGCAGGGCCACCGGCTCACGCCACAGGTGCCCATGATGGCGAATGCTGCCGACAAAGACGTCGGCAACCTCTACGGCTCACAGGGTTGCCAAGATGATATGCTAGAGACCCCCAGGGGTCTCCCCCATGAGTTGGCTGCCCTGCAGCCCAACCATCTGAGTAATCTGCGCGGCCATGCCGCGAGGCACTTTTACGGAAGCCCACCAACCCGGAAAAGCGGGGTAAGGCACCTGGCGGAGGGCCACCGGGTTGTCCCGCAACTCGCGCTGCTCATAGAGCGCGAGGATGCCCTTGTCATTACGAAAGGACCACTCCTCCAGGACCGCCGGCATGGAGAATCCGGGGTTTGACGCCCTCAACTCAGGGGGCGAACCGGGATGGTACTCCTACGAGTAGAAGGGGGTCATACCCACCTAGGGAGGAAGCTGCTGGTTTGCCAAGTGGTTCAAAACCTGGCGTACTTTCCAATCCTCCTTCCGCCGGAGGAAGGGGAAGTCCGTACCCGTCCCCTCGGGGACGGCATAAAGCGTTCCATAGAACGCTCGGATGCTTGTCCAGACTTACGTCGTGCGACGGCCATCGATGGCCGCGTACCACTGCTCGACGAGCGAAACGCCGGGGAGTTCCTAAGGGAACCACCGAAACTGGTCATTCACAGTGGCCGGGGCCGACTACGAGGCCGACAGGAGGTTGGCCAGAGTGACGTCAATCTCCTCCTCCGGACCAAGGAGATCACCCGAGCCGCCCTGGCGGCTAAACACTGCCATGGCGGCCGCGGCGTCGGCCTCACCGGCCGACGACGGCGGGTCTGGAAGAACCCAAGACTCGGAAACAAGAGGTGGGCCCCACCCGAAGGGAGGCACAGGGAAGTCGGGGACGCGGGACCCAGCCCGGACTCGCGCTGAAAGCGCCGTCCCCAACACGTGACGACCCGGACACCTACGGGTGCTCCGGCACAACGGACCACCAGTCAGCGGTGGCCGTCTTATGTGCCCCGACACGGGGCCTGCTTCTCTCGCGCCCGGGGGCTCCCGGGCAGCGGAGCCCCTGAAGGGAGGGAGTGTGTCCCCGACCCCCCCTAACGGGGTGGTGGAGAGAGAGACAGAGGACATGAGTCCCGGGTCTTCTCCCGGGCTGTCAAAGGCGGTGACACAACGCCCTCGGGCGTGCGAGACGCGGGCCCTGAGAAGGGGAAATGTGGGGGAATCCCCACGAACTCGGATGACACAACCCTCCGGCCAGGGCCGGAGGGGGCGGGTCGCAAGCCTTCACGTGGCGTTTCCCAGAGGGAGGTGACGTGTGGCGTCCCCTCGGACGGGTGCCCGGAGTGGCCCCCAGCCTCACCCGTAACACCCCCTCGTGGGGGGTGAACGAAGAAGCATCCCCTGATCGGGTCTCCCGGTGGGGCCAGACACAGACGGAAGGGGCGCCGGCCCCTTTTTCATATGGGCCCCATGGAGGGGCCGGGAAGCTTTCGGAAGCTTCCCCACCTGGGGCAGGACCCAGAACCGCGCTCAGATCTCGGTCTTTGAAGATATTTCTCAGGGACTTCCATCGGTGCATTGGAAAATCCTGGGGATACGTTTCTTGGGATTGAGAGGGACTCATAAGTCCAGGCTGACCCAAGAAATCTATGGGCCCGATATCTCTTCCAGTGGAAGAGTGTCACTTGATCCGTGGCAGAGGCCACCGGAGGCTCCTGTTCCAGGACCGTGGCCCTCTGGGCACCGGTCCCCCCATGACCACCTCGTGGGCAGGGTTCGTGTGCGCGTTTTGCTTCTCCTGAGGGTATATGAGTGTGAGTACTGGGGTCGATCTGCTTCAATGAACAAATCAGAGTTGCGTTTGCGTTAGTTCCGGCGTTCTGGTGCGCTCCGTGCCCTGTGATCCAGGCGTTTGTGTTCTTTCTCCTTTGTGTCGCTCCGCATCCTGTGCTGGGTTTTCTGACGGGGCCGTGCCCCGTCGGCTTTGCGGGCAGAATCCAGGGCCTTGCAGAATCAGGGATTCTCAGCAGAATCTGGGATATATCCAGATATATCCGGATATATCCGTTGGAATCATCTCGCCATCCAATGTCAGAGCAAAACGGAAGACACTGCTGGAAAGCTCACGTCGTGCTCAGTCTCCTCGTGAAAAGACTGATGAACATAAGATGTTGCTGCAGGCAGGAAGCTGCCGCTTACATAACGGTGCTTCATCCGAATCATCATTCCGAAGCCCCTAGCAGAAGCCACTACATCTCTCTCCCCGCGCGCGACACCATTCGTAGGCCTTGGCGCGGCCAGCGCGTGCTTGCAACTAGCGTGGGAGACAATAGCACGCACGGGGGACGGCGAAGATTCTCAAAAAATAGGTATTCTCGATGGACCAGGCCTTTGCACGGCCGATGCAAGCACTCAACCAGCGTGGGAGACAGTGGCACGCACGGGGGACGAGGAAGAATCTCAAGCAATAGATCGTGGCAATGCACCGGGGTATAGGACGGGCCAGCAGTTCTGTTATAGCGCACACCTTGGGGAAGGCGCTGTGATGCCGCCGAAATGGAGAGAGGGGGGAAAGCTGACGTCGCAATAAAAGCGCCAGTACATAAATGGGGGGTGAGGGAACTCGACGAGAGCCAGAAGGAGCGGGGAAACAAAGTGGTGTGAAATGCAAGACACAATATCAGAGGTGGGCAACGAGTGGAACACCAGCGAGGCTCGTGCTGATAAACGCTCGTGGAGCTATAGACACGCCGGTAGACCGCTGCGCTTGATGCTACCGCCGAGCAGCGCAGGCACCGACTCACCACCGGGCAACAGGTACGAAAAAAGACAAAGCTGCATGTGCTCGTACAACTGGGCCGCACGAGACATCATGCTCGCTGCACGCGTCCGCTGCAGCCGCGCACCGTCATGGGTGCCGTGACGGCTGTGGGAGTGCAGATGGTCGCACAGGCGACTCGCGGCGCATCCATCCGGCGGCTCTGCGGGGGACAGGGCACGATGGCGATCCAAAACCCGTCAGTGCGGCGTCTGTGGGGAGTCCGGGGCGCGCTGACGACCCGCGATCCGCGCGTGTGGCAGCTGCGAGGTGCGCGGGGCGCGGTGGCGACCCGAGACCCGTCCGTGCGGCGGCCGTGGGGGGTGTAGCGCGCGCCGGCATTTGGGCCGTCTGCGGGGCACACCGGCAACGCGTGAGGGGTGGTGGGGCTGGCGCAATTGCGATCCGCCTGCCCCGTGGGTCCGAACCGTGTGAGCGGCACCGCGGATCAATGCAGGCCACGATTTTCATATTGAAGGGCTGCCGTGTGGCCATGCAAGGAACGCTTGCGCAACCAGTGTGATAGTCCTTCCTGCTGTAGAAAATCGGATGGCGGCCTCGGAGATCCACGACTTCCACTGACCGTGCCCTCATATGCATCTTTTCGAATTCAAGTGCGTACTGCATAGCCATACGCGTGATCCTTAATTCAATTCTGTTCGCATTTAGGAACCCTTGGGGACCCCCTGAAGTGGTCCAGCGACCCCTCCAAACAGGGCTTCAACCGTTCTTGAACCATCCTACTAGTGCAAGGGCGCGGCGTGTGGAGAAAAGCTCGCAATGGGCGATTTTCGGACGGTCACACATCGCCAGATACACCGACGGCATCGGATTTTCGGAGCCTCGGCAGGACATTTGAATCCGATCAAGTCCGACGAACCCGAACTCCTGGCGCCTCTGGAGGGGGGTAAACAGTAACTCTTTGTTTTTTGCCACACAATGTGCCCTCGCCCACAACTTCCCCTACTCGTTTGTGCGTGTTGACGCCCCTGTGGCGCCAAAATATCGGGCCATGGCGGGAATATGAGAGCCTTCGCCAAATCGGACCCCCCGTCGGACAAGACAAGTCGGGCCCCCCCCCCCCCCCCCCCCCCCCCCC
>Ga0209187_1004642_pt1 | contig 10270 bp, 8 predicted proteins | sample BantaG_FD_187430 | JGI IMG/M metagenome (GOLD analysis project Ga0209187, IMG submission 187430) | Marine algal microbial communities from Bantry Bay, Ireland - BantryBay_4 metaG (SPAdes) (version 2) | ecosystem: Host-associated > Algae > Red algae > Unclassified | place: Bantry Bay, Ireland... | reverse complement strand
GCTAATAACGTAATCAAAAAACGAAGCATTGCATTTTTACTTAGTGATTTTATCAGTCCAGATTTTTCTAAGAGTTTGCGCATTGCTAAAAAAAGACATGACATAATAGGCGTTCACGTCTATGACCCACGGGATAAAGAATTACCAAACGTAGGTATAGTAAGAGTTCAAGATAGTGAAAATGGAGAGGAAGCTTGGTTAGACACAAGTGTAGCCTCTTTGCGTAAATTTTATAATGAGCGCTTTGAGAAAAAATCAAAGTCCATAAAAGAAATTTTTAAAAAATCAGGCGCCGATTTACTTTCTATAAGTACGGCTGATGATTACGTAAAACCTTTAAAAGGATTTTTTAAAAGCAGATGACCACTAGGAGTTTCATATCAAAATTTCTAATCCAATATTTAGCCGTGCTCAGCATGCTAGTACTTATGCTCATGACTAGTACTAACTGTATTGCACAAGAGGTAAAAGTAAAAACAAGCGCTAATAAGAAAAGTATTGTCATTGGCGACCCGATTCAATTCCGTCATGAAATAGAATTAAACGAACAAAAATTTCGTGTGCAGCTTCCACGCTTGGCCGATACCTTTAATAAGTTTGAAGTAATCAAACGATTCAAAACCGATACAAGCCGTGCCACTGATAGAACCCAACTTATTCTGGAAAGTACGCTTACTAATTTTGATGAAGGACAATGGATCATCCCTTCGCAAACGTTTGTAGTAACCCCTTTAGATGGCAGCCCAACCTACGAAATCCTATCGCCTGAAGTGCCTATAACAGTTAAAACAATTGATGCTGATACGAGTAAACCAATACAACCTATTTATGAAATTATTGAGGCGAAGCAATCTTGGTGGGATGCCATCAAGTATTATTTGTTTGCCATATTAGGGCTTCTTTTGCTAATAATGGTTCTATATTTTATTTATAAAAAAATTAAAAAACGCGAGAAGAAACCCAAGATTAGCAAGAAAAAATATATAGCACCTTGGGAAACCGCTACTCGCTCCCTACAAAAAGTAATACAGCAGGAAGGTTGGATGAAGGGAGAAGAGAAACAACATCATACTGAGTTAAGCGATATTATTCGTACGTATATTGAGGACGCATTTGATATTGATTGTTTTGAAAAAACTTCACAAGAAATTATTACGAGCGTGAAGAAATTCTTGCAAAAAAGAAAATACAAAAAACGGAGTGAGACGCTAGATAAATTACGAACGATATTTACCACCGCAGACTTAGTAAAATTTGCAAAGAGCAAACCCACAGAAGAAGAACATCAACAAAGTAATGAAGCTGCACTTTCTTTTGTGACCACTACTGCTGAATTTTTAAAACAAGAAAAAACTCTACAAGAAACTACCGACTAGTGTTAGAATTATTAAACATAGGAAAATCAAATTTTGCACACCCACATTTTTTGTGGCTGTTGCTTTTGCTACCACTACTTATTTTTTATCGTTCTTTTAAAAAAGTAAAAAAAAGCAGCCCGCTTATTTTATCAAGTTTGGAAGGACTCCCCAAAAAAAATGGTGAGGGGAAAGCTCGATTTTTACCACTTTTATTTTGGCTGCGCCTTTTGAGCATAGCTTGTATAATTGTAGCTCTTGCACGCCCGCAAACGTATAATGTAAACGAAACGGTGAACAGTGAAGGAATTGACATCGCACTAAGTATCGATATTTCTGGGTCTATGCTGGCACAGGACTTAAAGCCAAACCGAATAGAAGCGACTAAAAAAGTAGCTCAAGAATTTGTTAATGCTCGGCTCACAGATCGGATTGGATTGGTGATTTTTTCTGGAGAAAGTTTTACGCTGGCACCCTTAACTACAGACAAAAATATATTGCTACAACAATTAAGAAACACTGAGGTGGGACAATTAAAAGATGGTACCGCTATAGGCATGGGATTAGGCACGGCCGTCAATCGGATGCGTGAAAGCAAGGCCAAATCAAAGATTGTAATCTTGTTGACAGACGGCGAAAACAATGTGAGCGAACCGATTGGACCCATTACAGCTTTGGAAATTGCGAAAGCCTATGAAGTAAAAGTATATACAATAGGGGTGGGCTCTATAGGTAAAGCCTTAGCACCGGACCAAGATCCGTTTGGCAATATTGTGATGATAGAAAAAGAAGTAAAAATTGATGAAAAACTCTTAAAAAAAATTGCCGCTGAAACAGGCGGGAAATATTTTAGAGCTACAAACACAAATGCCCTTCGGTCTATCTATCAAGAAATTGATAAGCTAGAACGAACTGAGGTAGACATAGATTCTTTTCGACGGTATAGCGAGCAATTTTTTCCGTGGGCCTTATTTGGAATTCTGTTTTTATTCTTGGAAATCCTTTTGAGATATACTTGGTTCAGAAGTATCAGCTAAAAGTTAAAACTGTTTTAGCGTACTATTGGGTTGCAATTTTGCGAGATTAACAACGCAATCGAATTACTAAGAAAGGGACGGTGGTGATTGTTCGGTATTAAAGGTATTTTTAGAAATCAATTTTTCTAAATCGTTTATTACCAATCTACCTCACGCGCAACTTGCCCTGCGCGCTTACGCCCTTCTCTAAATTTAGGTGCCATATATAAATGCCCGGCAGTACGTCTATTAAAATTTTCTTAGCGTTCGTTACTTCTTTTTTTAAAATAACACGACCGCTGATATCAAATAAACAAAAGGTGACTTCTCCCTGATGCCTAGGAAGCGCTACTGAAAGTTGCTGTCCTGGGGTGATTGGATTGGGACTAATGCTTACTTCGCTTTTTTCTTTTTTTTTATCCTTGATGTCATTCGGCACGTAGGCCTTGTTGCTCAATTCAATTATCGAGTGAGTAAACGGACTATTGTTTGACCACGAGTTTCCGTTGGTGGCTAAATAAATTTTACCGCTAGGTGAAATACAAATATCGCGGAGTCTGCCAAAGTCGTCTTTGAAAAATTTGTTTTCTGCCACTACGGCATCTCCTGCGGCATTGAACTCAAAACTGATTAGACTTTTATCTTTTAGCACCGTCATCAACAATTTATCTTTGAATTCTGGAATGGCTGGGTGGCTATACCAAATAATATCTGAAGGTGCGATTGTGGGCGTCCAAGCAGCCAGTGGTTCTTCTACATTGTTGGCATTGCAAAATGCTATCTCTGGGGGCGTATTACAAAAACCATTTACATCGGGCCAACCGTAATTCTTATCTTTTTCAATAATATTTAATTCATCATCTGTTGTGGGACCATGCTCTGAACTGTACACCTTACCGTTAGGTGCGAGCCATAACCCTTGCGCATTTCTATGCCCGAAAGACCATACATAACTTGTAGGGTCAGGATTATCGGCCGGGACGGAACCGTCTAAATTCATACGGAGTATTTTACCTACGATAGAATTTTTATTTTGCGGAAGTGATTGGGCTTGTGCATCGCCGGTGCTCATGAGTAGCGTATTATCCTGAAGAATAATTAAACGGCAACCTATGTGTGTGGTATTACCTTGAATATTTTCTAGCAAAGTATCCGCAGGCACTAAGCCCGTGCCTGTATAAGTAAATCGTACCAATCGTTCTCTAATATTAGATCCTGCCAGGTAGGTATACGCAATGAACGCCTGCGGATTATTTGTAAAATCAGGATGCAACACCATACCTAACATGCCCGCTTCTGACTGCTGATAGACATCGCTAGACAAATCCAATAACACATTTTGCTGACCTGTATTCGGGTTGATTCTGCTCACTCTTCCAAAACGCTCGGTACACCATATATAATCATCGGGTCCCCACAAGATTTCCCACGGAATATCCAATGAATCTTTGACTAATCGTTGGGTCAGAACGGTGGAGTCTAGGGTGAACGTAGTCTGTGCAAAACTACCAAGGGTGAAAAACGTAGAGCATAGGATAAGTAGTATTCGCTTCATAAAAACCATTTTTTAATAGCTGTAAGGTAATCATTTTATGGCTAACAAAACAGTAGAGAAAAGTGAGACTAAATTATTTGGGTAAGATTGACTGTATACTCCTGTTCAATCTTGAAATTAAAAGCATAAGCTTACCGATTAATTAATATCATAAGCCGATACCTTCGGACTAATTCCTAAACCTAGGCCTACCATAAAATACCACGACTGTGGTCCAGAATTAACCGATGAAAAAGTAGTCATTTTCCCAAGTTCGATCTTAAATGATGAGGAAACGGTTCCTGTTCCTACGCGCTTCACTCCCGCTCTGTAACCTATCCTTTTCCAATCATCTCCATCCTTCGGTACTGCTTCGAATCGCTTGCCAGCAGACGAAAACATTTCGTCAATGTTGACTTGGGTTGGTATGATTAAATCTGCATAGTACTTCAGCTGAGTCCCACCCCGTACTTTGTCTGTGTCTTCATTTTTTTTAGTTACATTATACAGATGCAATCCCGCGAATGCGTATCGAATCCTAGTATTGGCATAGGTGTCTTTATCGTAGATAGTTGTGAGACTTGACTCTGAATGCACTATACCATCACTACCCTTTATATTAAACCCATGATCATAAATATTCGTTTTAGAATTTATAGAACCCATACCTGCACGTCCGCCAATTTGAATAAGTCTCGAGCCAGGATTTGACGAACTAATACTCCACGCGCCTAGAGATCGCACCGTAACGATTGTTGCATTCGGATTGTAATGATTGAAAAAATTGCCACCCGCCCAAATTTCATATGAACTATACGGACTGTTAATTTCAGGACCTACCAATGAATTTCTCGGGTCTAGTATTTCTCCCTGATACCAAGATTCTAAATTGGCAATAGCAATATTGTACAAACCGCCAAGTTCCAAGTTCCCGTTTAATAGTTTTAGGTCTAATTCTGGCTTAATGGCCAATGCTGGCAATCGAGAATCTACGGAAGCTTGCACGCTGGCATTAATCATTCTTACGTGGGCGTACTCCATACCGTCTTGTGCTAATGCGTTTTGAAAAATAAAAAGAAGCAACAACGAATAAAGTATTCTATTTTTTTTCATACTTAGTTGGATATTAAATAAAGATCGGTGGTTGTAGAATTATTTGATGAATAAGCCATTGCCATATACAGTTTACCATTATGGTAATAAGGCACTTTGCTAAGATAATTTTCCTCATCTAAGTCGGCCTCCTTTATTTTTAGATAAGTAGTACCATCATATAGAATCACTCTATTGCTATAAACACTGGGCTGTGTAAGTGCATACTTGCCATCGGGTGATAAATAGTAAGTATCATCATCCCCTCCAAAATCTGCCAATTGTGATATAGTCTCATCGTATAAGATGCCGGTATTGGCCAGTATTTTTTTGCCATTGGTCGTAAGGCAATAGTTGCCTGTAGAGAAAATGAACAAACCTGCATTTTTTTCTACAAGGTCATCCTCTAAAGTATTATTCGAGAGCCAATTAAAGGAGTAAATACCGGGCTGTGTATTTTGCTTCGCCGTGTATATTTTTTTACCATCTTGTGAAACGGCTATATGCGAAGCGGTAAAACCGATGTACTCACTATCTAATTCTATCTCTGATTGATAATCGTAAACGTGCAATCTATTGTAAGAAACATTACTTTCTATTATAAACAATTTGCCATCGCTCAAAGCAGCCGCTGTTACACCAAAGTTGTAATCTATCGTTTTAAGCGTGCTACCGTCTAGCAAGTTTTTTATATACACTCTCTGCAAAACAGGATCTTTTACTGCAGCTACTACCATAGCGTCACTTTGTGCATAGTATGCGCCTTGCGGTAGTAGAAAATTCATTTCCGTTACGGACTGCGAGCCGATATTGTACTCATACGTTTTGCCTGTACGTACGTCTCTGCCCCAGAGCGCATTGCGCTCATAAATAGCTGCTTCGGGCCTGAAATTATCAATGGTAGCTGTTATACTCGGTGAGGCATCTGGCTCGGTTGACTTATCTTCTTTGTTACAAGCTATCGAAGTACCGATTACGAGTACCAAAAGACAAATTCTATAAAAATTCATGAAAAGGGTTTTTTTTAATAGCTGTAAGATAATTATTTAATGGCTAAAAACCTAAAGCCAAAAATACAACCCGAGTATGAGAAAGCCCGAGTCTCCACTACGAAAAAAAAACAAGACGAACGCACAGCCAAGTTAGAAATCCAAATCACCGATCTAGAAGAAGTACGCAATTGGCTAAAAGAGGTAGTGTTGAAAAAGTAGGCTTACTGAAAACCAAACGGATTATATAATTACATTGTCCAACTAAGAAAAATTGTTATAAAATAATATCTCATTATAAGCATTTCTTCTAGAGTCATTTTAAAAGGAAGCTTGAAAAAAGTGTAGAAAAAATTGACATTAGCTAACTACCCAAGGGTGTCTGTATTATTAGGCCTTACGGCAAAGGCAAAAATGGAGGCAACGCTATCTGCACTAGCGCAAGTTTGAGGCGCAGGTTCACGCGCTAGCAACTTGCGCGGGTAAGTGCAATCGCGCAAGATGCCCACGCTAAGGCTAATGCCTCAATCTTGCGCTAGAAACTATACAGCTTACGTTAAACGCTCCCAAAGCAAACCCTCAATTACCGCCAAAAAAACCAACAAACCCCATGCTCTCTGCCACAATTTCAAGCTAACTGACAGAATGTACCCTCTTTTTGCCATGGCATAATCATTGACTTACTTATGGGTAGAAAATAAAAAGTAAATTAAAAACGAATAAAATGGGTAAAATAATAGGAATTGACCTCGGTACAACCAACAGCTGCGTAGCAGTAATGGAGGGAAACGAACCGGTGGTGATAGCAAATGACGAAGGGCGTAGAACGACTCCTTCTGTGGTGGCTTTCCTCGAAAATGGTGAGCGCAAAATTGGTGACCCTGCTAAACGTCAGGCCATTACCAATCCACAAAAAACAATTATGAGCATCAAACGCTTTATGGGAAGTAAGTTTGACGAAGTAAAAGCAGATGCAGCTGACAGCTCATACAAAGTAGTAAAAGGCGATAATAACACACCTCGTGTAGAAATCGACGATAGAAAATATACTCCGCAAGAGCTTTCGGCTATGATACTTCAAAAAATGAAGAAAACGGCTGAGGACTTTTTAGGCCAAAGTGTGACCGAAGCCGTAATCACGGTGCCAGCATACTTTAATGATTCTCAGCGACAGGCTACTAAAGAAGCAGGTGAAATTGCTGGCTTGGAAGTAAAACGAATTATCAATGAGCCAACGGCAGCTGCCTTGGCTTATGGTATGGATAAGAAAGAAACGGATCAAAAAATTGCCGTATTCGATTTGGGTGGTGGTACGTTTGATATCTCTATCTTAGAATTAGGAGATGGTGTTTTTGAAGTAAAATCAACTAACGGCGACACTCGCTTAGGGGGTGATGATTTTGACCGTGTAATTATGGATTGGTTAGCAGCAGAGTTTAAAACTACTGAAAATGTAGATTTAAGAAAAGATCCTATGGCTTGGCAGCGTTTGAAAGAAGCTGCAGAGAAAGCAAAAGTAGAATTGAGTAGCAGTACGGAAACTGAAATCAACCTACCTTATATTACAGCGATTGATAATGTGCCAAAACACTTAGTTCAAAAACTGAGCCGTTCAAAATTTGAGCAGCTGGCTGATGAATTAGTTCAGCGTACGTTGGAACCTTGCCGTAAAGCATTAAAAGATGCCGGAATTGATAAGGGTGAAATTGATGAAGTTATTTTAGTAGGTGGTTCTACTCGGATTCCTAAAATTCAGGAAGTGGTAGAAAAATTCTTCGGTAAAAAACCAAACCGCTCAGTAAATCCTGATGAGGTTGTAGCCATTGGAGCGAGTATCCAAGGGGGTGTGTTAACGGGTGAAGTAAAAGATGTTTTATTGCTTGATGTAACGCCACTTTCCTTAGGGATTGAAACTATGGGCGGCGTGATGACGAAATTGATTGAATCCAACACTACGATTCCTTCAAACAAATCAGAAACATTTAGCACGGCAGCGGATAATCAACCGAGTGTACAAATTAGCGTGCTACAAGGTGAACGCCCAATGGCGAAGGATAATAAATCTTTAGGTATGTTTATCCTTGACGGAGTACCTCCTGCCCCACGTGGTGTACCACAGATTGAAGTAACGTTTGATATTGATGCTAACGGTATTTTGACGGTAAGTGCAAAAGATAAAGGAACAGGAAAAACGCAGAACATTCGTATTGAAGCCGGAAGCGGACTAAGCGACGAAGAAATCGAGAAGATGAAAGCAGAGGCAAAGGCGAATGAAGAATCTGATGCCAAGCTAAAAGAAGAGGTAGAGAAATTGAACATGGCGGATAGTATGATTTTCCAAACGGAGAAACAACTAAAAGATTATGGCGACAAAATTCCTGAAGAGAAAAAAGGACCGATTAACGAAGCACACACTAAGTTAAAAGCGGCACACGAATCAAAAGATGTGGCAGCAATTGACACGGCTTTAGAAGAGTTAAACGCAGCATGGCAAGCAGCTAGCGAAGAGCTGTACGCAGCTATGAATGCTGAGCAAGCCGCTGGTGGTGGAACACCTCCTCCGACAGGTGAGGCAGCCGATGCTGGAGACACAACTGACGAAGTAGAAGATGCCGAAATTGTAGAAGAGGATAGTTAATCATAAACCCTAATTAATCAGAACCGTCCTCACAGTGTTGGGGACGGTTTTTTTATTGTTCTGCGCGAGAATCCAAGATGGTATCTTAATAAAATTAGCTCCGCCCCAAATTAGAAACCTATTTTATAATAAAATTGACAGACTGTTGGGCTTCTATAATATTCCATTGTTTCAAACTTGTATTAATTGCGTCGACTATTTCAGGATTTGCAAAATCCATTTGGTCCCACGTGAGTATTTGACATTGTGGTTCTACATCAATTATTTTTTCATCCGATTGGTTTATTTCAATTAGTGAGTTGAACTGACAATTGTCTCCCCTTTTAAAAAATAATAAATCTGGTTGAATCATTAGTACAAAAAAAACAACGATCCATGCAGTGTAAAACACTTTTTCCTCTTCTCTAACTAGTACCAATAATTTGGCGGTCGTAATTAAAAAAATAAAACAGGCAATAACTGTAACGGGTAAAAAAGTATCATATCTAATAATGAACGGACAGTAAGGTCTAAAACCACCTAACGGTAAAAGAAAAATATAAATAGCACAAAATAAAGCTAGGTATTCGAATAGAGTAGTATTACAGGACCCCGGAAAACTCTTTTTCAGAAGAATAAGATTGAGGACACTACCAAAAATAACAATCGGCCAAACTAGTTTACCCGTTAGGATTCTGAATAGACCTTCTAATAATAAAGTATAGCGAGATAGTAAATCTAGCTGTGTGCTACTCTCAATATTAAATTGGCTAACATAAAAAGCATAGCCACACAAGAACGTGAGCAAGGACAAATGAATGAGAAACACTTTGTCTCCCTTCTTACTATTTTTTAAATAGTAATATCCGTAAATAATAAAGAGTATAAAAACAATCGGTTGTATCAGCGGTCCACTAAAACTTAACAATAAAGCAATCAAAAAAAGTAAAGCATGAGATAATAGACTCATTTTTTTTCTATCGACCGTTTGAGCTCTTTTATAAAAAGGGTATAAGTAAGTAATCAAAATGAGCAAAGGAAAAATATAGAAAAAGGAATAAGTAATCGACAAGTCGATGATTCCAAAATTGTGATAAAATGATTGGTATTGAATAAACACCGATGCTAAAAGAGCTAAAATCAAAACTGTTCTAAAATTGAATCTATTTTTAAGCCTAACAAAGAGAAGACAGATTGCAATAAAAAATACATGCAATAGACCGGAAAATAGTGCGGAACTATAATACACACTACGCACGGGGTCCTCAATAAAATAATTAATAGCAGAAGGAATAGTAGTAAACCACTGTTGCATCATGAAGTGACAAGATATCCTTCCAGCACCAGCGTATTGGATTTTTTGCGTAATCGCCTTGAAACCAAATGGATCTGTAAAAATCACAGAATAGCTTTCGCATGGTGCAATAATTTTAACCAAGTCGCCATCAAGAGATAAGTTTGCATAGTGAAAAACGGCTTAATAGACAAATTGGTTGAATAAATCTTCTGTAATGATTGTTGGGTATAGCTTTGAGGGCATTCAAAGGTTATGAATAAAAAAAGTGCATTTATTGTTTAGGTGAAAAAGTTCAAAAATTTGGGATACGGAATGGAAAACAGCGTTACAAATGCGTTGATTGTGACAGTTTTTTTACGGGTGGCAACTT
>Ga0209187_1004640_pt1 | contig 10278 bp, 14 predicted proteins | sample BantaG_FD_187430 | JGI IMG/M metagenome (GOLD analysis project Ga0209187, IMG submission 187430) | Marine algal microbial communities from Bantry Bay, Ireland - BantryBay_4 metaG (SPAdes) (version 2) | ecosystem: Host-associated > Algae > Red algae > Unclassified | place: Bantry Bay, Ireland... | reverse complement strand
GCAACTGCAGATGCAGAAGCTGCCGTCGCAGCCGCAGCCACCGACGCAGACAATGTGGGAGGGGCACCCGTCTAGGAGGGGGCCAACCCCGTGGCGCTTGGGGCGGCGTGCGAGGGCCCGTGGGCTGTTCGTCTTGGGCTGCAGCACGGCGCCCCCGCCCACGTCTCCAGTGGTTTGGATTGCACTATGTTAATTAAGTTCGTCGGCGGCGTAATTATTCTATGAGACCACGTCCCAGTTCACGCCCTTTTCTGCTTGGGCGTGATGAGTGATCACGATAAAAAACGTGCTTGCGATCACGTAAAACGCGACTTCCCAATCACGTAAAGGGCGTGAAGTACAAGCCTATCTACAAGTGAAGGAGATCGACCGCTGAGGAGTCCAGAATACCAGATTTCTCTCTCGATCGTTATTTAGCGACTGTCGACAGACAAGCGAAAAACACAGCCGCCGACGGCGGACGACGTCGGTGATTTTGGGGCAGCGGAGAACATGAGCAACGAGACATAGATTGAAAACAAGGGAAGAGAACACGCAAGCGGAATCGCAAATTCATCGTGAGTACATAATCTTCGTTCCGTTGCAAACCCCCGGTCGTGGCACCTAGACTGCCCATCGACGTAACGAAAAGAAGAGCAGCGCCCTTCCCCGCCGGAAACGAGTGCGACCGCATCTGCTACGCCCCCCGCCTTTGTATCATCACCCTGAGAATTGAAACAAGAGCGTACATCGTTCGGTCGTGTGGCCGACGCGGCACAAAGCCAGAGAAGCATTGACAGGTGGGAAGGGGTGTACAGTACAACACGACAAAGCAGAATATGGAAACAGGGTAGGAGCAAGCGGCGGACGCGGAGAGACAGCGCGGTCGTTGACGAGGTCAGGCAATGCACGCGTCCATGGTTGATGCGAACAATAAGTCAACGCACAACTCTGCTACGTCTCCGTCCACACACGTCACAGCGCAACGTGTAATACACGCAAAGAGCACTCTCGACAACGACCGAAACCCTTGTCGTAAGAGCGACAAGGAAGAGCATACCGCGGGGAAGCCGTCTGTAGAACTCCGAGAACACGTGCACGGAGCAGCCATGCGGACATGGTGCCAGAAGGGTGGTGGCGGCAAGCTGGTGGCGGCGGTGGGCTGCCAAATCTGACCATGTGATGGTCATGTGCAGGAGGGGGTGCGCAATCGACACCCGCGTGTGTTGCGCAGGGTGCGCGATCGACACCTTCGTGTCGCGCCGGGCGCGCGATCGACACCTCCATGTCGCGGGGTGTGCGCGATCGGCACCCGCGTCTCGCACTTTCTCGCAATCGCTTTTTCGTTCTGGGACGATAACTGCCTGCTCGATCGACGATTGGGATGACGCCGGCGGAAACTTAGTGGCAATCAGGACCATGAGGCACTCCGTTGTAGAGGGCTACTTCGTGTCGCACCCATGCCATTATAGTGCATCACGACTGTACACAGTGCTGCAGCGCCGAGAAAGATTTGGACCAGAGACGCGAAATGGACTTCAGAGAGAAAAGGGTGAGGTAAGCATTTGGCCGCGACATATTCTCTTACTTTGGGGGTAAAGGTTGCTCTCCGCCAGTGGGTGCATGGCTCAGTTCTATTTTCGTCGGTGGTTCGGTGTGAATTACCCTCAATACCATCTTGCGAAAATCGTATTGTCAGACTCCCGATGTGCCATGCAAAGCTTTCTGGCGACAGGTGGTGTCAGCTGCCGTACTGATGCCCAAGTCTTGTGTCGCAACCGAAGCGGCTGCGGCGAGCTCCCGTGTAGGGGTCTATGCGTGAACTGAAGGGCAACCGCTCCACATTGAGAATACGTTGTATCAGGGGAGTCGGGCATAGGTACGTGTTCATACTAATACTACGACGATGTGCGCCGAAAGAGACCGGGACCAGAAGAACGATGTGACCTTCATACTCAGAGAAGCGCATGAAGGTCCGTACCAGTGTCCTGTACCACACAGACGGGAAGACCCAAAGACACTCGTCCCACTACATTGTTGGCAGTCGAGCCCGCGTGGCGGCTGTGGCGGGCCACAGGTGACCACCGCAGCACAACCTGGCAACTCGACCGAAACCAGGCATGTCCTTGATGCTCACCGTCGCACGCACCAGCGGTCCGCCCGTACTTGGCTGAAGGACAGCATCCGGCCTTGCTGCGCCTGGGGACTTGAGCCGTCCCATCCGTTGCATTGAGCTCAAGGATGTACCACATCTTGCCATCTTGCTGTGCATACCGCTCGAATAGCGACCTTGTGAACATCGTACCGTCCTTTCGCCCGAAAGAGCGGCATAGAGACGCGGCTGTCTCGGAGGCAGCGCAAGACAGCATCGAGAGAGCCGCACGACACCCAGGAAATGAATCACACGACCGTCCACACGACCTCCCGCACTTCCCGTGCTCTCAACCTCAAGTCGGCACATGGCCGCTAGCTGGTCCACAGCCCCACAAACGGCAACATGGTCAATCGTCAAAATCGTCTGGTTGCGCTTGGTTCTGGCCGTCCGGCGTGGCGGGCAGGCCTTAACGCGCACCATCAGTATGGCACGAAGGCAGCCCTGTAGAGCCACACCGAGCGCCCATTTGTCCATGGAAGGTACGTATTGCAGCGCGCTTAGCCCCGATACGGATGCTTCGGACAGTATCAAGTCCCACTGCACAGAGTCCAGCTTTGCCGCCAGCTCGTTCACCAGCACGTCGCGCTTCTCTAAAGCAACGACCCGGCGTGAATGGGTGACTGTTAATATTACCGGCGGTGTGCTCTGGGTCTCTTCAGTCGGCGGACGCGTGGACTTGGAGTGACTGTTGCTTGCGCCAGAATCGGGCTGACGCTGGGTGGCTTGGGAATGGGGCTCACTAGATCCTGTGGGCTGCGGGCGACAGCAGACCATGGATCTGAGAGGGAACAACACAAGGAACGCTACGAGCGAGTGGCCACCACCTCGTCCGTCGACAGGGCGGGATGGTGCGCGGCCACCCGGGCGGCCGCGACATCGTTTGCCGACGGGTCGGGTAGGCTCAAAGCGACCCAGGCGGTGGCGACCTCATCTACCGATGGGGCGGGTAGGCCTGTGACAACCCGGGCGGCCGCCACCTTGTCTGCCGACAGGGCGGGTAGGCCTGTGGCCACCCACGCGGCCGCTACCTTGTCTGCGAACGAGGTGGGAAGCCCTGCGGCCACCCGGCCGGGCACCATCTCGTCCGCCAACAGGACGAGATGGCGTGTGGCCACCCGGGCGGCCGCCACGTCGTCCGCCGACTTCTTGGCAAGGCCTGCGGCAACCCGGGCGGCCGCCACGTCGTCCGCCGACAGGGAGGGAAGGCCAGCGGCCACCTGGGTTGTGGCACCCGCGCGTGTGACGGCACCCCCCGGACGAACGACGGTGGGGTTCAAGCCGGCGGCCGAGTTGGCGGGCGCCTGCTCGCGCGGCGCCGGGGGGGTTGGAGTGGCCCCCGACGTGACACCAGCGGCGCTGGCCCGGTCGGCGGCCTCCTTCGATTGGTAAATCAAAGTGGCCGCACTTTCGGCGCTTGCGTCTCGCGGAGTGGCGCAGCAGCTGTCTCGCGCCATATAGAGCGCAGAACAGGTGGAGAGCGGTACGCGGTTGCATGCGGCGACGGTTGAGTCATGGGTACCCGCGAACGGAAGAGGGCGGGGGGAGGACAGCGCGCACCTGCCAAGAACGGGGACGCAACAAGCAAGGGGGTCGCCCCCGTTTCCGTTGCATGAGAGTCTTGTGAGCCGTGTTCATTTCGAGGTCAGTCACGTGTCCAATAGCATTCCCTAAACGCTCTCAGCACGGGTACAGCCTGACACTATCAATTTCGAGATTCCGGCTCCTGAACTCGCTTGTGGATCACTTTATAGGGTCAGTCTGCCAAGAAGAATACTTGTCTGTACCTGATTATGTGATTGCTGGCCCTCTCGAGAGCAAGGCCACGTCTAATTTTGATGCTCTCAGGGAAGAAAGGGCCACGGGCAAAGACCTGGGAGCGAAGACAGCTGGGGGACGCCACCGATGCCTTTGCATAAGAATTGTGAGCCGAGCTCATTTCGAGGTCAGGTGCGTGTCGAATCGCATTCCCCATCAGCTCTTCTCACGGGTACAGCGTGACACCATCAACTTCGAGATTATGGCGCCTGAACGAGCTTTCATATCACTTGTTAGCGTCAGTCTGCAGAGAGAGACACTTGTCTATTCCCAATTATGTAACCTCGTGAGCCCTTGAGAACAGAGCAAGGGCCCGTCTTCGTCACTCTTTTGCCCGATGACAGCCTTCTTGGCTGAGAGCAAGACACAATCGCCTCTAAGGGAGTGCCGAGACACCCTCCTTGTCTTCTGCGCGCCTCTGTTTTCTTGTAAGCTTCGGCTGGGCAGGGAGGGTCTCCCCGCGTGCTGGTCATCTTGTTACAGAAGGCCCACGCCACTGTGTCTGTGCTGGTACGCGCTGTTGTGCAATGCAATGTAGGTCTTGGCAAGGCAAATATTATGCGACGGCTGAGCTGTTGCAGAAGTCATAGGGAGTGCATGTCGAGGGAAAAAAAACCTGCCGTACGGCTGGAAAAAACCATAGTGCACCTACCGAGCTGCTATTCTACGCTACCAGTCCCCAGGAAAGAGTTGTGTGACTCCATCTCAGCATACAAATGCAAAGAGAAAACTCAGAAACAGGGAACACGACCATCGGCTGGTACGTCCCGCTGGCCAAAGTAACAGCGGTCACGCACGCTAGGTCCTCGGCGTCGTCAAAACGTCACGTCTGCATCAGGGTCGGAGTTCGACTCGGAACTGGAGCTGGCGGTCTGCCGAGGGGGTAGGGGAGGCCGGCGTCCGCTGCTACAGCTGCGGAGGCGCTGGCGGCGAGACGCTGGCGGCGAGGGCGTTCCAAGGTATAGGGTGTCATCCTCATATGCCACCCCCGTGTTGACACGCAGGCTGTCCACATCTTCCAAATCATTGCTGGCATCCGCATTCGCCGCTTCACAGGTGGGTGTGGCGGTCGCCGACATGTACGCTGCGCCAGCAGTGTAGGGCGCGGCCGCGCCGTGCCCCGCCCGGCCGAGCGTCGACAGCGCAACCGCGGAATCGGCGTTACAATTGGAAGCACCGGCCGCTGATGTCGCCTGTGGTGCGGCCGCCACGGCCGAGTTACCGTTGGTCGCGGCGGCCGCTGAGGACGCCCTTGGTGAGGATGCTGTCGCAGGACTGCCGTCCACGGCGGTGGACACCCGACGGAGGGCCATATCCACATTGCGAAACATCTCGCTCGTGCGCCGCCGCTCCTTCCAGGTCGCGTTCTTGTTCCGCATCGCGGCCGCGGCGCGCGCGCTGCGCCAGCGTGGCGCCGCGACCAGCGTAGCCGTCGCGTCCTCCTGCTGGTGGCCATCGCCCTCGTGAACGTCCCAATGGTCGCTATCGCCCTTCTCGCCGACGACCTTGACTCCGTCGCTCCTGTCACCTTCGACCTTGTCCCCGTCTCCATTGTCGCCGTCGCCCGTGTCTTCAATGCCTTTGAACGCGATGAACTTGTCGTCGCCGCGACTGTCTTTGTCGCCTTCGGTGTTCGGCGACGCCCGCAATCTGTATCCGTCGACGACGCCGCCGTCATCGTTTACGAGATCTACGACCCCAATGACCTCCTCGTCCGCACCCTCCGCTGCGGCCGCCAGGGCGGCGGCCGCCTTTGCCACAGCCGCCTTGTCGCGGGTGAGCTGATCCTGCACGGCTGGATGACGCTTGATGGCGGCCGCCAGGGCGGCCGCCGCTGCAGCCTGACTCTGCGTAGCGTCGGAGACCGCGACAAACGCATGAATCTTGGCGGCCGCCGACTTGAGCGCGGCCGTTATCTTGGGGGCCGCCGACGTGTGCGCGGCAGCCAAGTTGGCGGCCGCCGACGTGTGCGCGGCCGCTACCTTGGCAGCCGCTTAGTCGGCTGTCGCTGCCTTGGACATTTTTCCGTCAGTCAAGTGGTGGCGCCCCGTATGAACCCTCCTCTCAGCGTTGAGGCGCTGGACCTTGGCGTGTGACAGGCGCCCTGCTGCTGCACCTCGTTCTTTGACGTCCACGGTGGCAGCGACGGCCACCTCAGCCGCATGCCGCCGGGCCTCGGCGTTGGCGAGAGCCTTGTCGGCTTCAGCACGGCGGCGTGTGACTTTCGCCGCCACTTCATCCGCTCTTCCTGCCGCCATAGCCGCCGCATCAGCCGGCGATTTGGACTTGGGCACAGTTAAGGTGCTGGGATATTCGGCCTCGGCGTTGCGGCCGCCGGTCGTACTTGCCGCGGCAGTCGAGTCGCGCGGACGCGCCACCGCCGCCGGTTACGCCGCCGCGCGCGCTCTCGCCGCCTCCGCCGCCATGTTGCCCGCGCTCCACGGCATGTGCGCGATGGAGTCAGAGCGGGAGGCCGCCCCCGGAGTGCCGGCCGTTTTCAACGTCGACCGGCTCACAGTCCACTCCATGACGGCCTCCTCAGAAGCCTCGGATGCCCGCAGCGAGGTCGCAGCCGTGGACGGCGTGCCCGCCGCCCTTTTGAGCGCGCCCGCCGCCGTCGAAGGTAGAGTAGCGGCCGCGACCGTGCTGGCCGCTGTGTGAAGATGAACGGCGGCCGCCGTGCGGCCGCTGTCCTCGGCCAGGCGGGCGTCAGGTTGCTTCTCCCAAAACACCATGCCTTGTGCGGTGTCGCGCACGCAAGGCATAGACCAAAACTCGATGGAGTGCTTGCGCTTGGCCAGCTCGCTGCGCTCCGCCGATGACTTGGCTAAATAGTTGTTCGCGGCAGTGTGCGCCGCGGACTCCCGCTCGCGAGAGACGCCTGACCGAAAGGTCGCCCTGGCGGCCTGTGTCCCGACGAACCGGTCTACGTCCCCGGTCGAGCGGCGCTTGCTGGGCGTTATGGAGATGCCGTCGTCGGCACCGTCAGAAACGTCGAAGACCTCGCCAGACACTTTCTTGCCAGCCAGCTTCATGTGCTGCTCAGCAAACTCGGTCGTAAACTTGGGAGGCACACGTAGAAACCAGGGGCCTAAGAATCTACCAAATAAGTGACAACTCAGATATACTCAACACCAACAATTTTTTGAAAGAGATAAAACTTTTGAATACGGAAAAGATACATATCCGCAGCCAATACGAGAAGGATATGAATATGAATACGGATTCTGTCCACGATATATCAGATTGTTGAACAAGTACGTCCGAAAAGACGTACTTTCAAGGCGTGTTGCAAAGATAAAACAAAGAGCCGGTTGTGGTGCAAGTTGTGAGCGGGGCCCGCGCCAGACCATGACAAGCAGTGAGCTTGTGAAAGTCAATGTGAGGCAAGAGGATTCGGCGTTGGTGTCCATTCTGGTACCTCGGATAGCATTTTGTCTTGATACTTGTTCTGATGTTCCTGAGCCTTCCATGAGCAGCCGCGCGCGACGTTTGTCACGACTAGTACCTGTCTGGGATTAGCCAGGTGCTTGCTCAATACAGTTCAACGTTTTTTGAACATATATTACTAACCTCCAAAATCTGGCGGTTGCAGAGAGAAGGGAGGCAGAGCCGACGAAACATCGTAGAAACGCAGTCGGGCTGGCTGTTCAACAAGCAACGATCAAACTATTGGCTGAGAGTTGCCGCCAGTGATCTTGCGAGCTAATTAACGTGTCTTTCAGGAATCACGCACAGCCATTGCAACCCACAATGAGAATTTCAGAGATTTTTGGGCCGCTTGCTTGGGCCTGAGGAGGGCATGGAGAGGGTTCTGGGCCAGACCTGCGTTTTCTCAGGACATCAACAAGTTTCTTCAGACTTCTTGACATTATGATGATCGTTTCCAATGCGCAGAGCTGCATGGGGAGACTGTGTATGAAACTCGCATGATTCCTAGTCTTTCTATTGGTCCACGTACGCTGTTGAATGATTGCAACCACTCTGCAACCGCCACTTTTTGGAGGTCAGTAATACTTGCGTCCTTTCACTCAACTTCGAGCATTGCGAGGCGCCTGGCAGGTGAAATTTCCTGAGGTTGTTGGATGGGTGCATGCCACGCATGCCAAGTCCTTCGACTTGCGTTTATCCACTTGGGAGCCATTAAATGGCTGTACGATTCAGAACAGAGTATGCATAATCGGGCTGGTTCTTTTCGAATATGAGTATATCCGAGTATATCTATTCATTATATCTGAGTGCCATTTATTCATGAAAGCCCCTGGTAGAAACCTCCAGCAAGAAATAAAGTCGCACTTGATCGCCGACTCCACCCGAGGTATTCCCTGGGACGGCCCCTTGTTGTTGTAGAGGGCAATAGCCGCCGTTTCGAGGTCCTCCTCCGGCAACGCTCCTGTCAGCTGCTTCTTGACGGCAGAGATGCGGCACCCATTCAGCCGGTGGGTCTCATTGCTGATGTCGTAGCGAAAGGTGCGCTCGAGGATGCGTTCGCTGCGCTCCAGCCGCTTCTCCAAGCCTGGCAAGCGCGCGTCGATCATGGCGTTGCCGCTGCTGTCGACCATCGCCTTCCAGAACGCCGTGCTGGTCTGGTTTGTACAAGGGGTTGTCATGGATATATCCCCGAGGATTATATCCGTGCAATATATCCGTATCCAGTCCGGATACGAGCCGGGGACGCATATACAAAATGCGTCATAAGAAAAGAAGGAGAAGATCCATCCTGTCCGACAGAAACTGCGAGATCATATCGGATCCGTATCTCACATGTGAGAGTCAGGATACAGGGATATATACGGATATGAGGTTTCCCGCGCCTGCAGAATTCTGGTTAAACACAGTCGACCTCTGTTTTTGCGAGACGAAGATCGGGGAACTAATCTCCGAACATTTGGCAGCGACAAGCGGCGATCCAGCCCGACCCGGGTGGAACCGTTCAAGCACGCGACTCGACCCGATTGCGTTGTTGTCATAGTGTAACATGAGATTCAGAACGATCATTCTGGCGTCCGTTTACACAAACGGCGGGGAACCGCCTCGACGGCGCCCGTTGGAATGTTCAAATCAAGTGTGGATTTCATGTCGCACTGAAGTCCATTTAGCACTCGAATAACGGCTGGATGGCGTTCTTCTTGGGCCCTGATTGAGCTGTCCGTCGGACTTCGGGGATTTTAACCGGATCCAATATTCGTATCCGCATACGAGTGTAATCTACTCGAATATCCAGTTCCCGAAGCAGATATCCTGATCCGGATATCAGCTGAGGGACTTATCCGTAATCCGATACGAAGCATCGGTGTGTGTCGGTATCCTATTACGGCCCAAAAACCATATCCCGACAACCCCTGGTTTGTACCCAATACGGGGTCCAGGGTCGTCTTCAGCGACCCCTTGCAGAGGCACAGGCGCTCGTCGTTCGTCCACACAATGCCCACGCTCAGGGCTTTATTTTTAGGAAGCGGGCCCGCCGGCGCCACGTCCAATATGGTATTAATAACGTTAGTTCAATTACCAGTGTACTGGGACCGACCGTAGCCAAGCAATAAAGCGAGTTCTATCGCCGTCGCGGCGAGGAAGAAAGACCTTTTGTTGAAGGGCATCCGATGGGGAGCCGGGTGGCGCCCACGACGGCGACCCCGGACCCATGGGGGTTTAATACAAACAACGGCACTGGTCGATGGACCATCCGATCAATCAATCGTAATGAGTGCCGGCAAACAGATAGGACAGGCAAGCAAACAAGAAAATGAACAATGCGGAAGTAACCCCCAAAAGGGCTTGCCACAAGTCGAGTCACACAAATCCGTGGATTCAGCCAGTCAAGGGGGCTACTCGTGGCAAATTGCCAATTGGGAGCAGAGATATGCTACATACCTCCAACGCGAGATTAGAACCGTCCCGGTGAGATCCGAGAATGGTGGAACCCGATTGGGCGATCGCGGACTCTTACGGGCCCGCGCGGGCGTAACTGCCCGGGCGGCGGGAGTCGCGAAGGGGCGCCGATCCGTCCCGATCGGGGGGGGTTGGCGGTTCGCCGGCGTCGGCCGCGACCGTCCGATCACGCACGCGCGTGCGTGCGTGGCGGGCAGCTTGATCTGCGGGTCAGATCGACGCTTACGCGTAGGCGTGCCGGCGCGGGCGGTTCCACGCGTGTGGGTACGTTGGTGCGGGGGCGGGCGCGGGGGCCAGGGTTAAGACCCGTGTACGCGGCGGCGCGTCGAGCAGCACGTGCTGGGGTGATCATCGTCGGTGCCGTATGGCGCCAGCTTCGTCGGGTTTTGACTACCCCGGCGACAAGGCGAAAGCCGGGACGCGGGTTTGTGTTGCCGAGG
>Ga0209187_1004639_pt1 | contig 10279 bp, 12 predicted proteins | sample BantaG_FD_187430 | JGI IMG/M metagenome (GOLD analysis project Ga0209187, IMG submission 187430) | Marine algal microbial communities from Bantry Bay, Ireland - BantryBay_4 metaG (SPAdes) (version 2) | ecosystem: Host-associated > Algae > Red algae > Unclassified | place: Bantry Bay, Ireland... | reverse complement strand
CAGGCAACACTGATGCGGGTGCCCGCAGGCAGTGGACCTTGTTCCAGCCCTTGCCCCCGGGCCTCGATCCGACTGGGACTCGCCCCCCGGAAGGCGCCCCCTCGGGTAGTACTCACCCCGAGGCGGTCCTGTCGGGTGCTGGCACTCATTTCGGCGTTGGACAGCTGCCCGACGTTACTACGTGGCGCGGTGGGTCTGTGCCACCACCGGCACGGTAACCTGCTGGTGGGAGCTCTAGGCATTCTCCCCCAGGTTCACGGAGTGCCAAGGATGCTCCGGCGCATGAGCACAGCGCCGGGACCCACGGTTTCGGACCCCCGGCCCTCGGGCCCGGTGGGAGATCCCCTCTGTGTGCTTGGGAGGGGGGGGCGATGCCAGACTCGGAACGGGAGCCTGCGGGTGGGAGCTCTAGTCGTGCTCCCCCAGGCTCACGGGGTGCCAGGGATGACCAGGGTCTCGAGTGGCGAGGCGCCGTGGCCGAGGTCGTTCGGTATGAAGTGACCTGATCGCTAGTTACGATATTGAGGGGCTCTACGCCCTGGCCCACTGAGCGCCAGGGCCTAGCCCGACGCTCTTCTCGTCGGCGCCGACGCGACAACTCGTCGTCTTCGTCGACCACTGACGTCTCCCGCTCGGAGGACGAGTCAGCCGTTGCGGCCCTACTTGGTGCGTTCCGCGCTACCCCTACGCCGTCGACGGTGAGGGAGGGCACTCGGGGTATTGACCCGAGGACCCAACCCACTCCTGACTCGGCGGGGGGTGAGCAAGGCGGGGGAGCGGCGCGAGAGTTACCCCGGGGTATTGACCCGTGGTTCCCGACGCAATTCTCTTCGCGACCGGTCCGCAGGCGGAGGGGTGGCCGACTCAAGCCACCCCGACACCCCCGACTCGGTTGGTGCCGCCCAAGATTGTGGTGAACCACCCGTACTACCGGATGATGTTCGATTGTGAGACCTAGACAACAAGTCGGTTGTTTACACGCGGCGCCAGGCCCGTACTCTGGGCCGGCGCAAGAAGGAGGTGGCTCAATCCTTCGGGGTACGCGACGAGTGGGACGGCTCCCCCCCGGCCAAGGTCTTCCAACCCTTGCGCAAGCTCGCCATGGCCTGTGACGACAACGACATCTCCGAATGCGAGGCCTTCAACATCCTTCAAGACTTTACGAAGGAACCTCTTAAGTCAGAGGTGATGATGGTTATGCCAACTTGTCGGGCGGGTAACCCCGGCGAGGTCACTTCCTACCTGGAGCTCATCAACTGGATGCTCCGGCGTCACGTCGACGAAGCCTCAGTGGCTACTCTTGTCGAGACCCTTAACGTCGCGGTCCAACGGGACGACGAAGACGAGTTGTGGTTCGCCGAGCGCCTCTGCCGCCTCAACACCGAGTGCGGGTTCATGTACGGGGAGGGCCCCCTTAAGGGGCGCTTTGTGGAAGGTGTCCACTGCGCGGCGCGCGCCACTATGCGCGAGCGAAACACCCCCGGCATGACTATGGCGGAGCTGGCTCGTGTCGCCCAGACTAAGGGCGACGAACACCGCTGGCTGCGACTTGAGCAGCTTAAGGAGCGGACCAAGGAGCGAGAAGTGCCCGCGGAGGAGGCCCGACTCCGGCGGCAAGCTCGTGCGGCCGCACTTCCCCGGGTCGCCGGAGGATCACGGGGTTACCAACCGCGAGACGCCCCCGTCCGGGCCATCGGGGGCAGGGGCTCGTGAATCTGCCCAATTTGTGACCACTCAGATATTCTCAACATCAGCATTTGTTGAATCAGATAAGACTTTTGCCACCACTTCTTGAATACGGATAAGATACTTATCCGCAGCCAATACAAGAAGGATATGAATCAGAATACGGATTCTATCCAAAATATATCTGATTTTTGAAAAAGTATGCCCGACAGGATGTACTTTCAAGGCGTGTTGGCAAGAAACACCAAAGAGCGGGTCGCGGTGCAAGTTGTGAACGCGGCCCACGTCAGACCATGACCAGAAGTGTGCTTGCGAAAGTCAATGCGAGGCAAAAGGCTTCGGCTTTGGTGTCCATCTTGGTATCTTGGTTAGCTTTTTGTCTGGATACTCGTTGAGATGTTTGTGGGCCTTCTATTAGCGACCGCGCGCGACGTTTTCCACAACTGTTTACTGTCGACTATCGGCCCTGAGTTTGCTCACTACTGTTCAGCACTTTTTGAACTTGTACTTGCTTCCTCAGTATCGACTTGGAGCATTGTGAGGCGCCTGGGAAGTGAAGTTTCCTCAGGTAGTTGGATGCCTGCATCCCACGCATGCTAAATCTTTGTAATTGCGTTTATCTAGTTTGGAGCCATTTATTGGGGGTACCATTCAGATAAGTGTATATAGAATCGGGCTCGTTCTTTTTGATTACGAGTACATCCCAGTGCATGTATCCATTGTATCAGATTTTCATTTATTCATGAAAGCACCTGGTCGGGGCCGTGGGCTCCCCTACTCCCGGCACCCGGTGCGATGTGGCCCGACCCGGGGCCCGGGGCGGTTCGACTCCCGGGGGCGGCGACAACTCGCGCCACCGATTTAGACCGAGGGATGGGTCTTCCTGACCCAAACCCCGGGCGGAAGAGTACCCTTGCTGGCAGTGTGGCAAGGTGGGTCGATGAGCCGAGGTGTGCCCCGAGTTGGACGCACGCGTATGTGACCGATTGGCAATAGCCAGTCGCTGGTCTCCTCTCGGGGCGCCCTCGGGCTCCCGCGATACCCAGCGAACGCCAGTGAGTAGCCGCTGCCATTCCCGACGAGGAATTCCGCTCAAGCGGCGAGGAATCGACGCCGCTTGAGAAGGGGGAACCGCAGACCGAGCCCGAGTGCGGACCCGCCACCTCCTCTGAGTCCGAGGAGGGAAACGATCAACCACCGGTTTTGGGCCCTCCCCGCGGCGACTAGTGGACCCAACTCGGGGCGTGGATGTGATGCCAGTACGCATCCGATCCCAACCCCAGGGGATCCGCCCTCGGGACGCGCCCATCCCGAAGGGGGTGGACGGCCGGAATGTGGTGGCCATCCTGACGTGCTCCAACTATCAGGTGGCCAGTCGCGTTTGGCTGGACGCGGGGCATGAGTTAGCCCTCCGCGTCATGGTTGACACGGGGTCGTGCGTCTTCCTAGTACGGGAGGCGCTACTCCCCCCGGAGATGACGGTGGCGCCTTTAGATGCGGCGACCGCCCAGCTGTTTAACGTGAATGGGGGACTCCTTCCCATCACGGGCACCGTGACCCTTACGGTGCGAGTCGGCACTTACGCAATCCCAGTCACGTGTGGAGTAGTGCGCGGCAGGTCGGTCCCCCTACTCCTAGGGACCGACTACACTGACATCCATGTCCCCACATTTGCGGACCCAAGGGGTACATCCAGGTACTAAATGGATGTAAGGTCCCCATCCTCCGTCGGGGTAAGACGGTGTCGTATGCCAGGGCGGACCCCCCCAGCGAGGCTGGTGCCGCTAGTGAGTCGGACGCCAAGGTGCGCCTAGCGCACGAGGTGGTTCTACCCCCGCGGTCTCGGGGGTACGTTCCAGTACAGACGTTATTCCATAGGAATTGGGTCATCACCCAGCGCCATCAAGTGTATGAGCGCCATCGTTTGCATGTGGCCACTGGCACCATGGACTGCACCGCCAACCAGCGGTGGTAGATGGAAGTAACGCATACGGGGAATACGAGGAAGCGAATCCCAAAGGGCATGGTCCTAGGGCATATGTCGGCCTTCTCCGGTACAGTAGCCGCCATATCCCGAGAAGTCTGGGCTTCCCTCAGTCCCAGTCCGATGACCGCGCCAGACGCGACAGACCCCGTGGAGGAGCCCCACGTTCATACTTCGAACGTGCCCGAGGGGTTTCGGCCGCAAGTGCTCGCCCTACTGGAGAAGCACCGAGCCCTCTGGAGTGGGCACTTGGGCCCCATCAAGGCCACGGAGCACCGGATCGAGTTGAAGCCCGGCACCAAGCCCGTCCGGCTCAACCCCTACCGGACGGGTCCCCGAAGTAGGGAACTCGTCAAGGCCCATGTCGACCAAATGCTCAAGCTCGAAGATATAGAGCCCAGCCAGAGTGAATGGGCTAGCCCGGTGGTACTCATCCCGAAACCCGTCGGGAGTCCCCGGTTCTGCATCGACTATCGGCATTTGAACGAGCGCACAGTACGCAACTCGTATCCTTCACCCCGGCTGGACGACTGCCTCGACTCCTTAGGGCATTCCCAGTTCTTCTCCACGTTGGACTGCAACGCGGGGTATTGGCAGATCCCCCTAGCCGAGGAGGATAAGCCTAAGACAGCATTCACTTGCCACTGTGCGACGTTCCAGTGTACCCGTCTTCCCTTTGGCCTGTGCAATCGCCCTGCCACTTTCCAGCGGGCTATTGACATGATCCTATCCGGATTCAAGTGGCAGAATGTGCTCGTCTACTTCGACGACCTCATCATCTTCTCCGCCGATGTCAAGTCGCACCTGTCCCACTTGGACACGGTGCTCACCCTGCTCGGGAAGCATGGGGTCACCCTCAAGGCACAGAAGTGCCACCTCTTTAGTAACAAGGTGGAGTACCTCGGCCATGTAGTGCGGCCAGGGCGCTTGAGTGTGAACGAGAAGAACCTCAAGGCCATCAAGAAGGCCATCTTCCCCAAGGCCCAAATCCAACTAAGGAGTTTCTTGGGCATGTGTAATGTCTACCGTCGGTTCATGGTAGACTTTGCTAAGACAGCGAAGCCGCTGAACGACTTAAACTGCGTGAAGCTTCTGAAGCGGTTGAGTCCCCCTACCCCGGAGGAACAGGCCGCGTTCGACGAACTACGCGAACAGCTATGCCACCCACCCATCCTTGCGATACCGCGCAAGGAGGGGAAGTACATCATCGATGTGGATGCTAGCTACGACCAGCTCGCGTGCCTCCTACTACAGCAGCAACCCGATGGCAAGAACCTGCCAGTCGGGTACTTCAGTGAGGGCCTACTGCCGGCGGAGAAGAACCACACCGTCACCGAGATTGAGGAATTAGGTGTGGTGTGGGCGGTCGGTCTACTACGACCGTACATCGAAGGCACCTAGTTCCTCATCCGGTGAGACCACAAGGCACTGAAGTGGATACTAGCCACGACGGCCTGCACCAACAATCGACTCAACCGTTGGCGCATCCTCCTCTCGGAGTTCGACTACGATGTGGAGTACAAGCCCGGCCCCCAACACGCGGTGGCCGACGCGCTGTACCGCCTCCCGACTGAGGGGCTGGACACGGGACAAATCTCCCAGGAGATCCCCACAGTTGGGGTGACCACGCGGTCGGGGGCGGTGCGCGACCCCCGACTCCCCGAGAACAGGGAGACCGCCCGCATACCCCTGGGCGAACTAGCCCAGAAGCAGGCGACAGATGAGTTCTGCCAGGGGGTCAAGAAGTCACTTGACACCCCTACGCCCACGCGCTTCTACGAGAACGCGGACGGGTTGTTGTGCCGTCGAGGACACCGAGAGGGGACCCAGAAGTTACTGGTCCCCCAGGCCCTATTCAAGGACGTGTTAAGGGCGGAGCACTCATCCGACCTTGGCTGCGCATCCACGGGGGACGCGCATGTACCAGACCCTGCGAGACCCATACTACTTGCCCTCGCTGGCGATGGATGTGTTCGGGTGGGTGGCGGCTTGCCCCACCTGTGCAAAGAACCGACTCATGAGTACGCAGAGTAAAGCGCTCATGAGGCTGTTCCCCGCGACGGAACCCTTCGCAGCGCTGGCCATTGAATTACTTGGCCCCCTGCCCCGGACATCCGAAGAATATGAGTACATCCTTGTTATCTGTAACCGATTCACTGATGTCACTCGGGCGGTCCCACTTCGAGTCATCACGGCTCTGGATGTTCTCAGCGCGTTCCTCGGCAAATGAATTGCTAGCTATGGCATCCCCGATTCAGTTCTATCGGATAGCGGACCCCAATTCGTGGCCGTACTCTGGCAAGGAGTGCTCAAGGCACTGGGTAGTGACACTAATTATGACACACCTTACCACCCCCAGACTAATGGGCAGGTCGAACGGTTTAATAAGACTTTAGTTAGGCAACTACGACACTACGTAAGTGGCCACGTAGTTACGTGGTCCCGGTATTTAAGCCTGGTAGTAACGGCTTATAATTCGCAAGTGCAAAGTATCACCGGACAAGTCCCCTTCGCGTTCATAAGTCCACGACGGGTTACTCCCGTGGCAATCGAACGACTTAGAGCGGGCACCGACCCCGGGGAGATAGTAACCCCCGGGCGAGCCGAGGAGCATTTCCTCCAGCGCCTCGACTCCCTAATCCCCCCAGTACGGGATACAATGGAAAAGGCACAGGCCCGGTACAAACGGGCCTTCGACAAGCGCGTGAAGGCTCGCCGCGAAGCCCTCCGAGTTGGAGACTGGGTATTCGTGAAGTCCCACGAGAACCAGGGAAGTAAACTCGTCTTCAAAACACTGGGCCCCTACCAGGTCTTGAAGACCGACGGGCGCCGGCTTACCATCGAGTGTGACTATGGTATCCGGACCATCAACGGGAACCACGACACCCGGGCCACGAAACCCCCCGAGGGTGACCCGGCGTGAGCACGGGCACTGGCCGCGTGGCGGGTCCCCTCCCTCCCCTCATCGGCTAGTAAACCGATTGAGGCTGTCTTCGACAACTTTGTCGGACAGGGGTATGACGCCCAGGAGCGACTCATGCTCAAGGTAAGCTGGTTCGGGTATGGACCCCGGGAGGACTCCTGGCACTATGTGGAGGACCTCCCCGCTGAGAAGGTTCGCCAGCACTGTAGGCGACACCGGCTCACGGTGAGAAGAAGGGTGTAAAACAACTAAAACCCCAAGGACAGAGTACCCCTCACACACACCCCCGACAAAAGATCCAACTTAACTAGGGACAAACATGGTAGGGGGCGGGGCTAGCAATACTCGACGCCCTCGTACCCTACCCGGCCACATGGCACTACTCCGCACCCGCCGACGGCGGGCGGTCGTCGCGGGCGTACCCCCCGTAGTGGTCATAACCCGAAGTGTCCACCGGATACTCCTGGGCCGGCCCCTTGTCCGCGGGGCCCGGCCCCCACGTCGAGCGCGGCGCCCTACTCGGCGCCCAGTGGATGAGGAGTAGCCGCCCCTATGGTAGAGTGCGGCTGCGCCGGCAGGCTCCCCGGCGTACGGGGCTCGACTGGAGCTCCCGGCCGCCGCCGGCACTACCGGCCCAGGCGCCACCCGCTGGCCGTGCCCCTCCAAGCGCGAGGCCATCTGGTACCCGATGGCCTCGGGGGTGTTGTCCACCAGGAACTGCTCTGCCGCGGCCGAAAGGGAGGACGGGGATTCCCGCAGTACGGCCCCCACCCCCCGGGTAACCCAAGCCAGGGTGTCCACCAGGGAGGCCACTATCGACTCCCTGTGGGCCGCCTTAAGCGCCCCCGCCGCACTCGGGTAGGTGGACGCCAGGGCGCGCGCGCACCGGGGGGCGCCGTACACCCAGCTGAGGCTTTGCTTCGCCCCCAGGGCCGGGTAGTATGGTACCCCAGGCGGGGCAAACGTCGAGCGGGCCGACCGCCCCACGGGGGATGCCCCCGCCCGAGTGGTCCGCCGGACAGCGCCCCCACGAGCAGGGGGGCGCTCGGCAGCACCCCGGGTGCGCTGACGCTGGTGGGCAGAACTTATCCCCGGAGCCCCCCAACCCGACTCGGGTGGGGGCGACGTCGCCGATACCCCCGCTGCGTAGGGGTAGGCGGGGTCACCCAGCCGCTCACGAAGGCCTATGCGCCGGCCCAGAAGGCGTTTCTCGCAGGGGACAAACGCCCGAGGCGCCTCGCCCTCCTCCCCGCCAACTCGGCGGGCCAGGCAGGGCCCGGCAGCCTCCCAGTCCAACGACTGGTGTAGGTCCAGCAAATCGCTGAGGTACGCATGCGTGTCCGGGTCCGCCCCCTCCGCCACGTTGGCGAGGCGTAGCTCCACAAGGCGGTCCACCAAGCTGACGGGCAGATGCCAGAGGTATCTTTTACTGATGGCGGAGGCATACCACACCCCCGCCACCTCCAGCACCCACTGGGTCGCGAAGATGGCCGCCGCCGGGGTAGATTCCCCCCGACGAAGCGCGGTGCCAAAGTAGGCCACGATGCGCGCCATCCTGGCGGGGAACTCAAAGGGGACCTCCACCGCCGACCACCAGGACGGCGTCGGGACATAGTAGGCCCGCCGCGCCGAGGCATGAACCTGGTTACTCTCCACTTGAGAGACCCGCACCAGGATCCCCGACGCTTCCCGCACCTGGCGCTCGGTGCGGGCGTCCTGGTGGTGGAAGTGGGGGTCCCTCTTGCCCAAGTACGGGGGAGAGGAGCACGCCCACTCCCACGCCACGACGGGCGGAACGTCGTCGGCGGTGGCCCCGTCCATCACGTTGGACAGGCGCGCAGCTGCGCGCTCCACCCACGGAGCGTCCCCCGCCTCTAGTAGGGCGGGGAGGTCCGTCGGCACCCCGGCAGGCAGTTCGTACTGCACGGGGTGGCGCGTCAGCTACCGCTGCCACGCCGGACCCTGCTTGGGCATCGGGATCGCGGCGTACAGATCCCACAGGCGACACTCCGCCAACTGACTGGGGGCGTGGTGGGGCGTCCACTGGACCAGCGCCCCCGGCTCCGCCTCCGCGGGCCCCGCCTCCTCATCTACCGGGAGTCGCCCCCGGCGCGGCACCGGCAGAGACGAGTCTTGCTCCATGGGGTTCTCCCCCTCATCGCCCGGTGCCGCCGCGGCTGCCGCCGGTGGAGTCCCCGGCCGGCTGGGCGGCAGCGGCACACGCGCCGCCGCCGTGCGAGGCCCGGCCGCATCCTCGTCGGCCGTCCGCGTCGCCGCACTCGACACGCGGGGGGCCGACGCCGACCGCGCCGTTGACTTGGACCGGCAGGGGGCCGGCGGCGGTTATTTTGCTTGACTCCCCGCCGCCGAGGACTCCCGGCTCGGGGTCGCGCTGTTAGCCAAGCGCGACCGACGGGCCGCCTTCCCCCGCGCCGTCGCCGAAGCCGCGCCACTTATATTGGTGGCGCCGGCCGGCGTAGCGGGCGCGGACGCCGCCGCCCCGCCAGCCCGCGGGGTGGCCGCTGTCGAGCTCTTGGCCTTGGGGGCGCCCGTACTGCCCGGCGCCCCACTCGTCCGCGGGGTCACCGCCGCCGGGCTGCCCGAATCGGCCGTGGCCTGCGCCTACGTCCCACTCGACGCCGGCGCCGCGCGCCCCGCACTTGGGGAATCTATCTCCTCCGTCGGCGCCACTCCTGTCGACCGCGAGGAGGCCATAGCCGCCGCGCCCTAGTAGGGGGGCGGCGAGAAGGACTGGGGGGGGGGTTCAATGGGGAATAGACGGGGGAGGACTCTCAACTCGAGAAGCTAAGGGGGCACGGTGACGGCCGGTAGTGAACGGCCGCCCCGTCCGTCCCCCGCCTACCCCGCCTTTATGGGCCCCTGTGTACTGGCAGGGGCCCCCACTCGCCTCCCGCAGCGCCGCTCCGCGGGCCACTCCCCCTGGATGACTCCTCCAGGGAGGCCCGCGGGACAGCCCCACAGGGGGCGCGGGGGCGCCATACTCGGCGCCCCCCTGGTTGCCCCACCGTGCACGGTTAGCGTGTCCCGCCCCGGCCACGCGGCCGCCCCCCCTGACATGCCGCCGTGTCCACCGCACGGCGACGATGCGTACCCCCTGGCCCCCGGCGAGCGCGCCCCCACGATCCGGGGCGGCTCCTTCCAGCGGTGACCGGGGCAGCACCCGGGCCCCACACTGGGGAGGACGCCGGCTAGCCGTTGTGGCCCGCCCGTAACCCTCGGGCGGGCCCGCCCCCCTGGCTCTGGGCCGCCGAGACGGCGACCCCTTAAGAAGGAGAAATTTTGACGGCTCGGCACATGGCCCCCACACTCGGGGAACCAGATTCCCAAGGATTGTGTCCCACTGCCACATGATTCAAATCGGTCCGTTGGCGACCCACTTGTGATCACCCCGTGGTTCATAACCATAATCGCGATCCCAAGACTTCCCTGTGACTAGGAACCCCCCCGGGCGGGCCCCTAGTTAAGGGCCTAATTTACTTTCCTGGGACTAGTAACCCCCCCGGGCGGGCCCCTAGTTAAGCGCCTAATTTTGTGTAATCCCGACTTGGATTATTGACTTACATTACTCCGCGACCCCTGACCCCGGGGCGCCGCGAGGGTGTCACGTAGCGCCCTTCCCCCGCCTCTACTCACGGCGGTATTCGAAGCTTCGGCCGTCCTCCGCT
>Ga0209187_1004632_pt1 | contig 10294 bp, 2 predicted proteins | sample BantaG_FD_187430 | JGI IMG/M metagenome (GOLD analysis project Ga0209187, IMG submission 187430) | Marine algal microbial communities from Bantry Bay, Ireland - BantryBay_4 metaG (SPAdes) (version 2) | ecosystem: Host-associated > Algae > Red algae > Unclassified | place: Bantry Bay, Ireland... | reverse complement strand
TAGACTCATCCTCCATATCGTAAGCTATTGCCGTAGTAATCTCTGAGTTGATATCTAGTATGTTAGACAATCGAGCTGTCGCATTACCTTCCATAACTAATTGGAAGAATGGTACACCTGGAGTAATCTCTTTACCATCTATGTTATGCCAAGCAATAGTCAACTGTCCAGGATTAATTAAAGAACTGTGATAGTCTTTCATATCAATTCCTATTGGTACGATATCAATAAAACTCAAAGCTTCTGCATCCCAAGTAATTGTCATTTGCATTGCTTCAAGGTCAATTGTCGAATTACTTATAAAATCAATGTACACTTGATCATCTCTCCTGATTTTTCTATCATGAGTGATAATGCCTAATGAGTTTGCACTTCTCTTTTCTATTGTTTCTGCACCCAATAGATTCTCTGAACTATTGTTTACATCTCCGATTTTTACTCCGATAAAATCTGCATCTACATTTTGATTAGACTCTGATTGTAGGATTAATTCCTCAGAAAATGGCCAAGGATCAGTCATGTCATTCATAGTCTCATTTTTAGAAACAAATCTCCAAGATGTATTGTCATCAAACGATACATTGATACCTAAAATGAGTTTTCTCAATGCCAATAAATCTGCTGCAGTCAATGACTCACTATTGTTAATATCAGCTGCAATCAACTTATAAGGTGAGTCCAATTCTGACAATCCTAATATATGTCTCTGTATTAATACTAAATCAAGAGTAGATACACCATCAAGGTAATCTTTATCTCTAGCTACTTTGATTTGATAGTCATTTTGCATGTCCAAATCATCGAAGGAATAGAATCCAGCGTTCTCAGTCATCATTTCATTATCCATCTCTGCACCAAGAATAGATACCATCGCTTCAGGAATAGCTACATTATTTTCTGTCGCTATTTTTCCTTGTATTCCAGGAGGTTGTGTCGAGCATGCTCCTTGGTTATCTTGGATCGTAACTGTTGCAGTGCAGAAAGATTGATTGCCAGCTAAATCTGTTATCCACATGTCTACTTCAACATCACCAAGATCATCACACGTGAATGTGATCAAGTTATCAGTAGGGTCAGAAGAAAATGATATGCTGAGTTGTGATGTTGGTGTACAATTATCAAAACTACTTTGGTTAAGATCTGATGCCCAAAGTTCTACTGACTGATTTTCAGTAAGGTTTAATGCTATTCCATCAAGACAAACAGGAGTAGGGTCTTTACATTCTTTGACAGTGATTAAATATTCACAATCTTGATTTATATTTCCACACCTGTCTTCTACAAACCATTTTACGCTATGAACCCCTTCTTCTACTTGATGAGAGAATGATGCCGTTGTTCCTGTTATATCATTTGAAGGATCGCTGTCATTGCCTATGTCTATTCTATATTGATAATACAAGTTCTGAGCATCTGCCATACAATCATCTTCGGCAGTTATACTGAGATTGACTGTAGCTTCACACGAATTACCAATAGCACATATTAAGGTATCATTGCAGACTGATGTTATCGTTGGTGGCACATCATTTTCTACATTGATAAATTGACTATAAGTCCATAGTCCTGGATTATTATCAGGTCCATTATCATTGTCATATTGACACCAATCAATTATTTTCCACTTACGTTTTACTACTGGACAACTTGTAAGAGGGAAATTGAACAATTGATCTTTGAATGTTACTGCTATCTGAGAACAATAATCATTATTGATCAATATTGGTGCACCAGAAATAGAAGTATCAGGTGCTGGGTTAGCACATTGATTCCATACAAAATGATCTGGCCAAGTAATATCACTAGTTGTGAAAGGATTCAAATCAGCTTTGATTATTTTTTGCTGTAATGTAAATGAATCCATGCCGTTGTTGAACTCGAAGAATCGAGTTAGTGTATCATTTCCACAACCACCAGATACAAAACTGCTTGTTTCAGTAACTGTAGTCATATTACAAGTGTTGACAAATACAACATCTTGCCCTGCAATACTATCCCATATAGTATAATTTGCATCTTCGATTCTAATATCTTCCTGATCAGCAGGGTCATCTACGTAAGAACCAAAAATGGATAGATCGCTTGGATCATAAACAAATTCGCATGAGATAGAAATATCTGGTAATACTGAAATATTAGTCTGCAGCTGAGCATTATTTACAGTGATTTCTGATGTACATGTGTTTGCATTTCCAGCATCATCTGTTACTTGTACTTCTACAATTATAGTCTTACCTATATCTTCACAGCAGAAAGAGACTGAGTCATTGAACCCACCATCATTTGTACATTCGGTTGGCCCGTCAATTCTTCTTACTTTAGTTGAAAAACCAAAAAAGTGGTCACAATTATCAGTAATTGACTTAGCTAATGTATCTGCTTGAACAATTGCTTCTCCATCACCTCCTAACGAGATATTTAGATCTTGACAAAGAACCACAGGGGGAATATTATCGACTATTATTATTCTTTGTGTAACCATACTCGAGAGACCACATACATTTTGAGCTGTCCAAGTTACATATGTTGTGTCAAGTGGATAAAGGTCATCCGTATAGTTACTTGTCATAAAAATTGTGTCAGAGCAATCATCAACAAATATTGGTCTTGGTACATCCACAACTAGTACTCCGCAAGTATCTGGAGATACATTCAATACTTGATTCATTGTGTCATTATTCATTAATACGGGTGCTGTCACATCTGCTAACCTCATGAAACTTACAGAATCTTTGGTCATATTTCCACAATTATCCATTGTCGTATACCTATAAGTAATCTCGTAATCAAAGCAAAAATTGGGGGGACTTACAGGTGGAATTGTATCTATTGTAACTATTGCTCCACTGCAATCATCAGTTGCACTTATCATTTGCGTGGCGGGCAAGGCGTCACTACAAGAAATATCAGCTATCGGCAATAATGCCATATCAAATACTGGTCCTGTAGTATCTATTTTTATAATATATTGAGTATCTCTACTTTCATTTCCACTATCATCGCTCAAAATCCATATACGTTGGATACTATCATTTGTAAGACAACCTCCAGATGATAATATCATATCTGTATAAATTAGAGTATCAATCTCTCCGCAATTATCCATTAACATTGTGGAATCTACTGTTCCTAAGATTTCGAGGCTATCTAAAGCGATGCTACAATCAATCGTCACATCGACAGGAGCATCAAACGATGGTCCAGTTGTATCATCAATGATGATAGTTTGCGTTATTGTAGATGAATTATTACTAGAATCAATAACTTCATATGTTCTAATGATGGTATCTTCTCCTATTTTGACATCAGTCAATATATTAAAGAATTCAACTCCACAGTTGTCAAAAATAGACCCTCCAGCTGCAATTACGTCAGCAACTGTGAAAAACGAATCTACCATCTCAGCCATTTCTATACACATGACTATTGAGTCAGGAGGATTTGTTACGATAGGTGAAGTGCCATCAATTACGATTATTTCATAAGTACATGAATCGATATTACCAAAATCATCTTCTATATACCATGTAATCTCAGTGGTATCAGAGAATATTCCAGATGGATCTAGACTTCCTGTAAGACTATTCGTTATTGTTGGATTAGAATCACAATCATCTGAACCAGTAGGAGTAGTAATATTTATAAGTGTATCACAAGCGTCTGAAGGCGCAACGACTACTATGTCAGCTAAAAAATTTGCAGCGCTTCCACACATAAATACAGGGGCAACTGTATCTACAACCATTACATTATGTACGCAAGTATTCATATTACCAGCTGTGTCTACCACAGTATAAGTGATATTATAATTTGTGCTTGATATGGTATCTATAGTTGGAGTAATTGATTCTATTTCACAATTATCTGATGCTGTCCCTCCAAGTTGCTCTAGCTCAGCAAGATTCGTGGCAGGAGTATATGCGGAAAAATCACAGAGTACCATTGTATCCGCTGGACATTCAATAGATGGCATTACTCCATCAGTAACGGTAATAGTAAATGTACAAGTGTCCATTAATCCAGTATCATCTTCAAGGAAATAGGAAACTGTTGTGATTCCTACTGGATAATCGCCATCTGCGTTACTAGTACTATCAACAGGACTAAAAGGAGAATTGTGAGTTAAGATCACAGTGCCATTGCAATTATCTGAAAAAATAGGTGTTGGTATATCTACAAATGCTGTACAAGTATCTGGGTCAGTAGATACTACAGTGAATGATGTTGGACAAAATGTAAATTCAGGATTTGTCTCATCTATTATAGTAATATACTGTATTTCTGTAGCGGTATTTCCAGTAGAATCTGAAATAGAGTAGGTTCTTTGTATAATACCATCTGGTTGTATAGAATCACCCACGTGTGTAAATGAAGTACTATCCAATCTACAGTCATAAATAAAAGCACCATCTCCAGTAAGAAATTCTTCGACTGAAGTATATACTGGAGCAGCTCCAGTAGTGTCACACATTATTGTAAGACTATCAATCAATATATCCGGTGAAGTTGGATCGAATACAACTAGATTGAAAGTTGTATCTGACATATTACCGCAGATATCTATAGCCACAAAAGTTACTGTCGCTGTATCATTCATGAATGGCGATATTGAAGAAAAAGTAGTATCTATTCCCGTATCATCAGTAGCTGTAGGTTCTGTAAACGTTGTATCAAAAGTACAATCCGAATGTTCAAGCATTAAAAATTGTGTCATCACATTTGTAATGATAGGGGATTCTGTATCTGATAATCCTGTTCCATTCATAATAAAAATAGTATGGCTAGCAGTATCGGTATTTCCACTTTGGTCAGTGTATTGATAGATTCTTTCTATTTCTAATTGACATATTGATGTTGTATCTGCACTTAGCAATATGAAATTAGGTGCAAAATCACAATTGTCATCTACATCTCCTCCGGCAGTTTCGAATTCATCGAAATCAGCAAAAGGGTCTGGCACATCATCGATAGTTGCTACTGTAGTGTCTTGAGGACTGTTCAAGGTTATACTTATTGTATCCAGAGCACTTATAGATACAGTACAAGAGCTAGAATTACCACAGCCATCTGTTGCAATAAGTGTGTAATTTAATGGTGTTATTAGTTGTTGACAACCGATAAAAGTATTGAGAGGGTTAGTCGTAAGTGATATTTCGCTGCAGTTATCTGTAGAACTGATAAGAAGGCTGTCGGCAGTAAAAGTGGCCATTCCATTTACATCTAGAAATAGTACTAGATTAGTCTTACAATTGATATCTGGTGCTATTGTATCAATAGTTGTTATCATTTGATCGATGGTGTCAGCATTCATACAGTTATCTGTTACGATCCATGATCTAATAAACGATATTTCTCCAGTACAATCAGCTGCAAGTTGTATTGAGTCTTTATCTAACCAAGTTACTACAGGCATTGCATCACAGTTATCCATCACATTAGAAGGTCCACCTGTGATAGATGTGTCTTGTGTCATGGAACAATCTACACTTATATCTGAGGGAACTGTAAAAGTAGGGTCAGTTTCATCTGCTATTTCAATAGTTTGAGTACATGATCCTGTATTGCTTGAGTCGTCAGTAACAGTATAGGTTCTGTCAATTGTATATGGACACGAAGCATTGGAGATTGAGTCGTTATGCATTAAAGTGAGTCCTGCATTTCCGCTCATACTACAATTACCATCTATGGTTCCACCTGCAGATAAGAAAGCTGTAATATCTGCATAAGGAGTAACTCCCGAAGCATCGCATATTGACGGATCGCTTATACTTATCGTTGGGGGACAGGTGACTGTAAGTTCTGAATTATTAGCTACTATCACATCGAAAGAACAAGTAGAAGTATTTCCACACCCATCTGTAGCAGTGTATGTAACCGTAGTAGTCCCAACGGGGAACATTCCTGATGGATCTGCATCATTGACTACAGTAGCTGCACTACATCCATCAGTTGCAACAACATCAGTAGGAACGCTGTATGCTACCATACAATTTGCATCAGCTGCTGTTACAGATAGTGCAACATCAACTGGGCAATTAGTGATGACTGGATCGTCGTCGTCATTGAGCATTACAATTTGATTACATGTGAATGTATTGTCACAATCAGCTGTTAAGAGATATTCTCTCATGTATACAAAATTACAGCCATCCTGAGACATAACAGTGTCACCTTGCCATGTAATGACAATAGAGCTTTCTTCACAACCATCGGGCAGTATTACTGAACCTCCAGCTGCTTCGAATTCTGCAAATGTTTGATAGACGCCATTGGCTTCACAAGTGATAGTGATTGGCATAGGACATGTCAAAGAGATGTAATCATCATCAAAGACAGTAGTACGGTCTTTATTTGGACCATTTAAGTTTTCTGCGGATGTCTGAGTTGGTTGCAGACATACCGTGCACATGACCACTATTGTGGACATAATGCGGAGTATCATTCTCGGCATAATAAAATCGGTTTTCTCAAATAAATAAATCAGTCTTGCTTTTGGGAAGGGACTGCTATTGAGAAACTAGCTTCTTATGCTTATCAACTATAGATCTATATCCTTTTGGGAAAGATATAATTCAATTCAGGTCGATAAGTAAAAGCAAAGATAAACAACATATTACATATTACATAATTATTTAATATGTAATTAATAAATTATTGCTTTTATATTTGCCATAGTAGGTAAGAGGAATGTTAATATCTAAAAAAAATCCAATAACAAAGCTAACTTCATTATTGGATTTACATACTTTCTTTTTTATCATTTCAAATTATCATTGAGATAATATTAGATGTATTATTTATTGTCTTGTATGCACATAGTTATCAACACCTTGTCTTTTCAGTGAGTTACTTTCTTGATTTGCTGTAGACATGTTTGAAAACCTTCCAGCACATACAGAATGATATTGTGACATTTCGAATACTACAACTTCGGCGTTGTTGTATCCCATTTTCTTTAATTTATTTACCATAGTAGATGCATTATCTTCGATCAGGTAAGAACCAGCAAGAAGTAAATAATTGCCACCTGAAGACGATGTGCTTTTTGCAGTTGTATGTCTTATCGGCTCAGAGTGTGTTTGCCTTGCTGGCTTTGTATCTTCTATGATTTCATCCACTTCAGTGTAATCCATCGGAGAAGAATCCATAAGATCAAATTCGTCTTCGTTAGTATATCCTCCTCCCATTTCATCTAGAGATTCATCAGATTCTTCTGTCTCGTCATCGAAGAAGTCATCAGCAAATTCGTCTTCACTTGCGATGTCGTCAACCAATTCGGTATCATCTGTTTTTGCTGTTTCGGATTTATTACAAGATTTAGCTACCGTGGCGATCCACAGATAACCTAAGAATAGTACAGCTATGTAAACTGCGATTTTTAGAAACCTTCCCATTTTGAGTCTTTTTATTGTGTTATTAAAATATTGTAGTTATTACCCTTTAAGAAGCAAATATCAAGCCAATATACATTACGTTATTGAATAATATGATATTCATATTAAAATTTGTTATAATATTTAATTAATTAATAATCAGTGCTAAAAATGTGTAAGGTAAAATGTAGCATGTTAATCACATAAGCGTTTGTAATGCAGGATCTAATAGATATGAATGTTTCTCTTTAATTCAGTGGTGGAAATATGTCTAGATTTAGAAAATAATTTTGAAAAATATTTTTTGGTTCAGATCCTTGTTATGTACTATCGATGATTTCTTGATGAATTAGATGAATTTTACTCTATTTCCATCTGTATCAGAGACATTATTTCAACTTCCTGTTTATCTTTTGGAAAGATAAAATCTGTAAAATCATGATATTTTGTAGTAACTTATTGAAAGCTCTTTGTATTTAAATCGCTAAATTCTCCGATGCTTGCGTCGGGATCATAAAAAAGATGTTTTTGCATAAAAACGCCTTACCATTAAAAGATCCGTTTTCCGAGCTTCAGCTGGGAAAAATTTTGGCGAATGCTCCATCCGCTTACGGTGGGGTAGTCAAAGTTTAGGATCTTTTTTACTCTCAAATATTTGACTCTGTGACCTTCGCGCCTTTGCGAGACGTTAATACCTTTCTAATCTTTAAAATGCATACCTTTGCAATGTGGAATTAGTAAAGACAGATATACGGAATCTAAGCAGAGATCAAATCAAGAATTATCTTATAGAATTAGGCGAATCAGCTTTCAGAGCAAAGCAGATATATAGTTGGTTATGGCAGAAATCTGCTAAGTCATTTGATGAGATGACTAACCTAAGTATAAGCTTAAGAGAAGCCCTTAATACAAACTTTGTTATAAATGCTATCAAAGAAGACGTTACTCAGAAATCTAATGATGGTACTGTAAAAACTAGATTTCAATTGCATGATGGGCATTTTATGGAATCCGTATTGATACCAGTTCCTAAAGATAATAGATTTACAGTTTGTGTTTCTTCTCAAGTAGGGTGTAGTCTGACGTGTAAGTTCTGTGCAACTGGTCAGATGAAACGTCTCCGTAATCTAGATCCAGGTGAGATATACGATCAGGTCGTCATGATCAATAAAGTATGCCAGGAAATGTATGGACACCCTCTTACCAATATTGTATATATGGGAATGGGCGAACCACTTCTAGCTTATAAAAGTGTGATGAAGAGTATCCATTACATTACTTCACAAGATGGCTTGCACATGTCACCGAGGAGAATTACGGTATCTACAGCCGGAATAGCAAAAATGATTAAGAAGATGGCCGATGATGCCAGCAAAGTAAATCTTGCAATATCATTACATGCTGCAGATGATATTAAGAGAAATGAGATCATGCCAATCAATGAGCAGAATAATCTCGAAGTCTTAATGGATTCTCTGAAGTACTATTATCAAGTCACTAAAAATAGGATCAGCTATGAATATATAGCCTTCCAAAACTTTAATGATGGAATTGATGATGCTAGAAACTTACTTAAGCTTTGTAAAAGCTTCCCAGTGCGAATCAATATCATAGAATACAATCCAATCGATGGAGTAGATTTCGTGAAAGCGGATGAGGAAAAAATAGACAGATTTGCACAGTTTATGAGAGACCATGATGTGATGTGCACGATACGAAGAAGCAGAGGAAAGGATATAGATGCAGCATGTGGGCAATTGGCTAATAAGGGGTAAGTTTTTCTTTTTCAAATTAGAATTTTACAACATTAGAAATCTTACCCAGCCTCAACAACCAACTCCGCGACCACTCGACCACTAGCCATAGCGGCATTAATAGAGCTGTTAGCTAGATAATCACCACAACAGAAAATACCTGGAGCCAATATTACTGAATTCTTTGTTGGTTCATACTTTAGATCACTGATCTTCGGCAATGCTTTTTTGACATGGAATATTTTGACCAGTTCTCTAGTTTTGATATTGCAATGCTGTTGCAATTCTGATTTAACTTTTTTCACTAGATCTTTTTCAGATAGTTGGAGATTATTTACCACTGTGACAGACAGAACTGATTCGTTACTTTCGGTTTTACTCTCAAATAAGTCATCTAAGTAGTGAAAATTATTGACTACAGTATTCTTCTCTGGTAGTAGCCCTATTATTGGATCTTTCTTTAAAGATTTTTCAGTTTGAAAATATAGATTATAACATGATTTCCATTGTAGTGAATCTCTGTTATTCTTTTTAAAAATTGGTCCTGGATCTGTGGCAATTATGATTTGCTCAGAGGATATTGTTTTGCCAGAGGCAAGGGTTACAGTATTACTTTCGATAAGATCTACAGGAGAGTTAAATCTAATCAGCGTTTTCGAAAGTTGACTGGCAAGTTGATCTGGAATAGCTTGCATGCCTGGTCTCGGGATAGCTGCATGGCCTGACCCAAACATTTTATAAACAAACTCAAACATTCGACTAGATGTGTCCAAATCATCTTCGAGGTAAATACCAGTAAAGAATGGGTGGAAGAAATTTTTTATCATCTTATCTGAGAATCCATATTCCTGCAAATAGACTTTTGTTGTTGTCTCTTTTTCTGCGAATATTGCATCAATATTTTTCTTTTTTAGTGCAAGTGATAATTTAAGAGTCAGCCATTTATCTTTTACAGATCCTACATCAGCCAATATAGTAGACCATAAGAATGAAATATTTCTCAGAGGATCTCCGATTTTTTGAGTCTTTCCTTTTTTGAAAATTAAGCTTCCTGGTAAAAATTTGACGAGATCTAATTTTTCGTAATCTAAATAATGTTGCGCTTCAGGATATTCTGTAAGTAAGACTTGGAATCCATGATCGGTTGGTAAACCATTTAGATTGTCA
>Ga0209187_1004625_pt1 | contig 10305 bp, 10 predicted proteins | sample BantaG_FD_187430 | JGI IMG/M metagenome (GOLD analysis project Ga0209187, IMG submission 187430) | Marine algal microbial communities from Bantry Bay, Ireland - BantryBay_4 metaG (SPAdes) (version 2) | ecosystem: Host-associated > Algae > Red algae > Unclassified | place: Bantry Bay, Ireland... | reverse complement strand
GGTTGCTATAAATACAAATACGATCGATACACGCCGGACAAGAACCAGGCGATATGCTGAGTTCACATATTGCAAGGAGGGTTCCAGAGCACTTAATTTACGTAAAGCCGAGCAGCGTAATAACCACTTTTTTTCCGAAGCACGTCTTGAGCTAGAGTGAGGTCTGCCGTACCAAGGCTTGCATCGTGATCGTATCGAGTCGGCCAGCATACGATGACCCGGCTGCATCACCTCGGGGAGTTTAGCTGCGTCACAGAGGACATCAGTATCTTTCAGGTCTGGATCTGGGTCTGGGTCTGGGTCTGGGTCAAGCTCAAAAGCCTGCTCCAGCAGCATTGAGACTAAGATGTATGTTGATCCCTTGTCGAGCGTACGACAACTCTTCTCGGTGCTATCTGGACCATTGACAGGGCAGTAAGAGTTTTCTTCCTGCACCGCCAGTTCACTAGCGGCGGGCAAAGCAAAGGAGTAAGGCTTTACCACAGCAACAGATTCGATGTTTAAAGAATCATTACTGCGTAAATACTCGATACTTTGATCTATCAAAGACTGGACAGGTTCTGCACTTCCCGACGTCGTATTTTCATCCCGTGAAACTGTCGGTACGGTTCGCAAAAACAACACAGCGCCGCGTTGAACCAACAGATGCCTCTCGTATTGCGCAACATGCATAACAAGTAGTTTATGCTCCGTCCAACGTCTGGACCAATGTGCAGCCAACTGGCTGCCAGTCGTCACACGATGAAACACTATTAATCTTTTCTGTAACTGCAAAAGCCACATGGACCAGCGCTCAGGAATGGCATGATGCATCATTGAAGCAACATTATTCTGTCGCAGCCCAGACAGCTCGTAGATAGTCGCTTGCGCATAATCTTTGTGCAGCCGAGCCACTGTCAAAAACCTGCGATAGCCATTGATCACACTACTTTTACTTACTTCAATTCCCACTCTGTCTACTTCATCCAGAGTGGTATCAAGTATCAGCTCAACCAGACAGGAACTTGAAGCATCATTTTCTTGTAACCAGGGACAAAGTAGCTGGCAATCATCACCTTCATCAGAAATGTGTTCGCTATAACCATCAACTATCTGTGCGTTAACAATTTTAAACCAGAAAGATTTTTCACCCTGCAGAACAAGAACGGTTCGCGTTTGCAAGTTACTTGTAATACGTTTTTCTGAGTTATTCATGATACACCGACCACTGTCGCAATGGCCATGTTGTAAACAGGACCAAGAATTGATATGACGATCCATAAAAGCATCGCACCCACGCTCATCAACAACAGTGGTCCAATCATTTGCTCCATTCGCTTTATGGATACTTCGGCAGCGCTGCTTTGATGCTCGCCTATCTGTACCAGCACCTCTGCCAGCTCCCCGGTAGCTTCTCCCACTTCGACAAGCCTGGCAAATAATCGAGGTACAATTGGTACATCTCTAATGGCTTGCGCAAGCGTTGCTCCCTGAGTAATTGCGGTTCTCGCATTTGACAAGTCTGCGCGTAGCGACTCGTTCAAAACCGTTCCTTCCGCCAACTCCATGGATGATTCCAACATCACCCCGTTGGTATACAGCTGTGCACAACATCGTGAATATCGACTTAGGGTTAAATCGACAATCAGCTTCCCTAATAGAGGTATTTTGAGCATCCATGTATCCCAGACAACACGCACCCCTGGACTGGAAACAAGCACAATAACAACAAAAAATGCGACGCCCCCAATCGCGATTAATGCTACTAAATAGTACTGTGCGAACCAACTCGATAAACCGAAGAGAGCAAGGGTGTGCCATTCCGGAACACTCCCCGATGACAGCAGGAATCCCCTCATTGAAGGCACCACCGATACGAAAAGAAATCCGACAACAATCACAAGCACACCTAGAGAGAACAACGGATAAATCAGCAAGGTGTATAACCGCTGACGCAGCCCCATATGCCATTCAAGGTAGTGGTAGATCGAATCACAGGCCGCGTGTAGCTGGCCTCCAGCCTCACCTGCCCTGAGCAAAGCAATAATCATTCTATCTTTAGCGATAGGTGTGGCATCAATCGCATCCGATATAGATTTTCCGGAGCTGACACTAAGCGCAATTCGTTTCCAGACTCGTTGGCTACGACCGGGACCGTCAATAGATGCCAAGTCATTAAGCGCACCGGAGAGGCTCACTCCGGCACTCAACACACGAGATAGCTGAAAAAAGGCCAACGCCGTATCAGAGCGCTTCGGCTCCTGATTGCTGAACGACATCATGTTGTAAATTATTTGAAACATGTTTTCCACCTCCTTGTGGACAAGCACGCACATCATTGATTACCTAAAAAGGTTTAAGATCCAAAAACCCGGTAAAGCTCTTCCGTACTTGTTTCTCCAGCGGCGACCATCGTCATCGCCTGTGCACGCATATCTACAAAACCGGAATTCATTGACGTCTCCCGGATCTCATCGATATTGGCCGCAGCAACCAATAATGCCTTGATGTCGGCTGTTATTTCCAACAATTCCACTATGACCTGTCGACCACTAAACCCTGTGCCATGGCAGGCACCACATGTGGCGTCTACAGCGTGGCAGGATGTACAAATTTTTCTTATTAATCGTTGTGCAAGCACGGCTACAAGTCCCAGTCCAAGGGCTTCACCATCAGCGTTTAATTCGCGCAAACGATGCAGTGCTGAGTGGGCACAACTGGCATGGACAGTTGTCAATATCTGATGTCCGGTTGATACAGCACGCAAAGCCATCTCGCAACTCTCAGGATCTCTGATTTCCCCCACAAGCACGACATCAGGATCTTGACGGAGCAAAGCCCGTAAACCCTGAGCATATCCCCACTGACGCGAGGCATCTATCGTTGTTTGACGTATACCGGATACACGATGCTCGACGGGATCTTCCAGCGTCATAATGTTTAATGCACCCTTGTTAATTTGATCCAGTAGTGCAAACAAGGTTGTACTCTTGCCTGCACCGGTAGGACCACAGACCACTATGAGCCCATCCGGGCTATGCATCAAAGTTGAAAGTCTTTCTGTCAGCGATGTCGGTAGATTAAGCGCTTTTAGTGAATCTAACCGCATGCTTGCATCGATTAATCGCAGAACTGTGTTCTCACCAGCCACAGTAGGAAAAGTCGATACACGAAAATCAATTGGATGCGCATCAATGAGGCGTCGAAATTGACCATCTTGTGGATAGCGTGTCTCCGCAATATCAAGTAACGCCATAATTTTTAATCGCACCAGCAAGCTATTGAGTAGCGACTTGTGCACAGCTGCGTAGTGAAGTAATACACCATCTACTCTAAAACGAATCTGCACAGAATCAAACTCAGGCGATAGGTGAATATCGGAGGCGCGCATTCGTGCTGCCTGCCGTATGAGCGCATTGACAAGTAGTATCGGAAACTGCTCACTCAACGGTTTCTCTGAACCGACGGAAAGTTGACTGTTTGCAAGCGCGAGCAATTTATCCAGCGATGCGCCTTCCCGATAGCAAGATTCTATAGCTGGACTTAACTGTGATTGAGGACTGCCAACAAACTGCAAACAATATTTTGGATCAATATGCATGGCGACGCGTTCGTGCTGATCCACAGCCATTACGTCATTGCACGCAATTATCAACACCTTGCAACCTGCCGATTCGCTAATGGCAATCGGCAACATACCTAGTCTTCTGGCGATATCTTCACTCAGGCAGGCAAGTGCCTCAGGACAAGAGATAAGTTCTTGCAGGTCAAGGTGTTCAGGAAACTCATGATGGGCGGCATTCATGATCGAGGCCGATTCAAGGGATTTTCATCATCCAGTACCGTTGGGCGTAGCACAATCAGTAGTTCAGTCTGCCTTCGTTCACGACTCTGCCTGGCAAACAGTCGTCCGATGACCGGCAGTGCGCCCAAACCCGGAAGTCGCGCATCAGTGTCTGCTTGTGTTTCCTGCATTAATCCGCCAATGATTGCAACATCTCCGCTACGTACCTGAAGCATGGACTCCATTTCCCGCACCTGTATCTCCGGTACGCCGTTACGTACATTAGCCAGCGCAAGCTCAGGGTTTGGATCGTCAACAAAGCCAAGAATTCGTGACAATGTGGGTCGTACGTTAAGCATGACCATGCCCTCTTCGCTTATCTGAGGGGTAACGTTCATTACCAGTCCGACAGGGACTGTGTGGATTTCAGTTTCAGTGACAATCTCGTCCCGCTCCTCAGTTTGTCGTCGTTGTACATTGACAGTGAAGTAGACGCGATTGTCCACGACCTTCAATACCGATGATTGATTGTTGAGGGCGATGATGCGTGGTCTTGATAGAATCCGGACGTCGCCGAACTGCTCAAGTAAGCTAAGTGTCGCTTGAACATCCCTGTTGCTACCTTGCTGCACAAGACTGACAAGCCCCGCAGGAGCAGCAATACGATTAACAGTTTCTGCTGCTGCCAGCGGAGCACCGACGAGAATCTGTGCGGCGCTAACACCGCTGATTCCGTTTGCCAGCACTTGCCAATCCACACCAGCATCAAAATTTTCGGATAATGCCACCTCGACGACTGTCGCCTCAATCAGTACCTGACGCTGCGTGCTGCTGTGCAGAAGGGATATATAGCTCTGCAAGTCTCTATGCACATCTGGCCTTGCGTAAAGTGTCAGCAAACCCGCTTCGCGATTAACGGAAAATCTGGTTCCGGCATCAGAACCATCAGCTGGATGATGAGACAGCAGATTTTCGACGTCTACAGCCAAGGAATCCCAAAAGTGATGCTCACTGGTATTTTCTACCCGTGTTTGTGAACTGTTGGCAATCGAGGTGCCACTATCGTCAGTCGCGTTGATGGTACCGACCTGAGTAGCCAGTCCAACGCTACTTTGTGTACTTCTGTGGATATTTAAATAATTGATCGGGTAGCTGAAACTAAAAGCCTTCCCTCCCCAGACGGTGAGAGTACCTGCACGTAATTGCCACGCAAAACCTGCCTGCTCTGCCAGCGATGTCAGTATTTTTTCCAACGGTTGCCTGACACTATTGACTGTTACTCTCGCATCCAGCTTACCTTTGATCGCTAACTGCAAGCCTGCATCACTGGCCAGCGTAAACAGCAACGCATGCACTGACGTGCTCACAGCCTCTATAGAGTATGAATCAAGTTGCTTGCGACTATCTATTTGATCAGTCTCATCCATACCACCGCGTCGGGGTTGCACCACATCGGCGCGATCTGTCCCGACATCGTCGTTGGATAAACTCGAATAAGAGTCGAGGAGCCTATCGGTGCTGCTCTCCAGTGAGGATCGAGGTGTAGCGGTTGCTTTTGACGATTGCACAGATAGAACGGTGCCTGGCAGGGCATCAGTCACAGATTTGGAACGTGATGCTGGCCAGGCACTTTCGCTGGCATGCGTAGTGGAGTGAGTGCCAAACGATGAATCGGGTAAGGCTGCAAGCTCGAACGCGCAACCTTGAATGAAGACTGCGCTGCTCAAAAACACACCGCGCGCAATGCTGGATACCCGGGCAGTGAATTTGGGTCTAGTGTGCGCGCGCCGATGGCGAACACGCGAAAAGCTTCTAAGAAGATTCAAGAACAACTCCATTTGTTCGTATTTTGTCAAAAGGCTCTAGTCAAACGACCTGCCATCGTCCTGATGACAAAGCTGCCTGGACCAACCACGATTCCATTACGCAGCTATGGCCCCATCACCTTTCTTCTGACCAGCAAGTCTGGACAGACTGTGGCGAATGCTACAACGCGATGACTGACTATTGCAACGGGTTGCGGTAACTGTCGACAGTAATTTTGATAGGGTCGAGGTATTCGGCATAATATCTTTATTATGTAGACAATTTTAAAGATTAGACAGATTCAGCCCTTCCAGAAGTCCGCTAAACCCTATGCCTGACTTTCCAAGCTGACAGCCAAAGAATAATCATATGTCTGTTGATTTCTCGCAACAGGTTGTTTTTATCACAGAATCGTCGATATTCCGTATTAGTTAGTCGTGGCCTTTGAACTGCCATGGATCGGTCGGCTAAATTTTTCGAATGGTTCTCGCAGAGAGATTGGCCTACAGTACTTGCAAAAAAGGTAATTGCAATTCAAGATGTAATCGGACATGTCGACTGAAGATGTAAATTCCGGCAAGTAAATCGGTCTGAACATGGACCCAAAAAATCATCGTATCCGGACAAGACAGTTAACATGGAAGATAAAAACACAAACCTGAATCGTCATACAAAGCCACATAGCGGTTTTGAAAGCGGCAAGAGAACCCCGTCTTTTAACGCGATATTAGCGTTGATACTACCGCTGTAATCGGGCGCATCGATAGCTGCTAGCGATACTCTATCAATTTTACCCAGCGGAATAGTGCCTGCAGAAAAAAATGTAAGCCGAAACGCTCAGGCAACTGAAACATACAGTTTTCGTATGTCACAGGGTTCGCAGCCATCATCCGTGATCCTCGAATTCATCAACGATGGCAACTTCCCTAAAAAATGCTGCGTGATGGGACGCCGTTTGATGATGTCCCCGGCGGAGACATTCTGCGCATCATACCCGCTGGCAAGGCGGGCTTTAATCCACCAAAGGCCCGCTATATCGGACCTGTGTATCGTCAACTACCTGTTGACGCGAGCCGTGTTATCGAAATAGCACCATCAGAATCTCTTCAAGCTGAAACCGACATTACCAACTGTTATCAGGTCGCGGTAGACGGCGCCTACCGTGTAAGTTTTGCAGGCACGTTTGAATGGTAGACACTGGCGCGATGCGCGCAAGCGTCGCTCTAGTCGATCAGACAACAAGCTGAGAACCAGATACAGTATCTATCGAGTTTGACATGACGGCCGAACCCTTAGCCTTTGAACCAAGAGCCCAGCAACCCCGGTTCGATAACTGCACAGCAGTTCAGCAGCAAGCAATAGAAGCCGCGACGTTTTCTGGCGAAGTTATTCCAACGAGTCCCTACAAAGCCTTCAGAGCACGCCAGTACAGAACCGAGAGACCTCACCTCGATATACAACATGGTTCGGGTTGTACACGCCACCAAACTATGGTTTGGTCTCGTCGATATATGAACGGATGGCATCCGTACTGACGAATGAATCCATAGTCTATCGCTGCAGTCCGCAAAATTGCTCAAGTAGCTCAACTATTGCCTATGTTCAGCCATTCCTTCGCGAAGACATCAACCTTTGCCCCTTGTTTTTTGACGAAAACCGATTTTCAGACGAGGATCGTGCAGCGACCATAGTGCACAAGCTCTCTCACCTGCTGCGTATAGGCAAACGGACGATCTGGCATACGGTGCTTCAGCTTCAGCCTCTCTGGCTGACAACTCAACCATTGACGCGTTGAACAACGCAGACAACCACACCTATTTTGCATCGAACAACGAACCCACACTACCGATGATCGGCGATGGTAGCAATACCGATACTGTTCCTGACGATAATGTTCCAACGGCAGGAGGTAGTTGCGAGCACTGCAGTTATGTTGATGATGACTTTGAAAAACGCTACTAGCATGGAGCTCCCCTTTCTCCCCATCGACACAGCTTTCGAGCAACCGATACAAGCGGATGTATTCGAGGTCTTGCTTGATGATGAGATACAGCCCTATACCGGCATTAAGGCTAGAAGATCACCTTTAGTAGCTGATAACATCATGTGGATAGGTCCTGACGAGACACTGGTGCAGACGATCAATCTCGACGAATACTACACAATTGATCTTCCGGGAACATATCTCGTGCGGTATGTTCCGAAAACTTTGGTTGTAGGAGCAGAACTGGGAATTGAGCCAGCTAGCGTTCTCGTTAATACCGAAGAGCTTGAAATTACGGTCAGATAGTTGCCTGTCAGGCACACCCCAAAGTGGATCATGCAAGCAAATCGATGACCTGCTTTAGCCCATTAAGAAAAGCGTAAGTCCCATCAACGCCAGAGCACAAGACCCTGTCACTACGACAACGGCACGTCGATGACAGGCAAAAAATTCAGCAGTCGACTGAGGCTTTTTTGACAAAGGCAGGCCAGCCATGAGCAAATGCGAGATTGACAAACGATCTGCCTCCTCAAGATTTGCAATGGTAAATGCATTACGGGCCAATGTATTGATTGACTTGAACACACCCTCTGATCGATCCGCTATAAAGTAAGCCATCTCGCGAGTAAAGAGTTCGCGACGGTTGAAATCGAACAACATCATATGATGTCGTAGATATTCATTAATCTCGATCAGTGTCAATCGACGCAACCAGAAATGATTTTTTGACTGGTAGGGTGTTTCGCTTACCGCTGCATAACGTTCTGCATTACTGGCAGTCGTATGAAAAACGACACAATGAACGATGTGCTCGTGATCTACGCGAAACGCGCAGAGCCGCTCTATAACCTCCAGCGCCTCAGCATTCAGCTTGCCTTTGGAATCGATGAACAGAATAAAAGGTTTGTTGTTCAGCGAATGACGTACCTGCCCGAGTTGTTGCTGTACGCAAGCCAAGGCTTTGTCAATAGATTCTCGATCGGCGCCATCTTGCGCCTGTTCTGAGGAGATAAGATCCGAGCTTTGCGGCACAAGCTCTATAAGCAGATGACGCAGCAGTTTGCCAGCACTGATTTCCGGCAGATCGTAGCGCATGGTATGAAACCTGTGCTTGATCCTGTCGCTGATAACAAGAGACAGCATGGTCTTGCCACTACCCGCCTCCCCGTGAACATGAATTATAGGCTCATGCTGACGAACTGCTCGAATAACGCTTTCTACAATTTTGCCACGGTTGGCACCACCATAAAACATAAAAATGTTGTTGGCGTTGTAAAACGGACCCTGAGACGAGGAATAATAGAGTCGTCGTCCAGAATCGACACGTTGTTCGTTGTGATTCATGCCAGAGCTTAGTAGTTCAGCGAATAGACCATGTCCCATTTATGTCAGCAACGAGGATGCCATCCGCCCGCGCTTGAGCAGTTACGATAGTTCGGTTTGGCGCATGCAGCAAGTTCTAATGTGCAAGGCACCAGGTTACGAGTCAATATACTAGCGGTTGAAGACAAAGATACAGCCATATTGTATCCACCAGAGCAAACAACGGTTAAAGTCAGGGCTATTACCCTTCAATGGACGCATAGTGCCAGAAAAATTACATGCTCTACACATAGTACTGTTTGAGCCGGAAATCCCGCCCAACACCGGGAACCTGATTAGACTCTGCGCTAATACCGGAGTGCAATTACACTTGGTAGAACCGCTTGGGTTTTCGATGGATACAAAGGCTCTGCGACGTGCTGGGCTGGACTATCACGAATCAGCAAGTGTGTTTATCCATCCAGACATTGATGCCTGTTTAAGCTCTCTGGATGTACCAGACAGTAATCGCCGCGTCTTTGCTGTTAGCACTAGAGGCATTGGCACCTACTGCGATGCAGAATATAACTCATCCGATGTTCTGCTATTTGGTCCGGAGACCCGAGGGCTCCCGAAAAATCTGCTGAACGACGATCGTATCCACACGTCAATCCGGGTACCGATGAAAAGCGATAGTCGCAGCCTGAATTTATCCAACGCTGTCGCGATCGTCGCTTTCGAAGCATTAAGACAGCTCGGCTTTCCTGGACTTGGATAGAAAAAAAGCCTAAGAAATAAAATCACATCTCTTACTATCCATGCACTTTAATTCTATCCCCAGCCCTAAGCGCGCTTGAGCATAACTATTGAGATGTATCAGGTGCAGGGGCGTTTTGTTTGGCCGCCTCGACGTGCTGAGCGTACAGCGCATCAAAGTTGACAGGATCAAGCAATAATTGCGGGAAACCACCCTTCTGTACCAGCGATGCTATCTCTTCACGAGCAAAGGGAAACAATAGATTCGGACAAAAACTACCTAGCATTGGCCCAAGACGTGCGGGCTCGAAGCCCTTGACCAGAAACAGTCCGGCCTGTTTGATTTCTGTCAGGTACGCAATTTCCTCCGCAAGCTTGACGGTGGCCGTCACCGTGAGAACAACCTCATACATATCATTTTCAAGCTTTGTGCTCTCGGTATTCAGATGTAATGATACGTTGGGCTGCCAAGAGGTACCACCGACAAAGACCTTCGGCGATTGTGGTGACTCGTAAGAGACATCCTTGAGGTATACACGCTGAATCTTGAATACCTGCGCCGGCGCTTCAGTCTTCGCCGCCTCGGTCTTCGCCGCTTCAGGTGCTTGTTCGTTTTTGTTTTCGTTTGCCATGCTTGTTGTCTACAGTTGTATTTTCAATCACTTTCGGAAAATGTGCGTCGTAAAAATCATAT
>Ga0209187_1004624_pt1 | contig 10306 bp, 11 predicted proteins | sample BantaG_FD_187430 | JGI IMG/M metagenome (GOLD analysis project Ga0209187, IMG submission 187430) | Marine algal microbial communities from Bantry Bay, Ireland - BantryBay_4 metaG (SPAdes) (version 2) | ecosystem: Host-associated > Algae > Red algae > Unclassified | place: Bantry Bay, Ireland... | reverse complement strand
AGAAATGCAAAAGAACATGTGCACAAAAACACACAGAAGAAAAGCAAAAAGCAGAGCAACTGGCTACTCGGGCATGCTCATTGGTGTCGGCCGCACCAAAGACGGCCGTCCATACATCTACTCCTCAGCGTGGGTGGCGTGTGCCTCAGGGGCGATGGTGCCGGCCGGGGTACGGCAGCGGCGAGTCGGCAAAGGTGGCCGTTTGCCATGCGCCGTGGCAAGGCCGCGTCGCGAGCGGCCGTCTTGCTCCAAGTCATAATTGTGGTCTGTGTTTTCGGCCATGCACTCTTCGCTGTCGGCACGATGCGCAGCTGCCGCCATCATCTTTGCGGCCTCCTCAACGGCCGCCTCAACAGGTGTGGACGGTGTCATCTGAGAAGCCATGGGCGTAGAGCGCCGCTCACGTGCTGCGCGTCCGTCGCTGCCTTTGGTGAGCGCCTGGTCCAAGTTCTCGTCGTCTTCAGTCGTAGATAACGTGTTGGTGGCGCCGCTTCGCAACCGGGTTGACGGAGGAGGCGGCGTCGATGAGGATGAAGATGATTTAACAGCAAGAGCAGTACGCACATGTCACAGCGGCCACCAAGGCCGAATCCACGACCACGGCCGTGTCCTCGGCCGCCTCGAGCGCCGCGGGCACCACCAAAGCCGCGGGCCCCTGCTCTTGCAGCTGCTCGCTCAGCTTCTCCCTCAACCTCGTCCGAGTTGTACTCGACCTCATCATGTGCTCGGCGGCGACGCCCGCGCGTTCCTTGGCCTTGGCCACGTGGCGAGCTCGGCAAGGCCACCAACAGGTCACTCTCGTTTATGTCACGACCTTTCTGCGCGTCCTTATCCTTTTCCTTCGCCTCCTGCAAGCGACTTCGCTCCTCGTTGGCCCACCACTTGCGTCCCTCGCTTGAGTTGGATGCCTCCTGCGTCGACCAAAACGCCAACGCCGTGCGTTGCGCAGCGGAAGCGGCCAGAGAGTCAAGGGCGGCCGTGTTGGCGGCCGCCTCCTGAATAAGATGCGCTTTCGCCCGGGACGTGGCCTTGGCGGCCTTGTTGCCCATAGGCCGCTCTTGAAACAGGCGCTGACCGCGGGTGAATGTGGATGACAGACATGCGTTGCCATCGCCATCGTCGTCGTCCAAGTCCCCCATAACGCCAGGAGAGGGAGGGTCTTCGCACCCAGTTGTGCGCCGCTCTCGGGGCGACGCTACCGTTGAGGGCGCCGCGCTCACAAAAGCCATTAGCGTGGCACCACCGCTAAACTTGTCGGTGTTCTTGAGGATTCGCCAGTTGCTGAGCGGAGGCCACTTGAGCTTGGCCGCGACCGCCGCGTTGAGGCCATAGTAGGGGTTCAGGCCGTTTTACTTTGCCTTGGCCGCGTTGATGAGCTGCTCAGCTGTCGGGTTACCCGTCATATTGAGGTTGACCACCGCCAGATAGCATTCTTTAAACCGATTAACAGCCGGTAACATGTTGTATCGGAGCTCCTTCATGATGGCCGCTGTCGAGCGGGCACGCCGATGTTCCACTTGGTTCATATCAGCAGGTAGGCGTCGACGGAAGCGGTCGGCCACGTCCTCTTCAAAGCGCTTCAGGCTTTGTTCCACCCCCACCTCAGCGATCAGCGTTGCCTCCTTGTGGACGGTGGCAAAGACGTTGCGCTCTGCTTCAATCCAGGACACGCCGCGCTTGCCACGACCGCCGGCAGTTGAGACGAGGCTGGCCCGTCGGCTGCGCTCCTCGATGAGGCCGCGCGACGCGGCGGTCTCGGCGCGGAGCTGTAGAACCTCCGCGCGCAACCGGTCCTCCTCCGTCTGCAAAGGCTGCTGCTCCAAGTGCCTTGCCAGTCCCCCGGAAATCATGCTGCCGTCGGCTCCAACCGGCGCAGCACGTCGCCCAACGACTGGCGCCTCGCCTTGCTGCGTCGGCGCGATGAGCGCCGTGCCGGGGACGTCGTCTTGGTTGGCTGGTTCGATGTTGACAGAGCCGTCTTCGTGAGCAAAGGTGGCCATGTCTTGGCCATCGGCGTTGAACCTGGCCATGTCCTGGCCGATCGGTCTTGGGCATTTGTTGAGCACTGACGCGGCCAAGGTAGCCACAATGCCAACGGCCTTGATGAGCCGGTGTTCAGGGGCGGCTACAACCGTCTAGGCAACGGCAGTCGGCCCAACGCCTTGGGCGCCCACGAGACCGGCGCCGCGGTCAGGTTGGTGTTCACCCAGTACTCCTCGCGCTTGCCCTCAGCGTCCGGCACAGCCAGGCGGCGCTCCCACTGCGGAGGCCTTGTGAGCGCCTCCTCCCGCTCGGCCTGGCGCCGCTGGGCCAGCACCCGCTGGTGTTCCTTCCACGTCACGGTGACCTCGACACCGTGCTCGTCGGGGGGGAGCTTGATGAGGCGCGGCGACGCCCACGGGCAGGGGCACTGCCGCGGGCACGTTGGGTGCTCGTTTCCGACAGTGACCGCGCACCGACACAGGTAGCACATACGACGATGCGCCCGTCGCTCAGCAGTCCGACCCCAAAACGCGCCGTCACCTTGTAGAATCCACTCCCAGCCCCAGCCCGGCTGTGCTGGGGGCCGGACTGCCCAAGGGCACGGACAGTCTCGAGGGCACATAGCGATGTTGCTGCTCACCTTCTGCGACCACTTACACTGCGTGCAGATGCTGCGACGGCCACGCTGCAACTCGGCCTTGGAGATAGTCAGGGCCCTCGGGCCATACCTCGGGCGAGGTCTGTACGCGGGAGCATCGCCGCGAGCTTGAGTGCGCGACGTCCGCGGCAGAGCCGCAGTGCCATCAGCTTCGGGCATGACCGCCGCAGAGGCAAGTCCCGCACCACCTCCCGTAGGCCCTGAGTGCGAAGCGGTGACCGCACGTCGCGAGCTGTCAGGCATCTGAGCAGCAGCGCTCGACGGATTCGGCGGGGGCGGCGTCGCCACGCGGACGCTTGGTGGCGTCCGATGGGGAGTCGTACGGAACGGCTGGGCGCCACTAGCCATGGTGCGCACCTCGGCTCGAGTTTGGAACGAGCCGGATGGTAGCGCTGGCTCTGCGGCTCCTCAAAACCACAGCCACACGCACAGCCCGCTGGCAGCCGGTCGCAGTGTAGAGGTTGCAGGCCGCGAGGGAGAGAGCAAACCGTGGAGCTGGCCGCTGTCAAAGGAAAACGGCCGCTGCGCGCACGCGGCCGTAGTAGAAATGCAACCCTACGTCGGAGCACAAGCGGCGCCCCTGCGTCGGAGCACAAGCGGCGGCACGAAAGCACGGTCTTGGGCGTGGCGGCGTCCGCGCAGCAGTGTGGCGGCCAAGCGGCGGCACGGGAGCAAGGTGGTGGGCGCCGTGGTGTCGGCGCCGCGCCACAGTGTGGTAGTGGGTACGGTGTGCGGCGGCGGGACGGTGGGCGTCACGCAGGTTTACAAAGACGGCCCTGGACCGGTTAGTGCGGCGGGCCGGCCGAAAGTGGCTTCTAGACAGCTGCTGTCTGCTTGCTGCTGAGGCGTCGAGATGCGGATGTGTCACACAGGGCAGAGGTGGCACGTTCCTCCAAAACGAGGCTGGGCACAGGGCCTGTGCCCCCACGCCCACAGGCCCTGTCGATCTCAGCCTGCCTGGCGAGGAGCCATCACTCGTGGCGAGGCCACACCGCCTGACGTTCATCCCTATGGGTTCTCAGCGGCCGGTTGGGAGACAGGAGATTTCCCCAATGTTGATAAATCGGGCCCCAATAAGAGAAACTGGTGACGCGTTACGGGTATCGCTTGTCACTGGGCCCTGCGCGGAGCGATCAGTGGCAGTCAATAGCGCACAAGTATCTTGATGGCCATGTCAGCTTGGCCACAACGCTCATTTTCCTGCCAAGAAGGGCCACACAATGTGATCGCACCGCATGACCAATGACTAAAAACGGTGAATCGTCTGACTTCTCGAGGGACACTGCGAACAGGAGCCGGCTCTCAGGGCCACCACCGGACCTAGTGTGGTCATCCACCGGACAGCGAAGGCGTGTGGTGCGGAATGTCCCAACGCATAGGCTGTCCGTCGGTGGGCCATGGCGCAGGGGCCAGCACGTGGCGGTCATTCTACACCGTCCAATCAAAATTGGGGCGGCCTTGATCCGACTTACTGGCGCGCCTCGTGTCAAGCGGGACTCACTTACGGTGTTGCACCGCAATCTCATATCTCGGGCCTGGTCGAACCGCCCGACGAGGCAAGCGGCCGGTCCCAGGCATTTGTGAGTGTTGTTCACTGTTTCTACGCACAGGGGCCAGAGCGTGGAGGCCAGTCGCCAGAGCGTGGCGGCCAGTCTCTCTGGTCCAATCAAGTGCAGCTCCGTCTCTTTGATCCTCGCGAAACTGGCTCACGTGATCTCACCACGATCGCATTTTTTCATGTGGAACATCATTTTCTGCGGCCGTGGAGGGCGGTGCTTGCACAGAACTGAAGGCTACAGGTTAACAGAGGCTCGGTCACAGTAAATATGCTCAAATATTGACGATGCCTGCAGCCGGCAACGGATCAGTGTGAGAGGCGCCCTCTGTAATCACACTCACTGCAAACTGACTGAGTGCTGTGTGCACTGCGTCTCCGTGCGGAGGCGGTCAGCGAACAGCCATGGTACCGACCGACATGACCGCCACGCGGCAGTCACGCGTACTGGGGCGGAAGGGGGGGAGGGTGGGAGGGGGTGGTGCGCCCGTAGCTTGGAGTCATACGCTTCGAAGCTTGGACGCGCTGAAAAGGCCATCTCCATACAATATGGAAAGAACGCTCACGTCATTTTCATATGCTCTGCACAGGGACAGGCGCGCTGTGACACTGTCGTGCAGGTTGTCGTACCAAGCCCAATGCGCAGAGAAAAGTAACACGAACCGTGACGGAGAAGCAGCAAGAATTTTATGGAGAGGCATCAAGACAGATGATGGTACAGAGGCCGCCTCCGATGTACGCAATCCAGTATGTAAAGAGCAACAAACAGAAAATCCGGCAACAAAGCATGCCCGACGTACGCCCGACGTACGCAATGCTGAAAAAGAAAGGATGGCAGTGCGAACGGCTCGGCCCGGCAAAGGCCTTCCAATGAAGAGACAAAGCGAGACGTACAGACGCCACCCCCAGGAGCAGCCAGTGCTACCAGCAGGTGCATGACATGGTCGTACAGCCATACCCCTCGGGCACCTCCCCAATACTGCAGAGCCCAGGGCGTCACTCATTCCCGTCCCACTCGTCCTCCTCCTGCCCGTCGTCCTGATCACTCTCTACCTCATCGTCTGTATACCCGAGGACCCCTGCAGCAGAAGCAGCCGCCGAGACTCGCGCCAATACCCTAGCCGTCGTCCGTGCCGCACCCTCAGCCGTTGCCGAGCGAGTTTGGTCCTGCTCATTCGCGAGGATGACCTTGACGATGACAACTTCATTGTCGTCGTCAGTCGCCGCGGAGGCCGACACGGCCTTGCCCTTGCCGTTGCCGGTTGACGGACCCCCGCCAGTCGAGGCCGCGACCTCCCCGGCACCCTTCCCTCGTGCCCCAACCAAGGCCGGGAGGGCCTTTACCTTCCCCTTTCTCGACAATGCCCCCTCAGGCCCGGTCACGACCTGGCCAACGCCCGCACCTTGGCCCCCCTCCGAGGCCGACACGGCCTTGAACTTGCCCTTGGCCGCCACTGCCCAAGCGCCAGACGCGCCGTCAGGCCTGGCTTCGGCCGCCAAGGCCGCCATCACTACGGCCTGTCCCGGACTTTTGTATGCTTTTTTGATGGCCTTGCAGTTTACATAGTCCATACCGTGCGGCCCGGAGGCCTCCATGCCCTTCTGGACAAGGAGGTAGTTGCGGCCCTCATCCAAATAAAGCTCGTCGGCGGCCCACTGTAGCATCTTGGCCGCGAACAAGCGCTCGGCCAGCAAGAACGCAACAGCGCGCTGCTTCGGAGTGGCACCGCGCAGGGCCGACCGCTGCCTGCGGGTTGTCCACTGCCGGCCGAGCACATCGACGGCCTCGAGCGCGCGGGAAAAGTCGCCTGCTGGAAAGTGGTAGAGCGCCTCCATCTCCGCGACGTCGGCACCGGCACCATCCTTGGCCGACTTAACGGCCACGACACCCCCCTCGTCCAGGCTGCTATCGCCGCGCGGGCTCTGCTTGGGGTTCTTGACGACCACATCGGCCCGGCCGTCCTTGGCCGCCTTTGCGAGCTTGGCCACCTTGCGGGCCACACCAACAGTGAGTAAAGCTTCTCTGGCCTTGCGCTTGTCTCCTCTGCCGCCAGCCTCGACCGAGGCCGCGCCCCGTGCCGTGGCCGTCTTCACGGCCGCATGCTTGTACTCGTTCTCGACCTCGTCGGCCTTGTGCATGGCCGCAGAACTGCCGCGCGTCGTGCTGTTCTCGATCAAGGTAATCGTCGCCTTGGCCGCGTCCTGGGCAATCTTGGTCGCCTCTGCCATTTCCCGCTCATACATCTCCAGCTGCCGCAAGGAAGTGCGAGCCCTAGGGCCACGCGGCCTGTCAAGGCCGAGCAGATGCAGGCTGGAGGCGCACCGGCGGCGCACGGGCAGGCGGACCGACGGCGGCCGAGAGCTGAGGAATGGGAGGTTCCGGCTTCGTAGACGGCGACGACGTCCAAGCCGGAGTAGGGGCACGAGCAACCTGCGGGCGGCGGGTGGGTGTAGGCGAGGGAGCAGTGGGTGGTGCGTGGCCGGTGAGCGTGAAAGAGCAGTGGTGGTAAGCACGACATTCCCGCGAAGGTGACCACCCTATGATGAGATCTGGGCACAGAAGAACCCTTCTGAGCCACCTGCCCATCCGCTCCACACGTGCTGTGCAATTCCCCATGCCCCCTGGCTAGGTCCCCACGTAGACTCAGCGCCCCCCTCGAGGCCTGTCGAAATCGATGGCCAAATCGATGGCCCCTCAGCGTCAATCAAGTCACCACCGGCGAAAACCAATGATCAGTAACAGGTATCTACTGGTTCTATAACCAGTCGTTGGCCCAGGCGTCAGCTGAGCAGCACGTGCTGTGTGCTGAGAGGTCCCGCGGCGACGTTATTTTGATACTGGCAGACTTCTTGCTGTGAGAGAGCCGTGCGCGCGGGGCATGGCGCGCCAGTCACGCGAGGACGGGAGAAATAGTGCATCCCACGGCGGGGCGCCTGTGCTCCTCAGACGTCTGACGCACACACAACGTTGACAGCCGAGCTCTTTCACCTCGTTCCCGCGTCGCCAAAAAACAGCAGTCCACCAGGCCCTGCCTTGTGCGGCTGTCGAATCACTAATGCAGCGCATGCGGGCGCCCCGCAGCGAGAGCCGACCAGATTATGAGAGGAAGATGAGGCTGCTCCTCATGAATCACAGGTGGAGCCCCACCAAACCGTAGCCTGGCTGGCCACCGCCCTCACACGCACACACACGACAACAGAATAGAGTCCAAAGAGGCTTTGCCGCGGCTCGTGTGGTGCTGACTCAGCCAACGAGCAATGTAAGCGGGCCGCCCATGCCCTAGAATGGGCGACCGAGGGCCAGTAGAAGGATATTCCATGCATCCAATATCCCTTCTGTATCCCTGTCTCGGCCCTCGCACAACGTTGCCGGGCTAGCCGCGGCCCATACACGCCCGTGCGTCACTGGGCGACCTGGATTTTCCGTGCCTCGTGCGCTGGTGTCCAAGCCATGGGCCAATGATACTGTGGCGCATTCAGCGAGAGCGGACGTGTGGAAGAAGACGGCATGCCTCTCGCTTGCCCCCTCGTCCGTCTTGCAACGTATTCGGGCCATGGGACCATTCAAAGCGACTGCGTGCAGGCGAGAAGCAATCTGGTTGCTTGGGACCACTTCCGACATGACTGAGACACGTAGTGTCCCCAACCGTGGCTCTAAACGGCTCGACGACCGCCGCATTGTCTGATGATATCAACAACAGTAGCCGTCTGATCGCATAATTTCGGCTAAATTCAACTACGATTGCATGCGCTTTTGACGACGATCGCACTCTCAGGCCAGGACTCTCGTGCTGGTACACCTGTCAGCGTCAAATGCCTCAAGAAGGACGTAGAGCCGGTTGCATGTAGAAAGGCACAGGATGAATGAGCGTTCTGACTTCCATAAATATTTACGTTGGTTTAAGAATGTAGCCACTATTTTCTATTAAGTACAATGCAGCTCTCAGGACCTTGAAGTTGCAGGGTCGGAACGTCCTCGACACCCAATCATACACCCACGCGTTTCATACGTGGCGGGCCTGAATTGGTTCGGATGCGGAGTCGATGCAGCGTTGTTGGCTGTGCTCTAAGAGTTGTGTCAATCTGCGGCTGCCTTCGCACCTGCGCCATGAGCCTGCGTCATGTCGTGAATGGATGCGGTGCTTCAGTAAAAATATGAGCTGACAGTCGCAGTGCGGCAGACGATCAGCTCGTGGCCAAGCGCGAGCAGACGCTTGTGCTGCACCTGATCCGCGAAGTGGCTGGTTTGTTACAAGCTCTTTCAAATGGATACTCAGCTGCGATGTTTTGCCATACGACGGTGCAAGGAAGGGTGCAGTGCTCAGCGAGTTGGGGTGTCTCGGAGCATTGGGGTCCATGTCCAGCCGAGGCTACAAGGCTGTACTTGTCAGGACGGCCAAAACTCAAATGTGTGCGCACGCGTGAAAATGTGTGTTGCATTTTAATCTGCGGGCCAGCAGATTTTCAAATCGAGCCAAGGACGTGATCCTATTGGTTGCAGGGTTGTCAGCGTTTGGTTTGGTTTGCCAAACATGAGCGAGATTCAGCCTGATTCACTTGAACGATGGAGCGTTCAGGTTGAACGCAACATGTCAAAGGGCATACATGTCTCGCGTAATACTTAGTATGCCACGTTCAATGTAGTTGAGATTGTGCTTGGGGAAGTCGGGTTGTCTGACTCGAGCTCTACCGAGTTGAGTCGCCAAGCCGATGTAGCGTGCGCATAGCAGGCCTGCTGCAGTCCCGGCGACAGAGCCCTGCTTGCCTGCCCCACCACCGCGACACAATCCAAACGAATGCTACGAGCCGACGCCAGGGCGACATTGTTGCCAATCGCCTGGGCCTCCGCGCAGAAACGGAGACGGGGGGACCAAACAGAAAGGACCAAACACCGATACGTGTAGACGGAGCGTTGAGGGCGAGTGGATGCCACGTTGTCCGAGAAGCAGCTTGCTGCGCTCCATGCAATCCTGAGTGCGACCACGACCCATCTATCCTCCAGCCAAAAAGGCTATGATTCACGCACAAATTGACAGCAGATGAATCGATCTACGTACTCAGCGCCTAGGGTGCTACACAGCCGATTGGCAACAGTTGACATGAAGGTAGGGTTGCCCAAGTGGTTTATCGTAATTGGTTAAAACTGGTTTACATTGGGTAAAAATCGGACATCGCTTGCAAACTAGTTTCGGATGCAAAATATTGGTTAAACTGGTTATTTTTTAAATACGGAACAGTTGCGGTCACGTGACCGGAATTGTCCCAGTCCTTTGGCGTTAAGTGCGTGACGAGTCCCAACTTGATGACGCGTGCACGACCGGATCCGACGACTCGTGTCTTCGTCTCTCACACCGGCCCCGTCGCCGACACTTCCCGTGCTGCCAGCCCACCATGGCTCCACCAGTAGCCCTGCCGCCCGCGGCTGCCTCAGAACCTGCTACTACGCCGACCACAGCCACACCAGCGCCGCCACCTGCGGCTCCAACCCCGTCAGATGGCGACGACGGCTCGACCGGTGGCCTTCCCCTGGCACCCCGTGCATCCTGGCAGGTACCAGAGGGGTCTGTTTGGGGACCCGTGCCGCAAGGCCAGAAGAAGAGTCCTGTGTACGCCTACTTTGTCTGTGAGTTCAATAAGGACGGGAGCGGGGCCGCTGACCCGACGCGGTACATCTGCGTTCACAAGGACCACAACGGTCATCCCGTTCGCGTGGCGCATTGCAAAGTTACCGCCAACCTCAAGCAGCATCTGGTCGGCAAGCACGGCATGACCGTGTCTTCCACGCATGTGGGTGGGCACGCGGCGGGTGGACGAAGCAGTGGGCCTCGTGGCGGTGGCCCTGCGGTCGCCAACGCAAGCCCATCGCCGCGCAGAGGAGACAGATGCTCGTGTCAGACGCGCTGCACACAGACAGCATCACATGTACTGGCAGCTCGAGCGACGTCCACATATCACCTACAAACGTATCACCCACAAACACACACGAGCACAATTCCATGTATCATACCATGCGGCTGGACGTGATGATGAGGGATGATGCCACAACCCTATGCGGTGCAGTAGACGGATGCCTACAACAAGTCAAAGACCAGCGTGGGTACAGCACATGG
>Ga0209187_1004622_pt1 | contig 10308 bp, 6 predicted proteins | sample BantaG_FD_187430 | JGI IMG/M metagenome (GOLD analysis project Ga0209187, IMG submission 187430) | Marine algal microbial communities from Bantry Bay, Ireland - BantryBay_4 metaG (SPAdes) (version 2) | ecosystem: Host-associated > Algae > Red algae > Unclassified | place: Bantry Bay, Ireland... | reverse complement strand
CCGATAAGTTTTGTCTTTAATACCATTCCTGAAAACAATGCTTTTGCAGGAACAGATGTTGCAGTGTGCGGCGGATCTTCCGTTAGTCTCGATGCGGTCATGCCTTCCATTGGTACTGGTGTCTGGACACAAACGAGTGGACCAGCCGTAACAATTGTTAATCCGGATATGCCTAATACGGTTATTAATGGTTTGACAGATGACCAGTCTTATACTTTGGTTTGGACCTTGTCCAATGGCGTCTGTGGAGATTATTCTTCGGATGAAGTACAAGTAACGGTGGACGTTGCAAATAGTGTTGCTGAAGCAGGTGACAATATTGAATCCTGTGATCCCGATAATCTTCTTTTAAATGCAGTAAACGCAGGAACTGGAAATCAAGGAACCTGGACGCAATCAACTGAACAAGCGGGTCAAGGTATAACCTTTGCGGATGCTACGAATCCTAATACCGCTATTCTGGGAATGGAAAACGGGGTTACTTATAGTTTTACCTGGACGTTAAGTAATGCCGGTTGTGGTGAATTTTCGGATGACCTGGTGGTCGTAGAAATTTTACCAGGTGCAGAAGCAGCTTTTGCTGGAAACGATGCGCAGAGCTGTGGTGATGACGGAACCGTTTTACTGGAAGCAGCTCCAATTAGTGGCAACACTGGTTTGTGGACAACGAATGATCCTGATGTAACGATTGTATCTCCCAACGACGCAACGACGATTGTAAACGGTGTGACACCGGGTGACTATACTTTTACCTGGACGGTTGATGCGGGTATCTGCGGGACTAGTTCTGATGAGGTAGTAATTTCCTACGGGATTGCACCGGAAGCGGAAGAAGACAGCGCGATCACTGAATTTGGTCAATCTGTTTCGATTCGGGTAGTAGCCAATGATGCGACGCCGGATGAGGTAGTACTGACAATTGAAGAGAATCCTACGAACGGAACGGTAACGGTTTCTGACAATGGAACGGTAGAATATACACCGGAACCTGCTTTTGCGGGAACAGACGAATTTGTCTATATGATCTGTAGTGAAGAATGTCCGGACCAATGCTCGGAAGCAATTGTTACGGTCATTGTTGGAGCGGATGCACCTTGTAATGTCCCGACGATTATTACACCAAACGGTGACAATACAAATGATGACTTTATTATACCATGTTTGTCAACGGAAGACTACCCGGATAATCAGGTAATTATTTACAACCAGTGGGGAGATGAAGTATATCGTTCTAAAAATTACCAAAATGACTGGAGCGGAACCTACAACGGAGAGAATTTGCCGGTGGGAACTTACTTCTGGTTAGTGGATTTTAATAAAGGTCAAAAACCTTCTGCTGGATTTTTAGTAATTGAAAGATAAATTTCACTATTGTTTGCTATTTAAAAAATAAAATATAATACGATGAAAAAAATATTATTTGTTCTATCACTTGTCTTTGTTGCGGTGCTCGGCTATGGTCAGCAGGAGCGACAATTCACCCAGTTTATGTACAACAAACTGAGTTTTAATCCTGGTTATGCGGGGAGTTTTGACGCTGCTTCTTTGACGGGAATCTACCGTAATCAATGGGTCGGTCTGGACGGCGCACCAAAATCCGTTACGGTAAGTTTTGATACACCGTTAAAAAATGAGCGGGTAGGAGTTGGACTTAATTTACATACCAATAAAATTGGAATTACCAATACCGTTACGGTGGATGGTGCTTATGCTTATCGTATCAAGATGGGCGCAGGAACACTTGGAATTGGTATTCAGGCTTCGATTCGGTACCTTCGTAATAACTACGCTGACTCGCGTTTAGTTGCGACGCAGGATATTGGTACCGATGGTGGAATACCTACTGATGAGACTAGTAAATATATTCCTAATTTTGGAGCTGGATTGTTTTATTCTACAGAAAAATTTTATGCTGGTCTTTCCGCACCGAGATTACTAAGTAATAATATTGATTTTAGCAGTCTTAATCCAAAGGCCGGAAAAGAATCTCAGCACATTTACGCGATGACAGGTATCTTGCTAAAGATGAGTGAAAAAATAGAGTTACAACCACAAGTTTTATTTAAGTTTGTTTCGAATGCACCACTAGATGCTGATTTGAATTTGAATTTAATTTTTGACAAACGATTTACCGTTGGGGCGTCCTATAGATTGGGTGGTGATGATGATAGCGCGGGAGAATCCATTGATTTATTGGCTTCTGCTTATTTGACGCAGCGTCTGATGCTTGGTTTTTCTTATGATATTACGATGAGTGGATTAAAGCAAGCCAATAGTGGCAGTATCGAAGCGATTGTAAGATATAATTTTGGTGGAATGACGGAAGATATTATCAATCCTAGATTCTTTTAAAACGGTAACTTAACAAGGCCACTAAGGCACTAAGGCACTAAGAAATTGCGTTTTTTTCCTTCGGAAAAAGAGGAAGTATAGAATCGTCATTTATTTTGTCAACATTCCTTCGTGTCTTTATGGCTATTTATTTTCTTTTACGAAGATTCAAAGTATAAATTTTATACGAAAAATATATTTACAAACGTTCGGTAAGTAATCTACAAGCCACGAGTTATGCTTAATTTTGCGTAACTCGTGGCTTTCACATTCGCACACGTTAAAGAGAAGCCAATGGCCAAAAACTAATAGCCAATGGCCTCTTTTAAACCTTCTACCTATTTAGTAGTCCAAGTAAAATACACCATCCACACACCACGAACAACAAGATAAAAATGAAAAAATCACTTACCATCTTCCTATGCCTTTTCGCCAGCATTTCTTTTCTTTTTGCGCAGCAAAGTTCTAAATCCAAAGCAGCCAAAAAACTTTACGAAAAAGGTAACAAGATAGAACTCATCAACGCCGGATCAATCAATTCTCCACATCTGGAATTTTCTCCGACTTTTTATCAGAACGGGATTGTTTACGCCACTTCGCGCAAAGCGGATCAGTCGGGTAAAAATTATTTCGAATTGTTCTACGCAGATCGTGACGAAAAAGGACTACCCATCAAATCAGAAGATTTCTTTTTGAGAATTGACGGACAGGCACACGAAGGTCCGGTGACTTTTAGCCGGGACGGTCAGCATATATATTTTACCCGTAAAAAACCAAAGGTGGGGACTAAAGGCAGTAGCCTGAAAATATACGAAGCCACTCGAACCAATAATGACTGGAATTCTGTCAAAGAACTGTCCTTTAATTCTGATGCTTATTCCAATTGCCATCCCAGTATTTCTACGGACGGAAAACGACTGTATTTCTCTTCCGATATGCCTGGAGGAATGGGTGGTATGGATATTTGGATGGTAGAAAAAAGAGGGATCACCTGGTCCAAACCCATCAATCTGGGACCCGAGGTAAACACATCCAAAAACGAAGTATATCCTTTTATTCACAATAGCGGTAATCTGTTTTTTTCCAGTAATGGATTTAATGGTGCTGGAAAACTGGATATTTATATGGTCAATTTTGATGTAGGACCTTCGGGGACGGTAGTCAATCTGGGAGAACCGTTTAATACCAAAGCGGACGATATGGGTTTTATTTTAAATCCGGAAGGCATCAAAGGATTTTTTACTTCTTCCCGTAATGCGGGTAAAGGAAATGACGATATCTATATGTTTGAAGCACCCGAAGGCATCTGGGGCAAGACCGTTCCGGGAATGTTGCCCGCTGGAATTTCCATGACCGAAAAAAGAACCGATAATCCAATTGAAGGAGCTGAAATCAGGATTTTTGAAAAAACAGCCGATGGTTATTTTGATAATCGAGCGGAATTATACGAAGGTGTTTTGTCTCCGGTTAAGGACCAAAAAGGAATCTATAATTTTAAAATGGTACCGAAAGCGGCGAGTGCTTTTGGTGTAGCAGACGGTCGTTCGGATGAGATGGGCGAAACGAGTTACCAGTTCTTTGGAGAAAGAGAATATGTATTGTTTATTAGTAAACCAGGCTACGCAAGTCAGGAAATCGCTTACTCGACCATCGGTTACAAAAAGTCCGTACCGATAAAAGTTAGTCTCGAAAAAATAGCCTGTTCTTCCATCACCGGAACGGTCCGTGATCAAACAACCGGAGCGCCCGTAGCGGATGCGATGGTCTATATTCGTAACGAAAGCGATGGTTCGGAAGCCGTCATCCAAGCCGATGGTGCTGGAAATTATACGCATTGTATAATGACCAACACGGATTATTCCTTCCGGGGAATCCATGCAAATTATAGCGGTGCGACGCAAAAACTGACGCCCGCCGAAACGGCTACCGCTCCGACCGATTTGTCGCTAACTGCTACTAAAGAAAATCATTATGGAGGTGTTCCGACGGAAGTGGGTACCGTCATCAGAATTCAAAATATTAATTATGATTTTAGCAAATCGGGTGTACGGAGAGGTGCGGTCGCAGAACTGGATGAAATCCTGAATATGCTGTCGCAAAATCCCACGATGAAAATTGAGCTGAGTGCGCACACCGACTCGCGGGGATCAAACCGCTACAACGAGCGCTTATCCAATCAGCGCGCCGCTTCGGCTAAACAATATTTGGTTGCCAGAGGGATTGCGGCTAATCGCATTACCGCCGTTGGAAACGGGGAGAATCAGTTGTTGAATGGTTGTCGAGATAAGGTGAAGTGTAGTGAGGTGCAGCACGCGGAAAATCGGCGATTGGAGATTAAGGTGGTGGGGCGGTAGTTGGCTGATGTCGAGAGGGCGAAGAAAACCTCTATTACTTAGAAAAACCACTCTTTCATTTACCAGGTTTATTACGAGAAAATCTAAGAAACCCGGATAAAAGCAACTGTTGCTTTTGTTCGGGTTTCTTATTTTGTACATATTTTTGTTAAAAATTGACAGATTAAACTGTAAATTGTGATAATTAAGTCTTTGCATTATTTGTCGCGAGTGAGCAAAAGGATTACGATTTTGCAGAAAATATATTATCTCCACTCAACGAATGGAAATGGAAAACTAAACATTATGGCCTAAGTTTGCAAAAAGAGGATTTTTCAGAAGCGGCCAATCGCTTGGCGGCATTACCGAATACAAACAGTAATCAGGCGGCTTTTAAAACTATGCAAGAAATTAATCTTAAATATCTAACGGCCAAAGCATCCGGAACGGAAAGCGGAATAACCGAAGCGGATTTAGAAAACCTAAGGGATATCGGATTATCTCACGAACCGTCCAATGGGTACGCCCGTACGCTTTTGTTTTTATTAACGGGGGACGAACTTCCTACGTTGATTCCTGAATTAGAAAAATTCATTGAAATTGCACGAGCCAAGGCTAAGGAGAGAGAAAGCGATCATATTTTAAATACTTTTGCTAACGAAAATATTAGAATTTTTCCAAATCCAGCTAGAGATCATATTCAGATACAGAGTGAATCTGAAACAATCACCCGAATAATATTAACGGATATCTACGGGAAAAGCTTTATCGCAAAAGAAGGAAATTATCAATCTACCAAAATAGAAACAACGGGAATAAATGGAGGTATCTATTTAATGCAGCTGCAACTGGAAAATGGAAAACTGATTACTCAAAAGGTTATTATTGAGCATTAAACTTCATTTTACACTAACTTATAGTATGAAATTATTAACTTTAGAGTGCTAATAAATTAAAAACTCAAACTCGATTATGCGGATTTGTCTGATTTTTATGATCTTCATCTTCTCCAATGGACTTTATGGTCAATTCTATGGCCATAAACTCTTTTCGCTGGGGAATAACAATTTGAACGCAGTTGGAATCTTTATTGATTCGAATAATGACCGAATAATCGTTCCGACGATCTATTATCCTGGAGATACTTCGACTATAATTACTTTTGATCAGGAAGGAAATAATCGGTTTGATATTGAAATACCTAATTTTGTTCTTCCTAAATCTTCATTTGTTCATCTGGATGGACATAATTATTTTTATGGAAAGAATGATGCTATTTCTAATAATTTGGAAATTATTAAATTGGACAGCACAAACCAAGTTATTTGGCAACATGATTTTCAGACGGATTTAGATTATTCTTTTCCAAATGATATAGTAACAATCAATCAGGAACTATATATAACATCTGTAATTGAAAGAACAGAGCCTTTTCACCGTAGACTTAATGTAAAAAAAATAGATAGATTTGGTGATGAGCTGTGGTCAAGAAATTTTAATAGTGCTAGTTATATATCCTACCCAAGCCAAGCTATTATATCTTCTGATAACCACTTTTTGTTGTCAGCTACGCTAACACATCAACAAAATGTACAATTTAGGCGCAGTCAGATAATGAAAATTAACTCTTTAGGAAATGTTGTTTGGGAAGTATTAGGAACAGAGAAAACACAGAACGGTGTACGAGCTACTCTAGCCGAACTCTCCAACAACAACCTCGTCCAATTATACGAAGTAAATAAATTTGACGACTTTGAATACCGCAGTGTTTATAATCCTTTTCCAGTGCGGATGGATTGGTACGATGCGGACGGTAATTTTCTTTTCTATAAGTATATTGAGTACCCCAATACAGAGCAATTTGAACGAGGCGGTGTCGTCGCAGGCAACGGAGATTATTTCTTCGTAACCGGAAGTCATAGTGATAACAATATACCCGTAGAGCGATACGGCGTAGTGACTAAGTTTGATAATCAGGGAGATACTATTTGGACCAAACAATATTACCATCCCGATTATCCGACCTTGGACGATTTTAGATTTATTCGAAATTTAGTAGAATTGGATAATGGAGATTTATTATTGATGGGAATGACCGAGGGCGAAGGTGGCTACCTTAATGCCTGGTTTATACGCGTCAACGAGCACGGCTGCTTCGGCACTACCACCTGCGAGGATCTGGTAACGAGCACCGAGACGGAGCTTGATCTTTCTTTGCTGGATATAAAAATATTTCCCAATCCTGCGACGGATAGAATACAGATTACTTCAACCGCAGACCGCCTCATTCAAAGCGTTAAATTATATGGTTTTAGTGGGCAAACACTGGTAGAGATGGAGTTGCCAAATAACGGTCAGTCAAGTCTGGAGATATCCGTGGCGGAGTTGCCCGAAGGGAATTATGTCTTGTCTTTGGAGCTGAAAGATGGAAGGGTGGTGACGGAGATGGTTAGGGTAGCTGGTCGTTAATTGGAGATGGTTCTCAAAAGTGTGTCAGCGCGAAAGCTTTCCTTTAAGAACAAAAGGTGCGGGATGCTAAATGACACAATTGGTTACGCTGTCTCTTAATAGTAGCTATTGAAACTCCTATTATTCAGCTAAAATCCCTCTTTCATTTACCAAGTTTATAACGAAAAAATTTAAGAAACTCGGGTAGAAGCAACTGTTGCTTTTGTTCGGGTTTTTTGGTTGGTCTTAAAATTTTAATCGTAAAAGATAGACCTGCTGGCGGGACAGGTAGATTTTAACCTAATCTTCAACTCTTGATTCGTATAATTTATTCAATCTAGTGCCTCAACCAGACTAAAAATAACAAGATCCATATTATGGATTATTTAGTGCTTGGGGTACTAGGCAATCAATCTATTGTTTCTACAATCCAGGCAATCCAATCTCATTTCGCCATTCGTTCACCCGCGTCTTATTTTCCAGTGGAAACAATTCTTGTTGATCTCCGACAACTTTATATTGAGTGCCGTAGCGTTGTGGTAAATCTTTATTGACTTGCAATCGGTCGTACATCATCGCGTAGTATTTCCAGGGAGCTTCTCCTTCCAGGCAGCAATCTTTTAAAAGAGGTAAACAGGATTCGAGTAAATTTATGTCCATACTATGCTGGATAATAAAGAAAGTACCCGAAGCAGCGCGTTCTCCCACCTCCGATTGTTTAACCCATTTATCAGCTCCAATCAATTTTTTTAAAGCCTCTAAATGAGCTTGATCCGTATTTTCTTGTTCTGTAGTATTAATGGTAAAGTGGACATCCCATTGTGTTTTTAGGGAATCGATAGCGTAAATATAGGTACCTAAATTTTCAATATAATATTTCAGCGTTCTGGATTTTTGGTCTTCTGCCCACAGAGAGTCTAAGGAATAAGAAAGATGAATGCCTGCGGGAAAGATATCGTAGGATTCGCGCACCCGCTTTTGGATATTGTTCCATCGCGGGTCATTTTTTAAAACACCTATTCGGGGGTCATTCAACATCAATAATTTTCTTTTCTGCGGTGCCACGTGTAGCCAAATATTTAAAGCTTTGTATGCTTGTTTTATATTATTTTGAAAAACGTAGGTCAACATATTTCTGTAAATTACATCTTCAAGTTTATAATCTCGTTGTTGAATTTCTACTCTGCGATTGGCTTGTCTGTCGGCTTCGGAATTATTCCCATTTTTCGGGTTGCTGATTCCTTTCGGTAACATGATAAATCGAAGCTTTGGGATTTTGTGTTTGATTTCCAAATAGGATAAAACTTCGTCAATTCTGCTTTGAGATAAGGACAAATGATCAGATCCAACATTGTCTGTATGACCACTGATTGTAAAAGTAGTCTTGGGATTCTGTCTGGCACGAATTGCAAAGGAATCTAGTTCAGGTTGATAGCGTATGGTTATTTTACTCGCTCCACTTTCAAAATATACCGAAGCTCCTTTTACTTCTGCTCTGACCGTAAGGCCCGGAATTAGTTCAGGTTTGCAAAAAAACGAAACATCCTTAAGTAGTGTTTCTTCCTTCACTGTAATTTCTTTAACAACAACATTGTCAATAAAGTAATAGTTATTTCCAGGTCGATTAATATTATGAACAGGAGGCCCTTCAACGCCACGGAATACGCCAAGTACGAGATATTGCAACGGACAAGTAGGCTGTATATTCCAGCTAACGGGATACCATTGATTATACATTATCGTGTCGATTTGAAATACATTTTGTGGGATCATGGCTCCAACGGGATTTCTGATTTTTTTTGGAAACAAGGTGAAACCAATATGCTTTTCAAAGTCGGGATCTTTCGGTGCAGGAATGTATAACCAGAATGAAATTTTATACTTTTTTCCCATTTGTAGTTTCTCTTTCAACAAAGAACCTAAATAAGAAGCACACCCCCTAGTCGTATGATCCCAGTCCATACACTGTGGCATATATTTCATTTGAATCATCTTACAACCATCTTGTGCCGCTACATTTTTTGGGCAAACTTCCTTGAATTTATAATCTCCTTCATTAGCCTTTTTTGGGTAGGTGCAATCACAAATCGTAGTTTGCGTATTGAGATTATTCCACGGATACATTTTTTTGGAAAACTCGTCTTCGTGTATGTTGCAGGACAGACAATCCAGGGCCTGGCTTTGCTCAAAACTGAAGTTTTTAACCAAATTTTGCGCAAAGATCGACTGCCAAAAAAGAATAAAAAGCGGGATAAGAAAGGAAAATTTCATAGTGGTGCGAATGGTTACGGTTAGATAACGGATATTTATCTGGAAGATACAAAACCCAGGGATGGCGAAATGTTCTATTTTTCCAAAGAAATTCTTCAACAATGCAACCCTTTTAGTAATTTCAGGTCTTTATACACGAACACTTATTTAAACGGAATTGGAATACCACGAAGTACATAGAGAAATTGTTGAAAATTGCATGAAAGGGGATCGGCAGGCTCAGTTTGAGCTGTATCGATTGTACTCTAAGGCAATGTATAATATCTGTCTGCGGATGTTGCGAAACGACATGGATGCGGAAGATTTATTGCAAAATTCTTTTGTTGATATCTATGGTAAAATCAATACGTTTCGGTTTCAATCTTCCATCGGAGCGTGGATAAAGCGGATCGTAATCAACAATTGTATTAACTTTTTAAAGAAAAGAAGGTTAGAGATAGTAACGTTAGAAAATCAGCACGATGACCGCTGGGACGAACCAGAAAAAGATACGGTAGTACTTCCTCTAAAAGTAAAGGATATTAAATCTGCGATCAGCAAGCTTCCGGATGGATACCGAATGGTTTTTAATTTATACACCATGGAAGGATACGATCACAAGGAAATTGCCGAAATACTGGAAGTAAGTGAGGCGACGTCCAAATCACAGTATAGTCGAGCCAAGAAAAAGTTGAGAGAAATGTTGACAGGATGTTGAAACGCTTTGCTTGCTAAATCAAGCAATCCTTCCTCAAGTGTGTCTGCGCGGAAGGCTTCCTTTAGGATCGAGGTGCGGGCGGCAGAGATATACTTAAATGAGCATTCTTCAATAGACTTGTTACCCTTTAAGAATTAAGATCTATAAATAAGGATTTTGTTCTTAGATGAGTCTCATTTTGAGCCTCATAGCCTAGCTATGGGGCGAAAAATAGACGAAATATAAGGA
>Ga0209187_1004621_pt1 | contig 10314 bp, 8 predicted proteins | sample BantaG_FD_187430 | JGI IMG/M metagenome (GOLD analysis project Ga0209187, IMG submission 187430) | Marine algal microbial communities from Bantry Bay, Ireland - BantryBay_4 metaG (SPAdes) (version 2) | ecosystem: Host-associated > Algae > Red algae > Unclassified | place: Bantry Bay, Ireland... | reverse complement strand
CAGAGAGGAACCCCCTAGCAGTGTTCTTTGAGACAGATGGTAAATCCAAAGCGACCGATCCGTATTCTCGTTATCGAGGACGAAGCTATTGTTGGCCAAGACGTCCAACGTGCCCTCATCGCTAGAGGCTATGACGTGCCCCTCGTAGTCATGAGTGGCGAGGAGGCAATCGAGTCCATCCCCTCCGTCCGCCCCGATGTAGTCGTGGTTGATATCAAGCTAAACGGCTTCATGGATGGGATCGAGACCTCCCAGCGCATCAGCGAAAGCTTCGGCCTGCCGCTCATCTTCCTCACCGGTTGTTCCGACCCTGAGACCCTCGACCGCGCGCGTGCGACGTATCCATTCATCTACCTGATCAAGCCGTTCAACGAAGTCGAACTTCAGTCCGCTATCGAGGGTGCAGTCAGTCGCCACCGCGAAAGTGAAGCCCTGCGCGTCGAACACAATCAGACGATCGACGCCCTGCGGAGCCTCTCCGACGCCGTCATTTCCACCGACCTCGCTGGTAGCATTACCTTCATCAACCCGTCAGCCGAGCAACTTACCGGTTGGTCCAAGGAGGAAGCCGTTGGCAAACCATTGCGGACAGTCTTCGTTATTCACGACCTGTTCGGAACCTTGGTGGACATGCTACCAGTCGCCGAAGGTTCCCCTCTTGAGCCAGAAACCCACTCCCAAGAGGCAGGTAGAACCGTCGTCCTGACTCCGAAGCACGGCACGCCAATCCTAGTTCGGGACAAGACCGCGTCGATCCGCGATCGTGATGGTAGTCTTGCTGGCCTACTTGTCGCCTTCCGCGCCCAAGAGCCCGCTGAGTCGCGGATGATCGACAATGCACGTAGTGCCTTTCCCGATTACCTGCTGGCCATCGTCGAGAGCATTTCGGACCCGCTGTTCGCCATCGATTCCGACGGCCGCATCGACTACGCGAACGTCAGCGCATCCGAGGAATTTAGCAGAACTCGGGAAGAACTTCTCGGCCAAGTCTTCTGGGATCAATTCCCCTCGGTGACTTCAGCAAAGCTAAAGGAGGCCATCCAGCAGGCGAATCTACGCGAGACCGGCGACGTCCAACTGGAGTTCCTCCACGAAGGCCGCGGTCGCTGGTTCGACACCCGTATCTACAGCTTCCAAGAAGGAGTCGTCGTCCTGCTACGTGACGTCACCGGGCGCAAGCTCGCCTCCGAGCAACGCGGACGGATGGACAAGCTCGAGTCCCTCAGCTTGCTCGCCAGAGGATTTGCCCACGACTTCAACAATCTCCTCACCGTCATGCTTGGCCACCTCTCGCTGGCGCAGAGCCGGATGCCGGAGGACGCCGACTACCACGAGGACATGAACACCGCCCTGGCAGCCAGCCACCAGGCGCAGGGACTCGTCCAGCAGCTCCTAACCTTCGCTCGTGGAGGCAGTCCAATCCGTAGGTCCGTAAACCTCGGGGCCCTCCTCGAGCAGGTTCTTAGTGACCACACTAAGCAACGCGGAATCCAATACCTCTGTGACCTCGACATAAACCTGCCGGTAGCCTCAGTCGATCCCGATCAACTCCAGCGGATGCTCGACAACCTGATCGACAACTCCGAGAACAGCCTATCCAGCGGTGGTCAGATTCGACTCAAGGCCAGATCCATTCTCCGCGAGGAGGTCTCCGAGGAACGCCTGCCCTCCAGAGAAGATTCGACCGCAGAAAACTTTGTCGTCATCGAGGTCATCGATAATGGCTCCGGCATGGACGAAGAAGTCAGCAAGCACATCTTCGACCCGTTCTTCACCACCCGGCAGGGAGCCAATGCCACAGGGATCGGCCTGACCGTCTGCGAGTCGATCGCCAAGGCTCACGGCGGCTTCTTAGAGATTGCCAACAACGAAAGCGGCTTTGGGTGCACCGCATCGGTCTTCCTACCGGTTCTCGATCCTACCGACGCCCCAAAACCACTCCCTCTTGCTCCGCCACCAGAGGCGAAACGGGAGACAAGGCCGCGCATTCTTGTGCTCGACGACGAGGCTCCGATTCGGAACCTAATTCGTATTCAACTCGAGCGTGCCGGAATGGAAGTCATCGAGACCGCCGAAGGAAGCGCGACCATCTCCGTCTACGAACGCGCTCTAGGAAGCGACGATCCGTTCGATCTTCTGATCATCGATCTGTCGATCCCCAACGGCATGGGCGGTGTCCGCGCGATGGAAAAACTCCGCGAAATCGATTCCAACGTCAACGCCATCGTCTCCAGCGGCTACTCCGACGACCCAGTCATGTCGAACTTCGCCGACTACGGATTCCGTGCCGTTCTGCCCAAGCCTTACGAGCCCAAGCGGCTTCAGGAACTGGTCGAAGAACTCCTCGGAACCGCGACCGCCAGCTAGTTGGCTCCATCTCGACTCCCCACCGAACGATGACTACTTCCACCGACGACGACACTCCCCGCCTTCACAAAACCGCTGTGTGCCAATTCCAGCGCGCCGCCGATCTGATTGGTATCAAGGAGGAGTACAAGGCGATCTTGGCCCAGCCGAAGAACGAGATCATTGTGAACTTCCCGGTCCGAATGGACGACGGCAAGCTCCGGATCTTCCGCGGCTACCGTATCCAGCACAACAACATGCTGGGACCATTTAAGGGAGGCCTTCGCTTCCACCCCGATGTCGATCATGATGAGGTCCAGGCATTGGCCGCATGGATGACCTTTAAGACGGCGCTCGCGGGTATCCCCTATGGAGGAGCCAAAGGCGGAGTCACTCTCGATCCCCGCGACTTCAGCGCGACAGAACTCGAACGGATCGTGCGCCGGTTCACCCACGCCTTGGGCGAAAACATCGGCCCGAATCTCGACATTCCAGCTCCTGACGTCGGCACCAATAGCCAGACCATGGATTGGCTGATGGACACCTTCGCCAACATCCAGGACCCGTCGATGCGCCAAGACGTAAAGGGTGTCGTCACCGGTAAGTCGGTCGAGTGCGGCGGCTCTCTCGGACGCACAGCGGCAACCGGAGCCGGCGTGCTCTATAGCCTTCGTCACTGGTGTGGGGAGAACCACGTCAAGCTCGACCAGCTCAGCGTTGCCCTGCAGGGGTTCGGTAATGTCGGAAGTCACTTCGCCCGCCTAGCAACTGAAGCTGGTTGCACGGTGATCGCCGTGGCCGACCACACCGCCACGATTCGCAAAGAGGCTGGCCTCGATATTCCTGCCCTGATCCAATGGGTCAACGAACACCGATGCCTGAAGGGATTTCCCGACGCCGAAGAAATCAAAGCCGACGAACTATTCTCCGAGAAGGTCGATATCTTCGTCCCGGCAGCCTTGGAAAATCAGATCACCAAGGAACGCGCCGAGACCATGCAGTGTCGCTTAGTCATCGAGGCAGCTAACGGACCGACTACCCCCAGCGGAGAAGAAATACTGGCGAAGAAGAACATCGAAGTCTGCCCGGATATTCTCGCCAACGCCGGCGGTGTCATCGTCTCCTACTTCGAGTGGCTTCAGAACAAATCCTCCCTGTTCTGGACCGAAAAAGAAGTCGACGACCGTCTTCGTGACACCCTTTGGACCGCACACGACAAAGTGGTCAAGCAACGCGAAGAACTCGGATGTAGTTTCCGCGACGCCGCCTACGCCGTCGCCCTGAAGCGGATCTGTGACGTCTATGACCGTCGCGGAATTTTCCCGTAAGCCACCCGCCTCAGGCCCTACGGAAGACCATCGCCTTCAGGCTGCGCTCCTGATCGCTCTCGGGGAAGCTTTCGTCTGCTGGTAGGCGTTCTTCCAAAACGAGTTCGGCAGCGTGCTCCCGAACGGTATCGGGCAGGAAATCCGCGCCGATTTCTGGAGCATTCAGGCAAGCGAGAATCCGCGCATCGGAGTGATCTGCCAGTAGTTCCGGAAGTCTCCTGAGCACCCGTGGGTAGTCCTTCTCCGCCACAAAACTGCCCGGTTGCCGAGACGGCGGATCGACCACGATCAGGTCAAACGGCCCAAGCCTCCGCAGCCTTCCCCAAGTTCGGAATAGGTCGTGCGGAAGAAACGATGCTCGCCGGACCACGGCGTCATCGAAGTTGAGCCGATGGTTCTCACGCCCGACCGTCAGCGCGCCCTTGGCCATGTCGAGGTTCGCCACCGATCGCGCGCCGGCGGCCAGGGCGACCACCGACAGGGCGCAGGTGTAGCTGAACAAGTTGAGCACCCTCATACCGTCGGCCTTGTCCCGAAGCCAGTCGCGGCCTGGACGCATGTCGAGGAAGAAGCCGTGATTCTGGTTTGCGTGGAGGTTTAGCCGAAACTCCAGCTCGCCCTCACGCGCCCGGTGATCCTGCGGAATCTCCCCCCGGAGGATCTCCACCGGCGCTCCAGCTAAGTGGCGCCTCTGAACGACTACGTTGGGAAAGTCCGACTCTACTGCGCGCAGGAAAGCCTCCAGATCATCCCAGTCATTGTAAAGTGTGACCAGCAGGACCGGTTCGAACCAATCGACCAGCACATGCCCGAGACCCGCATAGCACTGGCCTCGCCCATGAAACAGTCGGCGAGATTCCAAGCGCGCCTCCGCACCCAACTCCCGCCACGGCCCTACGGCCTGAAGGACGGCATCCATTAGTTACTCGTCTACCAGTCCCGCTTGGCGCGCTTGATGTCGCGCCTAGCCCGGAGTTTCGCGGCGGCGCTCAGACGATCAATGAACAAGATCCCATGAAGGTGATCGGCCTCGTGCTGCAGGGCGCGAGCGAGCAATCCATCGGCCTCGACTTCGATCTCCTTACCGTCGATCAACTGGAGCTTGGTCCGCACGAAAAGCGGGCGGTTCACTTCCGCACGAACATCGGGAATGCTCAGGCACCCTTCGGTTCCCAGCCCCTTGTGCTCACCGAGTTCGAAGTCGGGATTGATGAACACCAGAGGCATCCAGTCATCGTAGGCCGCGTCCTTGCCGTCGACCTTGAACAGCCCTGCATCTTCCTCATCGAGCCGGACATCCACCACTGCCAACTGGATCGGAACAGCGACCTGGGGGGCCGCTAGCCCAACACCGTCGGCCGCGATCATCGTCTCGATCATATCGTCTGCGAGCGCACGAACGTCCTCAGTCACTTCCGTAACCGGATCACACGGCTTGCGAAGAACTGGGTCTCCTAGGTAAACAATCTCCCGAACCATAGACTCTTCTTACCAGCAGAGTGTACTCTTGCAAGCCCGGTTCGGCCTAGCTGGGAAATCGAAAGAACTGGTCCGCTGTTGCCTCCGTGGTTTTGCTAATATCCTCGACGGACACACCCCGAAGCTCGGCTATCCGCTCAGCGACATGAACGACGTAAGAGGGCTCGTTTCGCTTGCCCCGATGAGGGACGGGAGAAAGGAACGGGCAATCGGTCTCGACCATGAAACTCCCCTCCGTGGCCTCGCCAGCTGCCGAGTGAACTTCCTTGGCGGACTTGTAAGTGACGATGCCAGTGAACGAAATCAGGTGCCCCTTCGAGACCAGCACCTGAGCTTCCGCCCAGCCGTGGGTCCAGCAATGGAAGACGCACCGCACCCGGCCGTGAAAGGCATCGGTCTGCGCGACTAGATCCTCGTAGCACTCCCGCTGGTGGACGACCACTGGCAGTTCCATCGACTCCGCCAATTCCATCTGTGCCCGGTAGACCTCCGCCTGCCGCCCCCGATAGACATCCTCCGTCGATCCCTCCGGTGCCGGATGAAAGTAATCCAAGCCGATCTCGCCGATCGCCACCGCCTTGGGATGGGCCGCCAGCGATCCGATCTCCTCCAGCCAGCCCTCACCCTCGGGAAGCTCAAGCACGTCGGTCGGATGGATGCCGACTGCGGCGTAAACACCGTCATACGTCTCCGCCAGCCGAATCGCCTCTCGGCTCGATTCGAGATCGGTGCCGATCGTCACGATCCGGCCGACCCCGGCCGCAGTCGCACGGGAAACAATTTCGTCGCGGTCTTGATCGAAGCGATTCCAACCAAGGTGAGCGTGGGTGTCAGTGAGGGACATGTGCAACTCTATGGGACCGGAACCGGAGTCGGCGCAACTTCTAACGGCGCCTTCTTCCTGACTGCCGCGGCCGGTTTCTTCTTGCCGCGCTCCATCCGCCAAGCGGGAAGCCACTCGACCGAAACCCGACGGAACCCATCCTTCTCGATCAATTCAGCCTCCATTCCCCGCAGATGAACCGCACCGTAGAAGATCGCCAGCTTCTGGCTACCGGCTTCGATCGCCTCGCGCATCCGCTCCAGCGCGACCCGGTTGCGCCCGCCGACCAAGACCGTCTCGCCATCCTCCTCGAGGGCATCGACTAGGCTCTCGGCGGCCAATAGCTGTTTGGCGAACAGGTACTTGAACTCGGTCGTGCTGTCGGGACTGGCCAGGATTCGGAGAAGGCCGACCATCGAAAGCTGGGGCACGGCTCTGGGGTTCTCCTCGAGCATCTTGGTCTGCTCTTCGCTCGCCCGCCGAAGCAGCTTCATCAGCCCCTCTCCGCTGGCCTGCTGTTCCTCGGCAAATTCTGCGGCGCTCATATCCGCGTGGAGGAAGTTGTCCTTCCCGTATTCCACCCCATCGAGTTGGAATTCTAGACCCAGCCCCGACTTGAGCATATTCTGGAGAAAGCTCACCGGACTCTGCTCGCGACCATTCATATCGGCGTTGGTCATCTCGTCGTAGCCACCGACCATTTCGAACAGCACCGCGTCGTAGTCCGCGAACCGCACGTTCAGATCATCGTAGTAGTCGGTCTCGCCGATGTGTACTGCGCCAACCAGATCGACGATCACACCGTCGGCATTCTTGTAGCGGACAAGGGCGACTTGGAGCTCCGCCACCTTGGTCTTCGAATCCTCATGGAGACGAACGAACTCCGTCGGTTTTCCCTTCGCCCCAGCCTCATTCGTCTTCCCCGTCGGTTCAGCTCGGAGGATAGCGCCGGAGAAGAAGGCGACGACAAGAAGAGCGAGGACAGTGATTCGCCGGTGGGAGGGCATACGAAATCTTAACGTAAATCCGCCTCGGTTCCCAGCGATTCCCCCAAAGCTTGTTCTATTCATGAAGATCGTAACGAGGGCGCGCAGACCGTGTTGCAACAAGGCGTGGGACGATCTTTCGCTGCAGGCGTATAGGCATACGTCGATGTGCAAAATCGACCTGCAACCCAGTAGATTGCTCATGAATAGAGCAGACTAGCCTAGCGATAGTCCACCGCCACCGCCACTGTCTGGCCTAGGCTGTTTCGACCAAGACGGCAACGTCCGGTCGATCCGCCAGCAGCAGCGATCGCTCCGTAACGAATGACGCCACCTTGGCGTGGGTTATTGCAAAGCGACATGCAATGCTGGGCCCAGATATCTCCTCGTCCCCGCGAACCTACAAGAGCTCCCGGCGACAGTCCGAGCGATTCAGCATTACCTACATAGCCGACATCGAAGATCCCAACACCGGCACCCCCGGCCCGGATCGGTGCCCGCAGGTATTCCCAGTTCAATGCATTCAGGTCAATGGCCGAGGCATGACGCACCAGAAACAGGCCGACGCCACCAGCCTTCATCTGCACCCGTCCGCCCCAATGCCCCGGCTTGATCCCCACCAACTCCTGCCGGACTCCCTCGCTCCCTGGTGCTAGAACCGTCGCTCTACCCGAAATCAGCAGAAACTCCCCCAGTTCCTGCCATCCCTCGGGGCGAGAGCCTGCAGACTGCCCATGGCCGGAATCCCCTGAAGCACAACCGACCAAGACAAAGATCGCGAAGAGTAGTCCGAGAAGTCTCATGCGGTAGTACTAGAACCGCCTTCGTCCAAGCGCGAGTAAATTCACAACACGACGACAGCACTGTCATGCTACTGTTCTCCACCGAATGCCCCTCAGTCGCCGCCAATTTCTGAGCTACGTAGCTTCCGCCCTGCCGTTCCCACATCTCTTGCTTGGCCAGGGTCGTCTTCCCCCAAGCGAGCGAGTGAGGATCGCCTGCGTCGGAGTCGGCGGCGTCAACGGCCACCTGATTCAGACCGAGCCAGCGCTAGCTGAGCACGACTTCGTCGCGTTCGCCGATGTCCACGACTCGCAAGCCGCAGGCACCTATAAGCTTCATCCCAAGGTGCCCCGTTACCGCGACTACCGAGAGATGCTCGATCGTCATGCCAACGACATCGATGCCATCATGGTCGGCACTCCCGACCACACCCACTTCGCCATCACTCAAGCGGCACTGCAATCGGGCAAGCACGTGTTCACGCAAAAGCCTCTCGCCCGGACGCTTTGGGAATGCCGGAAACTACGAACTCTGGCCACTGCCTACCCCAACCTGATCACCCAGATGGGCAACCAAGGCCACGCCTTCGAAGGCCTGCGCCGAGGTGCAGAGTGGATTCAAGCCGGAGTGGTAGGGGACATTACCAAGGTCGAGATGTGGTCGGACCGATCCGGGAACGGAGCTCGATGGCGGCCTTGGCGAAGACACACTCCTCCGGCCGACCTCGACTGGGACCTATGGCACGGCCCCAATCCGGTCCACCCGTATACCCTCTCATACTGTCCCGGCGGCTGGCGCTGGTGGTGGGATTATGGCACTGGCCCGCTCGGCGATATCGGATGCCATACCTTCGATCTGGCGGTCTGGGCTCTCGGACTCGACACGCCCACCAGCGTGCGGGCAGAGACCAGCCGGGTCTCCGCAGTTGGCACCCCGGTTGCGTCCACTGTCACCTACCAATTCCCCAAGCGTGGGAACCGTGGGCCAGTAGAACTCGTCTGGTATGACGGAGGTCGAAGGCCAGCTCGTCCTGTGCAGATCGAACCTGATCGGGAACTTCCCGCCGAGGGAGGAGCCTTTTTCCACGGATCTAGCGGCCTGCTCTACCACACCGGAATGCGTGCCGAGTCGATCCGGATCGCGCCGGAGAGCCGAATGCAGGAACTCGCCAACTCCAACGCCCTACCCGAACCGTCCCTGCCACGGATACCCCAAGGGATCGTGGCCGAGTGGCTGGACGGAATCCGGTCGGACACCAAGTGTGGCAATAACTTCGCCAACCACGCCTCGAACTTGAGCGAAATCGTGCTGCTCGGGAACTTGGCGATTCGAACGGGCGAGGAGATCCGTTGGAATTCGGAAGCTCTGCAAGCCCGTGATTGCCCGGCGGCAGAAGCCTTCATCCGCCCGCAGTGGCGCGACGAGTGGACGGGCTAGACCAAGAAACAGAAACGGCAACGGGATCGCAGCGGCCCTTCCCCCAGACTCGCAGCGAGACGCTACGATCTCCTTGAGACATGGCCAGCTTTCTCTAGGCGGCTTCCGTGGCTGGTGGCTTCGGCCCGTTGGCTTTCTTCTTCCGACTGGCGAACCAGACGATCACACCCAAGAGCAAAACGAAGGCCTCGACTGCCCATGCGGTATAAAGATTCTTCCAAACCCCGGAGGTAAATCCGTAGCTGTGCAATCCGATGCCAAGGTTGTTCACGCCCCACCAAGAGAACGAGACTGCACAACCGAGAAGGATCGAGGACATGTGGACGCCGAGGTCCTTGATGAATCCACCCAAGCGGGCGTGCAAGATGATCATGGCGCCGAGGACAATCATCAGCGCACCGTTCTCCTTGGGGTCCCAGCCCCAGAACCGGCCCCAGCTATAGTTCGCCCAGATTCCACCCAAGACAGTGCCGATGAGTGAAGTGATCAGGCAGAAACAGATGATGCCATAGACCATTCGGGTGACCGACTTGTAGAAGTCGCCTCGTGGATCGCCGATCCGGAGCACGCGCCCTATGATGTAGATGTGCGACAGCGCGGCAGCCAGAAGCCCGCAGGCATAGGCCAAGGTGATGACCGTGACGTGAGTCCAGAGCCAGAAGTTACTCCGCAGCACAGCGACCAGCGTTGGCATGGTATCGGTGGCCTCACCGGCCTCGAAACGGATAGCCAAAAACATGCCCCCGGCACCAAGAACGGTGGCGGTGGAGAGCGCGATCCGCTGGCGGTTCATCCACTCCATGAACAGGCAAAGAATGACGGCGCAGGCGGTGATGAATAGGATCGTCTCGTAGAGATTGGTGATCGGCGGGCGGTTCCGGATAATACAGCGGTGGGTGACGCCCGCGCACAGGTAATAGAGCGCACCGACGACGGCAATCAGTCCGATCCACGATAGAATCCGAGCCCACTTGGCCTGCGGCGCGACCCAAGTCAGAGCGACCAAGACAAAGCCGAAGATGAAGTAGACCAAGGCCTTGTTGAAGTAGCGACCTTCGTAGAGCTTCACTTCGCGATCGAGCTGGGAAATCTCGCCACGGGCATCGGCGACTGCGCGGGTGGATTCCGAAAG
>Ga0209187_1004616_pt1 | contig 10325 bp, 9 predicted proteins | sample BantaG_FD_187430 | JGI IMG/M metagenome (GOLD analysis project Ga0209187, IMG submission 187430) | Marine algal microbial communities from Bantry Bay, Ireland - BantryBay_4 metaG (SPAdes) (version 2) | ecosystem: Host-associated > Algae > Red algae > Unclassified | place: Bantry Bay, Ireland... | reverse complement strand
AGTATTATTTACCAGAACTGTGATTTATTTCCTATTTTTGATCAATTAGAAAGGTGTAGGTTTTGCAATCAAAGCACTATTCAAAAGGCTAGAAATCAATATCTTATAAGGTTAAGATACTCGCCAAATTAAGCCTAGAATACCAAATGATTATTTATTAGTATCTAAGCCAATGGGTTTTTCATTTGCTTCAAGAAATTCAGAGGAATTGTATGAAGTGTTCACAGCTTCAAAATATCCTCTATTTGTAAGACGGATAACTGCTAGTATAACAGGTAGTATAAATGCTAGTATACGACTTGGTATAATCAAAGAAGAGAAGGCTATTCGATTAGTAGTTGATGATTTTTTAAGTTCTATAAGAAGTTATTTGTTGAAATTTAGTAATATTGAGGATGTGCGATTAAATAAGTTTTTAATAGATATAAATGGGAGAACTCATACAATTACTGTTAAAAATATGTTGTTGGAGTTTAAAGTCAATTCTGAATGGACATTATTTGATAATCTTTCAGATGGAACTAAACGAATGTTTTATTTTATTTCAGAAATTGCACACAAATCGGATACAATATTAGACAAAGAAAGAATTGTTGTTGGGAGGGGTGAAAAAATAAATAGAAAAATCATTTTACTAGAGGGACCCGAACTTGGTTTATATCCTTCACAATTGGAAAAGCTGTTGCAATTTATTAGAGAATTTTCTACAGAGCATCAATTTATTATAACAACACACTCCCCACAGGTTTTGGATATGTTGCAGACAGATGAATTGGATAGAATTTTCAAAGCCTCTTTAAAAGATGGAAAAACGGTGTTGAAGCAATTGACGAAGACGGAGCAGAAAAAAGCCAAGTTATACATGGAAGAAGAAGCTTTTTTAAGTGATTATTGGAGATTTTCAGATTTAAATTAAAACAATGTCAAAACCACAAGTAATTGGATTAATATCTGAAGACCCATATGATTCGACGGCTCTTAGAAATCTTTTGGAAAGATATTACAATATACAGTTAAAAGCTGTTTTGAAAAATGTAAAAGGATCACAACTTGATTCTCCAAAAGCAAAGAAGTTGTTGGGAATTGAATTGAAGTCAAAAAAATACAAACATATTATTTATTCTAGGGACTTGGATGGACCGAGAAGCGATAGTAAAAAATTAGCAGAACGGAATCAATGGTTTAAAAACCTTGATGCATTGAATAAAAACACAGGTATTTTTCTATTGCATATTTATGAATTAGAATCCCTGATTTTTGCAGATATTGATAAATTCAACAAACCTTTTAAGACAAAAATTAAGTTTAAGCAAAACCCTGAATCAATCCCAGATCCAAAGGAACGATTAATGAGAGAAACGAGAAAATCTAAGCGAAAATTTAGGGAATCAGAGAATCCCGAAGTGTTCAAAGGTTTGGATTTACAGGTTTTGAAAAAGAATTGCCGATATTTCAGAGAATTTATTCATGTTTTAGAAGAAAAAACGGGCTTGGAAGTCACTTAAGGCTTGCGTAAATATGATCAGCAATTCTCGGTTTAGCAAGAATTGATCATTTTCAAGCTAATGTTATCCGAGGTTTATCTTGCATCGCTAAGTATAGATTCCCAATCAAGTTGGGAATGACGAGAGACGAGAAAGAAATAGGTTCTAAAGCGAGAATAGCTGAAATATGATTGAAATCCTGCTGATGTTATATCTAGTAAAAATGCCAAATACAAGTCCTGAAAGGACGCAAGATCATAGGGATGGATGCAATCCATCCAATTTATAGAGATGGATGCAATCCATCCAATTTATAGGGATCAATGCAATCCACCCAATTTATAGGGATCAATACAATCCATCCTTAACATCCATTTTATAAGAAATAAAAACCCCAACAGAATAAGCAATCAAATCTAGCCAACTGAAAACATTTCCGATGAGGACGACTGCGAATCGGTTGTTTTGTAGACCCATTAATTCTACGATGTTGAAATATTGGGCGATTTCTACAGAAAAAGAAAACAGTAGTGTTGAAATTGCCACGGTTTTTGGCGAGGTATTCCAAAAAGCTCTTAGAAAGCAGTAGATCAGCACAACTACCAACAAATCCCCTATAAATGGTCTGATAATTTTGTCATTGACGAATAATGCGATTAGAATTTCTATTATGAAAATCAATATTGTAAGCAGGAGATATTTGGGTTTGAAGTGGAACATATTACGTGATCGGTTAATGTGTTATGTTTTTTTCTTAAATTTCTTATCTTTAATCATTCCTTACATTGATATTCTCCATTTTGGAGAAGTTTTTGCTTCTTAGTAAAGTAAAATATTATTCAATAAAATTACTCAATGCGTTTAACTAATTACCTACCAATACTGATATTATTTTTAATAATATTTCAAGCGACCTCTGCACAAAAGCAAAGTACTAAGAAGGTTGACGATGATCGTCTATTAACTTTAGACCGAATTTATTCTGGTGAATTTCGACAAGAATACGGTTCTCGGATTCAATGGATTGAAGACGGCGAAGCTTATATCATTAAAGAACAGTCAGAAACGTTGGAACGTGCTGCCGATTTGGTTCGATACGAGACAGCTTCTCAGGAGAAATCTGTTTTTATTTCAGCAGAAAATCTGATTCCTAAAGGAACAGAAAAACCGCTTAGGATTTCGAGTTTTCAAATTTCAGGTGATAAAGAAAAGGTATTGATTTTTACGAATACCAAAAGAGTTTGGCGATCCAATAGCAAAGGCGATTATTGGGTGTATGATTTGTCCAGTAAAAAATTAAAACAAATTGGTGCAGATATGGAAGAATCTTCTTTGATGTTTGCCAAATTTAGTCCAGATAATAAATCAATAGCTTACGTTTCTGACTTCAACATTTTTGTGGAGGAAATAAAATCTGAGTCAAAAGAGCAATTGACTTTTGATGGAAATATTGACACGATCAATGGAGCTTTTGATTGGGTTTATGAGGAAGAGTTTAGATGCCGTGATGGTTTTAGGTGGAATACAGATGGTACAAAAATTGCATTCTGGCAATTAGACGCTTCTGCGATTCAAGATTTTTATATGATAGACAATACGAGTTCAACTTACTCTGAAATTATACCTGTACAGTATCCAAAAGTTGGAGAAGATCCAGCTGCATGTAAAGTGGGTTTTATTGATCTTAAATCAAAAAAAATAAAATGGGTTCCCATTCCAGGTGGTGAGAAAGAAAATTTTCTTCCAAGGATGCAATGGGTCAATGAAAAAGAATTATTGATTCAACAATTGAATAGAAAACAAAATCATTTAATCATCTATAAATACAATGTTGAGTCTGGAAAGTTGGATGAAATTTATACAGAAAAAGAGAAGACTTGGGTAGATGTTGACTATCCAGATGTTGCTGCAAATAGATGGAGTACAACGGCACTGCCTGTTGTAGAAGGTGGAAAGTATTTTTTGAGAATGTCAGAAACAGACGGTTGGAGACATGTTATAAAATGTGATATTAAAACAAGAAAAACTAAGCTGATTACAGATGGTGATTATGATGTTGCTGCTATTTATGTTGCAGATGATAAATATTTGTATTTTAATGCATCGCCAGACAATGCTACACAAAGATATTTATATAGAATAGGTTTGGATGGCAAAGGAATGAAGCGATTGACTCCAAAAGAGTTTGAAGGAGTTAATAAATACAATGTATCTCCTAATGGAAAATATGCTGTGCATTCACACTCTAGTATCACCAAGCCTCTTACGGTTCGTTTGATTAAAGTGGCGGATCATTCTGTGATAAAAGAGATGGTTAAAAATGAAGATTTTATAGAAAAAATAAAAGGTTTAGATTGGCCAGAAATTTCATTTTTTAAAGTGACGACAGAGGATGGAATTGAGATGGACGGAAGGATGGTAAAACCTACTAATTTTGATGAAAAGAAAAAGTATCCTGTCATTTTTCACGTTTATGGAGAACCAGCGGGGCAAGTTGCTACAGATGAATGGATTGGTAATTGGGAAATAATGATGGCACAAAAGGGATATGTGATTATTGATATGGACAATCGTGGGACACCTAGTTTGAAAGGGAGTGAATGGAGAAAAAGTATTTATAGAAAAATTGGAATAATCAATTCAAGAGATCAGGCGATGGCGGCAAAAAAAGTGATGGAGTGGGATTTTATTGATGCCGAAAAAGTGGCAGTTTGGGGCTGGAGTGGAGGAGGGTCATTGACCTTAAATCTATTATTCCGTTATCCTGAAATTTATAAAACGGGTGTTTCTGTGGCTCCAGTTGCGAATCAGTTATTATATGACAATATTTATCAGGAAAGATATATGGGTTTGAAATCTGAGAATGAAGAGGATTTTATCGAAGGTTCTCCTGTAACACATGCTAAAAATTTAGTAGGTAATCTTTTGTTGGTTCACGGTACAGGCGATGATAACGTTCACTATCAGAATGCAGAGGAAATTATTAATGAGTTGATAGTAAATGATATTCAATTTGATATGATGGCTTACCCAAATCGTTCGCACGGAATTTACGAAGGGAAAAATACGCGGAAGCATTTGTATACAATGATTACCAATTATTTCCTGGAGCATTTACCAGTGGATTAATTATGAATTATGGGTTATGAATTATGAGTTATGAATTCAGCCACGATAACGCAGGTAGAGACAAGGCATGCTTTGTCTACCGACCACATTGTGAATTATGGGTTTTGAATTCTGATTCTATAATAATTAAAACATTGTGGCAGTAGCATTAGCAAATATTCTCACATTCTCGCATTCTCTAACGAAGAGTGAACTTGATAACGGAGTAGTTATATGTAACTGAATAAAACAAAAAATGAAATGGCTGACTACGATGTAATAATAATTGGTGCTGGTTTATCTGGCATTGGTGCGGCATTTCATGTTCAGGATAAATGTCCAAACAAAAGTTACGCTGTTTTAGAAGGACGATCTAATATTGGTGGCACTTGGGATTTGTTTAAATACCCTGGAATTCGCTCTGATTCGGATATGTATACGCTTGGGTTCCCATTTAATCCTTGGGAGAATCCGAAAGCAATTGCTGACGGACCAGCCATACTTCAATACATAAAAGACACGGCAAATAAATTTGACATTACTGATAAAATAAAATTTAACCATAAAGTAATAAATGCTGATTGGTCAGATCAGGAGAATAAATGGACGCTGACAATTGCTGGTCATGAATCTGTTTTGGAAGAGGTGATTCAATGCAATTATTTGTTTACTTGTTGTGGCTATTACAATTATGAAAATGGCAATATGCCAGATTTTAAAAACAGTGAATCATTTAATGGGCAAATTATTCATCCGCAAAAATGGGATGGGACTATTTCTTATGATAATAAAAAAGTAGTTGTTATTGGAAGTGGTGCAACGGCAGTTACTTTGGTTCCTGAAATGGCAAAAAAGGCTGAAAAGGTAACAATGTTGCAGCGTTCGCCATCTTATATTATGACCTTGCCAAGTGAAGACAAGTTTGCCAATTTTATGAATAAAATTTTGCCAAACCAGTTTGCCCATAATGTGACAAGATGGAAAAATGTTTTACTTTCTATTTTACTGTATAATGTATCAAGGCGTTGGCCAAATTTTATGAGAAACCTTTTACAGAAAGGCGTTAAAAAAGAGTTGGGAGATAAATTTGAACTCAAACATTTTGACCCTAAATATGATCCTTGGGACCAACGTTTGTGTTTGATTCCAGATTCTGATCTTTTTACTGCGATAAAAAGCGAGAAAGCCGAAATTGTAACGGACACCATTAAATATTTTACCGAAACAGGAATTTTGCTTGATTCAGGAAAAGAAATTGAAGCAGATGTTATTGTAACAGCAACAGGGTTGAAATTGCAACTCTTGGGCGGTATGAGCTTATCTTTAAATGGGGAGCAAGTAAATTCAGGTAAATTACATTGTTACCGTGGTGTTTTGTTTAGTGATGTTCCAAATTTTGCTTTTGCTATTGGATATACAAATGCATCTTGGACTTTGAAATGTGACTTGAATTGTCATTTCGTAACAAGGATTTTAAATCATATGGAGGAGAAGGAATTTACAAAATGTGTCGCAAAATTTGATGAAAGTTTAGGGTCTGAACCATTGTTGGATTTTGATGCGGGTTATGTAAAAAGAGCACTAGATATTTTACCAAAACAAGGATCAAAGGCTCCCTGGAAAGTATATCAAAATTATATTAGAGATACGCTTTCGCTTAAGTATGGGGCGGTGGATGATGAGTATTTGGTTTATGAGTGATGCCTTCGAGTAGTTTTGGGCTACTTTTTTGATTTTTAACGAATTTGATATTTTTATCAGTTAAATAAAATTTATTCGAAACGAACTTCAGGCAACGACTAGTAATTATTATGTTTCAATATTCCTGCATTCAAGCATTATTCAGCAACGACCATTCTCCCTCAATCTCATTATTTCTAAATGGCAGAATATTACCAAACTGCAAAAAAACAAATTCGCTTTGATGTGGTCTTAGGAATACAAAATCTCCAACTTCTAAGGGGGTTTTGTCTGATGCATTTATTAGTATTTGATTGGTGCTTTTTCCAAAAAGAGGATTTAATTTTACGCCTTTAGGTTCGTATAAATCTGCCATCCAAGAACCGCCATAAATATAATAAGCGTTTTTCATATTTGAATCCCAAGTGTTGAGTAATCCCTTGAATTTTTCTATGCTTGCTAAAGGAGTGTTTTTGTACTTTTTTAATACAGGTGTTGCAATGTAGGAGGCGGGTTTAAATTGAGTTAATGAATCAATATCAAAGTCAGTAGGTTTGACTAGGCAGGAACCAGCTGCAATGTCATTAAGAGGAGAATCTCCTTTTGCGTGAAATTCTAAGGAGGGGCTGCCCGCACCATTAAATGTGAGATTCTCATGCCACATGCTTGGGAATTTTTCTTTGACAAGATTTTTGCAATCGTTGTAAAAATCTTTTACTCTTTTGTAAGCTTCTGCTCTAGAAAGTAAAATAGAAGGCACTTTCACAATGTGTGGATCATAACCCATAAAACCTGAAAAAGAAACATGTTCTTTGTTTTCTTGAATGATTTTCAAAGCATTTTCAACACTTGCCAAATTATCAAATCCACCACGGTGCAGACCAACATCAATTTCTAGATTTAGTAATAAATGCACTTTCAAGTTTTTTGCTAAAGCTATATAATTATTTATTCTCTGATCTGTATCTACCAACCATTGAAGTTGCTTAGATGCTTCAAATCCATTGTTTGGTTTGAGGGTTTCATAAAAATAGGAGACCGTTTTAACAGGCATCGGTTTTCCCATTAGAATATCAACTTCACTGTCTGAAAATTCAGCTAAATGAGACAAAAATGGCTGGTGAAAAACCATTAATTTTTTCGTGTTGATTTTTGCCATAATATAGTTTATCAAATCTCTGCAAGGCAGAGATTTGACAACTATTCTAAAGTTAGCATTGTTGGGGATTAATTTTTTTAATTCAGCAATATTAGCATCAAGAGTATCTAAATCAATCAATAATTCAGGAATGGCTCTTTTATAAAGTTTAAGAGCGTCATTTAATTGAGAGAAGAAAGGGCTATAGTCTTGGCTTTTCTCCTTAGGTTTGGCGATGAGTAAACCACCAGCTCCAAGAACAGCAATACCTCCCACGATCTTTAAAACTGTATTAATAAAATTTTTCCGACTCATACTTTTAAAAAATTTAATTTTTGCCTATATGTCGCACAACTGAATAAAGTATTCAAAAGTAAGTATTTTGTAGCATTTAGAAGACAAAGTTATTATATTTGAAGGAAGTATATTAGGAACAGCGATTGTTTATCGATAGCGATTGAAAAGGAATAGAGTATGAGTAAACGTATTTTTATTACAGGGGGAGCGTCTGGTTTGGGAAAAGCAATGGCACATAAATACGCCAAAGAAGGCTATAAAATTTGTGTAGGCGATATTGACAATGAAGCAGGAAATGCACTTGTAAGTGATTTGAAAAAGGAATATGATGTAGAAGGGTTTTATCTGAATTGTAATGTGCGTTTAGAAGATTCTCTGCAAAAAGTTGCTGATCAACTGTTGGTAGAGTGGGGTGGAGTAGATGTAGTTATAAACAATGCAGGAGTCGCCGCATCAGCTCGAATAGAAGATGGATCAATGGAGGATTGGGATTGGATTCTAGATATAAATTTACTGGGAGTGGTGAGAGGCTGTAAGATTTTTACACCAATCTTTAAAAAGCAGAAAAGCGGTTATTTTATCAATATTGCTTCGATGGCAGGAATTGTCTACCTTCCAATGATGTCTAGTTATAATGCATCTAAAGCTGCTGTTGTAGCCTTGTCTGAAACATTAAAGATAGAATTGCAAGACGATAATATTGGTGTCACCGTTGTTTGTCCTTCCTTTTTTAAAACCAATATTGGAGAGGCAATGCGATCCAGCGATGAAAGAAAAAAAGTGCTGAACAAGCTTGCTGAGAGATCTCCAATTTCCGCAGAAGATGTTGCAGATATGGTTTTTGATGGACATCAAAAAAATGAATTTCATGTTGTCACACACAAAAAAGGAAGAACTGCATTTTGGATGAAAAAGATTTTACCAATAGAAATGTTTCACAAGCAATTGTATAAGCAGATCAATAAATATAAAAAGATCAAGAAAGAAGAATAGCTATTCCTTAAGAAACCATATGTCCACCATCTGCGTTATAAATGCCACCTGTGCAATAGCTGCTTGCATCCGAAGCAAGAAACACAGCCAAGCCCGCCATTTCATCAGGTTGTGCCATTCTACCTACTGGTAAATGTTTTTCAAATTCTTTTAAAATTTGGTCATTTTTCCAAATGGCAGAACTGAATTTTGTTTGAATTAATCCTGGACAAATGGCATTGCTTCGAATATTACTAGCACCCCATTCTTTCGCTTGTGTTTGTGTAAGCATAATTAATGCTGCTTTACTTACGCCATAAACGCCCAATCCAAAAGAAGGTTTTTGACCTTCCACCGAGGCAATATTTATGATTGATCCGCCGCCTCTTTTGTCCATAATTGGTTGGCATAAATTTGCCAACAGCATACAAGCTTTGACATTTACATTCATTATTTTATCAAATAAATTTCCATCTGCATAAACTAGAGGACCAAAAACTGGATTGGTAGCAGCGTTATTGATTAGAATATCGACACCATTATATTTTTCTACTGTTTTTTGGACCAATTCTTTTAACTGCTCTTCTTGTCCAACATGACAAGCGATTCCAGTTGCTTCTCCGCCCTCTTTTTTTATCGTTTCAGCAACTGCATCTATTGCCTCTTGGTTTCGACTGCTTACAATGACTTTGGCACCGTGTTCGGCAAGTCCAAAAGAGATGCTTTCTCCGATGCCTTTAGAAGCTCCCGTTACAATTGCCACTTTTCCTTCTAGGTTAAATTTACTTTTTATTCTGCTCATAGTTTTTTGTAAATATAAAATGTTAGTTTAGGGACAGAGAATAAATAACTGTCCGATTTGAGAATGCTCTTTTTCATTTTTACTTCATTATTTTTAAACCCCGTAGCTAGGCTATGCAGCTTAAAAATGCTTTGTAAAAATAAAAAATAACTATTCTCAAACCTAGACACTTATTTATCATCTGTCCCTTACAATGATTGAATTTTTATGTAATTTAGACAAAATTTTTCTAAATGGATGCAAATAAGTTAAACAATCTGACAGTCGCTGAGTATATAGCGTTGGAGAAATCAAAGGATACTAGATATGAATATGCACCATTGCATGCTACCTTCCGTTTTGAGACGATGAGCAGAGTTGAATTGCTATTTGCAGATTCAAAACTAATATTGTGTACATCGTCAATTTTGAGGAAAGCAGTGGACTCGAACCACATACCCGATTAAAGTACAGTTTGTTTAGCAAACAGCTATCATGCCTTATGATTTTACTTTCCAGTTGTGGTAATGATTGGAATCGAACCAACTGCCTTCTGTTCTTCACACAGACGCTCTACCAATTGAGCTACATTACCGATATTTATATGTGGAAGCGGTAGGATTCGAACCTACGAGTTTACCGCGAGGGACCAGATTTACAGTCTAGCTGCTTCAACCAACTTGCATACACTTCCATAATTTTGAGCAATAAATGCCCGTTACCAAAATGAGTGTTTTAGGGCGCAGTTGTGATCTGTCCAAAAAAAAGTAGCAAAGAATTGGCATATCTTTGTGTCAACTAAAACTAAAAAACATGCTACCCTCTGCTACCAAAGCAAAGATATTAGAGTTTTTTGAAACAGAAG
>Ga0209187_1004614_pt1 | contig 10331 bp, 10 predicted proteins | sample BantaG_FD_187430 | JGI IMG/M metagenome (GOLD analysis project Ga0209187, IMG submission 187430) | Marine algal microbial communities from Bantry Bay, Ireland - BantryBay_4 metaG (SPAdes) (version 2) | ecosystem: Host-associated > Algae > Red algae > Unclassified | place: Bantry Bay, Ireland... | reverse complement strand
CTTTAACTGTTCGTTGGAGTGAACCCCTGCGTGCCGATCATCTCGATATGGTTGCCGACGTCGATGACGGGACCGGAGATCGTGGATGTTCGGTAGTGCATCGTCCCGGATCACGATGGCTTGCCCGCCGCGATCCGGGCGGGATGCTGCGGCTCTGGGGGGGCGGGTCTTCGGCATGGGTGGAACCCGGTTCTTGAGGGTCGGAATGGGTTCTACTGATTGAGCGCGAGTACGAATTCGTTCCATTTGCGCGTGACGTAGTTGTGTTCGTTCATCACGGTGTTCCAGACAACCACCGCACCGAGCCGGGTTTCGTATGAACCGCCATTCCGAGACTGACCCGCCCGAACAATAGGCGAGCCGCTATTGTCAAAAAGCACTTCGGAGGCGGGTTTTCCGGCATACCAATAGGCCCATTCCGCCGGGGCGAGTTGTTTTTCGACCTTGTCGGGGCGTGTCGTGTAGATTCCGTATCGTGCCATCACGCTACCGGGCCAACCGGACTGCCACCAATTCAGGAATCTGTAGGCGTGATCGAGCTGTTCGCCCTCCAGCGCAGCCGACAGGGCCAGTCCGTCCAGCCATCCCCGGTAGCCTTCCCTGGGATTCGCGTTGCGAATCTCGAATTTGCGCGCGCGCAGGGCCATGATGCCCTGGGACCAGATTGTGGACAGGATCACGTTGCGCTCTTCAAAAATCTGCACGATCTCATCGGTCGAAGCCCAAAGTCCGGCGAAATGTCCACGCCGTTTCAGATCAATCAGAACCTCGACCAAGCGGTCAATCTCGTCGACCGTCAGATTCCCGACATCGTTGAACTTGATGAGCCCCAGGGCTTGCGCTGCCAAAGCGACTTCGACGATTCCAATGGAAGGGTGCGCAGTCAGTGCAATCCGCCCGCGAAACCGATTGCTCAGGAGCCAGCCCCAGCTTTCCTGTTCGGGAACGGCGTCGACCTGATCGACACAATACCCGAAGCTGTCCATATTATGGACTGTCGGCATCATGGATAAAAATCCGGTGGGGTCTTTACTCAACGTACCGTCAGGTTGAACGAACAGTTTGCGACCCGGTGCCGTGCCCTTGCCGTTGCTGATTGCCTGCCAGAATGGACTGTTATCGGAAATCCCGAGCAGAACGTCGCAGTCGTCGATCCGGTCGGTTCGGATCGGGGCCAGGGTGCCCGCAGTCCATGCCAGTTCGGCGGTAACGGACCAGTGGTCCAGCACATCGAAGGAACCGGGTTCCATCACGGCGCGCTGCTGTACGTCGATCCCGTCCAGAGGTTCAAAGGCAATCGGAAACTGCAAATCCTGTTCCGCGCGCAGCCTGATCTGTTCGATCAGGGTATCGGGTGTCCCGAGGACGCGCAGGGGTGTCTGCTTTCTCATTGTCAGTGAAACGGCTTGAGATAGCCGGGATGGTCGGGAAGGCGCACGACGGAAAGAACCTTGAGCCGCTCGATGGTCCGTTGCGTGGCCTTGTGCAGATGCGCCTTGAGCGCAGCGCAGGCGTCGTCCGGTCTGTTGTCGATCAGATGCTTGATGATGGTTCGATGTTCAAGGAGCATCTGCGCATGTTGGACGGTCGATACATGATCTGCAAACACCCTGTGAACGACCAGCAGCAATTGGCATCGCTGGATGAGGTTATCGAGTGATCTGTTCTCAATCGGCGACAGGCACCTGATATGCAGGTCATCCTCGATGTCAGCGATTTGACCGGCTGTCAGCGACCCGATATTTTCCTGGGCCTTTTCCAGCTTGATGTCGATCTTCCGGAGGGTCGCGCGGGACAGTGTCGGCGCGCAAAGCTGAAGGGCTTCCGCTTCGAGGATCGCGCGTATATGGTACTGTTCGACGCATTTCTGGGCGGTCAGCGGCCCTGCAATCCAATGCGACCAGCGGTCTTTTTCGACGATCCCAAGGTGGAACAGGCGATGCAGCGTCTCACGGACAACGGTGCGCGACACATGGTAGCTCATGCCCAGTTCGGTTTCCGAAATGCGGTAGCATCCGAACGGAATGACCGCCGTGATCGCGTCCTGAACTTCGGCCATGATCTGGTCAGATGCGGGCAGCCGGACCGAATCGGCCTGAACGGCACTATCCGGCCATTCGATATTACGTAGATCGACCCGGATCGGGGCGAGGTTCTTGCGCCCTGATCCGACCAGATACCCACGTCCGTCAAAGCGGTGGACCGCCTTTTTCTCCTCGAGCAGTTTGAGCGCCTCGCGAACCGGCATCCGGCTCATGCCCAGTCGATCTGCAATCGGCCCTTCGACGAGAACGGTTCCGGGTTTCAGTTTTCCGGTATCGACGAGATAGCTCAGGATATCGGCGGCAGTCTGTTTGCGCGACTTGCGTTCCTGAAAGCCGATAGGCGCGTTGGCGGGCATGGCGTTTCCTGACTTTCCCGACCTTCACGCATGTGGCGCGACATGGGACAATCTCTACAAAATGAATGAGAATAACACCATCCATTCTTTCATGACAATAATGAACGTTGTATCCAAAATTCATTTCTGGTAGACCTCTTACATGGGCGACTCGCAGGGTTCGGGTTGCAGACTGACGCACAGGGAGAATTGTGATGAATTCGACAAAAGACATCAGCCGCAGAAAACTAATCAAGGGTGTGGCTGGCGCGGGCGCCCTTGCCGCGGGCTCGCAGGTCTTGGGCGCACCGACGCTATGGGCGCAGAATATCAAGGATGTGACGCTGACCCATGTCGGTGGAGCATATTCGGCGATGAAGCCTATTGCCGAGCAGGCCAGCAAGGATCTCGGGTTCAATATCGAGATGCAGAACCTGGGTTTTGAAGCATTGACCGCGCGTGTGGCAACACAGCCGCGCACGATTGATATCGCGGATTTGTCTTTTGTTTCGATGCCCGCGATCACACCGCGCGGTGTCATGCAGGGCATGGAAATCTCGCGCATCAAGAACTGGGACAAGATGTCGTCTATCTTCACCCAAGGCATCAACGAGGACGGCTCCAAGGCGTCCACGCAGGGTAATGCACCCTCTGAAATGATCTATCTGGAAGACGCGGATTCGACGGAATGGGCCTCGGGCCCGACGGAATACGCGAGCCTCATTCCGACCATCTACAATGCCGACACATTGGGGATTCGGCCTGACCTGATCGGTCGACCGATCGACAGTTGGGCCGAGCTTCTGAATGACGAATTCGCCGGTAAGGCCAGTCTCGTCGACACACCGTCTGTCGGTATGATGGATGTCGCGATGGCGCTGGAGGCACGGGGTGACCTTGTCTACGGCGACAAGGGCAACATGACCCGCGAAGAGATCGACAAGACAGTCGATGCCTTGCTTGAGCTGAAAAAGGCCGGGCATTTCCGGTCGTTCTGGAACACCTTCGATGGATCGGTCAACCTGATGGCTGCTGGCGAGGTCGTTATCCAGTCGATGTGGGCTCCGGCTGTGACGGCCGTGAAGGCACGCGGCGTACCCTGTGTGTACGCGCCGCTGAAGGAGGGTTATCGCGGTTGGGGCAACGGGATCGGGATGATGGCCCATCTCGACGGGCTCGAACGTGATGCCGCCTATGAATACGTGAACTGGTATCTGAGCGGCTGGCAAGGGGCGTTCATCGCCAAGCAGGGCTACTACAGTGCCGTTCCGGAAACCACCAAGGAGGCTCTGTCCCCGGCGGAGTGGGATTACTGGTACGAAGGGAAGCCTGCGGCTGTCGATATCCTCGATCCGGTCGGCAATCTTCAGGACGAGGCTGGCGCGATCCGGGATGGCGGCAGCTATGCCGAGCGCATGGGCAATGTCGCGTGCTGGAATGCGATCATGGATGAAGACCGCTACATGACCAGACGCTGGAACGATTTCATCTCTGCATGAACGATCCGAAAGGTGGCCCGTACTGCGGGCCACCTTGACTCACCATTTTCCTTTTCCGGTCAGGCTTCAAAATGGCAACTCTCGATCCGCGCGGTGTATCATGGCTGCAAATCACCCCGCTTGTCATCATCCTGGCCGCTTTCCTGCTGCTGCCCTTGGCCGTCATTATCGTCGTGAGCTTCTGGGACTATAGTGTCGGCGGCATGTACCCGGATTTTATCTGGCAGAACTATATCGACCTGTTCACGACGCCCACCACGCTGTCGCTGTACCAGCGCACCTTGAAATTCACGTTTCTGGTCTGGATGTTCTCGTTGATGATCGGGTTCACCGTTTCGTACTTCCTGACATTTTGCGTCTCGTCGACGACCTGGCGGATGGCCCTGTTCCTGCTCTGCACGATTCCCTTCTGGACATCGAACGTCATTCGCATGATCGCATGGATTCCGTTTCTGGGGCGCAACGGGGTGGTCAATCAGGGATTGATGAGCATGGGGCTTGTGGATGAACCCCTTGAGTTTCTGTTGTTTTCGGAATTTGCGGTCATCCTGACCTATGTGCATCTCTACACGCTGTTCATGATCGTCCCGATCTTCAACGCGATGTCGAAGATCGATATGGACATCATCGAGGCTGCCCGCGATGCGGGGGCCACCGGCTTTCAGATCCTGCGCGAGATCATCGTGCCCCTGACGTTGAACGGCATTGCCCTCGGGTCGATTTTCATCGTGACGCTCGTGATGGGAGATTTCTACATCGTGCGGGTCATGAGCGGCTCCCAGTCCGGCACCGTCGGCTCGGGTATGGCCTACGAGATCGGCGGATTGCAGTATCCCGCTGCGGCGGCAAACGCGGTCATTCTGGTGATTGTCGTCGTGATTATCGTCAGCGCCATCCTGCGATTTGTCGATGTTCGCAAAGTATTGACGGAGTGAAGGGATGAAACAATCTGCCCTGACCTATATCCTCGGCGCTTTTTTCTGCCTCTACGTGTTGTTCCTGTATGGTCCGATGTTCGTGATCTTCGTTCTGTCGTTTCAAGGCCCGACCGGGGGCATGACATTTCCCATGCAGGGTGTGTCGCTCCACTGGTTCAAGGAGCTATGGTCGCAGAATACGAGCGGCGATGTCGCGGGGTCTTTTCAGCGGTCGCTGATCCTCGGGCTGGTCGTCATGGTCATCACGGTCATCGTATCCGTGGCCGCCGGTTTCGGGTTTCGCCGTAACTTTCCCGGTGCGAAGGTCGTTTTCTACTCTGCGATCATCAGTTTGATTATGCCGGGCTTTCTGATCTCGTTCGGCCTCGGGCTGATATTGCAGTTGATGGATATCGAAGCGCAGTGGTTCACCTCTGCCCTGGGTGCGCAACTGACCTGGACGCTGCCTTTTGGCCTGCTGATTATGTTCGCCGTTCTGGCGCGCTTTGATCGCAGTGTTGAAGAGGCGTCCCAGGATCTGGGCGCGACCCGTAGACAGACGTTGCAGCATATCACCCTGCCGCTACTGGCGCCGGGCATAGTCGGGGTGGCGCTGTTCGGGTTCACGCTATCCTATGACGAAATTCCACGCACCACTCTGGTCGTCGGAGACAGCAATACGCTGCCTATGGAAGTTCTTGCCATGACCAACACGCTGACCACGCCGTCGCTGTATGCGATCGGGACCATCACGACGCTTGTGTCCCTGATCTGTATCGGGCTGGCGCTTTTCTCTGTCACACGAATGCAGCGCCGTACCGGCATCAGGGGGGTCAAGTCCGATGGCTGAAGAAAACCTCGGGAGAATCGACATCTCTGGTGTCGACAAGTTTTATGGCGATGTTCATGCCGTGCGCGGCGTCAATCTCTCGGTTCCGGCTGGCAGCTACTGCTGTTTGCTCGGGCCCAGCGGGTGCGGAAAGTCATCGCTGCTTCGCATGATCGCCGGGCATGAAAGCATCGACGCCGGAGATATCAAGATCGACGGTCGGACCATTCTCGGCCAACCGGCGCGCCAGCGGCCCACGGCGATGATGTTCCAGAGCTATGCCCTGTTTCCGCATATGACATGCCGGGACAATGTGGCATTCAGCCAGAAGATGCGTGGCGTCGACAAGGAGACGCGCTATGCCAAGACGCAGAATATGCTCGATATGGTCCAGATGGGCGATTTCGCGGACCGGCTTCCGGCGCAATTGTCCGGGGGGCAGCGGCAGCGTATCGCCCTTGCCCGCGCCCTGATTACGGAACCGAAGGTCCTGTTGCTTGACGAACCGTTGTCGGCCCTCGACGAGAACCTGCGCGTGTTGATGCGCAATGAACTGAGAATGATGCAGCAAAGGCTTGGCATCACTTTTGTACATGTCACCCACACCAATACCGAGGCAATCGCCACGTCGGATGTCGTTGTCGTCATGGGCGCGGGCGTGATCGACCAGGCAGGCGCGCCGCACGAGGTCTTCAATCGCCCCGCATCCACCTATACGGCCCGGTTTCTGGGAGGGCATAATGTCCTCACGGCGCGTGATATCGCTACCCATCCGGGGTCTGACCGGACCACGCTGGCCCCCGAAGGCGATGCGCCATTCTATTCGCTGCGCCAGGACCTGACGCGGATCGAGGCGGCTACCGGCGACCAGCCCGGTCCCGAAACTGTCATCAAGGCGATTGAATACGAGGGATCATCCTTCAAGGTAACCCTGGCACAGAACGACACGAATCCGATAATTGCCCGTATCAATGATCGCGAATTTGAAGGGTCCGATCTGGCAGTCGGCACGCCGGTGCGCGTGCGGTACGATCCCTCGGATCTGTGCCCGATGTCAACGTGATAGCCTTGGAGTGGATCGTATGACCCCGCGTAATATGGTAGGATATGGCGAAACGCCCCCCGATCCGCACTGGCCGAACGGCGCGCGGGTGGCTGTCCAGTTCGTCATTAATTACGAGGAAGGCGGCGAACGCACTATCGTCAACGGAGATGCGGAATCCGAGTCCTATCTGTCGGAAATCGTGGGGACGGTTTCAGTCGAGGGCAAGCGCGACCTGAACGTCGAAAGCATTTACGAATATGGTTCAAAGGCGGGTTTCTGGCGGCTTCACAGGCTGTTTCAAGCCTTCGATATTCCGGTCACCGTATACGGGGTCACCCGTGCCCTTGAACTCAATCCCGATGCCGTCACGGCCATGAAACGGGCGGGCTGGGAAATCGCCAGCCACGGGTTGCGGTGGATAGACTACAGCGCGCTCTCCGAAGTGGAGGAGCGCGACCATCTGCAAAAGGCACTCGCGCAGCATACCGCGATCTGCGGCGACCGGCCTGTCGGCTGGTATACGGGGCGCATAAGCGAAAATACCCGGCGTCTTCTGGTCGAGGAAGGGGGCTTTCTCTACGACTCGGACGATTATTCCGATGATCTGCCCTATTGGAATACCGAATTTGGCCGCCCGCATCTTGTCATTCCCTATGCTCTCGACAGCAATGATTTTCGGTTTGCGATGCCTCAGGGGTTCAATTCCGGCACGCAGTTCTTCGATTACCTCCGGGACAGCTTCGACTATCTCTATGATGAAGGGGCGACAGCGCCCAAACTCCTGAACATCGGATTGCATTGCCGTCTGACCGGACGGCCCGGACGGGCGGCAGCGCTCAGGAAATTTCTCGAACACATCACCGCCCACGAGGATGTCTGGATCTGCCGCCGCATGGATATCGCCCGGCATTGGCACAACAATTTCTACCCTGCGGAGACGGCATCGTGACGATCAGACAAATGCAGCGCGCCGATCTGGACATCGTTCTGGATTGGGCAAGGCAGGAAGGGTGGAACCCCGGCATCGAGGATGCGTCGGTATTCTTTTCAACCGATCCGGCGGGCTTTTTCGTGCAGGAAATCGACGACCAGCTAATCTCGGGAATTTCGGTGGTGAACCTCAGTCCCGATGTCGCTTTTCTGGGCCTCTATATCACGAAGCCCGAATTCCGGGGGAAAGGGTTCGGAATCGCACTCTGGGAAGCTGCGCTGTCCCATGCCGGTGATCGGTCCGTGGGGCTTGAAGGCGTGATGGACAAAGTGGAGAATTACGCGTCATCGGGCTTTGAACCGGCAGGCCGGACCGTCAGATTTTGCGGCGCTCTACCGCAACAAGAGGCGGCTGCGACACATTCGGCGGTCGAACTGGACGACCTGATCGCGGCTGATGGGCGATATAACGGGTTCATCCGGACGCGCTTCGCGAGCGTATGGTTTACGGACACCGACACGCGCCACACGGTCGCGGTTGATGCACAGAATTTCGCGACCGCCAGACAGTGTCATGACGGTGTGAAGATCGGCCCCCTGTACGCCCATTCCCAAGGCGCACTGGAAGGGCTGCTCTATGCAATCGACCGGAAGTTTCCGGGTCAGTCCGTGACGATCGATATCCCTGACGTGTCCGATGCTCTCGCTGAATTCATGTCCGGGCTGGGCCTCGATCCGGCTTTCGAGACAGTGCGCATGTTCAACAAACGCCCCCCGGTACCCGACTACCCGAAATACGCCGCGCTGGCGACGCTGGAGCTGGGTTAGCCAGCAACCACCACGGTCCCCGAGACGGGATCGCACCGACTGTCCCCTATGCGGCAAGAGCCGTTCCAAACCATAGCAGAAGCGGAGTAATATCATGAAATCCATAAACTGTGCCTTCGGAGTCGACATCGATTCTGTCGCTGGCTGGATCGGCTCTTACGGTGGAGGCGACAGCCCGTCGGACATCCAGCGCGGTGTCTTCGCGACCGAGGTGGGTATTCCGCGGCTCCTCAGGATGTTCAAGAAATACGACATCCGCAGTTCGTTTTTCATTCCGGGTCATTCACTCGAAACCTTTCCCAAAGAAATGGACATGATCGTCAAGGATGGTCACGAAGTGGGTGCCCACGGGTACCTTCACGAAAATCCTGTCGCCATGACCGCCCAGCAAGAAGAGGATGTTCTTGTCAAATCCATCGAGCTTATCGAGAAATTGACCGGCGAAAAACCCCGTGGCTATGTCGCGCCTTGGTGGGAAATGTCCAGCAACACCGCTGCATTGCTGCAAAAATACGGGTTCAAATACGACCACAGCCAAGGCTATCGCGATTTTCAGCCGTTCTATGCGCGCGTGGGTGACGAGTGGACGACGATCGACTACTCCAAATCGGCCAAGGACTGGATGCGTCCGATGACGCACGGCAAAGAGATCGACCTCGTCGATATTGCCGCGAACTGGTACGTCGATGACCTGCCGCCGATGATGTTCATAAAGGCGTCACCCAACAGTCACGGCTTTGTCAGCCCGCGCGATATCGAGCAGATGTGGAAAGATCAGTTCGACTGGGTCTACCGCGAGATGGATTATGCCGCGTTCTGTTTCACGATACACCCCGATGTCTCCGGTCGGCCACAGGTGCTGTTGATGCTCGAACGATTGATCGAGTACATCAATGGTCATGAGGGCGTGAACTGGATGCCGTTCGAGGATATCGCCGCAGATTTCCGAAAACGCTATCCTTTTGAAAGCGACCAGCGCCCCGAGCTGATTTGAATGACCGCACCGCGAGGCCATTAGATGTGTAATGCATGTGGATTTCCCCCGGCACTCGTCCATTGGACCGATGCCGGGGGCGCGACCCCGCAGGAACGCCTCAGGATACGTTTCGCGCGCATCGGCGTCCTCAACTCCCTGCTCGCGGAGGTGGGGCTCAAAGCGGTCGATAACGGCATCGCACCGGGTATTCAGCTCCACGATCTGAGCGGTCGGTCCATCAACTGCCCGACCCTCGAAGATTTATGGCAGGGGGTCGAGGCGCTGTCCGGCGCCCCCTATGACCCGTTGGGGGCGCTCACCGGCAATCCGGTGCAGCGTGGCCCAGACGCATGAGCAACCGTCTCAGGCTCACGATCCTCGGCGGGTTTCTGGGTGCTGGCAAGTCGACATGGCTGAGGCACCAGCTACATGCAGGGGAATTCGACGCCCCCTTTGTGGTTGTCAATGAAATTGCCGATATCCCGGTTGACGAGCAGATGCTGGGCGCATCGGTTCAGACCCGCGTTCTGTGCGGCGCCTGCGCGTGCTGTTCCGGGCGGGATGCCTTGATCGGGCTGCTCCGGGAAATCTGCAATCAGCGCACCATGGCAAATGCGTTCCAGATCAACGATCTCATCCTTGAAACCACGGGTGTCGCGGATCCGGCCCGGATTGTCGAAGCCATTCAGGCCGATCCCGTCCTGGCCCGTCATATCATGCTGGACAAGGTCGTCGTGATCCTCGACGCCGTGAACGGTATTCAATCGCTGCTGTCGGAAGACCTGGCGCGGCGGCAACTCGAATCCGCCGATTCCATCATCTTCTCGAAGGTCGGAATCTGCGCTGCCGAACCCCTGTCGAAACTCGTTGCGACGGTCTTATCGATCAACCCCGATGCCGCCCTGTCGTATGCCGACTTCGGCGTGG